>Ga0207667_10000023_pt1 | contig 362527 bp, 298 predicted proteins | sample KBSCornC52_FD_184301 | JGI IMG/M metagenome (GOLD analysis project Ga0207667, IMG submission 184301) | Corn rhizosphere microbial communities from Kellogg Biological Station, Michigan, USA - KBS Corn C5-2 (SPAdes) (version 2) | ecosystem: Host-associated > Plants > Roots > Rhizosphere > Soil ...
ACGCCTTTTTTTGTCGATTTCATAAAACAAAAAAAGCAAATTGAAACCGATTTCAATTTGCTCCTCATATCTTATTGTAAAACAGTTTATTACAAAGGCTTTACCAACTATTTTTGTCTATTAAATCTACTTTTCCAACTTATAAGCAAACTAAAATTGTAACACCAAAGGAATATTGGGATAATCATCAACCTGATTAAAAATGCTCTATTTATCTATGGCAACTATCACTAATCTCTTATCTCCAATCTCTAACCTCTATTGCTTAACTTTCACCGGATACGGCGGCCGTACCGGATCAACCTGCGGGTTTTCTTTCAGCTGCTGTAATGCAATTTCGATAGCTTTTTCCAATTGGGGGTCTTTGCCGGCAATCACGTCTGCAGGGGTTTGTTCTACCTCGACATCCGGCGGTATTCCCACGTTTTCAACAATAAACCCGTCTTTGGTCCAAATGCCTACGTTTGGAGCTGTTACGGTACCACCATCGATAAATTCGGGGAAACCTAATATGCCAACCAATCCGCCCCAGGTACGTTTGCCAACAAGCGTCCCGACCTTAAATTTCCTGAACATCCAGGGCAGCATATCGCCCCCGGAGCCGGCAGTTTCATCGGCGATCATAACCTTTGGACCCTGGATGGATGCACTTGGTGACTTAATATCTTTTCCATACCGCATATTCCATTGCGCCTGGTACGGGTTTAATAAAAGATTGATATAATAATCGGCGAGGTCTCCCCCGCTATTAAAACGCTCATCAATTATAATTGCCTTGCGGTTTGTCTGCGGGTAAAAATAACGCTTAAAATAATCGTGTCCTTCGCCGGCGGTGTTCGGTACATACACGTAAGCCACCTGTCCGTTGGTTGCCTCCGTAACCTTGCGGAGGTTTCCCTCAACCCAATCACGGTTCCGCAAGGCAAACTCATTTTCTACCGGCACCACTTTTACCACCCGCGACGATGTATTATCCGGGTTAGGGCCCACGGTCAGCTCCACAATTTTGCCGGCCGTATTTTCAAAGTAGCTATAAATATTTTCACTGCCCAACACTTCTTTCCCATTTACCGCCAGCAAGTATTCCCCGGTTTTTACATTAACGCCCGGTTCAGCAAGCGGTGAGCGCAGGTTAGGGTTCCAGTTCAGGCCGCCATATATTTTCTTAAAACGGTATTTGTTGTGGTCGATCTCATAATCAGCCCCCAATAGGCCCCCTCTCACTGCTTGCGGCTTACGCATCCTATCGCCGGGATTGGTTATAAAATGATGGCCGACTGATAATTCGCTGAACATCCACTGAAAAACGTTGTTCAAGTCGCTGCGGCAGCTCAGGTCAGGTAAAAAAACGGCATATTTCTTTTTAATGGCGGGCCAGTTGTTCCCGTGCATCCCTGGATCATAAAAATAATCGCGGTTAACCCGCCATGCCTCGTCGAACATATTTGCCCATTCTGCAGGCGGGTCAATTTTTATTTGTATATCAGAAATATTGATGGCGCCTTTCCCTCCTTCTGGTTTTTCGCCTGCCGCAGAAATGGTCCAGGTACCGCCTTTGGTATAAAGCATTTTTTTGCCGTCGCTTGTCAGCATGTATCCGTCGACATCAAGCACCTCTTTATCTGCGCGCTTTTTAATGTCGTATTTGTGCATGGTGCCGGTGCCGTCGTCGGTGCTGCTCACGTACAGCAGGTCGCCGTCATGAGAAACGGTCAATTGTGAGTAATTGCCAGCCTTAACCGGTAAATCGACTATCCTGTTTTGCAGTCCTTCCCAATCAATTTTAATATCCTTATGCTCGTCTGCCGGTTTTGCTTTTTTATCATCGGGTTTTTTGCCTTCTTCCTTGTCTTCGGCCTGGGCTTTTTCCTCGTCGCTCTCTTTGGCAAAGGGCGAAACAGTTTCCTTTTGCAGCGTAACCAGGTAGATGGAGTTGGTTTTATGAAAATCAATGCTCGACTGATCAAACCAGTTAATTACCGGGCCCGCATCGGTCGACGAAAAAAAGTAAAGATACTTGCCATCCCGGTCGAAAACGGGTTCAGTAGCATCGCTTAGTCCGTCAGTAACGGGAAAGGATTTTTGTTCGGCTACCGAGTAAAGGTAAACACGCTTGAACTGGGTAGCAGTAACCCTGGTGTATGCGATCCACTTGCTGTCGCCCGACCAGCTTCCCGTAAAATCCCGGAACGCATCAGGGGTATAAATTTCGTCTGCATCGATTTTTGTGATCGCGCCTGAAGGCACATCCATCACATAAAAGTTTCGGCCATTGTCGGTAAAATTTACCTTCTTGCTATCTGGCGACCATTTTATAAATGCATAAAAGCCGGTACCGTTTAGTTTAAAAACTTTCGGGCCGCCTTTGCCATCCTGCGGTTTAATATGCAGCTCATATTCACCTGACGCATCGGAAAAATAGGCAATAGATTTGCCATCAGGCGACCATGCGGGGTATTTTTCATGGGCTCCCGGCGTTTCGGTTATGTTATGAAAATCGCCTTTTTCAGCAGGCGCGGTGATAATATCTCCCCGAAAATCAAATACTACGCGCGAACCAGAGGGCGAAATATCGGCAGAGCGAATATAATTGCCGCCTTTAACATAGCGAGGCCGCAACTCAAGCAGGTCGGCTGCTATACCAATAGTCAATTTTTTCGCCATCGCCGAAGCAGGATCGAAAATATTAAGGTACCCGGCCCGCTCAAACGCTATTTTCCCGTCCCCTCCGGTGGCATAAAGGATCGGGAAGTCTTTATAATCAGTAAGCTGCTTAATGTCTTTGGAAGCGATGTCATAACAAAACAAATTGAACTCGCCGTTGCGGTCGCTCCTGAAATATATTTTATCGCCTAACCAAATGGGCTGTGTATCATTGCATCCTCCCGTTGGTTGAGGTATTTTGACTACTGATTTGTCGGCAAATGAAAAAAGCATGATGTTGGCGATTGAGCCGCCGCGGTAATGTTTCCATTGTTTAAATGCATCCGGGATGGGTGTATACGCCATCCATTTGCCGTCTGGCGAATAGGTTGCGTGAAAGGCGTTTGGTATTTCCAGCTCGGTCTCATGCCCACCCGTTATAGGCACCGTATACAATTGCGCATACCTGTTTGAAAAAGTGGCACGCTGAGAGGCAAAAAGCACCGATTTGCCGTCGGGCGTAAAACCCCTTACCATATCGGCAGCGGGATGCCAAGTCAGCCTTTTCGGTACGCCGCCTTCAGTTGGAATTACAAAAACATCGGTGTTGCCGTCATACTGGGCGCTGAAAGCGATCATTTTTCCATCCGGTGAAAAAAAAGGGCTCGACTCAATACCTTCATCCACCGTAAGCCGCCGTGGCTCAGAGCCGTCGAGATTGGCGATCCATAGGTCTTCTGCATAAATAAACGCAACGTGATTTCCGCTTATCGCAGGCTGCGATAACATACGGGTGTCTTTAGTATCGACGGCAAATCCGGTGAAAGGCAAAGCTGCCAGCATTGCCAGCAGCAATTTGAAGGACAGGTTGAAATTTCTCATTATGAAAGGTGGTTTATTGCTTGGTTATATAACTGCAATATAGGCATTTTATATGCTGATTTGTCAAAGCCTATAAAATTGCTTTACAACCTCTCTTTCACGAGCTTCCCTCTATTTAAAGACACCCGCTGTCGAGCTGGTATCGCCATCGGCGTTTTTGCTGGTCTTATTCCAATTCGGGCCTTGCGGATCCTCGCCTTTTTTATTCTTGTAATGTCTTGTTTTGGCGTCGCCCGCCCGGTTAACTTCGGCCGCGCTTTCTTTTTCGGCATTAGCGAAGCCTTTTGAAGCGTCATCTTTACCTTCTTCAACAGCCCGGGTTACAGGGTCCCTATCCGAAGAATTCTCATTAATATTATTCATAATTAAATTTGTTAATTGCTTTAAAGCAGAAAGGCCGTCAAAACCGACAACCTTTCTGTTTGAATATTTATCCTGTTTTAAGATCTTTATAATGAATTATATGTTTTCGGTGCCGGGTTCATGGCCAACCATGCGGCCGGTCCTGCGCCCGTAAGGCTTACTCACAAAATCGGTTTTTGCGCGGCCAAACGAAGGAACCTCGTGTTGTGCAGGGGGAGTAACGTCAACTTGCTCGCTGTATGAGGCATCGTTCCCCTCTTGCTGTAATTCATGTTCCGAGGCATGAGGATAGTCGAGCCTTTCATGTGCAGGCCCGTCCTTTTCGCGCATTTCATTCCCGCGGCCCCTGGCGGGGCGTTCAGGATTCTTCATGGAATTTTTATTGTTAGATTTCATAGGATTATTTACTTATAATTAAATAACCCAATTTCTGTGCCAATATTACTTGATTTATAAGAAAAATTCTGTCGAAGATCCCTACTGCCTATTGCAAACTTCTATCAAGCGTTTACGAAACACAACTCGCACACTTTGGCCACGGTATAATCTATTTCGTCCCGGGTGTTGTATTTTGAGAAAGAAAACCGGACTGATGGCCTTGAAGGGTTTGCCCCTATCGCGTTAAGCACATGCGAGCCAATATCGGTACCCGAACTGCATGCGCTGCCTCCTGATGCGGATATCCCTGCTATATCGAGGTTGAACAATAACATATCCGCCGTCTCCATTTCGGGGAAAGAAACGTTTAAAACGGTATACAAACTTTTTTCAGGATCAATTTCGCCATTGAAGCTGATGCCTGGCACCTTATCCCTAAGCTGATCGATCATATAAGTTTTTAGCCCCTGTATATATGCCTGATGCTGTTCCATATCGGCATACGCTATTTCGAGCGCCTTTGCCAAGCCAACTATCCCGTAAAGGTTTTCGGTGCCACCACGCATATTGCGTTCCTGCGATCCGCCATAGATCAAAGGTTTTATTTTCAGGCGATGATTTACATGTAAAAATCCTACGCCCTTGGGGCCGTGCAGCTTATGAGCCGCGCAAACCATAAAATGTATTTTAAGCTTGCTAAGATCGTGCGCGTAATGCCCCATGGTCTGTACCGTATCCGAATGAAAAATAGCATTATACCGTTCGCAAAGGTCGCCGACAAGGGCTATATCAGTTAATGTACCTAATTCGTTATTAGCATGCATTAATGAAACAAAGCTGCGCGGGCTGTTTTGCAGCAAGGTTTCTAATTGTGCATAATCAATATTGCCCTTTTCATCCGTATCAACAAAACTCAGCTTAATTATCCCGGCTTTGTGCATGGCCTCCAGTGTGTGGATTACCGCATGATGCTCCAACCGGCTTGTAACGGCATGTTGTACCTGGTTATCTGCTATACCACAACGGATCGCGGTATTATCGGCCTCAGTGCCGCCGCTGGTAAAAAATATTTCAGCAGGCGAAGTGTGCAGTAAGTTAGCCACGGTCTTACGCGCCTTCTCGATCAATGCCCTTGATTCCCTGCCATGCCCGTGAATTGACGACGGATTGCCGTAATTGCTTTCCATGACGGTATACATTTGTTTCAGCACTTCAGGATCGAGTGGTGTAGTAGCAGCATTATCAAGATAAACACGCATGGGATAATTAGTGAATTATTGAATTATTGAATTTTTTTGTCCGAAAGCCGGGAAACTCCGGAAGATTTGTTTTTTTTATAGATTGTTGTAGTTTCAGCTATAGTCAATGTATACCGTGTGGTCTCCTATTAAAAGGCGCTTTACCTGCAGCTTCTTTCGGACTTTCCGACTTTTCGGACTTTCCCGACTTCCCGGCTACACCTTCAAAATCTCCTTTATATCGGCAATCATCTTATTGGCCAGGTTGTTGGCTATAGTTTCTGAATTGCCTTCTGAATAAATCCGAATAATCGGCTCGGTATTTGACTTGCGCAAATGTACCCATTCTTTGTCAAATTCTATTTTCAAGCCGTCAATTGTAGTATAAGGCTGTTTTTTATATTTTTCCTCGACTTTAAGCAGCAGCGCGTCGATATCCATTTCAGGTGTTAAGGTTATTTTATTTTTTGAGATAAAATAGCCGGGGTACGAGCTTCGCAATACCGAAACGGGTTTGCCAAACTTGGCCAGGTGTGTCAAAAATAAAGCAATACCTACCAAAGCATCACGGCCATAATGCAATTCAGGGTAAATCACGCCGCCATTCCCCTCGCCCCCGATCACCGCTTTTACCTCTTTCATTTTATTAACCACGTTCACCTCTCCCACTGCTGCCGCATGATATTGGCCGCCCGCTTTTTCGGTCACATCGCGTAAAGCGCGGGTTGATGACAAGTTTGAAACTGTATTGCCTTTGGTATGCTTTAAAACATAATCGGCCACAGCTACCAGCGTATATTCTTCGCCAAACATATTGCCGTCTTCGCAAACGAAGCATAAGCGGTCAACGTCCGGGTCGACGGCTATTCCCAAATCGGCCCTTTTATTTAAAACTTCACTTGAAAGCGCGGTTAAATTTTCGGGCAAGGGTTCAGGGTTATGCGGAAAAATGCCATTTGGTTCGCAGTATAGCTCAAAAACGGTCCGCACACCTAAGGCCCTTAACAATGCCGGAACAAATATGCCGCCGGTTGAGTTGACACAGTCGATCACTATTTTAAAATCAGCCTTAGCAATAGCGTCCGCGTCGACAAGGGGCAAAGCAAGTATTTTGTCAATATGCTCTTTTAAATAGTTCTTATCGCTGTTCACAATGCCCAAATCATTTACATCAGCATATTTAAAATCGCTTCTTTCCGCAATATCCAGCACCTCCTTTCCTTCGGCATCGCTGATAAATTCGCCATTTGCGTTTAATAACTTAAGGGCGTTCCATTGCTTGGGGTTATGGCTGGCGGTTAAAATTATCCCGCCTGCTGCCTTTTCATCAGGTACAGCTATTTCAACTGTAGGTGTCGTCGAAAGCCCGAGGTCGACGACATCAATACCCAAACCTTGCAGTGTGCCCGTAACAAGGCTATTTACCATGCTGCCGGATATACGGGCATCGCGCCCCAATACAATTTTCTTTATGCCGGTTTTTCCGACTGCCCAGGTTCCGTAGGCCGAAGTGAATTTTACAATATCTAACGGGGTTAATCCTTCGCCCACCGTACCGCCAATGGTACCCCTTATGCCCGAAATCGATTTTATTAATGTCAAAGTGTAAGTATTTGTAGCGCAAAAATAAAAATATTTAACCGAAGCTTTGTATCAAATCGAATTGTTTTAAGCAACGATTTAATGGTTATATTTGCCCTTGTCCTTTTAATATTAGCAGCAAATCCGATGCCTGATTACCTTTTACAACTCGACCGGCATTTATTTTATTTTATCAATCACGATCTTGCGAACGCTTTTTTTGACTGGATCATGCCCTATCTGCGTAATCCCAGGTTCTGGATACCGCTTTACCTGTTTATCATTGTTTTTTGTGTTTTAAAATTTAAAAAAACAGGAGCTATAATTATAATTATTGCTGCTTTGGCTGCTGGTTTTGCCGACTTTTCGAGCGCGCGGATTGTTAAGCCGTTAATTAAGCGGGTCCGTCCCTGCCGCGACCCGGTTGTTTCTCAGACCGACATAAGAAGGATCGACTGCGGTACGGGCTACAGCTTTCCCTCAACCCATGCTACCGATCATTTCGCTGCTGCCCTTTTTTTTGCATTTCTATTCTATAAAAGGTGGCCATGGATATGGCTTTGGGCAATATTGTGGGCAGGCGTTATTAGCTTCGCACAGGTTTATGTGGGCGTACATTACCCGGTTGATATTTTTTGCGGGGCAATTTATGGGGTATTGATTGGGTGGGCATTTGCGATGTTGTTCCGGAAATTTCAGCCGGAATTTGTCTGAACCCGACTGGCTTTTACAAATTTAAAACACTTATGACAATGAAGCTATTTGTTTTTCTATTGCTGATGGTTCCTTTTTTTGCATTGTCGCAGGATGCTGCATCAACCCATTATAAAATTTACAGCACAGTTAACCAAAAACCTGCTACCGTTGACCAGATCGCAGACGGCCTTGCCAATGCCGATGTTTTGTTTTTTGGTGAGGAACATAACGATACCACAGCTCATTACCTGGAGTTAGCCATATTTAAAAAACTGGCCGAAAAATATCCCGGCAAAATAGCGCTGTCGATGGAAATGTTCGAAACAGATTGCCAGAATGTGCTTGATGAGTATTTAAATGGCCTGATACGTGAGAAGAATTTTGTGACCGAAGCCCGCGCCTGGCATAATTATAATGACTACCGTCCCCTGATCGAATGGGCTAAAGCGAACCATATCCTGGTTATGGCCGCAAATGCGCCCGCCCGTTATGTGAATATGACTAACAGGCTGGGATTGGCAAGCCTGTTGCAGCTTAGTCCCATAGGTAAGTCCTATCTTCCGCCGTTGCCAATTGACACGGCTACCGGATCTTACTATGAAAAGTTTTTGCAGATAATGGGCGGCCACAATGCCATGGGCGGGATGAAAATGTTCGAGGCGCAAAACTTATGGGATGCCACTATGGGATGGTCGATAGCCAAATTTGCCCGGGCGCATAAAGGCTACAAGATATTCCAACTGAACGGCGGCTTTCACAGCGAAGAAAAGCTGGGCGCCGCTGCGCAATTGAAAAAGTATGCTCCAAGGATCAGGATCCTGAATATCGCAACTTATTCGGACGATAATTTTACCAATCCTGATTGGAATAAACTCAGCAAAAATGGCGATTTCATTATCATAACTGATTTTCATAAGGCTGAATGATTTTTTTCATGAAAGGCAGAGGCGGCGGAAGCTAGCTAAATTTCCTTGCAAGCCGGCGCGAAACCAACCTGTTTAACCAGTTGCCATCCCAAATGGATGTAAAAAATCAGGTACCTCGCGATACCTGATCTAACTTAACTGAACTTAAGAACGAATGAAGATTTTTTGCACCCTTTAACTTTCGGATGCTTATGTTTTATTTAATTTACGAAGCGTCCTCGATCCGCTTAATTTGTTTGGACTCTTTCTGCCTGGAGCTGTCGGAGCCAAAATGATAGGAAAACGTAAACGTAGCCCTGGAGCTTATTGTGCGGACTTCTAAATCGATTAAGAGATCGTCGCTGCTTCTTAAAATTGCCCGCTTCCGGCTATTGAAAATGTTATTGGCGTTAAAGCTCAGCGAGGCCCTGCTTCCGGCGAAGTCATACTTTGCAGCTGCGTCCATTCCATAATTCGGGCGGTGATAATCCTGCAGGTGCTTATAGGGCGCCTGATAGTCTGCGCGGATTTGAAATGATAGCCCTTGTACGGGCGTTACATTAGTGGTGATATTTGCATTCCAACTGATCCCGGTGTTGGCCGTTATACCATATTGCGGGGCCGCAGCATTATCCCGCTCAAAAACATTGGCATTGGCAGTAAGGTCCCATCCTTTTATAATGTCAAAATGGCCAATAAACTCCAGCCCTGTTGTAATTGAGTACTTCAAATTTTCAGGCGTCGTGGTTGTTTCGTCATTAACCGGGGCGTCCTGGATATAGCCAATTGCATTATGGATAGTGTTATTGTATATGCCGGACGTAAAGGATATATTTTGCCAGGTTTTAGTATAGTCCAGTTCCAAATCAGTAACGTTTTCGGGTTGTAAATCCGGGTTACCCTTGTTGTAATTTGTAGGATCGGAAAAATCCGTTGTGGAATTGAATTGCCTTACCGATGGCCTTGAAACCCGGTTGGCAAAAGTGAACTGCACCTGGCTGTTGTTTTTAAGCTTTTCGATAAGCAGCACAGTTGGGTATATTCCTTTGACCGGTATTTTTACCGGGGCGGCAAACAATGTATTATTTGCATTATAACTCATAAACGTAGCGTCAAGGTGGCTATCTTCACCTCTTATACCTGCCTGGTAGCTGAAATTGCCGATCTGGTCCTTATAGTTCAAATAAACGGCGTTAACCAGGTTATTGCTGCTAAAAAAATCAGTAAAGGCATAAAGCGGTGTCTGACCTGCGCTTAGAACATTATAGGCGTATTGATCATTATTGCCGAGCGTGATCTGGCTGCGGTAACCGGCCGAGAACTGGCCCGATTTGCCAACCGGTAAAACATAATCAGCCTGTATATTATAGTTGGTGGCCTTGTGCCTGGTATCACTTATTAACGGTGTATCAATATTGGTTGATTGCACGCCATTAACAGGATTATAGCGGGTTGTATATTGCTGGTAATCCCTGAAACTTCCGTGTGCGAAGGCGAAGTTGAGCGCCAACTCTTCTTTAGGTTTCTTAAAATGTCGGATGTAGTCGAGGTCGAATTCATAACTTTTGTTATTGTTATTTATGGTATTATAGCGGTTGTAGGAGTCGACGAGTATGTCATCCGCATTATAATGAGTAAAGCTTAAAAACTGATTCGTGTGAGCGTTACTCGAATTGAAACTGCCGGATATACCTAAAGTACTCCCGGGCGCAAGTGAATAATCAATGCCGGCTTTTACAAACTGTATTTTGTTTCGGGTAACGTCCGGAAAGGTTTCATGAGTATACTTAACAGCGTCAGTGGGGTTTAAAAAAGTATAGCTCTGCATCCCGGTGGTGAGCGTATTTCCATTCTTGAGGCTATAGTTCCCAAATACGTTTACCTTGCCGCTTTGGTAACTCAGGCTGGCATCAGCGTTATAATTGTCGTTGGTACCGCCGCCTATATCTGCAGAACCGTTTAATCCTGGCCTGCTATTCTTTTTTAGGATAATGTTAACAATACCCTCGCCATTGGCGTCATAATTTGCCGGTGGATTAGGAATCACTTCTATGCTTTCGATGGCACTGGCCGGTATCGATTGGAGTATCCGGGCAATATTGCCATCTGCAATTATGGAAGGTTTTCCATCAATAAGCACTTTAACATTGGTAGATCCGCGGAGGCTTACATTGCCGGTACCATCAATTTGCAGCGTGGGCACGTTCCGTAATAAATCCGCCGCATTACCGCCCTTGCTAACGAGGCTCTGGTTAACTGAAAATACCTTTTTCCCATCCACATTTTGTAATGCCTCTTTTTTAGCAGTTACAGCAACCTCTTTTAGCAGACTGTTCTTTGATGTGCTCATTAGCAGCGTGCCTAAATCTAAATTTCCCGTTGCGGGATTGATCAGTATATTTTCTTTGAAGATATTATTGTAACCAACATAAGTTATCTGCAGGGTAAACGTCCCCGCAGGCACATTTTCGAGCGCAAAATGGCCGCTTGTATCGGTTTGGGTCCCTTTAACAGGGGCTTTGGTTTGCTGATTTAATAAAGCTACCGTGGCAAACCGGATAGGCTCATGCGTAAGCGAATCGCCTACCGCTCCGGATATTTTTATACTTTGCTGGCTATATCCCTTAACAGCAACCAGCATTATTAAACCGATTGCCGCTATTTTTAATTGAAGTAAATTCATGAACTGGTTTTTGACGGTTACACGTGTCCTTTATAAGTCGGCCTCAATAATCTTTTCGACGCGGCTACCTTTATTCCTGCTGGAGAATGCCTTTTAGTCGTCGATTTTAATTGAATTAGGGGCCTGTTGATTATCAATTTCAGCTTTCTTTCTGCTTTCCGCTTTCCGCTTTCAGCTTCTTCACGGCATCCGGCTAAAAACAGATACGGGAATAACGCCATCCGGGCGGGCAGGGCTCTGCCAGGTCAATTTATCTCCTTCAAGCGTGAAGTTGGCGACCCGGGTTGTCTCATCCCAATTCGGATAAGACGCACGCTCGGTGTGAAAAGTGATTATGCCTTTTGCTTCGTCTATAATATAACTATTGGCACTTAGATCGGCATCTTTGTAGTCTTCCGGTCCGAATCCTGGTTCATTAGCAGTATAGGTCACAGTATAGGTACCAAAATGACAACTGGCACTCAGAACCGCATCTTTATATTCTTCCGGGGCGCCCTTCGTGCGGTCCCCCAAAGCGAATTTTAAGTGCTCCGACCGAAAGATTTCAATCACATAATGGCCGTCGGCAGTGAAAATGGCGATACCCCGCGGGTCTGTGCCATAGTCAGCAACTTCCTTGCCGCCTGGCTGGATTTTGTCGGCGGCGGTGAGGCGCCAGCAGCCTACCAATTTAGATTGGGAAAACGCCGGCAATGTCGCGAATGCAAAGGCGACGAGGAGAAAGCTATTTTTTAAAGCTGAAAATTGTTTTTTCATGTGTTTACACGTTTCTGAACTAAAACAGCTGTTCCGCCGGCGGAGTTACCCCTTTTAAACGCAGGTAAATGGTGGTTTGGCCCCGTTGGTGGGTTTGATGTTCAAATGCCTTGGCATATAATCCACCTCTTGTAATTTCATGCTTACCAAACTTCGTGGTTTGCTGCATTTGATCTGGCGTCATATTTTGAAGCGTGCTTATGACCCAATCGTAGCTATCCATTACCGCTTTTGTAACAGCTTCTTTCGTCGGTGACACTGTTTTTTCGTTAAGGTTATGAGGAGCAGCAAATGTTTCACCAATAGGATTTGGTTTATCACTTGCGACAGTAGCAAAGATGTAATTGGCATCAGCAATGTGAAGCATTTGCTGCGCAAATGAACGGATCTCCGGAGTTGGTTTAAAACCGTAACCATCTTCGGGCATGGCATCCAGGTAGGCCCTGGTGTATGCTTTTGCCCGCTGCCATTCGGCTACCATTTGTGATTGTGTAAATTGAGCGAATACGGAAGTGCTGACAAAAGTTAATGCCAGGGCTGTAAACAATAGTGTTACTTTTTTCATGATCTGGTTATTTTATTTTTTGATGATCAAAGGTGTTTTTTACTCACCAACTTTAACAACCTTTTCGATCCTGTTACTTTTATTTTCGACAGGGAACACGATTTATTCGACGGATGGATTTTTCATTGATTTTTGATCAACCGTCTTGGTCTTCGGGGCAATTGCAGAGAATAATTGCCCAACCGCATAAAACAGCGCATGAAAACTTAAAAGGTTAGTATTTTTGAACATGAAGATAGGAAGGCAAGCACCCAGTATTGTTCAGCTCCAGGTGCTGATATGGATCGCCGTGCTGTTGTTGTTATTTTTTTCGGTGCTGCCGATGGATGGTTTGCTTAAATCAGTCATATCCACTGTAGTCAACACAACATCGTATGCGATTATTATTTATGGAAATATCCTGTTCTTATACCCGGTATTTTATAAAAAGGGAAGGTTCGTATCGTACGGTATTTCAGTAGCGTTCTTTTTAATTTTAACAGGGATGTTAAAGGGTTACGTAAGCTTTATCCTCGCCAGGTATCTTCTGTTGATAAAAATCGGCCCGGTTCATTTACTTTCTTTATTGGCTTATGTTCCCGGTGGTATCCTGATCTATGTTCTAAGCCTCGTTTTTCGCATAGCTATTGCTTATTTCACTTTAAAACAACAAACTGAGGAAATTCTTTTGCAAAAAAGCCAGGCCGAACTTAATTTACTCAAATCACAGGTTCAGCCGCATTTTCTTTTTAATGCGCTGAACAGCATTTACTACCGGGTTTATAAAGTCGATCCGCCCGCGGCCGGCCTGATAGAACGCCTGGCGGATATTATGCGTTATTTTGTTGATGAGAGCCCAAAGGATGAAGTGCCGGTATCTACGGAAGTAGCATTTATAGAAAACTATATTGCGCTTGAAAGAATTCGTATCCGGCACGGCGCGGCTGTTAATTTCGAGAAAGCATATGATCCGGACCTGCGCATTCCCCCGATGCTGCTCATGACCTTTGTTGAAAATATTTTCAAACATGGGATCGACAAATCACGAAAACAAAACCAGGTAACAATTTCATTGGTCCAGCAAAATGATCACCTGCTGTTTACCACCCGCAATTGTAAGGTAGATCCGGAGCCCGGCGATGAGCCGGGCGGATTCGGGATCATCAATTTAACCAAAAGGCTCCGGATGCTATACGGGGACAAATTCGAACTGTCCATCGATGACCAAGGCGAATTATTCACCGCGTTTTTAAAAATTCCACTTTAATGAATTTAAGCTGCATAATTATTGATGATGAGCCTGATGCCGTCGACCTGGTGGAATTGCTGATAAAGCAAAGCACAACCTGGGTACTGAAGGCAAAATGTTATAATGCTTTGGAAGCGCTGGCGTTTTTAAAAATGAACCAGGTTGATTTTATTTTCCTTGACATCAATATGCCAAAGCTTACAGGCATGGAGCTTGCAACCTTATTGCCGCCCCGCACCAAAATTGTTTTTACCACAGCTTATTCCGAATATGCTGTTGAAAGCTACTCTTTTCAGACTATCGACTATTTGCTTAAACCCATCACATTAAAGCGTTTCCTGGCATCTGTTGAAAAAATAGAGCAGCATTTTTTAAAACCCGGGCCGGAATATCTGCCAAGTGTTGAACAGGGCCCGGAATTTTTTTTCGTGAAATCCGGAAAAACATTAAGGAAGATTTTATTAAAAGACATCTTGTATTTTGAAGGAGAGAAGGATTACGTAAGGCTGGCGACAGGGCAGGAACAGATGCTGATATACCGCCGCCTAAAGGACATGGAGGAGCAATTGAAGCCGCCGTTTATCCGGGTGCACAATTCATATATCATCAATTATCAACAGCTTAGTAAAATAGAAGATAACCATATTTTTATTGCTGATAAACGCATCCCCGTTAGTGAAAAGTTCAGGGAACGATTTATGGAAGTTATTAATAAAAATAAGTTTTGACGATGGCAATCGCAATACGCCGCTAATGCGAAATCTATTTTTGGCTATGCGCCGGAGCTCATAACCTTCTTAAAATCCTGGAGGTAGGTTCACTTGAATAAATATGTCCAATACAAGTGCGAACGTTTAAAAGAGATGTGGAAAGCACAGTTACCATCATGTCAACGGCCTTTCGTCGTCAATACTCAGTCGGATTTCTTCTTTTTTACTTAGAATTTAAGCCTTACTATTAGCCTTCCTTATGCATCGGTTTTAAATGCCGGGTCGTACCGGCCAAAACACTTATGGATCATTTCATCCGGGAGATAAGTACAGTTTTTTATGGTGAGAAACCATAAAATGTTTTTTATCGAAAATTCGGTGAATAAAATAAACACCTCATTATTGGGCCTGCCGAAGCTCTTTTGTGGTCAAAGCAGCGATAGAGCGCGGGGCGGCTTAAAACCGCTCTTTGCCGTGCCTCTTACCGCCGCCATGAAATTTATGCCCGCTAAAATGCTCTTTTATTTTATTAAACCATTCGCTTATCCTCCCTCGTAACGACTTCTTTTTGTCACCTTTAGCGTCCTTCATCGAAGGAGGTTGTACAGACGGCTCTTTCAATGTTGTAAAGTTTTCAGGGACATTTCTGGCTTCAGTCAAAACAGATTGAATGGGAGGTATTTCCTGAAGTTGCGACACTGGCCTTTTTGTTGCAACATGATGCTTGACCGGCTTTTTTACCTGCGTCTTTGGTGCCGGAGTAACAGGAGTGTTATTAACTATCACCGCCTGTTTTTGTGTTTTCTTTAGCAGTTCGGGAAACCGCGGAGGCCCGACATCCTCTTTCCAGCCCTGTTGGTAATCGTTTGCAGGTTCTAACAAAAAACCGATTGTCAATCCTGCCGCCTTTTCCCCAATCTTTAATACACCGCCAACAAACTTATCAACGGTGGTTCCGAAATATTTCTCCTCAACTTCGTCTATAATATAATCTTTCACCTGGTCTTTTAATTGGTCTACCACCCAGTTTAACAGACCCGGCAACCCGGTCTCATGCTCTCCCTCGTCCTCGTTTATGTCCCGCAGGTCATGAGGGCTTGTTTTGCTAAGTTCCTCTCCTCCGTCTAAATCAATTGCCTCTATTGGCGTATTGCCGGCAAACTGGTATGGCGTATACCAGGGATATTTCTTCGTCAACGGGTCAACGCTCAAAAACCTTCCCAACCTTGGGTCGTAAATCCTCATCCCGTAATCCTGCTCATTGCCGTCCCCTTTTACCTCGTTATCGTTTTCTTTCCCGTTAAAGCCAAACCTATAGCCATCGCTGCTGAAATTCCTTCCCGGCATCTGCATACCAAAGGCGTAGTAATCCGTGGCTGATACCAGGTCAGCGGTTATTCCCGATGTTCCTGCCGGAGGGGTAAGCGCTTGTATCTTCCTGTCGGATATGGTTGCGAGCACATTGCCCAGATGGTTGCTGAGTTCGTATTGCTTGCTGCCGCGGACCAGGCTGTCTTCGATAACAGATTGCGGTTGTATATTTTGCCAGTCCACCGTACCTGTCCATGCCGGATTATTGGCCGCGATAATTTGGTTTGGCTGCCATAAGCCGAGGCGGCTGCTCCCATACAATTCCTGTTCTTTCCAGGTAAGATTGCTGTTTTTATATTCATAGGCGCCCATAATGGTTCCCCTTGCATCGCGCACGTAGTAGGTTTCAGTTGGCGTAGCGCCCCCTGCGTATTTTTTATACACCCGGTTACCCAAGGCATCATATGCAAAATTGAGCTGGCTATTGGCTTTATCAATTTCCAGTATTTTATTTTGCAGGTTCCATTGTATAGCCGTTATGCCTTCGGCATTGTCCTTTATTAAATTCCCTGTCTCATCATAGCTGTAATTATTCGGCTGCTGGTTATCTACATCAGTTACGGTGCCGTTAGGGGGTGTGCCGGTTTCCGGGTAATTGGCGGCGCTTTCCTGGTCGGTAACGCTGGCCAGCCTGTTTGTTGCATTGGCGGTTGGCGTTCCCATATAAGGCATCTCGGTATTGTTTGCGTCGTAATAATGATATACCTGTTTGTCCATGCCGGGGTTGGCCGCCCGGCCTTTCCGGTATAAGTTAATGATATTGCCGTTGCCGTCGTAATTCAGGTCCATTTCATAGGCGTAGGCGGGCGCAGGGGTATTTCCGCTGAGCGTAAAAGCTTGCTGCGTTTTAAAGCGGTTTAGCTGGTCATAGGCATAGTTCATTCCCAGGCCTCCCAGTGTTTGCAAATTGGTATACATGCGGCTGATATTCCCGTTATACAAATCATTAACACCCGGCATGGTTGTGTTGAGGGCCGCAGTGGTGTTCGTGCTGCCGATCGGTTTATAATCCCCGTTAAAATAGCTCAACACATAGCTGAAGGCATCGGCGGCTACCGGGTTATGCAGACTGTGATAGCCCTCACCGGTTGTATTATAGGCCGGGTTCATTTCTACGGTTGTGGTCACCAACTGGCCGTTTATTTCTTCGGTAATTGTTTTTGGATTGTTCAGCGCTATGCCATCCCGGCCGGCATCCTGCGTAATATCTTCATCGACACCGTTAACGCCCTTTATCCAGCCCTGTAAAGTATACATATAGTCGAGCCCCTGCACTTTTAGCTCACCAATCTCAGTGCGGGCAAGCGGGCCATGCTTGTAGTAAAAATATTCCGCATCGCGCTGCCATATAATACCTTTCCGGCTGGTATAAACGTTTGTCAGCCTCAGCTCATCATCGTAATAGTACCTGTGCCTGAACTCGTCCTGCATGCCAGGTTCATAACGCACCTCGTTCACCTTTCCGCTCACCAGGTCGAAGTTGTAGGCTATTACTTTATCGCCCAGTACAGTGTTGCGGTAGTCCTGTATAACAACCGGCACATTGCCGCTTACGTCATAACTGTAATGCGTGGCATGGCGGTAGAGGTTTGCTGTTTGATCATTGTTATCGGCAAAGCTCAATATGCTCGCCACCCTGCCCCGCAGGTTTTGCTGTCCGGCTATGCCAAATTTGCTGTTGATAGTATTACTGAATGGTTCATCATACCGTGTAAAGATAATGTCCCAGCGCTGGGGGGCGCTGTGTAAAAATGTTCTCCAGCCGGCGTAATTGTCCACATCGGATTGATTTACCGCGAAGTTCAGCAATTCGCCGCTTTCCGCAATGCGTCCGAGTATATCATAATAAGTGTAGCTGTAGTTATGGGCGGCATGCTGTTTTGCATTTTGGGACGCCGCTATCCGGCCCAGCTTATCATAAAAGAAAGCTGAGCTGCCTGCATCGGGCGTTGACTGCCAGGTAAGCTGATTTAATGAATTGTATTTGTAATTGGTGATAAAAAAATGTGCCGGAACTTTTGTGCCAGAATTGGCTATACGGTCCGCGTCGACAGTGCCCACATCAGCCGTTCCCAAAAGCCGTACTCCGGCCGGAGGGATGGTGCGGGTTAAATTCCCCGCCTGGTCGTAATAATACAGGGTATAATGAAACTGATCGTCGTTGTAGGAGTAATTAAGCGTTTCGTTAGCCTGCATGCATTTTGCGTAATATTTTTGCAGCAGGTCGGTGCGCATACCGTCGAGCCAATTGGTATAACGCTGCTCGGCATTATCATGGGCCATCAGGTATTTGGCGGCCACGCAGGCACTGTAATTGGTAGTTATTTTGGGTAGCTGCATCAGGCCGTCGGCGCTGCACAATATCGGATCAGGACATTGATTTATCGGCAGGCAATTGCTAATGCCTTTCACGTGCAATAGTTCCTTTGTTTTATTATCGGTATAGTTGAGGATAAATTTATTGGTTTGCGTGCTGCCATCGTCAAAATACGGGGTTATAGAAACAAGCGACATGTCCGGGCTCATCCAACTGCAGTTGTCAAACGTAATGGTGCATTTTTCATCTTTTAGCTGCCGGGTACTTTGCCCTGTAAAATTAACACTGCATCCCTTTTCATTATATGCGTACCTGATTGCTGTTGCCCCGGTAAACCGGGTATACAATGCGCTCCGCAGCTTCTGGTAGCTGTATAAACCTTCTTTGGGCGTTTTAGGCTGTTTCAATCCGTTTAAAAAGCTGTACAACTCATTTGCAAAAGGTGAAAGGCCGGCGCATGGGGCGGATTTATCATTTGCTTCCGCGATGTTTTTTAACGCGGGGAGTGTTGTTTTTTGCCTTTCGGCGGAATTGAGCGGCGCCGCGGTTTTTACTTTGCGAGTTATTACCCGCTCGGACGCCCCTGTATTTGTGAGCACGGTTGCACAGGTTACGTTTACCGAATCAATAAAATTTCCATAGATGAAAGAAGGATTAGTTCCATTGTCCGACGAAACGGCTTGAAAAATTACCCGGTAAGTTCCTGCATTAATGGTATAAGGCGCTGTTGTGTAATATCTCCAGCCGAACGCATTGGTCGAGTTGGCCGTGTACGTTCCTAAGTCGGTGTATGGGCCGCCATCCGGTCCAATTGAAACTTTCATCTTATCAAGAACATAAGATATTCCCATGTGTGCAAAAGAAACAACCACGCTTTTAGTGTTCGCAGAAGAAAAAGTTTGATAAAGCCCATCGCGTACCCTGGCAAAATATTGCCCTGAATAGGCATTTCCTTTATTCCATATCTCTATTTTATGGTCAGGCACCGTAGTTTTCCAGCATGGCACATTCTCCTGGTTAGTTAGAACAGACACTTGGGGCGCCGGAACGTTCAGGAGTTGCTCAAAGTTTGAGTTGCATAACAGGCGGCATGAATTTACAGGCGGAGCCACTGTACAACTTACTGTTACCGAATCGATAAAATTGCCACTATGATTGGGGTTGCCTGCCGCGTAATTTGCATTAACAGATTCAAAGACAACCCTGTACATACCTGCATTGATGGTGTAAGGCGCCGTTGTATAATATCTCCATGCGGTTTGATCCGCAGTGTAGGTTCCCAAACTGGTGTATGGCCCGCCGTCGGGTCCGATGGATACTTTCATTGAAAGCCCTGTCCGGCCCCGGTATGCAAAGGAAACAGTGACGCTTTTAGTACCTGTTGAAGTAAAAGTTTGATACAACTTGTCGGATGGCGAATAATTCAATTCGGCAAAATATCCGCCGGTGTAGGCAAGCACAGTGTCCCTTAGGTGGCAGATCTCTATTTTGTGGTCAGCTGCCGTAGTTTTCCAGCAGGGAACATTATCCTGACTTAAAGCAAAAGACGAAGTGGCGGCCTGACCTTTAGAGATTTGGTCGAAGCCTGAATTGCAAAGATACTGGCATCCCCCGTTCGCTACGCCAACCGTATCGCATAAAAAATTGCCGGCTATGCCGCTCACTTGTGTTTGTATAGTGGTTACATTTTGCAAGGATGGGCAATCGTCATACAAATTAATATTGCCCAGGTTGAAAGGTGTTTGCGAAGTACTATGGCTGAAAGCATCATAGCGCGAAGTGAAACGCTTAATTTTATTTGCGTACAAGTAGCTGACATTACCGTCGGGAATATCGCCCGGCGCCACCGGAAAAGCACCCTCGGGCGAATGGGAATACTGATTTCCGAATGGACCCAGAATAAAATAAAAGGCGGGGCCTATGGCAAAATTCAGGCAATGATTATTAGCTGCGTAAGTAATCCGGCTATTGTAAAGGTATTTTTCCTTGTAGCTGAGGTACAAGTCGCGCAGCATTTTCCAGTCGTAAGCATTTGTTCCAAATTGGTGACCTGCCAGGTACCCATCGGGCAATACACAAGCCGGCAGGGTGGCGAATGAAGCGCTTCCGCCCTGGTTATTGCTGATATTGTTCATCATATTTTGCATGGCAGGCGTATTGCTGCAATAAGCTGCATGCATAGCCATTTGCAGCAGGTTTTCGCCATTGGGGCCGCAGGTCGTATTCATGAAATTCAGAAAATTGGTACGATCTGCTCCTCCGTTTGGAAAAAAAGGATCATTGTTCAGTATCTTGACATAGGTATCAGCAGGTGTGCTTCCGCTGTTTATTAGTCCTGAAGTTACCGCATCATTATAACTATCCGTCGTCCGCAGTTTAAGGTCGTAGTTCTTGCTTGTGTCTTGTATGGTGCACCAGTCAAGCATGCAGCGTTCGGGATGCGATTGCAGCAAAACATTTTCCTGCGCGGTGCTGAGGTTCCAGTTGTTGATACGATTATTGATGTACAAGGGGTCGGCGGGGTTACTGCTGGTCAGATCAACGATGCTTGTGCCGAAATTGGCGTTTACCGGGAGGTGATTATTGGGGTTAAAAATTGACAACGGGTCGGTTGAATAATACTTGCCGTTGGCATCTACTGAAAATTGCGCGTACTGCCCCCCTGGCTTCAAATCTTCGAGCATCATTTTCCGGGCCTGGTCGCAATCATTGAGCGGCGCCGCACATAAAGCAGCGTACTGCGCAGGATCATTCGGGGTAATAGCCTTGCACGAGGCGCAGGTTTGGTTACAATTTGTGGTATCAACTTTGGCCATTTCCTGGGCCAGCAGCGTATTGAATTCGGCCCTGCAGGTATCTTTAAATACAAGGTTTACGTATGCCTCGGCGGCATTTTTGTTTACGGTAAGTGTTTTTTGTAAGGTGTAGCTGCCCGGGCTTAATGGTACCGTAAAACCAGTGGGGAAACCGGCAGGTTTAGTTTGGTACTGATCGCCAAACTCAAAGCATTTTGTATCAATGCGGGGTAGGTCGGTACCTTTTATCAGGTCGCCAAAGGTGCCGGTATAATTGAAAAGAGGCAAATTGGTACAGCCATCGTTTGAATGCAATGAAATTGCCAGGTCGTAAATGCAGTCGAGGCAAACATTCGCATTGTCGCAGGTAACGTACTGAAGATGTTGTCCGTTTACCGTATAATTAAATATGTACTGGGCGGCAGTAGCCACCAGGAACTGTTTATTAACGGTTTTTGAATGGTTGAAATAGTCAGGGTCGTTATCGGCTGCCAAGTCTACATCAATTTCAACCGGTGTTTGCTGCTCATTATCAAGCGCCAGCAGGTTGCCTGGTTTAACACCCGCAAGCGCGGTTGCAATAGTTTTACCTTCCGGATTTTCATAAGTCACGGCAGTTTGCCCATTGGGGTCGACCACCATTTTTTTAAGATAGCGCTGGGCATAGCCCACCTCGGTGCCAAACATCCTGTCCAATTCAACCTGGTTTGGCGTGCCGTAGTAAAACTTTGTTTCGTGCCCGCTCTCCAACTGGAAGGCCTGCCCCGCCTCCCCCTGCCGGCTGAGCCTGCCTGTATTATCATCAGTATATTGCACCCGCGAGAATGGATACCCCCCGCCATCGGGAATGAACGCATTATAGCCAAGTTTATTCGGGTTGTTAGGGGAATAGTAAACACCAGCCCCAAAGGCGCCCGACATTACCTGGCTCAATTGCCCGGCCTGCAAGCTGCATCCAATCCTCGTATCAAAATCACTCCATGAGTAAAGGACGCCTGCAATGTTTTTATTCAGATGGCCAATGTAATCTATCTTATGCGTACCCGTCGGTACAGGCATAATTTGCACGCCTACCCTGCCGTTAAAATCGTAAATATTTTCCTGGGCGACAATTTCCTTTACTTTGTCGCTGCCCGGGATAGCACAAGCCAGCCTGGCGAGCATGGGGTTGTCATTAATATTTGCAGTGAACAAATTGTTCGCATCGCTTACGCCGGTCACTGTTTGCCGGGTCATATATAACCCATCGGAATATTGCACCACGTCTTTGCGTTTGCCATCTTCGGCATAGGTGGTGGTCAGCTGCCAGTTTATATGGCTGCGGGTGTGGGCCTCGTTTGCCGATATGTACTTTTTGGCTGTGAAATTATCTACTGTGCCAGCGGCCAAACCCACCGACCAGGGGCCGGGTATCCTTTTATCCCATAATGGCCCTCCACGCCCAACCGGCCGCACCCGGTACAGCAGGTAGCCCCTGTCGAAAACTATCGGCACGCGGTAAAACAATTGCTTTAAAACTATTCTCGTAGCATTTTCAGCGAAATCATATTTGATTGCCGATTGCGGAAGCGGGGTGCCGTCGGCGTTATAATCATCAACATATAATACTTCCAGCTCATAGTCCTCTGCATAAAGGACCGAAGGCCAGCTCAAAACCAGCTCGTTAGAGATATTGTCAATGCAAGGCGCTGCGGCTATAGAAACCGGGAGGCCTAAGTTTGGCTGGATATAATGCGTCTGCGTAATACTAAGGTTTAACTCCACAATTTTGCTTACAGCCGTATACAGGTCCGTTCCGGATGGTGGCGTGCCGGTTAAATCAACCGAAATGAGCGTGAACTTTGAATTGTAAGCATTTGTATAGCTGTAAAAATCAATGCGCCGGCTGCTGCCCTGCATGTGGTTATTAATATGTAATACCACTTTCTTTGAAATAAAAGCCGAACTGCCCAATTCCTGGTATTCAAGCAGGCCTTTTATAGTAAGGTCGTATTCAAAATTTACCGGGAGGTCGGTGGTTTCATATTGATAAAGTTCCAGCGTGTTGGCGAAGGCGTAAAATTCCTGGTTCGAGTTTACCTGCGATGCCCAGTTTACGCCACCGGGTGCCGCGGCCTGCATCACCGGCTGGTTGGGGTTGTTATTGATGATAAAATTTATCCCGTTAAAAGGAAAATTAATTTTAGGCCCGGTGCCTGCAAAAAGGGCGGTGGCGCTTAAAGAAAAAAGAATGAAGAGGAGTTTTCTTTTCATTGTTTTCCGGGTATTAGTTTTATCCTGTAGTCCTTAAGTTTTGCCGCAGGCGTAATACCACTTGCATTAATAATTATGAAATCGCGCAGCGTGCCTGCATTATAATTATCGCTGACAGGCGGGTATTGGTAATCCACTTTGATAATCACGGTTGGGTCGGCAGTTTGCCCGGCCTTTTTGAAAGGGCTCACCAGGGGGTGATTACCTGCCATAAACATTTTAATGGATTTTACCTGGTGTGCCGCGAGATCCAAAACCAGCGTTGCGGAGTTTACGCCTGCCGTTCCGCCTGATAATTCCCATTCGCTGGAGCCGTTTACCTCTGTGATTTTTTTAAAAGCAGTAAACCCTGAAAACGCCTGGCTGAATATGGCTTTCAATTGTCCGGTATCTGTTTTAGCGGTTTTTGATACGATGATGTACCTGGCGGTATGGTTTATCTTAACCATATAGCCGCTGTCGCTGAACAGTTCCAAACCATTAGCCTGGTAATGGATAGCCGTGTACTTTTTTTCAATGGTGATAGTAGCCGAATCGACTGCGCGCGTGGTGGCGGAGTCGCTGTAGTAAACGTATTTTTGAACAAGCGCCACGTTGGGCCGGCTGAAAAACCAATTGTTTACGCCATTAAATTCATTCAGAAAAAGGTCCTTTTGCGCTGCCGCGGCAAAGGGTACCGTCAATAAAAAAAGGCTGATCAGTTTTCTCATGGCGCTTTATAGGTTGAGCTGCGGGCTTCTTTTGTTGTTAATACACCCTGTTCAGTTTCCTTATTTATTGATTGCAGGTTGTTTTCACCATCGTAATTGTACTTGGTGAAATAATTGTTCTCATCGCTGGTAAAGGTCAGCTTCTGGGTATTCCGGTCATAAACATAGGTGGTCATTTTGCCATCTGCCGGGTATATCCTGATATCATCGAAATAGGTATCATTCGCGCCTTTGCTAAACACCAGGTCCAGGTTAGCGGCATTTGCCGGTATCACAAATTCGCCGTATATGCGCTGCCAGCCGTCAATAATATTCCCGGAGGTGTTAAATGTGGTGCTGTTCACCATTATGGATGGCGCTGTAAAAGTATAAGCGAGGTCATTGCCTGTTTCCCTCACCCATGCCGAGATCACATACTTCTTGCCTTTGGTCGGGCGGAATATGCCGGTACAGCATACGGTTTCGATGCTATCTTTACTGTTCGCGGCAAGGTTTGCCGGCCGGCAGTTATTGATAATATCCAATGGTACCTGTATCTGTGAGTTCGGGATGATCAGCTGCCCGGAGAATTTCCCGGTATGCGCCTGGCTGGTCACCAGCTTAAATATTCCGTGCCAGTTTATTTGTTCGGGCTGGCAAAGATAGGCGCTGTCGCAAATGCTCGAGTACGGCAGGTAATTCCAGTCTTCAAAACTATCAAACATAATCTCGCGCTGTTTAGCATTACCAGCCTCGGCAACTATCAGTTTTTGCTTGTAACCGGTGAGCATCGCATTGTAGCGGTTCAAGGGGTCCTTCGTTTCAACGGTAAGCCCGTTGACATCTTTAATCGTAACCGTCTGCACCCATTGCCAGCCGCCGGGGATGATGGTCCAGTCGCCATAAATATCTGCCGGGGTATTGAAAAAGCTGCTGTAGTCTTTAAATATGCCATCTTTTCTCAGGTTGGTGAGGTGATCGGGCATATTGAGGCTGCGGGTGCGCCCCGTTAAATAGGCCCAGGTTTTTAAAGGGTACCAATTTCCCAGTTCGCCGGTTGAGTAAGGATTATAGGCAATATTTGCCGGCTGCCCGGCCGGGCCCTTTTGGTCGCAGTTGCAATATTTTACCCGGTTATCGGCATATTGTTTCATGTTGGCATTTATAATACCGGTACTATCGGGATTGGCCGAAAAACTGATCTTATTGCCAACAACCGGGTAGTAATTGGTGACTACCGTCCCGGCTTCTTCGTTCAGCATGTTTCTTTTACCTGGCCGCAGCACCTTGTAGTTACCCGGCGTTAATACCGAGCCCGGTATTCTTGGGCCTGCCGTAATGCTATTGCTGCTTTTTGCTGTTATCCATAAACGGTTGCCATTGGCATCAGCCAGTTCATCGCCCTCATTTAAGGCGCTTAGTATTTCGGGACTGCCCACCGGCACCGTATTCGTTGCAACGTTCAATTGCAGGTCCGACGCCAAATAACCGGCGCTCAAACCATTATAGATCCAGTGGGCCGGGTAATGGAACGAATATAAAAAGTCATTGAACTCATTGGTGGTACGGGTAAGCACGGGCGTCCCTGTCCGGTCGTCAAAAACCAGGTTATCGGTGCTTACACTTGCACCATTTTCTGTTATGGTCTTCCGTATCTCGATGCCTTTTTCATCTATTATCTTATTAAAGGCAACTGTATTCATCCTTGTATTTTCGGTAGTGGCTGTTGGCAGCGGAACAGCTAAAACAGCGGGAACGATAGCCAGCACGGTAAAATCAAGGTTCAGGTCTACGCCCACTACATCCGTGTTGTGCTCGGTATTCCTTGCATCGCAAATGGCCGAAACGCTGACGCCCAACCTGTCCGAATCGTAAACTGTCCCGCTCCTGTCAATCAGTTTAAGAGGCTTATTAACTACGTACTCGTATTCTTCACCCGATACTATAGAGCCCTGGCTGTTAAAGTTTTTTGTCGATTTGGTTTTGCCATGCATATCGTTGCGAACGATGGAAAAACCCTGCGACACCGTCATATAGTCATAAAACTCACCAACGCCAAGCGTGCTGGAGATCAAGCCTTGCAGCAGGGATGTTTTTTTCTCAAAATTATCCCCTATCTCCGTGTTGCCGGTCCTGACCGGGTAATCTTTCGCGGTAAAAAACTCGTGCACCTGATAGCCGGTTCCCGGCACGCTGAGGTTGGTTTTATTTGAGGTAACTTTTACTTTCGAATAAACAATGTTTGGCGCAGGGTATAGCGATTCGTTGTAGGGCAGGTCTACATATAAATTGTTATCGGGCGCCAGTTTTATCTGCTCGTCATAAAATGAGGGTTGGTGGAGCGGGTTTTCATCCCCGCCTACAATTGGTTCATATTCCGTAACACCGCTGCTGATTACCTGATCGGCATTGGTAACCGGGTTTTTCACTACATCTGTATAGTCATAGTCAATGGTGTAGCTTTTGCTTGCCGGGTGCGGCGCGCCATAACCGGTAGTAAGCTGGTTCCAGTTATCGTCGGTGATAATTGTTTTTACCCTCGAACCGCCTATGATCTTATCCTGGTATGGGCTGTAAAGCCTGACGAACGACTTATCTTGCGCCACGCTTCTTGCGAAGCTTCTGGGTGTGGCCCTGGCGTAATTGTTAAAGCCCTGTGTAAATGCGATGATCTGGTCTGCCACCTTATTGACAAGGTCATGCGTTTCCAGGAAGTCCTCAAGCGTCGCGTTATCCGGCAGGGGTTGGCTTTCCGTTTGCCCGTAGCATAAACCAGCCCGGTTCATCCGCATAAATTGAAATGCATTTTTTGCAATGGGGTTAATAAATCCGGGGCAACTGTTGCCGGTTTTGTCATTTATGCAAACCGGCACTAATTCGATGTAAGCATGTAAAGCATCGATCACGCCTACGCTGGCTACCTTGCAATAACCGCTTACCCACTCCCAGGTACTTGCCGTTTCGGGCCGCAGGTGAATCAGTGTTTTATAATATATATACTGGTTCAGCCCGGCGGCTGACGTGGTGTTAAAGTACTGGTACAGCAATTGGTTATATTTATCTGATGCGCTTCCGGGCGGCAGGGCTTTCTTTAACCTGATCCGGGCAAAGTAATTCGAAGTCGAACCATTGTACAGGTCAGCTGAAGGGTTGTTGGTGACAGCCTGCACGCTGTTCCCAAAGCCGTCGATCTGGAACATTTCCATATTACGCTGGTCCTGCGTGTAGGCATAATGATGCGGCTCATACACGGCCCTGATTGTACCGCCGCCAGGCAATTGAATTTTGGTAAGGTTCCAGGCGTATGCACTTTGGTTCATGTCCGCCACGTTCTGGCTGGAGTACGGAAAATCGCCATTTGAAAGGGTGCCGCCTAAGCCGGTATTGATATCCGACTGGATTATATCTGGCGTGGTGTTTTTTTGGTAATTGCCCCAGCGATTCACATTACCGGCGTTATATGGAGGGTTGACAACGAAGCCTGAGGGCATTTCGCCATAAGTAAATTTATAAGGCGACCGCAGTTCCCGCATGCTTTTGCCCGAATACATACCCACTTCATTTAATGTCAGCTTGCCTCCGTTCGGGGCCGAAGAATTTTTGGTGCCCGGGCACAGCGCATAGTTCTGAGTGAATTTTATAATACGGATAGCCACTGCATTAACACCGTTGAGCACCCTTTCATTTTTTGAAAACACCCTGATCTCTATCAGCCGGTAAAGCCTTTTATGGTCCACGGCGCCGCGCCCGTCCATCCTGGTGGTATCATAGTAAAATTCGGCCACCTCGGTTTTACTCTCTATCGAATGGATATACCAGAGCTCCTTTGTACCGGTAACATAACTTGCTTTGTTATCGGTCGGGTCGCTTAAAAATGCTTTATTAAAGGTGGCGCTGTCTTTATTGTATGGCGTCCTCCAGGTGAAAAGGCCCGCATAGGTATAATTAAATTTTACGTAGTTGCCAACATCATTCATTGACGGGCCATTGTTATCAACATCAATATAGTCGGGGCTTAATACCGCAGTGAGCAAATTTGAAGTTACATATGCCGGCGTGGTTGTTTTCTCGTAAAACCCATCCTTGCCATTAGTGCCCCAGCCGCCGGTTGGCACGGCGTATTTAACCTGTCCGTCTGCATCGACCGCTTCGCCGCCGCTTAGCGTATACGAGACCTCCTGCTGGTTTGTATTATAGGTTGGCAAACCAAAAACATAGCGCATCCCATCCGTATTGGTCGCGGTTATTTCGGAAATATGATGAAGCTGGCGGTACCCTGCTGTGCGCTGAACTATTGTTTTGTAGTTTGCATTGTTGCAATCAAACTGGTTAACCCCATATTGATAGATCACCTTATCAAGGCCGAATTTCGATGCCTCGGCGGCGGTAAGGTATTGTATATTGATGGTGCGCGGGTCGCGGGCTGGCTTATACAGTTGTGATGGAATGTTGACCTGCGAAACGTCGGGATCCACCAGGATATTCGTCATATTAACCGCGGTAGCGCCTGCGCTTTGAAGGGCTACCTTTACAGGCTTGTCGAAATTAAGTTTGGCATAAAAGTCGTTGGCATCAACGTTTATATCCGCAGCGTTTTTAAAATAGGCCGGCTGGTAAAGGTCATTTGCGAACTGCGACCTGAATTCAAGACTATGGGTGATATTTGTTTGCCACTTACCCGAAGATGAGGTGTTCGATGTGGATGAAACATCGGCGCCTACGTGCACAAGATCGCCCGGCCCCGCCTCCAGCCCGATATTCAGTGCTGTGCTTGACGAGCTTACTTTATTGTCAAAAATAACGCCAATGTCACCCCGGTTAAGCTGGAACGAGCCGCTGATGCCCTGGGCATTTACCGAGTAGATATCGTTTGTATAAAAGGGAATGCCAATATTCTTTGATGCGTCTTTCACGAAAGGCTGGTCTTTTTCCCGGTTAAAATCAAGCAATACGTTTGTTGCCGTTTCGCCGGCCTGGTCGGAATACAGGTAGCCGTAAGCAGGCGTTCTTATGGAATCGACACTAAGCTGCTGCTTCGTATAATAGCCGGTAAGGGTAGTATTCGGGTGCACAAAATAGATTTCGGCGCCCAGCTTGAAGCTGCCGGTATACGCTTTCGTATCATAGGGGTAGGTAACACGCGGTATTTCAGGGGATTTTGAAAATGAGTACGATGCTGAAATGCTTTTACCCGTTTGTATGGGTGAATTATTAATATTTGTGCTTAAACTCATGGAGGCATTGACAGAGGTTTTAAGGCCTTCGCGGGAATTAACCGAAATGACTCCCCCAAGGCTGCCGCTTGCCGCCATTGCGCTGCTTTTTGCCGACGACAGCGAAACGGCCGGCGCCGCATAAACATCAACGCCGCTTTGTGAATTGGCTTTCATCCCCAGGCCGAGGCTGGCGCCTGCAGTTGCGCTGCTGTTGGATACCGAAAAACTAACGCCGAAACTTTGCTCGAGGCCAAAGCCATTGTAATTATTATAAAAAATGCCTGTACCCGTATCGAAGCCGATGGGTATACCTGCAATTTCAATACCCAGGTCCATATTGGCGCCCATAGTAATATTGGGGCGGTTATGAATTATCCGCGTTATTACATCCCCTTTAAAATCATCGGGCAGGCCGCGCATTGTATGGGTAATGGCGCCGATATTTAAATTCCAGCCAAGGCCAACCGTAGAGGCCACGTCATCCATTTGCGGGCCTGATTGGTAGGAAAGATTGACCGGGTATCCCCCAATCTCGAACAAAGGGATATTGTAGGAAAATGCCCCGTTTGAAAGATTGACCAGATCACTGGCGGTAACCGGTTTAAATTGCATAAATTCCGGCTGCCCGGGCCCCCCGGTTTGGGCAGTGGCTTGTATCGCCGCCGCCAGGAGATAAAAAATTAATACAATTCGTTTTCTCATTTGGGTCAATTTCGTTTAAAGCTGATGTAATAATATTTTTTGTAGTCTCCCATGATGAACTGGCCTGTCTCGCCTTTTGCCACCACCGAATTTTGCAGCGGCAAGGCTATCCGCATCAGGCCCTGGTTGTTTGTAACGACAAGACTGGCTAACCTCGACGTCTTATCATTTGATAAATTGCGGATGGTATAAGAGAGCCGGTTTGAACCCGAAGAGTAGTTATTTTGGACCTGCAGGAACAGGGTGTCGTTCACACTGACAACTTCACCGGCATATTCCGGACTGATCACGTAATAGTAATGCTGCTGATGGCTCGCCGGCCTTTTGGTTTGGGTTTTTTCCACGTTAGGGGGCGGCAAATTGTCTTGAACAATTATCTGCAGTTTGCAGGGCTGGCATTTCTTTCCGCCACATATTGGCATAATATCAATAGTATAAGTTCCTGCCCGGGCGAAATTATAAATGAAAATTTGGCGTGTGCCGTTTACGACGACCGGGCCGCCCTGCACCGACCACGAATAGGAAACCGCGCAGGAAGCATCGCCGGCGCTGCAGTGAAAATCGGGGAGCGCGATACTGTAGCTACCCTTTGAAAGCGTGGTCAATTCACCGCATTTTAACCCAGAAATAATATGGTCATTGGCGAGGATATTCACTACCGGGCTTACCCAATTGCCGCAGTCGCAGGTCGTACAATCTTCAACAATAACATTATAAACCGCCGGCGGGCACTTGATACCGTTACAATCGGCATTTAAGGTTATGGTATAGGTACCATTGCCCGCAGGCGTAAAGGCATCGGCGACATCGATATTGCCGCTGCCTGTTTTGATGCTAACACCGTCCTTGTCTATCTCCCAGCTTGTTACCGCCTGGCAGCCCTGGTCATTTGAGCCGCAGCGGTAAGCGCTGGTAAAGCTGAAAGGCTGACTGCATTTCCATTTAATAGTGTTTTTAATGGCGCTCTCAAACTTTACCGTATTATTAACGGCAAGCGAGCCCCAGGAACCACAATCGCAAGTTGTACAACCTTCAACAATAATGTTATAAACCGCCGGCGGACACTTGATACCGTTACAGTCGGCATTTAAAGTTATGGTATAGGTACCGTTGGCGGTCGGTGTAAAGGCATCGGCAACGCTGTTTGATGCCTCGCCTGTTTTTATAACAATTCCGTCCCTGGCTATTTCCCAGCTTGTTACCGCCTGGCAGCCCTGGGTATTTGAACCGCAGCGGTAAGTACTGGTAAAGCTGAAAGGCTGGCTGCATTTCCATTGAATAGTGTTTTTAACGGCGCTCTCAAATTTTACTGAATTATTTACGGCGAGCGGGCCCCAGGAACCACAATCGCACGTTCTGCAATCTTCGACGGAAATGGTGTAAGTGCAAGGCGGACATTTTATGCCGCTGCAGCTCGCATTTAATGTAATGGTATAAGTGCCGTTAGCGGTTGGGGTAAAGGCATCGGCAACGCTGTTTGATGCATCGCCTGTTTTAATAACGACGCCGTCCCTGGCAATTTCCCAGTTGGTGGTAGCTACGCAGTCCTGGTTATTCGCGCCGCACCGGTAAACGCTGTTAAAGCTGAACGGTTGATTGCATTTCCAGGGTATAGTATTTTTATAGCCGCAATCGTATTTTACATCACGGTTGACCAGCAATGGCCCCCAGGCGCCGCAATCGCAGGTTTTGCAACCTTCAACGGCAATTGTATAAACGCAGGGCTCGCATTTTTTTCCGTTACACGCGGCTGTAAATGTCAGGGTATAGTTGCCATTTGCCTGCGGGATAAATTCACCGGTAATATTGTGATCGCCCTGGCCCCCAACTATTGTAACGCCGTCCTTTTTTATTTCCCATCCGGTTATTGCCTGGCAGCTCCTGTCCTTTGATGTGCAATTATAGGTGCTTAAAAAATCAAAAAGTTCGCCGCATTTCCAGGGAATTACATTTTTACCGCCGCAATCAAATTTCATTGTGCGGTTGATTGTTATAGGGCTCCAGTTCCCGCACTCGCAGGCGACGGGCGAAGACAGGTTAATGTCAATCGTTCCCCCGAGCCCGGTACTGCTAATGGCTATTTTCCCTAAACGGCCAAGCAAACCCGTTTTTTTAGGCTTTACTGGTTTTGCCCCGTTATCGGCCACCGGGCTGGCCGAATCGGGCTTAGGGTTAGCCGGCATGTCTGGCTTGCCTGGCTTTACATCGGCCCCCGGCTGCTGATTATCCGGTTTATTTGGATAAGCCGGTTTATTTTCGGTTACCACGCGCGGGTTAATAGTGCCCGGCTGCTGATTATCCGGTTTATTTGGATAGGCCGGCTTGTTTTCGGTTACCACGCGCGGATTAACAGTGCCCGGTTGTTGATTATCTGGTTTATTTGGATAGGCCGGTTTATTTTCGGTTACCACGCGCGGATTAACAGTGGCCGGCTGTTGATTATCTGGTCTATTTGGATAGGCCGGTTTATTTTCGGTTACAACCCGCGGATTAATAGTGCCCGGTTGTTGATTATCTGGTCTATTTGGATAGGCCGGCTTATTTTCGGTTACAACCCGCGGATTAACAGTGCCCGGTTGTTGATTATCTGGTCTATTTGGATAGGCCGGCTTATTTTCGGTTACAACCCGAGGATTAGCAGTGCCCGATTGTTGATTATCCGGTTTATTTGGATAGGCCGGCTTATTTTCGGTTACAACCCGAGGATTAACAGTGCCCGATTGTTGATTATCCGGTTTATTTGGATAGGCCGGCTTATTTTCGGTTACAACCCGCGGATTAACCGTGCCCGGCTGCTGATTATCCGGTTTATTTGGATAGGCCGGCTTGTTTTCGGTTACCACGCGCGGATTAACGGCGCCCGGCTGTTGGTTATCAGGCCTTTTCGGATAACCCGGCCTGTTTTCGGCCACAACTTCCTGGCTAATTATACCGGGTTGCTGATCTGTCGCGGCGTTGTTCCCCCTTATCGAGAAAGCTTTGGTTTTTTCATCGCTTAATGCAATTGTTTTACCACTTCTATAGCCAAAAAACTGCACGCTTAACTCATAATCGCCGGCCGCGAGCACGCAGGTCCGCCCCAAAAATGCGGCCGCGCTGTATCCATTCCACTGTTTATTAACGATATTGAAATTTGCGACCGGAGCTGTATTGATAATATAGTCCCCGCATACTTTAACCCCTCCCCTTGTAATAATCACCAGCAACCTGCTTTCTCTCACGGCAGGATCTACCCCCCCATCGACCGGCCGGGCGCTCGCGGCGATCATAAAGAACGATTTTCCCATTCCCCAATTGGCTGTATTGGGATCGGGCGAGGAAGGAAGCAAAATGTTAATTCCGGTAATAGGATAGTTTTGGGCAAATACCTGTGTAGAAAAAACGGCAAACAGAATAACAAGAAATTTTTTAATCACTGATATTTTGTTTTCCATTTAGGGTAAGGAAAATGTTAATAAGAAATACGCCCCGATTCTTTGTCAAATTACCCCTAATTGTTGGGGGCTGCAAGTTACCCGGTGCAACATGTATATATAAGTGATTGACCGACAGGTATGAATGAGCCTGCGGTGAAAAGCCTTAACGCTGCGCGGCCAGCCAGGCCTGGTATAAGCCTTTCGGTATAAACAGCATAATTTTATTTCCCGGATTTTTTTCGCTTTCAAAGGCCGGCGATATGGAGATGGTGATAGGGTTTGCCCCAAACCGGCTGAGGGCGGCGATACGTTTTTTTATCAATTCCATTCCCCTGCTCCTGTGGCCATTTGGCGCTTTCAGGGCAAGACTATTCGCGATACCTATTCCGTTGTCGGCAATGGTTATCAACAAATTGCCGTCCTGCGCCTTCAAATCGATCGTTATCTTTCCGCTTATTGATGATGGCATAATCCCATGCAGCAGGGCGTTTTCTAAAAGCGGCTGCAGGATCATTGTCGGAATCATCCAGTCTTCAATGTCCAGGAGTTCATCGACCGATAGCTGGTAGCTAAAGCGATCATTAAATCGCATTTGCTCCAGCCGCAGGTATATTTTTATATTTTCAACTTCCTGCTCAAGCGGCACAAAGGATTGCTGGGCAGCCTCAAAGTTTTTGCGTATCAGGGAGGCAAAATCGCTGAGGTAACGGTTGGCACTTTGCCTGTCCTGCAAATTGATATAATGTTGTATGCTGTTGAGCGCATTGAACATAAAATGCGGGTTCATTAATGAAGTAAATGCCTGTTGCTCAAGGGATGCGAGCTGAACGCCCGCAATTTGCTTCGCTAAATTTGCTTCCTTCGCGCTTTTAATACGACGGTTAAGCCAATAAATCACAGCCATCTGTAACAAAAAAGCGGTGATCAGCCAAAACCAAACAGCCTTCCAAAAAGGGGTGGCTATGTCAAATTTAATGGTGAGTATTTTATGGCTGATATTCCCGTTAACATCAACGGCCCTTACTTGCACCATATGATTGCCGCTGCCCAATTCAATGGCCAATGTGTTTTCATTCAAATCGATCCACTGCCTGTTTTTATCAAGCGTATATTGGAGGTTTTTGAAATGGCCGCTTAGTTCTATCCCGGCAAATTCCATCTGTAAGTTTTGCTGGTTATACCCGAGTTTATAAAAAGGCGATATTACGGTATCCCGCTGATTAATACTCATATGGATCAGTTGCACCGGGATGTTAAACTTCGGGATGGACGCGTTGGCAGGCAGTACGGTAATACCGCTTGCAGTCGCTGCGTATATAGTATCGTTCTGGCAAAGCAACTCATTTATCACATTTGACGTCAGCCCGTCATTCACGGTCAGATTTTGGATAGTATAAGTAATGTTATTATTTCGAAGCGCGTAGTTAATAACGCTTATGCCCCCTGCTGTACCAAGCCAAACCTGGTTGGGCCGCCCAGGTGTTATGCTTCGGGCAGCATTGTTAACCACCCCCTCTTTGTCAGCCACTTGAAGCAATAGTTTCTCATCCTTTAAGACCAGTAGCCCGTTGCCTGCGGTGGCGACCCACAATAAACCGTCGGGTGTCAGGCAAAGGCCGGCGATCCTTTCGCGCAGCAACGGGTAAGCCCGGCCATATGGTACCGTGACGTTACGATCAAAACTGTATTTATATAAACCATCCGTCGAGCCGAAATAAACCAAACCCTTAACATCGCTGGTTAATGCAGTGACCCTTTTGCGAAGTGCATTTAACGTTGTTAACTTTTCGGTAAGTGTGTTTAATTTCTGAAGGCCGAACGATTGCCCGACGATGATTATACTGTCGTTATATGCAACCGCAGTTTTGCCAGGGATGCCAAGATTTTTTTTATAATCTGAACAAATGCCGCTTTCGGAAAAGCTAAATATCTTATTTGACGAAATGAGAATTTTTCGCTGCCTTGCTATTAAGCCGTTTTTTTGAATTGTATTAACCGAGATCTTTCGCCTGCCTGATGCTACTACTTCGCCATAAAAATTTCCTGCCAGCACGGTACCATCCGTTTTACGGGCAATGCTCAGGAAATTGGTGTTCGAAAAGCCCGGGGGCATCGCAACCTTATCAAAGTTCCTTTTTTTAATGAGGAGCAAACCTTTGTCAATTGTGCTTACCCACAAATTATCGTTGCTGTCTTTATAAAGGGAGTTCGGCAAATAGTTGCCGCTTACTACCGCCTGCTGTTTCAGCGTGTTTTTATCAAAAAGATATATCTTGCCCGATATACCCAATAAATAAAAGCTTTCCGGTGTAAACTCAAAATTGTTGTACGCTTCGGGAATAGCAACAGAATCGACCCTGAAACGAACCGGATGAGCGTTAAAGTTACTGTATATATAACATTTACCTGTTACGTAGCTTAGTAAATAAAATTTTCCCTCGTTTTGTGCTACTACAGGGTGAGGAACAATTTTGCTGATGTGGATTAGAACGCTGTCGAGGTATTGAGTACCCCGTTTTAAAAATATTTTAGACTGCCAAATTTGTTTTGAAGGATCAACAAGGCTTTCGCCATAGGTCAGCTCTGTGCCATCCTTATTTTCCTTTACAAAAAACCAATCGTCGCGCCGTCCGGGAATGTACGATGTAAAACGCCCATCCCTGTAAATGAACGATCCTTTTTCGTTGCAAAACATTATGCCGCCGTTTAGCAGCGGGAAAAAATGCATCACCCCGGTACCTTCCGGCACCATGGCGAGGCTTTTATCTTCCCTGGCGTTAATAAACCTGTTTTTTACCTCGTCAAAATAAGCGGGTTTTTGCTTAAAACAATTCACCCATATGCGCCCGCTGTTTTCTTTTACAACAGCCAGTACTTCGTTGTCGGGCAGGCCTTCACGGGTAGTAAAAACCTGGAAATGCTTGCCGTCGAACCTGGCGATCCCGGCGTCTGTAGCAACCCATAGAAAGCCTTTGTCATCTTCGATACAACGGTAAACGTAATTGCTGGGTAAGCCATCGTTCACCGTAAAAGCTGTGTAATTTGCGACCTGGGCCCGGCCGGCCGGCGCAATAAAAAAGAAGAGCAAAAACAAGCATCTGCGCCGCATAATTTAAAGTTAACGATCCGGGCCGCAATTAGTATGACTTTATTTGCCAAACATCAGGCTCGCCTTTTTCATTTTTTCAAGAAACATGTCAAGCTGCCTGCGGCTGATGCTCCAATGATTGCCATCACTCATTTTCACAATGCCGCCGTCAATTGTACTATACTCCTTTATATATTTCAGGTTAACAATATACGACTTATGTATTCTCGCAAATTGGTCCTGGTCAAGCAATTCTTCAAAATCTTTTAGCGTTTTGCTGATCACCAGTTTGTGCATATCCTTCATGTGGATTATAGTATAATTACTGTCGGCCTGGAGCGACACCATATCGTCAACTTCAATAAAACTGATGCTGCCTAATTGAGGCAATGCTATTTTTTTCGGCGGAGTTGCTTTTGCTATGGTTTGCAGCAGGTGCTGTAATAACAGACTGTTTTGTTCAGCGGCGATCGGGCTGGCCAGGGCAAGCTTTACTTTTGCAACCGCCTTTTGCAGCTCATCAATATTTACCGGCTTTAAAATATAGTCAACGGCGCTGGCCTTAATAGCTTGCAACGCGTATTCGTTGTAGGCGGTAACAAAAACCACTTTAAAAGTTTGATTAGACAGGCTATTCAGGAATTGAAAGCCATTTTCACCCGGCATGTTAATGTCCAGGAAAACCACATCTGCTGTATGTGATTCCAGCCAGTCGCGTGCTTCAGCCGCGCTTTGCGCCTTACCGGTTACCGCAATTCCTTCACAATCATGCCGAATTAAAAATTCCAGGTTCTCCAGGTTATTAATCTCATCATCAACCAGTAAGGCATTTAACATCACAAATTCATTAAAATTTAAAGGTAAACATTTTAAAAGCTAATTATTTGCTAATGAGTAACCGCTTGTGCAGGTTGCGTGTGGTGAGAAATGATTGAGTAAACGGTTTTTTGGATGGTATGGTCGATCAAAGCCATTCCTTATATCAATCCATTTATTGGGTCAATCAACTTCTGTTCATTAGGTATTATTAGTAGAAACAATAACAATTACTGTACAATACTTTATTTTCAATAGGACTTAGGTTAGCATGTAGCGGAAGCATTTCGAACTCATTTTTTGAGATCGTTGGTAATTTCTTAAATTGCATTAGAGTGTTTAATAGTTTGATCTTAATTTTTTTAAGTCTAAACCTGGTCACGTAGAACAAAAGGCCAAGTCGAATAGCGGTTGGCGCAAATTTTTGATTTAAATAGACTATTTTTGTACCCTGATAATTAGCGTTGAAATTTTATAGTCTGGTTAAAAGAGTTATATGGTCGTAGAAGCGGGAAATGCGGAAAAATTCATATCCGTGATGTTCAACTTGAGTAATGCGATAAAAAGTGAGTCCGAGCACTGCTGCAAGATCTGTGGTAATCTCAATGAAAAAGAATTATTTATTATCGCTTTTATCGGGGAAAACAGAAGTGTTAAAATGAGTGATATAGCTGATTATTTGCAAGCGCCTCTGAGCACATTGACTACCATTGTTGATAAGCTCGTTACCAATAAATTCCTTGTAAGATATAATTCTAATGACGACCGGCGTGTCGTAAAAGTTGAACTTGACAGGAAAGGAAAGGCCTCTTATACAGAATTCAAGAACCGGAGAGCGACTGTGGCAGAAAAGGTATTAGGCCATTTGAGCGAAGCGGAGCAGGCATCACTTATTGCTAATCTCGCTCAACTCGTCACTTCAATTAAGCTTTAATATTTTTTTGTGTATTTAGTTCGTTAATCGTACTATTTCAGTTTCGTAATAAAACAGAAAGATTATTTGGTTAAATACTTCGATGGTCGTACTATTGCATAAACGAATTAAATATATCCAAAGAATAGAAAAAATGAACGAAAGCATATTAATAACCGGAGCAAATGCCGGGCTTGGGAAAGAGACTGCCCGACAGTTAGCATTAAAAAAAGAAACAAAAAAGGTAATTCTTTTCTGCAGAAATCAAATGAAAGCCGAAGCCGCAAAAAAAGACCTTGAGGAGAAAACAGGAAAAAAGATTTTTGAAATTGTAATTGGCGATGTTTCAGATGCGAATTCGGTAAGAAATGCAGTAGAAAAAATAAGGGAACCTATTGATGCGGTAGTTTTAAATGCAGGTGGAATGGTTGGGAAAACTGCTGCGCAGGCTACGCCTTCCGGTATGAATCAATTAGCCGCTGCAAATATCTTAGGTCATGTGGTTTTAGTAGAGGAATTAATTAAGCGTGATAAGTTAAGAAAGGCAGTGCTATTTGTAAGTGCGGAAGCTGTGCCAGGCGTAAAGAGTCTCGGAATGAAACCGGTTGCAATGAGGGCTTCTTCGGTAGATGAGTTTGCCGGCGTTCTTGATGGTTCATATTTTGGCAATAAGTTCGATGTAACGCAAGCGTACGGATACGTTAAATATGCGGGAACGATGTGGGCGTTATCAATGGCAAGAAAATATCCTGACATCAAATTTGTTGTTATGAGTCCCGGGAACACGAAGGGAACCGGGGCGCCGGATAATTTGCCCCTGGCAATGCGCTTTATGCTGAAGTATATTATGATGCCTGTTGTATTTCCGTTGCTAGGAGACATGGTGCATGGTATAGAAGCAGGTGTAAAACGCCTTGTAGATGGCATTTCGGAAGATCGATATAAAAGCGGCGTTTTTTATGCAAGTAAAGAAGGCAAGTTATCTGGGGAAGTGGTTGACCAGAGCACTTTCTATACCGATTTGAAAAATACTGCATTTCAGGATAACGCTTATGAAGCAATTCACCGTTTCATAAAGTAGGTTTGAGAAGTATTTCATATCAGGAGCCTAAAGTAGACTCTGGTAAATGAATAAGCGGCAGTTGTTAAAGGATTGGATAGCGGCTTATAAACATTCAAAACCAACGAAAAATTATGTAAGTCCTGACGTTTTGAAGTTTTTACGGTCAGTACCGCTTCGGTTAAAACCAATATAGCAAAAAAGGGCAATTTTCGCCAGAAAATGCCCTTTTTTATTAAGTGCGCCCACCTGGGCTCGAACCAGGGACCAAAAGATTATGAGTCTTCTACTCTAACCGACTGAGCTATAGGCGCGGTTTTTATTGCTGTTTTGCGGGTGCAATATTAAGACTATTTTTTGGTTTGGTCAAGAACGCGCCCTTAGATATTTTTAATCCAGGAGGCTGGAGAGTTACCTTTTTTAATTCCTGCAAAGCATTAAATATAAAAGGTTGATGAAACTTTGTATACAAAAAACCAGCCGTTTACATCCGTAAAATTGCAGTTCAAATTATTTTTTTGGTAAAACGGATTGAACAGATATTTTCGTAATGTATTCATTTTCGTGTTACAATATTAAAGCAGCGCTTTTTTTAAAAAAGAATAATATAGCTTAAATTATAAAAAATAAATTAACGCTTTTGATATGTCTAAATGTTACTCTACTAAAACGTTCACTGAGTTGACTGTCAAATCCATCTGCCTTTCGTACTGCCAAAGTTGATACCGATGCTTTACAGCATCTAATATATATGTAGCCGCCCTGATTAGCTGATTTATTTAAACTATTATTAAACCCCGGCATACCAGCCGTAATTTGAGATACATGAACAAAAACCTACACAATTTACAAGCCTTGTTTAATAAAGAAGCCGCAATAAAACTTTATCGCGGCTTCTTTTATTGTACCGTATTAATTTTTGCGGTATTGTTGACGGCACCCCGGCAGGCTGCGGCGCAGGCTCCTGCCTTAAGTTACAGCACTCCCCAAACCTATACAGCGGGCGTTGCTATTTCACCGCTGGCGCCAACCAGCAGCGGAGCCATTAACCTTTCGTATGGCGGGGGGAATGTATTTAGTAACCAGGCCACTTTCTTCCCTTATAACAGCCCCGAGGCTATTGCTGCCGATGCGGCCGGCAATATATATGCGGCAATGGGTAATGTTATACTCGAATTTAACGCCGCAGGGAATGTAATAAAGACTGTATTAGGCCCCGGCACCATGACCCAGGCCCATCAAATGGTGCTGGATGCAGCAGGCAATATTTACCTGACGGACCTCAACAGAACCAGCGTACTTGAAGTGCGCGCTTCTGATGGCGCTGTACTCAACAGGGGAACAGGGCTTAATAACCCCATCAGCGTGGCGGTAGACCGGGCAGGAAATATTTATGTCTCCGATTATAACCCGGGCAGTGGACAGGTGACCAGTTCGATAAAAAAGATACTGGCGGGAACCGATAGCACTGTCACCGTAATGAACCAAGATTTTACCCCTTATATATCACTTGATGCCTCGGGTGACTTGTTTTACACCAGTTATAATAGTTCGGGTGTGAACACCCTGGTAGAGCTTGCGGCAGGATCGGCTACGCCAACTACCTTGCAGCAGTTATCGCCCACTATTACGGCAATGATCGTCGATCCGGCCGGCAATGCATTTGTAGCGAATGAGGGCGTAAATAATTCTAATATCCTCATGTACCCGGTAAGCGGCGCCGGCCCGATTGGCGTTGGCAGCGTCACCATGTCTAACGCCATTAATTTAGGGCTGGATTACAAGGGGAATATATACGTTGCCGACATCCTTAATAATCAACTTTTTAAAATAGATCCAAATGGCGGATTTTTCCCCAGCGACTTGCCGCCGGGGTTGAGCTTTGACGGTAATACCGGTACCTTCAGCGGCACACCAATAGCAGGCAGCCAGGCAAAAAATTATACCATTACTGCTTACAACCATAGCGGTAATGCAAGTGCCAATGTAAATATTAAGGTGCTGGCAAGTGATGCCGGCCTTTCGAATTTAATAATCGGCAGCGGTACCTTATCACCTGCGTTCGCAACCGGAACAACCGCATATACTTCAACAACGTTAGCAAATAGTGTAACTTCCCTTGATATAACGGCGGTAGCTGACGATCCGTCAAGTGCCATCACCATGAATGGAACGGCTGTCACTTCGGCTGTACCCGCAACGCTGCCGCTGGCACAGGGCCTCAATGTGTTCAGCATAGTAGTTACCTCAACTGATCATTCGACAAAGACATACACGTTGACAACTGCGCGGACGGCAGCACAGGCTACCGTTAGCTATGTCAGTCCGCAGAAATACACCATCGGTACGGCCATTACGCCTTTATCTCCTACCTGTACCAACGCAGGAAGCTTTGGTTCCTATTTAACCAAACAAGCTGGCATAGGCAGCGGCTATAACACGCCGTCGGGTGTAGCCCTCGATAATGCAGGCAATTTGTACGAAGCCGATTATGGAAGCGGCCAGGTTTTAAAGGTGCCCGTAGCGGGGGGAACCCCGGTGGCTATAGGCAGCGGTTTTATTCATCCGGAGGGATTAGCCGCCGATAGTGCAGGCAATATTTACGTGGTTGATAGTGGTAATAACCTGGTCAGGAAGATACTTGCTGGCACAAATACAACAGTTTCCATTGGGACTGATTTCGCTTTTGGGGCGCCGAAGGCCCTTGCTGTTGATGTTAACGGCAACGTGTTTGTAGCTGATTTTCAAAATAAAAATATAGTTGAGATACATGCCGATGCATCGGCAACAAGCGTTTATGCAAGCACATCAAACGGCACCAATCCTTTTGTAGCGTTATCAGGTATTGCGGTAGATGCCGCCGGAAATGTTTACGTATCTGACAGCAGCGCAGCGCAATTAACGAAGATACCTGCCGGCGGCACCCCCACGTTGCTGACACCATCTTTTAACGGTGTAAACGGGCTGTCGGTAGATGAGGCGGGCGACCTTTTTGTAAGCGATGCTGGTAATAGCCAGGTAAAAATGATTCCCGCTGGTACTTCCACAGCAATAGTTGCTGCAAATAATCATACTTATGGCCTGGCGGTTGATGCCGCCGGCGACCTGTTCATCGCTACAAGGACCCCGGACAATATAGCCGAACTAAACCCTATAGGCGGCTATTTTATAAACAAGCCCTTACCTGCCGGTTTGAATTTTGACTATAGCACCGGCGCCATCAGCGGTACGCCAACGGTAAAAAGCCTGGCAGCTAATTATACAGTAACTATTAATAATTACTCCAGTTCGGGCACGGGCAATGTAAATATTCGCGTGGGCTCAGGTAATACCGCGTTGACAAGCCTGGCAATCAGCAATGGGACATTGTCGCCTGTTTTTAACAAAGACAGCCTGAGTTATGCCGCGACGGTACCTTATGCCGTTTCATCAGTAAATGTAACCCCAACCACCAGCGATAATACGGAAACGGTTAGTGTAAACGGTACAACCGTTGCATCGGGCTCCGCAGTTAATGTACCTTTGGTGGAGGGCAGCAATACCATAACTACATTAGTTATGGCAGAGGACGGCGTTTCAACCCGCACCTATACCATTGCATTAACCCGCACGATAACTGTTGCAACGCTGTCCGGTATAACACCCGACGCAGGTACTTTAAGTCCTGTGTTTGCAGCTAATACTACCACTTATACACTGCCTGAAGCTAACACGGTAAAGTCTGTTGGCCTTACGATAATCCCGGTTGATCCGGGGGCTACAATAGCGGTTACTACCGCTGTTAATGGCGCGGCCGTAACAGGAAGCGGTAACGTATATGCAATTGGTTTAAATGCGGCTACCTCGACGCAAAGCGGCAGTAATGCTACAACGCCGGTTAAAATACTTGTAACGGCGATAAACGGGACTACCCAAAAGGAGTATGATGTTAACATAACACGGGTGTTAAACTCCGATGTAACCCTGTCAAACCTGACACTCACCAATGTTAATTTACAACCATCCTTTTCTGCTGGCGAGCGTTTTTATAGTGCATTCGTACCTTATTCAGTTACATCGACGAACGTGACCCAAACTGCAAATGATTCACTTGCTACGGTCACTGTTAACGGTGCAGCAACTGCATCAGGTACCGCCGCAAACGTTGCACTGGCTGAAGGCAGCAACACGATAAGTATCGTAGTAACGGCCCAGGATGGCACTACACAAACCTATAGCGCAACAATTACACGTGTAGCGGCTGAAGCGAAACTGGTTAGACTGCTTGCCGGAGCGCCGTTAAGCCCGGCATTTGATCAGGCTGTTAACACATATACAGTGGCGGCATATAACTACATGAACTCGGTGGATCTTACTGTGGATCCTTCCGATACCAGCGCGACCGTAGCCGTTGTTACCGACTTAGATGGCGCAACTATACTGCGCAGCGGTACGTTCAAAGATACCTACACGGTAAGTTTGACTGGCAGCGCTGCAAGCCGGACCGGCAACACTATTTCCGCACCGGTCACTATTACCATTACTGCAGCCGACGGCAACAGCCAGGTGGTATATCATGTTACCATAAACAAAGTATTAAGCTCCGATGCAACGCTGTTTACATTGGAATTTTCAAAAAGCGGTAGTTCTTTTGTACCCATAAACCCCTCTTTTGACCCCGCAGTGACCAGCTACACGGCGTCAGTACCCTACACGGCTTCCACGGTTACCGTGGCTCCTATCGCCAATGACCAAACGGCGACGGTTGTCGTAAATGGAACGCCAGTGGCCCGGTTCGCAACAACGGATGTAACATTAGCCGAAGGGGATAACACGATAAATACAGTAGTTAACGCACAAGACGGCACTGCCAGTCAAACCTACGCCACTATAATAACGCGCCAGGCGCCGCCTGTTACTTTATCGGCTATTAATGTTTCAGGCAGTCTGGCCCCGGCCTTCGATCCAAATACGACTTCATATAATGTAACCATTGATCATACGCTAACATCTTATGATCTTAATATAACAGCCACCGATCCGGGTGCCACTATCGTTCTTACATCAGTTAAGGATAATACCGTTATTACCGGCAGCGGGAGCAGTTATACCGTCGCATTAAATTCCACTACTTCCGACAGGGCGGGCGGTAACCTGGTTACACCGGTAAAGGTCGTGGTAACGGCCCTCGACGGCGCCCAAAAAGAATATGACATTAATATCAACCAGGCCATCGGAACGGATGCGTCACTGTCGGGCCTGGGGGTGAGCTACGGATTTGTATCACCATCATTTTCGGCAGCAACGCACCATTATACGTCAACCAGGGCGCCGTCTACGCTTACATCCATACAGATCAACACATTTACTACCGACCCTACCGCAACGGTCACAATAAACGGTGTTAGCCTTGTAGCCGGTGTGAGCGGCGCACAGTTTACCGTACCCTTAATATCAGGCAATAACACTGTAAATGCGGTAGTTACCGCGCAGGACGGGACAACAACCCAAACCTATACTATAGTGGTTCCGGTCGGGCCGGCCGATGCCACGCTTTCAACGCTTGCATCCAGTTCAGGTGGCGTGAGCCCTGCTTTAGATCCGGGGACAACAGACTATACCAATATGGCCGCCGCGGGGGTGTCATCTGTTGATATTACAGCCATCCCAACTAATTCGGCGGCAAGCGTCTCTGTTTATACCGGTTATGACAGCGTAACCATCCCAGGCAATAACAACGTATATACCGTTAACTTTAATTCAACAAATTCCTTTAACTTTCCAACTTACAGCGGCACACTCGTTGTAATAAGTGTTTTAGCGACGGACAATACCCGTAAAACATATAATCTTAACATAACCCGGCCTATAAGTACTAACGACACGTTGTCGAATATCTCGTTAAGCGCCGGCACATTAAGCCCGTCTTTTAATCCGGCAACTACCTTTTACCAGACAACGGTACCGTATGCCACGTCTTCATTCACTATAAATTCAACCGCTGCCGATGCAAATGCCACTATCACATTGAATGGCTCGCCGGTTGTATCCGGCATGGCAGCCAGTGCAAATGTAGGCTCCTTTAATTTTATAAAAGTTACGGCACAAAACGGCACGTCACTGCAATATTTCGTGTTTGTAAATCGCGGGCCGGCCGATGCCACATTGTCTGGCTTAGCAGTAAGCGCCGGTACATTGAATCCGAGCTTTGATCCAGCAATTACCACTTATGTGGCGCCGGTATCGAGCACGACGTCATCAATAAATATAACGCCGACTACTACAGATACGGCTGCCACAGTTACCGTTAATGGAACGCCCGTAACATCAGGTACTGCATTTAATGTGGTATTGACTACAGGCGACAATCACATAAATACCGTCGTTACCGGGGCTGATCATATCGCCACCAGAACATACCTAACTATCGTTAATCGCCCGCCTGCAGATGCAAGTCTGTCGAACCTTACAATAAGGCCGGGCGCATTGAGCCCCTCTTTTGACATAAACAATACCTGGTACCAGGAAACGGTACCCTATTCTGTTTCATCGGTGTTTATCACGCCCACGGCTACCGATCCTAATGCAATTATTACGGTAAACGGCACAACCGTTGCCTCGGGCAGGGAAACCAGGATTTTCTTAGTACAACAAAATAATTACATAAACATAGAAGTAACCGGGCAAGATAGCATTAACCACCAATATTATACTGCGTACGTAATTCGTGCAAGGCCCGCCCAGCTAACCAATTTAATAGTAAGCGCCGGCGCACTATCGCCGGACTTCACTCCGGCAACTGCCGCGTACGCGGTATCGGTACCCGATTCGGTAGCATTTATAGCCATAACACCATCCGCCGACCCAGCCGCTACAATAACAGTAAACGGCACACCAATAGCTTCAGGCGCCGCAGCCACTATAAATTTGTCGACAGGTGCTAATGTGATAACTATTGTTGTAACAGGCAAGGACCTCTCAACTTATACCTATACAGTGACCGTAACCAGGTTGCTTGCACAGCCGGCTATCACATATGCGAGCGCCACCAAGACTTTTTTCAGGTATGTTGCCATTACGCCGCTTTCACCTTCGATTGCTGGAGTTTTGGAGCCTGGTTACGGCAACATATTCAGCAAAATTGACAGCACCAGCTTTTCTAACCCTGCGGCTATTGCCGCGGATGCAGCGGGCAACATTTATGTCGCTAACAATAACCCCACGATAATTTACAAAATTGCGTCAGGCGGAACACAGCATGTTGGGATACGTTATCTCCAAAAGAGCACATCGGCACTAACATCGGATGCTTCAGGGAATCTGTATGTTGGTTACTACGGTGGCATTAAACTGTTACCGGCAGACGGCAGCGCGGCACAGGATATTTATACCGGATCGTATTTGGTGACAGGAATAGCCGTTGACGCATCCGGGAATATATTTTTTACCACTACGACCACCCATGGCGTTTATAAGGTGGCAGCGGGCAGCACCAGTACCACGGCTCCTGTACTTATAAGCAACAACTTCGGTTACCCTAATGGCATTGCGATAGATGCTACCGGAAATTTATACGTGATGGATGCTTACAACACCTTAATGAAAATACCGGCAGGCAGCAATACCCCAGGAGTTGCGAATATAAACGTAAACAACGCTACAGGCGTATCGATAGATAATAATGGTAATATATTTGTGGCCGAATATTCGGGAATACTTCAGGAAATACCGGCCAACGGGGGATCTGTAATTACACTGTTTAGCTACCCATCGTCGGGAGGCCCGGGCGGAACAAGTATCCAGGGTATGGCGCCCGACGGGAAAGGCAATATTTACGTAGCTGAGTTTACTTCGGGCGTGGGCATAATTGACAAGGTCGCCCTGGGCACCTTTGGTATAACACCCCAGTTACCCAACGGCCTTACGTTTGACAGCCAGACAGGTATAATCAGTGGTACCCCGAAGGCATTATCGCCGTCAACAAATTACACCATCACGGCCGGTAATGATGGCGGTAACACTTCAGCCACTGTAAACATAAGGGTAATAGATAATACCCCCGAAAGCATTACGTTTGCTGCCATTAGCGCAAAAACTTATGGCGCAGCTGACTTCGACCCCGGGGCTACCTGTACAAATACGGCCCTCCCGGTTACCTATGCAAGCAGTAACCCCTTAGTGGCTACAATTGTTGCCAATCAAATACACATCACCGGCGTTGGCAGCACCACCATTACTGCGTCGCAGGCGGGCGATTCGACCCATTTGGCCGCGGTCGACCGTACCAGGGTATTAACTGTTAACCCTGCCCCGCTGCTGTTAACCGGTCAAAATCAAAGCAGGTATTACGGCGAAGCCAACCCGGTATTGGCGATTACCTACACAGGTTTTGTAAACGGCGAAAACCAAACCGTTCTTACTAACTTGCCGGTTGCCGCAACCACGGCTACAGCCACTTCGGCGCCGGGCCTTTATCCTATTACACTCTCTGGCGCCGCAGCGACAAACTATAAGATCAGCTATATTGCGGGCTCCTTGCGGATAAACGCAGGTTTATTTACTTTCGGCCCGCTGCCGGTCAAAAAGTACGGCGATGTGGACTTCGCACCGGCGGTAGCCACCTCGGGTATAACCTATGCCACCAGCGACCCCACAGTTGCTCAAATAGTAAATGGCAAATTACATATTACGGGTGCCGGTACCGCAAATATAACGGCTTCGGTAACAGGCCAGGCGAAAACACAGTTGCTAACGGTAGCCAAGGCTAACCTTTATATCAGCCCCGTATCGGCGCAAAAGTATTCCGGCGATCCGAACCCTGCCTTGAGTGTTAGCTATAGCGGGTTTGTAAATGGCGATACCCCTGCCAGTCTGACCAGCCCTGCCACAGCCACTACCGCAGCTGATGCATCTTCGCCGGTTGGAAACTATACCATCACAGCGAGCGGCGCCGCCAGCCCGAACTATAACATGATTTACAACACCGCCGTGTTAAGCGTGAAGAATGCCGGCTTCAACTTCGGGCCGCTGCAGGCACAAACCTACGGCGACGGCGATGTCGTTCCGCCAGCTACAGGTAGCGGCATTACCTTTACGAGCGGCAATACGGCAGTAGCCACAATAGTTAATGGTAGCCTGCACATCGTCGGCGCGGGATCCAGTATAATTAAAGCCACAAGTGGCGGCGCATCGATCAGCCAGGTTTTAACCGTTAAAAAAGCGCCCCTTACTGTGACTGCTGATAACCAGGAACGCCAGTATGGACAGGTTGACCCATCATTCACGTTTACCTATGCGGGCTTTGTAAACGGCGATGGCCCGGCAAGCCTCTCCAGCCCGGTAACGGCAACCGCAAACGACAACGCTACCTCGCCGGCAGGTGGCAATTATAACGTTGTAGCGAGCGGCGGTTTTGCTGCAAATTATGCAATCACTTACAGGCCGGGGAAATTAACCATCTATAAAGCGATCCTTACAATTGCTGCCGACAATAAGCAAAAAGTGGTCGGGGATGCCAATCCGCCGCTTACCATAACTTATTCTGGTTTTGCAAATGGCGAAAACGGCAGCGTATTAACCACACTGCCTGCAATCAGCACCACTGGCGATGCAGCATCGCCAGTTGGCGTTTACCCGATAGTAGTAAGTGGCGCGGCGGCTTCCAATTATACCCTGTCTTATATTCCGGGTAAACTATCCGTGCGTACTTCATTACCCGGCGGGACGGTCCCAAGCTTTATTGCATACGTATCACCGGGCGCCATGCCGGTGGCTGACCAAGAGATCAAGGTAAGCCAGGCAGTGTCGCCAAATGGTGATGGTATTGACGATATACTTACCATTAACGCGCTTACAAAATATCCCGATAACAAGCTTTCGATCATGAACAGGAACGGGGTAGTAATATTTACAGCCAGCGATTATGCCAAAGAGGGCCACCAGTTTGACGGACACGACCTTAAGGGCAATCTGCAGAAGCCGGGCACCTATTTTTACTTGCTCGAGTACAAGGACGGCGCCCAAAATAAACGAAAGACCGGCTTCATCGTATTAAAATATTAATCAAATAAACACCTCCATTACAAAGAAGCTGTCCCCAAAAAGGCAGCTTTTTTTATGGTCTGTTTGTCTATTTCCTTTTCCAGTTCTTTAAGAAATCACATATTTGCGACGGCAAATTTCATTTATGCAGCATATAAAAAACATCATATTTGATTACGGTAATGTAATCTTCCAGCTCGATTTTCAAAAAAGCCAACAAGCCTGGAAGGATTTGGGCATCGATAACGCCGATACCTTTTACGGGCATAAGGTACAGGATAAGATTTTTGATGGTTTTGAAAGCGGCGATGTTCCGGCGGATGAATTCAGGGATTATATCAGGGAAATATCCGGCAATCCTGGTTTGACTGATGAGCAAATAAATCATGCCTGGAACAGCCTGCTTGTTGGCGTCCCCGAAGGCAACCATGAGCTGCTACTGAGCCTGAAACCAAAATATCGCACATTTTTATTGAGCAACATCAACCCTATCCATTACGATTACATAATGAATTACCTCGAAGATGAGTTTGGTTTCGACGGCAATGACCATCTTTTTGAGAAGGTATATTACTCCCATTTAACCGGCAAGCGCAAGCCCAATGCTGAAATTTTTGAGCAGGTATTGAACGAAAACAATCTTGACCCGGCCGAAACCTTATTTATTGATGATAGCCCCCAGCATATTGCCGGAGCGCAAAAATTAGGGATACAGACCTATTTGATGACAGCGCCGGATAATGTGCAAGCGTTTTTCAAACGCCTGCAGTGGTTAGAGGTTGGCGATTAGAGATTAGCCTTTTTTTTCTAATCTCTAACCTCTAATTAACTAATCTTCTCCTCCCCACTTCCTTTACAATCAAACTAAGCTCCCGGCTCATTTGGCCGGCGATGGCCGTGTTTTCCTGGGCTCGCCTGAATAAATAGGGCAAAACGGCTTTTATAGGTCCGTAAGGCACGTATTTAGCCACGTTGTAATCTGCATTGGCCAGGTTAAAGCTCAAGTTATCGCTCATGCCCAGCAGCTGCGAAAAATATACATTCGGGTTTTTATGGTCGATGCCTTTTTTGTTCAATAGTTCAGCGAGCAGGCGGCAGCTTTCTTCGTTATGGGTGCCAGCCACAAAGGCAATTTGGTCAATATGGTCGATACAATACGCAAGCGCGGTGTCATAATCCCGGTCCGTCGATTGTTTATCAGGCTGGATAGGCGATGGGTAGCCTTTTTCTTCAGCGCGTTTGCGCTCTTTTTCCATATAAGCGCCGCGCACCAACTTAGCACCAAGGATAAAACCATTTTTTTGAGCCGAAGCATGGTCGTCTTTTAACGATTGCAGCTTATCGTGCCGGTATAACTGGTATGTATTGTAAACAATGGCTTTTTCTTTATTGAACCGCTGCATCATATTCATGGCGAGCGCATCCACTGTTTTTTGGATCCAGGTTTCCTCCGCATCCATCATTACCGGGATGCCCACCGAATGGGCCTTTACACAGATCGACAAAACGCGGTCCTGCGCCTTTTGCCACTCCTCCTGTTCAGCCGGGGTCAACGCTGCGCCCTCGTCCAGCTTTTCAAGCAGGCCAAATCGTATGGTGCCCGTAACCTTAAACACGGTAATAGGAATAGATTTATCTTTTACAGCGCGCTTTATAGTTCTTACGATCTCATCGCGGGTATTGTCAAAAGCCAGTTCATCATCCTGACCCTCTATCGAATAATCCAATATCGTACCTACGTTTCCTTGTTGAAGGCTCCTGATCGTATTTTCGCATTCCCTGATGGTTTCGCCGCCGCAAAAATGTTTAAATATGGTGGCCTTTATCAAGCCCTTGATAGGCAAACCTAATTTCATGGCGAAGTTGGTTATAGGCGGCCCTATCTTTACCAAAAAATTGATATTAATTACCCTGAATAGCCAGTAAGCACGTTTAAGGTCAGCGTCGGAACAGTGACGGAAAGCGATCTCCGTATCCTCGAAAGAAAGATTATTTTGGTTCATGTTGGTCAGTCGATGGACCATAGTCCATGGTCCATAGCCAAAATTTTCTACCATTGACTATGGTCCATGGACTATGGACTCCCCGCAAATTTATAAATTGCCCGCAAACATATCTCATTATTCCGCGAATAGTTTATTTTTGCTGCCCCATGATCATAGAGTTCAAGGTAGAAGGCGAATACATCCCCATGATCCAATTATTAAAAGCGGCCAACCTGGTGCAAACCGGCGGCGAAGCGCAAATAGTTGTAACAGAGGGGCAGGTTATGTATAACGGCCATATTGATTACCGCAAGCGCCTGAAGGTGAGGCCGGGCGATACGGTTGAATTCAGGGGTAAAATTATCAGGGTTATATAACATATTTAACGAAATAAATTTAAAAGTCCTCTCCCTTAAGGAGAGGCTGAACGGGAAGCCTCACCCTGCCCTCTCCAAAGGAGAGGGTGAAAAGCAAAAGGCAAATATTTTTAAAGTCCTCTCCTTTGGAGAGGATTATTCGTGTGTTGTATATTATTTGTGGCACTCATGAGTGCTGCGCAGTTTAGGTGAGGCAATTTATGAAAACCATTCAAAGCAACAGCTACCCTATATATTTCGATAACAGTATTGAAGAACTTGCAAAATTTGTAAAGCAGGGCAATTACTCGCGCTTTTTTATTTTGACGGATGAAAATACCGCCGAACATTGCCTGCCTTTGGTAAAAGGCCATTTTGCCGGGATGGATAATTTCGACATTATCGAGATAAACGCAGGTGAGGAAAGCAAGGATATCGACTTTTGCATCGGTATATGGAAAATGCTGATCGATTTCGGCGCCGACCGCAAGGCGCTGATGATCAACCTGGGCGGCGGCGTAATTACCGATATGGGTGGTTTCGCGGCTTCCACCTTTAAGCGTGGAATTGATTTTGTGCAGGTACCTACTACTTTGCTTGCCCAGGTGGACGCCTCGGTAGGCGGCAAAACCGGCATCGACCTCGATGGCGTAAAAAACATCATCGGCACGTTCACGCAGCCAAAGGCGGTTTTTATTTCGGATGAGTTTTTGAAAACGCTGCCCCCCCGCCAGGTGCTGAGCGGCACTGCCGAAATGCTGAAACATGGCCTCATCATGGATAAAGCCTACTGGGAGGCGCTAAGATCAAGCGACCTCAGTAAACCCGAAGGCAAACTGATCTACCGCTCCGTCGAAATAAAAAATGAAGTGGTAAAGATAGACCCTTTGGAAAAAGGCCTGCGCAAAGCGCTCAACTTTGGCCATACCATCGGGCATGCGGTGGAAACACACTCCCTGCTGAATGATAAAGACCCGCTTACCCATGGCGAGGCCATCGCGCTGGGCATGATCTGCGAAGGTTATCTGTCTTACAAAAAAGCCGGCTTAAGCAAAGCCGGACTGGATGAAATTGTTGAAGTGATCACCAACCTCTACCCCAAATACGACCTCGCGGCAGCAAACTTTTCCGAACTGAGCAACCTGATGCTAAAAGATAAGAAAAACGAATTCGGCAGGATCAACTGCACGTTGCTTTCGGCAATCGGTACCTGCAGCCTGGATCATATTTGTACCGAAGAGGAACTTTTTGAGGCGCTGGAATATTATGCGGGTCTATAAAGAAATATGCAGGGTGTAGTGTAGCATGCTATCCCGCACGTGCAGGACTACACCTGCTACACCATTGATAATCAGTTGTTTAACACTGACAAAATTTTGACAGTGACGCGATCATGCCACCACTTTTAGCCGATTTTGCCGCCGGACTGTAGAGACGCGGCTAACGTCGGGGCATATTCCGTTGACTATTATTCCACCACTTCACTGATTTGAATCACCGGGTGGATGTCCGTATAGTTTGGAATGTCGCCCTGAATTTTGCTGCCGTTAACTTTCATGGCATTTTGAAAAGCTGAAATATTATCGAAATAAAAGTGACAGATCACCACAAAAGGAGCTTTTGAGCCGGGCGCCCCGCCGGCTACTCCTTTATCGATAGCGGTAAGCTTTAAAGCATCGGCAAACAAAGTTTTAACCATTGGGATGTGTTTATTGGTGTAGTAATCCATATCAAACTTTTTACCATCGCCATTAGGGTAAAGTATGGTAACTTTTATCATCCCTTTGCTAACTGCCTGGCCTGATTGGTTTTGCCCGGGCGCAGCAGGCTGGGCCATAACATTAACGGTTGACAAGAGCATAATTGCTCCAATAAATAGCCGGACCAGGTTTTTTTTCATATTGCTTTTATTAATAATGGTTCTAAAATAAAAAAATAAAGGGAATCTACACATCCTTAGTCGCCTATTTTATAGCCTCTCAAAAGGCACAATCGGCACTAAAGTGTAATAAATCAAAAACAAAATAGCTATGCGGGCAGCGAAGTTGGCTTCACCACTTCAAAATTCGCCATTTTGCCAGGCTCTCAAATGCATCCAGGTCGAGTTGGGCCTGTGCAACCTTTGGCAGCATTTGCTTGTACTGCAGCTCAAGTGTTTGGCAGGAGGAGAGTATACTGGCGCGCAGGCTGGTGATGGTGCTGTGGATTTTACGAATGTCGTTTTCCATTTTTTTTCGTTTCACGCCAATGTTTTCGGCGGCCATCTGCGTCTCGTGCTTAATCATCTCCATATCGGGCTGGTAAGTAAATCCCGTTCCAACCTGCCGTTGCCAATCAAACAAAACCTGCTGATTTTTTGGGCCGATACCCGATATCTTAACACGCTTTAATTTAGATACGTCGGCCGCGGTGTGTATTCCCTGTTTATAGATTAGTTTTTTTTTGGCGGGCCCAAAACCAGCGATAGAATGATTTTGCACATCAAACTGCTGCAAATACCGGGTATATTTCGCCTGGTAGTGTTTCTCTTCGATATCTTTTTTTAATTTGGTAAAATCAGCGGGCAGGTGGCGAAGTGCTGCAATAGCATTTTTCAGCTTATTGGTCATTTCGTTATAATGTTTAAGGGCCGGCGGATAGTTGTGCTGTTTCAATACGTTATCAAACGGAACCTTCAACCTGTTAAATGCATGCTGCCGCATAGCCAGCTCTCGTTTTAATTTGCTTCCGGTAGGCGAAAAGCGCCTCAAAAGCAATACCGCAGGGATAATTACCGAAGTGTAAATGCCGCTGCTGGCCGCAATGATGACGATTACGATCAAAATTACAAGCAAAATCGCCAGGTTGATATACCTGGAGTAATAGAATTCGGCCGGTATTTTTTGCGCTTTTAGGCCGGGATACCGGTAAGCTCCGTTCAGGTGAGGGATATTAAGCGGCTCGATCCGGAAGCCATTGACAAAATGCTCAATATTGGTAAGCTGAGGTGGAATATTAATGTTGGCCTCGTCCAGGAAGTAATAAATATTAGCCTCGCGCTTAAAGGTACACCAGGGGCAGCGCGCCATTTTAGCGGGATAAAAATGTAGTTTTGAGAGATTACACGGCGAAAGTTCCTTTATCAGGTGGCCCAATTCTGTGGCCCATCGCAACGCTGTTGGCCGTTCGCCGTTCGTTTCAAAAGCCATGTGAAACGCGTCGGCGATAGCGGCCGGCATAGCGCCCAGCTCAAGGCTGTTTTTTGCCGGCAGCAAGCGCTTATTGGTTTTACGCAGTGAGTAGGCAAAGTCATAATTCTTGATGGCCGTTTCTTCATCTATTTCCTGCTTGCCCGGGTTGACCCCGGTAAAAGGGGCGCGACCCAAAAACAAGAGCTGGAAAATAAGCGTAGCCAATGAAAATGCATCGGTATTTGTGGTGCGGACCGCATGTTGGAACGAGCCGCGGCTCAACAGCTCGGGCGGCGTATAACGCAGCATTCCAACTTCACAGAAATGATAGCGCGAACCGTTTTTCACCTGGAATGAATCGCAGTCTATCAGGGCCACCATGCCCGTACCGCTCACCAGCAAATTAGCTTCGTTTACATCGCCTACAACAATGCCTGCCTGGTGTATTTTGTGGAAAGCCACAGCCAGGTTACGCGCAACATGCACCAGGAAGTTATAACCTTTATCCGGAAAAAGTTTCTTGCGGTCCATGGGGGTGAAGAGCATGTGCAGAGGCACATAGCCCTGCAGCCTGCGCATAGTAAATCCACATAAACGACCATTGTTGTCACGTACTACATCTATAGGCCATGCGGCAAAGCGCTGTAGTTCATCTGTTACCAGGGTGGTCATGTGTCGCAGCTTTTCGGCCTTTTCGACATCGGGCATTTCCTTGTAAACTTTCAGTACCAGGCCGCTGTCCCCCTGCACGGCGTACACCTCTCCCTCGCCGCCTCCGCCAATGCGATTAGCCAGCGTGTAAATCTTGCCTCCAGCTCCTTTATAAGTCGTCCCGGTCATTTATACCCTTGTTGCCAGCAATAAAGTTTTGTCGTCGTCGGTCCTGCCATTGATAGCGTTGCCCGATAAGTAATCGCCCAATCTCAAATTCAATATGGAGAGATGTTCATCATTTTCGGCCCTGCGCAAAGCGGGAAAAAGGCCTGCAAAAAACGGTTGGTGTACTGCCAGGGTTATGTGGTTTAATGCCAGCTGCTGCAACCCATCGGTAAAAATGGCCACCTCGGTTACAGGCTCATCTATCACTTTGTATTGTAAATGGGCGAGGCCCGGGTCGTCAATTATAAAGGCGGTTGAATTATGATACTCGCCGTTATAAGGCCACCACACCTGTGTAAAGTGCCCGCTGCCGTCGTTGCGTACTATCGCACCGTCGCCAATCTGCAAGAAGCCGGTATTTTCGGGTGTCACAATGCAGCCGAGCAGCGTACACGAGAATTCGTTTTTCGGCGTTCCCCCGGCGGAGGCCAGGCTTTCCAACCTGTCATAAACGTATTCGCAAAGGGCAACCAGGTGTGCGTCCGTCAGTTCCCGTGCTTCCTGCAGCAGGGTTTCGGCAAACTCGTGCGCTGCCGATACGGCGACTGCAGACGCTTCGGCAGCATGCAGGGCACTCCCGGCCCCGTCGCTTGCAAAGCAAACTAACGCCTCTTCACCGCTGGCCAGCCTAATAACCTGGCATGAACCTGCGTCCTCACAGCCCTTTCCACTTTGCAGGTGCGAAGTACCAATTACGCTTTGGCCGATCGTTTTCCAGGTCATAGATCGGCCCAGCCCGTTGGTGGGAGTAACTTGTTGTTTTCGCCGGGATTTTTGCTTGATACCGTTTTTAACGAGCCTGACAACCAAAGGAAAAACTCGCGGAACGCCAGACCCCGCAATTTTAAAGGCTGACGCACTGAAAGTTGACGCAGCACATCAAAATTGGCGCCCTCCACGCCAATAGCAAAAAAAGCAAAACGGTTTTCGCGCTCACCGTCTTTTATCAACTGTGCGGCATGGCTCCAGGCGTCGGTTGGGGCGCCATCGGTTATTAATATGATCCAGGGTTTATAGTAGCCCACGCCACGTTCCTTATACAGCTGTTTGCGTTTGTTCACCAGGTCGATACCCAGCGTAATGGCAGCGCCTATCGGGGTGTCGCCGTTGGCGATAAGCTGTTTCGGAAAAAAATTATCTACCGTTTGAAAATCCGACTCGTAAGAAACAGGGCCAAAGGTAACCATAGCCACTTCCACCCTTTTGGCCGCGAGGGGATCAATCTCCAGTTCCATTTTTAAGGTATTGATACCCTCATTCAGCTGACGTATCGGTTCGCCACCCATCGAACCCGAAGTATCTAATAAAAGCATACACGGGCAGCGGGATTCGGGATTGTCAGCAAAATCGTCAGCGCCAAAAGGCAGCTGTTCAAAAGAAATATATTCGTCCATCTAATTTCAGTCCACACAGTTTAAGTGGATAAAAATAGAGATTATCGATGAGATGGAAAAAATATATTCGCAATAATTAGATCACCTAACGAAATGCTGGATGAAAGATAATTCACGGCTTTTCTGATGGCGGGTAAATGCAAACAACTTACGGCCCCGCGCGAGGGACAGCAGCGGATACCGGCCTCGCGCCTAATACCTTGCAGGCGTATCAGCTAGCTAGCCGCCCGACCCGGCTGCTACCAGCCGGGGCACGCCCTTCTTTTAAGTTTTAAGTCCTGAGTCGAAAATCTTAAGTCGCATTTGTCTCAATCCCGCACACGCCGAATGGAGATGTTACGCCCGTTGTAAACATAATTTTGTATTTTTGTTTAATTACTTCAATAATTATGAAAACAATAGCATTAAACAATGTGGTTTGGCGCGAGGGCGGGCATTTTGTGGCGCAATGCTTAAATGTGGATGTTTCAAGTTTTGGCGACACGAAAGAAGAGGCGCTCACCAATTTACAGGAGGCCCTGGAGTTATATTTTGAAGACAATGACCATCCTGAAGTAAATTATATACACGATGCGGAACTAATAGATTCCACACTAAATTATGCCTAAGCTTTATTCATCTGACTATATCATAAAAATATTGGGCAGCCATGGGTTTGCCTTTGTCTCGCAAAAAGGCAGCCACATTAAAATGAGAAAAGCCGGAGAACCGACACTAACGGCTATTGTTCCGGCAAACCGCAAGGAGATCCCAACAGGCACGTTTCGTTCTATACTTCGTCAAAGCGCTCTTTCCGAGGCCGATTTTAAATAGCGGTGTTCTCGTCCCTGTCGCCAACTGTCACTCACAACTCACAACTCAACCTGGTAGTCAACACCCGGGCCACCGGCTGGCGGTTTATTCAGCGTTTTTGAAACAATAGAAAAAAGCCTGCCTTTTCACCAAATAAAAATAAAATAAACCCTGCGCTTTGCCGTTTAAACTCCAAAAATAAACTTATCGCAATGATTAAAACCCGCATCATTATCGTCCTGATTTTACAGGTCATGCTTTTTGCAGCCTGCAAAAAAGAGCTGACCAATACAACTTCTATCGACTCCGTCTCCCCTGTTACGGTGAAAAGCGGGCAAACCGTAACCATAACCGGCAAAAATCTTACTGCAGCCGGTACACCCACGGCCACGCTTAACAAAAGACAGCTTACCGTCGAAAGCGCAAGCGCAACAAGTTTGCAGGTGCTTATACCAAAAATGGCCGGCTCAGGCACCATAAAACTAACGGTGGGCGGCCGCTCATTCGACGGGCCGCAGGTTAATTATCAATATACCGCCAGGGTGACTACGCTAGCGGGTGGCCCCACGGCCGGTTTAAACGATGGCACGCTCAGCTCGGCTGAATTTTATTGCCCCTGGGGAATAACCGTGGACGAAAACGGCGATCTGTACATCGCCGATTGCTATAACCGGCTGATCCGGAAAGTATCCATATCAGGCAACCAGGTAAGCACCATACAATTTACTACAACTAACTTCTTTTCGCCGTATAACGTTGCCATCGACACCAAAAGCCATGTGTTGTACCTAACTGATTTCAATGCGCACGTGATTCGTTTGAATACCGACGGAAGTAACCAAACCGTTATTTATGACGGGCCAATGCCGAATACCGGGATAGACCTCGGTCCCGATGGGCTGTTGTATGTGAGCAATAACACGAAGGGAACCATCATCAGGATGAATACCGACGGAAGTGACGTGACACCCTATGCTTCGGGCATCATTACACCCCGCAATATTATTTTCGACGCTGCCGGCGATATGTTCGTAGCCGGTTACAACGGCGCAACGTCCTCGGCGGGTATATTCCAGGTGCTGAGCGGTACAACGCCGATTTTTATGTATGCAGATAAGGCATTTGGCGGCTGGGAGATCGCCCGCGACACCTATGGCAATTTTTACGAGGCTGACCACTTCAACAATGTGCTGAAACTGATCGACCCAAGCGGCAATGTGGTAACGCTTGCTGGTAACGGCGCCGCCGCCGATATTGATGGTGTTGGCACGGATGCCTCATTTAACGGCCCGCAGGGACTTGCTATTGCTGCCGACGGGACACTTTACCTTACCACCTATAATTACACTACCGGAGGTGGGAATAAGGTGAGAAAAATTGTTTTGGAATAGCAAAAATTAACTCTTTTGTAAAGTTTCAGTCGAAATCGGCCGCTAACCTGCGCCGTTGAATGCGACATGAAATTGTCCGGGCTGCATCACGATGTTGCAAACGGGATTTTCCAGTAGAAGAAAATCGTCTAAGCGCATATAATATTTTACGATTGTTGTTTTAAGTTCACCAAATAAAATTCCGTCCAACCCGTTTATTTTTAAAAAAATAAAATTTTCTATTGATAAATTCATTTTTACCTGTACATTTACGCCGCAAACAAAAAAATGAGATTTAACAACGCATATTTTTACGGTTACTACTTTTACTTTACAAGTAAGAGCCGGGCCTGATATGCATAAACAACATATAAAGAAACTGAAAAGTCCCGGCCAAAAACCGGGACTTTTTGCATAACAGGTATTTATGAAGAACGACAAGCTAAGAGTTGCCATCCAGGGGATCCGCGCCTCCTTCCACGAAGAGGCAGCCCTCAAATTTTTTGGAGAAAATATCCAGACGATTGAATGCGTCTCTTTTAAACAAACCTTCGAGGCTTTGCAAAACAAAGAGGCTGATTTTGTGGTGATGGCTATTGAAAACAGCATTGCCGGCAGTATTTTGCCAAATTACTCGCTGCTGCTGAGTTATGCTTTCCCGGTGATCGGTGAAATTTACCTGCCTATACAACTGCATTTAATGGCTTTGCCGGGGGTAAAGTTCGAGGATGTGAAGTATGTTACCTCGCACCCGATAGCAATTCGGCAATGTATCGACTTTTTTGACGAGTACCCGCACCTCAACATCATCGAAAGCAATGACACAGCCGCCTGTGCTAAACGCATCCGCGATGAACAGCTTACTGATACCGTAGCCATAGCAAATACTTTGGCTGCAAGGCTTTACGGACTGGATGTGCTGGAGCGCCGAATCGAATCAAACAAGAAGAATTTTACGCGTTTCCTGATCCTTACCCATCATGAAAATATCCCGAAGAAACAGCCGAACAAAGCCTCACTGTGCTTCCAGGTGAGTAACAAGGTTGGGGCGCTGGCAAAAGTGCTCAATATTTTTGCCGAAGAAGGCGTTAACATGAGCAAGATACAATCCATGCCGGTTTTGGGCAAGCGCAACGAATACAATTTTTATGTGGATGTTGAATGGGACGAGCCGCGCCAATACGATACGGCCATCAGGCAAATATTAAAATACACGCATAATTTTAACATCCTCGGCGAATACGAAAGGCATATTGATGAAGGCGATATGGCGCCAAAGCCCGAGAAGAATGAGAAAGTACCGAGGAAGTATATTAATATTAAGAAGGTGGGAAGTTAGTCCGAAAGAAGGATGAAGTCGGATGTCGGATGTCAGAAACTATTAGCTAAATCAAAAAGAAAACTAAATAAATAATTAATTAAAAAATAATCAATCTTCCGGACTTTCCGACTTTTCGGACTTTCGGACTCAAAACACAAAAGCGATGAAACTAAACTTAAACATACAACCGCTAAGTTCCTGGCTAAAAACAGGCAGCGAACCTTTATTGATTGCTGGCCCCTGCAGTGCGGAAACGGAGGACCAGTTGGTGGCTACTGCCCACTTGCTGGCAAAAACAGGCAAAGTATCGGCATTGCGCGCCGGAATCTGGAAACCGCGCACCCGTCCCGGGGAGTTTGAGGGGATCGGCAGCATAGGCCTCAAATGGCTGAAACGCGCCAAGGACGAAACCGGCCTGCCTACTGCCGTTGAAGTGGCAAATGCCAGGCACGTGGAGGAAGCGCTGGCCGCCGGCGTTGACATTTTATGGGTGGGTGCACGCTCGACCGTTAACCCTTTTACCGTGCAGGAAATTGCCGATGCCTTGCGTGGCGTTGACGTACCGGTGATGGTGAAAAACCCCGTAAACCCTGATCTTTCGCTTTGGATTGGCGCCATCGAGCGTATTAACAATGCAGGCATCACCAAGCTGGCAGCTATTCACCGCGGGTTTTCCTCGCACGAAAAGAGCGCTTTCCGTAACGAGCCAATGTGGGACCTGGCTATCAGCCTTAAAACACATGCGCCCGAATTACCGCTGATCAACGACCCAAGCCATATTACCGGCAACCGCGACCTGATAGGGTACATCGCCCAAAAAGCGCTTGACCTTGATATGCAGGGCCTGATGATAGAGTCGCACATCGACCCGAGCGTTGCATGGACAGACGCCAAACAACAGGTTACCCCTGCGGCATTAAAAGAAATAATAGAGCACTTAACCCTGCGCAAACCCGAAATACGCAATGCGGAATTAAAGGACAAACTAACCGAACTCCGCAACCAGATTGATAAAATTGACGACCTTGTTATCCAAAAAATGGCGGAGCGTATGCAGATCGTAGAACAGATCGGCAATTACAAAAAGAGCAATAACATTACCATTTTGCAGGTTAACCGCTGGGATGAGATATTGAGAAAAGGCATTAATTACGGCAAGGCTTTAAAACTAAGCGAAGAATTTACGGAGAAGCTGCTGGAATTGATCCATGCAGAATCTATTCGTAAACAAACCGAAATTATGAATAAGGACACCACCGGGCAGGCGGCTGAGAAATTAACGCACGCGTGATTTTATAGCGTCAATGGTAGAGACGCAATGCATTGCGTCTCTGCGGACAGGTACAAACACGTCCTTGCCGATGCAGAGACGCAATATTTTGCGTCTCCTCGCTGTGCAAGGCGACCAATTATGCCGGAGACGCAAAATACTCGTCTCTACAATGTGAAAAATAAATGTCGAAACATAATATCATCCTTACCAAAAAAAGCAAATCGGTAAAAGGCACGATACACCTCACCGGCTCAAAAAGTGAGTGTAACCGGGCGCTTATTATTGAAGCGCTGAGCCACGGTAAGGTAAAGGTTGAAAATATTTCGGACGCGGCCGACACAGCAACGCTGCTGCAAGTCTTAAGCCCAAAGTCAAAAGTCGAAAGTCAGAAAAAAGGCGACTCAGGACTTAAGACTCAAGACTTAAGACTCGTAAACATTGGTCCTGCGGGGACAGCCATGCGTTTCCTTACCGCTTACTTTACTTTGCAGGATGAAGAAGTAATATTAACCGGCAGCGAACGGATGAAACAGCGTCCGATAGGGATTTTGGTTGATGCTTTGCGGGAGTTGGGCGCACATATTGAATATGTAGAAAACGAGGGCTTCCCCCCTATCAAACTGAAAGGCAGCTTTGAGCAGCTTTCTAATAAGGTCAGTATAAAAGGAAACATAAGCAGCCAGTACATCACTGCGCTTTTGCTTATAGCTGCCCGGCTGCCTTTTGGTTTGGAACTTCATATTACCAGCGAGCTAACTTCCCGCCCGTATGTGGAAATGACGCTTGCTATGCTGCAAGCCGCAGGCATTCAGCATAGCTGGGAGGGCGACGTGATCACCATACCAAACCAGGAGTTTGCAAACACCTCCCTCCACATTGAACCGGATTGGAGCGCTGCCTCTTACTGGTATGCTATTGCAGCTTTGGCTGATGAAGCCGAACTGTTTTTACCGGGTTTAACGCAATATAGCCTGCAAGGCGATAGCGTGATCACCGAGATTATGGCTAATTTCGGCATTACCTCGCAGTTTAAGGATGGCGGTGTATATTTACAAAAGGAGGCAAAACCGTTGGCCCGCAAAATATTTGATCTGAAGGAATGTCCTGATTTGGCCCAAACTATTATAGTAGTATGCGCAGCATTGGGCCATGAGGCTACCTTTACAGGGTTGGAAACCTTAAAGATCAAAGAAACAGACCGCATTAAGGCGCTGCAAAATGAGCTTGCAAAAATTGGCGTTAAGCTCATCGAAAAAGGCCAGGTTTATAAGCTGGATTGCAGTGAGAAATTCATCCCCGAACGTATATTTGTGAACACTTACGACGATCACCGCATGGCCATGGCCTTTGCCCCGCTGGCTTTACTGATAAACGAAGTGGAAATCGAAGATGCACAAGTAGTTGAAAAATCGTACCCGGCGTTTTGGAAGGATTTGGAGAAGGTGGGTATCGGCCCCCTAACCCCCTAAAGGGGGAATAATTTCGGATTTCGTAATTAAAAAAGAAATCGGTGTAATCACAAAAAGTAAAATCGGTGTAATCATAAGATAAAATCGGTGTAATCCCTATAACATAATCAGTGTAATCCAAAAAATAAATGGCAGGCAATTCATTCGGGCAAATATTCAGGATAACCACTTTTGGCGAATCGCATGGGGAAGCTATAGGGGTAATAATTGACGGTTGTCCGGCACAGTTGGAGGTGGATTTGGATTACATACAGTGTGAACTCGACAAACGCAAACCCGGGCAATCAAAGATCACCACCCAGCGTAAAGAAAGCGATACGGTAAAGATACTTTCGGGCGTATTTGAAGGCAAAACAACCGGCACGCCCATTGCCATGCTGATACCAAATGAAGATCAGCGCTCAAAGGATTACAGCCATAATGTGGATGTGTTCCGCCCCTCCCACGCAGATTATACCTATCAAACAAAATATGGCTTCCGCGACCATCGCGGCGGCGGCCGTTCATCTGCCCGCGAGACTGCGGCCCGGGTTGCTGCCGGGGCTATTGCAAAGCTGCTGTTAAAAACCCAGGGGATTGAGATAGTTGCGCACGTAAGCAGCGTTGGAAAAATAAATGCCCCCAATGTAGAAATCACCAACGCACAGGAATTTATCGACGAACGTGAAAAAAATATTGTCCGCTGTGCCGATCCGGCTACAGCCGAAGAAATGATAGCCCATATCGACAGCATTCGCAAACAAGGCGATACGGTTGGCGGCAAAATAAGCTGCCATGTTATCAATTGTCCCGTTGGCCTTGGTGAGCCTGTATTTGATAAGCTTCACGCCGATCTGGGCAAAGCGATGCTGAGCATTAATGCCGTTCACGGTTTCGAATATGGTTCCGGCTTTGCCGGAAGTGAAATGCGGGGATCGGAGCATAATGACATTTTTATAAACCTCACCCCGGCCCTCGCCAAAGAAGAGGGAGACAGAAGCGAAGCGGGGAAAGTCCTCTCCTTTGGAGAGGATTTAGGTGAGGCGTTGAGCCCGGTCTCCCGGAAACCACAAATAAAAACCCTTACCAATTTCTCGGGCGGCATCCAGGGTGGCATCAGTAACGGCATGCCCATTGAATTTAAAGTTGCTTTTAAACCCGTGGCCACCATTATGCAAAGCCAGCCGACGGTTGATAGCGAAGGCAATGCAGCCGAAATATCAGGTAAGGGCAGACATGATCCTTGCGTGGTGCCACGTGCGGTCCCTATTGTGGAGGCGATGGCGGCTTTGGTTTTGGCGGATCATTGGTTGAGGAACAGGAATAGTAAGCTAAAAGGTTAAAGCTGAAAGCTGAAAGCTTTTTTAAGGACTGTTTGGCAACTTTTGAAAAGTTGACAAATCTATTCCACAAAATATTAGTCGATTGTAAATCTGGACATCCGCACATCTGCATATCTTCACATTTAGTATCTTTGTGAAACAATGTCTGATATCAATGCTTTAGAGAAACAATGGGTCGCGAACTTTAAAAAATCACCGTTGGTAGACCAGGCAACAGGACTTTTTAAAAAAGATTACGCGCACCAGCTTTTTTATGAACGCCCGGCAGAAAGTTTGTACCCCTCGGATTTCCCAAACGACTTTTATGGTTTTTTTCGCAATTATAACTCCCGGGATATTCTAAGCGTATTAAACGCCTGCTGTATCTACCTTAATTTTGTCGGCATTAGTATCGACGATAAAAAATTGCTTGAGCATATTAGAAATACGCCTCCGGAGTTCCACAAATTTGTCGATAAGTGCTATTATATCTTAAAATCGCTGGCGCATAACCAAACCATCGAACTATCCAATCCCTTTAAAGATAATTTTCGCGAAATTGACTATTTACTGCGGATAGAATGCGGCGAACCGCAGTTAACAATATTTGATGAGCCGCTGTACCTGCCCGATCTTTACAGCAGGTTTACCAACTTTCCTGAAGGGTACGAAAAAAACGCAATCGTAGAACAGCTGTTCGATAAGATCAACTCAACCAACGAAAGCTTTTATATCACCGGCAAAGCGGGAACCGGTAAATCAACTTTCATCCAATACTTTGCAAAAAACACGCGGAAAAAACTATTGCTGTGCGCCTTTACCGGCATAGCAGCCATTAACGTTGGCGGCCAAACCATCCACTCTTTTTTCAGGTTCCCGCTGAAACCTTTATTACCCGAAGATGACGAGATCACCAAATTTGAGCCCTACTCCAAAAAGCACAAGCTGATAAAGGAGATCGACACTATCATTATCGATGAAGTATCGATGCTGCGGGCCGATATTGTGGAAGCCATTGATTATTCGCTGAGGATAAACGGCGGCAACCCAAACAAAATATTCGGCGGCAAGCAGATCATTTTTGTGGGCGATATATTTCAATTGCCGCCGGTGGCCGCGTCAAACGATACGCTGGAAAAAATGCTTTTCACCGAAGAATATAAAAGCAAATACTTTTTTGATTCGAAGGCCTATAAAAAGCTAAACCCTGCTTATTTTGAATTTAAGATATCATACCGGCAGGGAACCGACCTTGAATTTGTCCAGCTTTTGGATAAAGTTAGGGTATGTGATATCGACGACACTGTACTTAAAAGCTTGAACGCACGGGTAAACCCGCACTACGCGCCTAAAAACGATGAGTTTGTGATTACCCTTACCACAAACAATGCCATCGCATTTAATGAAAATGTACGGCGGCTTAATGAATTGTTGGACACATCTTTTAAGTTTGAAGCGGACATAGAAAATGAATTTAAGGAACGGGACTATCCCACCAATAAAACCCTTGAACTTAAAAGGTATGCCCAGGTGATCTTTATCAAAAACGATCAGTCCGGCAGATGGGTAAACGGAACAATAGCCAAGATCGATTTTATTTCGGATAATTTTATCGAGGTGAGGTTACAAAGCGGCGATATCCACAAGCTGGAAAAGACAACCTGGGAAAACCGCGTTTTTCAATATGACCAGACAAAAAGACGCATTGTGTCCGAATTAGAAGGAAAATTCACCCAATACCCCATCAAATTAGCCTGGGCAGTAACCATTCACAAAAGCCAGGGCTTAACGTTTGATAAGGTAATCATTGATATAGGCAGCGGCGCCTTTGTAAACGGTCAGTTGTATGTTGCGCTAAGCCGTTGCCGCACGTTACAGGGCATCACCCTGAAACGCACCATCCGCCACGACGACGTAATTTCCGATCAGCGCATCATCGATTTCCACGAAACCGAAAAACTGATCAACTCCATTGATTTTGACTAATATTTGCGCATCAGCACAGGTCTGCCCCAAATGAAATTGTGAAGCTGTGCTAAAAAGTCTTCTCGTATTTTCAAATCCTCAAATCATCCCATCGTCAAATCTCCCACATCTGCACATTTGCACATCCGCACATCTGCACATTCCCCTATCTTTGCGCAGCAATGCTCTCTTCCTTTATCCAATTATACAAACAAGCCTACAGCGGCCTTTCCCGCAACAGCTGGTACTTAAGCATCGTGATGCTTATTAACCGAAGCGGCACTATGGTGGTTGCTTTTATGAGCGTTTATTGTATAAGAAAGCTTCACTTTGATACGCCGCACGCGGGTTATATTATGGCGCTGTTTGGCGCTGGCGCCATATGCGGAGGTTTTGCTGGCGGCAAATTAACCGACAAGTTCGGCTTTTATGATTTGCAGGTTGGCTCATTGATCAGCGGCGGCCTCTTGTTTTTTGTTGTGGGATATCAGCATACTTTTTTATCCCTGGGCATTTGCATATTTGTGTTAAGCCTGTGCAATGAATCGGTAAGACCGGCAAATTCATCTGCAATAGCGCATTACAGCAGCGATAAAAATAAAACACGTTCCGTCTCTCTAAACCGGCTTGCAATTAACCTGGGCTGGGCCGTTGGCGGTGGCTTGGGCGGTTTGGTCGCTTCCATTAATTACCACTTGTTATTTTGGGTGGATGGGGGCACTAATATCCTGGCCGCAATTCTGCTGCTGATATTGATGCCAAAATCAAAGATTGTAAAAACCATAAAAAAGAGCGATAAAACTGCCGTTCGGGTTTCAGCTTATCGCGACTTTACCTATTTGCTGTTCATATTGCTGGCTTCGCTTTATTTTATATGCTTTTATGAATTTATGATAATGGAACCCGCTTTTTATAAGATCGACTGGCACTTTGGCGAAAAGTTTATTGGGTTCCTGCTGGCATTAAATGGTATTTTGATAGCGCTTGTTGAAATGGTGATGATCCATAACCTTGAAGGGAAACGACATCGGCTGATCTATATCATTATTGGTATTTTACTGGGTGTGGTCGGCTTTGCTTTGATCAACCTTGTACCTGCGGGTGTTATTACCGCGATACTGATCGTTACCTTAATAACCGTTAGCGAAATGCTGTGCATGCCGTTTATGAATTCGTTTTGGATCAGCCGTTCAACGCACAATAACCGCGGCGAATATGCTGCTTTATATAGTATGTCGTGGTCGGCTGCCCAAATTGTAGCTCCCATTATCGGCGGCATCGTAATAGCACGCGGGGGCTTTGAGTTGCTTTGGTGGGTACTTGGAGGCATAAGCCTTGCATCTGCGATCGGCTTTACATTTTTATACAAGAATAACCATCGCGATAAGCAAAGTGCACTAGCAATGCCCTAAATAAGCCTGATATGAAACAAGCCCTGATATTAGACCTTGACAACACCATTTACCCTGTAAGCTCGATAGCCCGGCATTTGTTTGTGCCGTTATTTGCGTTGCTCGATCAAAATTCGGACACTATTGACGTTGAGAGTGCAAAAGACGAGCTGCAGCGCCGGCCTTATCATTTGGTCGCAGAAAAATATAACTTCAGCCCCGAGCTTACGCAAACGGGATTAAACATGTTAAGGAGCATTGAACTGGATGTCCCGATGCAGCCCTTTGATGATTATCAGTACATCAAGTCAATCCCGATAACAAAATTCCTGGTTACCACCGGCTTCCCAAAACTGCAATGGAGCAAAGTAAAATTAATGGGACTTGAAGATGATTTTGCCGAGATCCATATTGTCGACCCTGATACATCGCAGCAAACAAAAAAAGATGTATTTGCTGATATTTTGAAAAGGAATAATTATACCGCAAATGATGTTTTGGTCATTGGCGATGACCCCGAATCAGAGATAAAAGCGGCAATTGAGTTGGGGATTGATACCTTTTTATTTGATCCGGAAGGCAGGCACCCGAACGCAGCGGTTACTCATAAGGCAACGGATTTAAAAGATGTTTTGAAGCACACAATGTAGAGACGCAATATTTTGCGTCTCGAACCTATGTTTTTATGGCTTCACAATTTTCTGAAAAGTTCCGGAGACGCAAAATGTTGCGTCTCTACAACGTCTTCAGGTCAAATTCCTATCCCTGAACCAAACCTCATCAGGTTCCACTTTGCAATCTTCCATCAAATTAATTAATTCAATAGCATCGCCTGATGTTATTACCAGCTTACGATTGGCTGGTTTTAAAAAACGCTGTTCAACCATTAAATCCATCTGCTGCAGCAGCAAATCATAAAAACCATCTACGTTTAATATACCTACCGGGTGGTTATGAAGGCCCAATTGCAGCCAGGTAAGCATCTCAAAAAATTCTTCCAGCGTGCCAAAGCCACCAGGCAACATAATGATGCCGTCGCACAGGTCATTCATCAATTGTTTGCGCTGGTGCATGCTTTCCACAATATGCAGTTCGGTTAAGCCAGGGTGGCCTACTTCCTTCTCCATTAAAAATTGCGGCAGCACACCGATAGCCCTGCCGCCGTTATTTAATACCGCATCAGCTAAAATGCCCATTACGCCGACTTTACCTCCCCCAAAAACCAGGGTAATATTGCGGTTAACCAAAACTTCGGCCAATTGCTCCACTGCTTGCTTTAAAATAGGGTCGCCGTTAAAGTTGGCGCCGCAAAAAACACAGATAGCTTCCATTTTGTTGGATTATTGTTACAATTGCGAAGCGTGAAAAATACAAAAACTTAAAATTTGTACGGCTTTATTTCACTAAAATTGTAAAACCAATATTTCCGCGTAAGTTTTACAACTTTTTAAATTTTTTTATGAAGAACGCAACACTCCTTGCATTATTGATCCTTGCCTGTCAATGCGTATTTGGCCAGGATGAGGAAAAAGAAAATTACCGTGTTGTTTTGAAGGACAGCTGGGCCATGCAATCGGCTGTTACCGACCCGTCTGCCGGTAAAGCAATATCGCAACCGGGCTTTCAAACAACCAGCTGGTATAAAGTAAGCGTGCCAACTACGGTTATTGCCGGGTTGATAGCAAACAAAGTATACGATTTCGACCCATTTTACAGTCGCAATTTCGAGAAATTAGCCGACCCGAGGCTGGATAAACCCTGGTGGTTTAGAAAAACATTCGATTTGCCCGAATCGGAAAACGGGAAAAATGTAGTGCTAAAACTGCACGGCATCAACTATAAAGCCAATGTTTGGCTGAACGGCATATTGATCGCCGACTCGGCCCAGGTGATCGGGCCCTTCCGGATCATCGAGCTTGATGTGACCAAACAAATAAAATACAAGGGCGAAAATGTGTTGGCTATAGAAGTAAAGCGGCCATTTAATCCCCAAAAACGCGGCGGCGACCTTGCTATCGACTATGCCGACTGGATACATTATCCACCCGATTTTAACAATGGCATCATTAACAATGTTGAGATAAAAACCTTCCGCAAAGTTGGTATTGAATACCCGCTGGTTACTACCAAATTTGACCTGCCTTCGCTCGCCGTGGCGCATTTGCAGGTTGATGCCATGGCTATAAACTATACCGGTAAGCCGCAAGATGCGATAGTAAAAGGCAAAATAAACGGCGTCATCAATTTTGAGCAAAAGGTGCACCTGCTGCCGCACGAAAAAAAGCAAGTGACATTTAGTGCAGCAAAATATCCGCAGCTAAATGTAAAAAATCCGCCGATATGGTGGCCCTGGGAATACGGTAAGCCGGAACTGAGCCGGATAGAGCTTTCCATCATTCATAACGGGGAACTGAGCAATGAACTTTCCGAAAGCTTCGGTATAAGGGAAGTATCTTCAATTTTGATCGATAATAAAAGGGGACGTGAATTTATTGTAAACGGCAAGCCTATCATGCTTCGGGGCGCCGCATGGTCGCCGGACATATTTGAACGGCGCTCAAAATTACGCGAGGAGCAGGAACTTAAGCTGGTGCGCGATATGAATATGAACATTGTACGCTCTGAAGGTAAACTGGAGGATGATGGTTTTTATGACCTCTGCGACAAAGAAGGGCTGCTGGTTATGAGCGGCTGGATGTGCTGCGGTGCATGGCAGTATCCTGAAAAATGGGACGCCGTTAAAAGAAGTATCGCGATGTCGTCAGACAGCAGCGTAATGTACTGGCTGCGTAATAAACCATCTATGCTTGTTTGGCTTAATGGCAGCGATATGGCGCCGCGCGATAAAACTGTTGAGGCTGACTGGCTGGCCATTGAGGCCGACCTTAAATGGCCAAACCCAACCGCCGCCAGCGCCGCCGAAAACGTGTCAAAAGTTTCGGGCAATACCGGCGTGAAAATGGCCGGGCCTTATGATTGGGTGCCCCCATCCTATTGGGAAGCCGATACCACAAAATATGGCGGCGCATGGAGCTTCGCCACTGAAATATCGCCGGGGCCGTCCATCCCGCCTTATGAGAGTTTGATAAAATTTATGCCGAAAGATTCTATCTATAACGGCAGCGCCGACTGGCTATATCACAGCGGCACGGGGAATTTTGGCAGCACAAAAATTTTTGATACCGCACTTTATGCACGTTATGGTAAACCCGCCTCGATGAGGGACTACCTGGCCGAAGCGCAGGCGCAAAATTACGAAGGGCACCGGGCGATGATGGAAGCTTACGGCCTGAAGAAATACCACAATGCTACCGGCGTTGTACAGTGGATGCTTGCCAATCCATGGCCCAGCATGATCTGGCACACCTACGACTATTATTTATATCCTGCCGGCACTTATTTTGGGATGAAAAAATCAATGGAGCCGCTGCATGTGATGTATTCCTATAAGTCGAACAGCGTCGACATCATCAACTCTTATCTTGACAGATTTACGGGACTGAAAGTAAAAGCGGATGTATATAACCTGGATGGGACGCTCAAATTCAGTAAAGCAGTAACCACAGAAGTAGGAAGCGACGGTACGACGGAATGTTTTGTACTGCCGAAGATCGATGGCCTGTCGTCCGCTTATTTTTTGCGGCTGGAGCTAAAAAATGCAAAGGGTAAAGTTGAAAGCCTAAATTGGTACTGGCTCTCCGGCAAAGCGGATGAACTGAACTGGAAAAAATCGACCTGGTTCTATACGCCTGAAAGTTCCTTTGCCGATTTCCGGGCAATTAAGGATATGCCGGCAACAACGCTTGATGTGCACCACACTACTACAACCGCGGGCAATAGCACAAGCCATAAAATCACGATAACCAATACCGGCAAATCAGTGGCGTTTTTTGTGCATGTAAGGGCCCTGAAAGAAAAAGGCGGAGATGATATACTCCCGGTCATTTTTGAGGACAACTATTTACTGCTGGCGCCCGGCGAAACCCGTACCATCGACTGTAGTTACGAAAAGAGATATGCCAGCAGCGGTACGCCCTATGTTTCAGTAAGCGGCTGGAACGTAGATACGGAGCATAGCAAAATTGGGGAGAATGCGGGGTTTGAGGGTAGAGATTAGCGATTGGAGATTAGCGATTAGAGGTTAGAGATTAGAGATTAGATGATAAATAGCATAACATAGGTTACACTTTGAAGTGTAGCATGACATAGGTAACACAATGTTTAGTTCTTTGACATAAAAAGTTGATACTCATTGCAAAAACAAATAATGCAAGAGTATAAACAGAGACAAGAAGCAGTCAAGCGATATAAGGCAAAAGAGAAGATTGCAAGGATTGCTGAATCGTTAGGAAAAAGCCGCAGATGGGTTTATCTGTGGATTGATCATTATGAAGCAAATCCGGATAATCCGGACTGGTATAAAGATCAATCTAAAGCCCCTAAGCACAAGCCTACTAAGATTTCTTCAGAACAGGAGAGTCAGGTTATTGCTATCAGGGAATCACTCGAAAATCAGCAATACGCGCAAACAGGAGCTATTTCTATTCAATATGAATTTGAAAGAAGAGGATTGGCCATTCCCCCTATATGGACGATTAATCGGGCAATTTCGAGGCATGGTCTAACCAAACAACCGCTGGCGGCAAGACCTACCAAAGCATATCCTGAACTATTTATTCATACCCACCAGATGGACCTGGTGGGTCCAAGATATATCAAGGGTGACGGCTCCTTTTTCAGCATGAACCTGATCGATGTAACTACGCATTCCTGCTATGTGAAAGCGATACGTCAAAAATCCTCTGATCAGATATTGAACACTATTGTAGAGTTTTGGCAGACACATGGCTTGCCAGACGCTTTACAAATGGACAATGAGCTTGCTTTCAGGGGCAGTAACCGCTATTCCCGAAGTTTTGGATCAGTAGTACGGTTTGCTTTAAGCCAAGGCGTAGCACCGGTGTTTATCCCATTTAAAGAGCCCTGGCGTAACGGAATGATCGAAAAGTTCAATGATACTTATGATAAGCGTTTTTTCCGTACCAATACGTTCAGTGATATGGAAGCCGTGTCTCGGGAAGAAAAGAAGTTTATTGCTTTTCACAATAGCCATCACCGCTACAGCTCACAAGACCAGAAAACACCCGATCAGATGACAGCGCTGGTGTTGCCAGCTAAATATTATACGGGCAATATCCATTTAGAAAAGCGAATACCACTGGAAACCGGATGTATTTACTTCATAAGGTTTATTCGTAGCGATGCAAAGCTTCATTTGCCTAATGAATCATTTCAATTGGACATAGCCTTAAAATACAGCTACGTGGTAGCAGAAATCAATGTCGATAATCATTGCCTGGTAATCAGGCAAAATTGGGAGATCAGACAGATATTCCCTTTTCAAATGCCTGTCGACTGGTAACTTGTCTATAATGTCAAAGAACGTAAATAAAAGTGTAACCTATGTTGTGCTACACAAACCACTGTTAGGCGCCCCCATGGGGGCTGGCCCGCTTCGCGGGGGCCTTTTCTTAACGGTGGACTAAAAGTGTAACATATGTCATGCTATATAACAATTAGAGATTAGCTAAAATATGGGGGCATATGCCTTCCTAATCTCTAATCTGCAATCTTCAATCTCTAACCTCCAATCTCTTTTTTATTCATAAATTTGACAAAACAAATCTCATGAAAACACTAAAAGCACTTTCATTAATACTTACGCTGACACTGTCTGTACTCCTCGCTTCGGCGCAAAAATCAGCGTCCAATATCGATAAGATCACTGCTGCGTATTTTAGCGTTAAAGATGCGCTTGCTGCCGGCAATGGCGCAGCCGCGCAAAACGATGCAAAACAACTTTTCGCCGCGCTATCTGTTCAACCCGACAAAGGGCTAAACGCCGCACAGCAGAAATCCTTAAATACCTACCTTGACAAGCTAAAATTCGACAGCAGGCATATCAGCGAAACAAGTGCAATCGATCACCAGCGGGAGCATTTTGCCAACCTGTCAAAAAACATGTACGAGGTTTTGAAAAGTGTTAAAACAAACACCAAACCCATATACATGCAATATTGCCCCATGAAAAAGGCCTACTGGCTGAGCGAGTCCGCACAGATCAAAAATCCTTATTATAATGATAAGATGATGACGACCTGCGGAAGCACAAAGGCAACCCTGGCAGTTGTTAAGTAAGTTTGTAGTAGGCAGTTTGCAGTTGGCCGTTTTTTTAACCGCCTATTGCAAACTGCCTACTGCTACTGCTACTGCTACTGCTACTGCCTACTGCCCACCGCCTACCCCCACCACTTCAGCGGAAGCTCAATATCGGCAACTGAACCGGCTACCACATCCGGCTTGAAAGCATAATGGCTCAAATCTTCTTTCTTTGCGATGCCCGATAGTACCAATATGGTTTTGTAACCCATTTGTACACCACCCTGTATATCCGTTTCCATGGTATCGCCAATAACGGTGGTTTCGGCGGTTTCCAAGCCGAGGTATTTGCGTGCCGAGCGCATCATTACCGGGCTCGGTTTGCCGGTTACGAAAGCTTTCCTGCCCGATGCTTCCTCTATCATAGCCGTGGTAGCCGCAATACCAAGGTTATTCCAGCCGGGCTTTTTTGGCGACGGGTCGCGGTTAGTGGTGATAAACTTTGCACCGCCTAATATCATGTCTACAGCGCGCTGTACCATTTCGAGTGTAAAATTCCGTCCTTCGCCCAGCACCACAAACTCCGGGTCGGTATCTACCAGCGTAATACCATTTTCGTGCAAACTGGTTAATAAGCCGCCCTCGCCAAGCACATAAGCCGTACCGCCGGGGCCCTGGGAGCCCAAAAAAGTGCCGGTAGCCATTGCGCTGGTATAAACGTGGTCTTCGGTTATCTCAATGCCGAGCCTGTGCAGCTTACGCACCGCTTCGAGCCTTGTGCGCTGGCTGTTATTGGTCATAAAAGTAAATGGTATATTGTTTTTCAGTAAACGTGCAATAAATTTATCAGCCCCTTCAATTAATGTCTCCCCGCTATAGATAACGCCATCCATGTCAATTAAGAGTCCTTGTTTCATAGTATTTTCTGTTTGTTAATAATTATCGAATTGCAAAAATCCGCAATTGCCTTTTCGCAAAGATAACCATATCGTTTACAAATGAGAATATATTAACAATAATGAATTAATGTTATCAATCTGATACGATATGGGTAAAAAAAATAAATTATTGTTAAATATAGGTACTGGTGATTTCGATCTTATTAAGGATACAATTTTAAGCGAAGCCAAGCGCTGGGTGCTGGTAAAGCCAAAAGGGGCCACAGAACGCTGCATATTGCTGGCCAAAGGCGTAGGCGACGAGCAAAGAAGCCGTATTGGCAACCAAACCGGTGGCAGGGTATTCCTGTTTTTATATGCCGATGATTTTTGGAGGGATTACAAAAACATGCTTGCAAAAGGCATCAGGTTTGTGCGTGAACCTAAAATAGAGGGCTATGGCATTGTTGCTGTTTTTGAGGATTTGTATGGAAATTTGAGGGGATTTGATAGAGGCGAATAATAAATTGCTTACCTAATCTCTGATAAATTAGAGTTTACGGGTGCCATTAATTCGCTAAAAAAATTCCCTGATAGTTTTTAGGGGAATAGGCATTTTTTTAGCGCCTTTTAATAATATAAAACGACAGCGCTCATAAAATTTCCTTGCATTTTCATCAATTGGGTCTACAGGAGCGCTGCCGGGGGTCCTTAATCGTACAATTTTCGAACCAGTTTATAACTGATTTACAGATAATTACATGTTTTTAAAAACTATAGATAAGCGAGCTATTATCTTCCACCCCACTCGTTTCGCAGAAAGGGTGTCAATTGGGAATAACTACTATCCCCGTTAATCCAGCATTAACACCAATATTCACCACAGTTCCATTTTTCCAATATACGGCGTGGCCGTTGGCGTAACCGGTAACATAAACATCGGTTCCAATTACGGCAATACCACCCGTACCGCCGACACTTGAATAAGATGACAACGTCTGAAGTGCACCGTTTTTCCAATAAGCTTCAATGTACTGATTATTGGGAGATGTCTTCGCAACACCCGTGACATAAACATCACTTCCATTTACCAATATTTTGTTTGTAGAGCTCGCATATAAACCACCATAAAGCGCATTTGAAACGCCATCTCGCCAATAGTAAGAAGCAAGAGGACCTGATAAGACTAAAAGATTATAATACGCTACAAAAACGCTATTGTTTTGTACAACAATTGCAGACGCCGCTGAATACCCGGTGCCATTATTAAGTTGGGTGAGAATACCGTTTTTCCAGTAAACCGGTACCAGTGAATTATTCTTATATACATTTCCGCATACATACACATCGGTGCCGCTAACAAAAATACCCGTTGCTGCGGCTACAGCGGTGTTATCGGTAAGTATGGTAGGAATACCATTTTTCCAGTAGACAGCTTTTTTATCAATTTCGCCCGCTAAATAAACATCAGGCCCTGATACTGCGATATCGGCTGCGAAGCCATTTGTTGTACCGTCAGTTAGGGCAGTAACTACTCCATTTTTCCAGTAAACTGCCTTGGATTTGGTGGAAGAATAATAAGCTGCTGTTGAACCGGCAATATATATGTCAGGACCATTTTTAATAATAGCATTTGCTAAGCTGTAAGCAGCGCTGGTAAGCTTTGTTGCTACGCCGTTTTTCCAATATGTTGCCACATTGTTGGTATCGGCACCTGTAAAGCCGGATAAATACACATCGGTGTCGGCATTGGTTTTTGAAATAATGGGGGCGGGACTACTGCCGCTTTTAGTACAGGCCGCGAACGAGCACAAAGCGAGAAAGCAAATAGAAAGGAAGTGTTTTTTGATCACGTTTATGATTAATAAGGTTCAGGTTTTATTATTATACCCCTCGCTGTTTTTTATTTATTAGTTATCAAATATAAATAATAATTAAATATTTCACAAGAAACCTGGTAAATATATAATGGGGAGGAGAGGCTTAAACAAAAAAGACTTACAAAGTTTTAAAAACTTCGTAAGTCTGACCTGTTACTTTACACCTTTTTCTTCTCCGGCCTATGAGCACTATCCCTGCTTGAAGTTTGGTCGGAACGTTGTCCGCCTGCATTACTGATGCCTGTTTCCTTTAGGCGTTCATTTTGGTTAACAAAAGCACGGTCCGAGGTTGGTTGTCCCTGGCCGTCATTGTTATTTTTTGATTTTTGATGCGTTTTCATGGTGTCACAATTATTACGAACATGCTGCAATAATTATACCCAAAGCTTGAACACCCAACCTTGAAGTTTGGCATTGACCCAAAAGACTTACAAAGTTTTGAGCACTTCGCTTGCCATGATATCGGAAGTTCGTTGCCGGCAGAAATAACAAGCAGATTTATCGCAAGCGGTTACCCGTTTTTCACGCAATCATTTTTCGATTGCGCGTTTCAAAGTAGTATGCGTCGACCTGGTTCCCACCCGCAAGCTTATCGAATCACCATCGGCGTAGTACCTGCCTTTGTTTTTAATTTTCATGGTATTAATGTTAGCGGTAAACCATAAGCTGTCGCCTTTCACTACGCCATCCGAAATGCCAAAACTGCCTATCGATGAGGTCACTGTGCCCGTAAGCGTCGCGCCATCTGTTTTAAAGGTATAAGTTATCGGGAATTCATTGCCATCCGGCCCTTTCAGCATAGCAGACCATTTGCCGTCTATACCGGCAAAATATGCGAATGCCGCACCGAAGACCAAGAGCAACGCCAGCGTTACCAGTATCTTTCTTTTCATAGTATGGAAGGTTAATTGATTTTGTTAAAGGTAAACATTAATTCTAAAAAGCACCAACTGCTCAACGGGCAATAAAAAGCCCCTCATTTTCATGAGAGGCTTTTGGGTAAATGATGGGGCTCGAACCCACGACCCCTAGAACCACAATCTAGTGCTCTAACCAACTGAGCTACATCTACCGTTTTGGAGAGTGCAAAAATAGTTGTTTTTGTTGGAATGTTGCAAGGGTGTAATGCTGAAATATTATTTTTTTCCTTTTGTTAACCTTACGCACCTGCAATTGTCTATCAATTTTTTTTTCGGAAGGCTGTGACCTCATGCTGTTGCAACTTTACAACCTTACTACATTTCAACATTCCAACAACCTTAAAATTACAATACGCTTACCCGCTCCTTGTGTATTAATAGGTAAATTTGTTTCATGGCTGATCAATTGGTTGAACTGAACGTGACGGGCATGCACTGTAATAATTGCGCGCTGTCGGTACATAAACTTTTAGAGAAAAAGGGGTTACAAAATATACTGGTTGATTTTGCCGGCGAAGAAGTAAAGTTTTCAAATAATAATCCCGCCGACCTGCCCGGCATTATAAAGGACATTGAGGGCTTAGGTTATAAAGTGGTGGATGACCCCGCCACCCAGGTTGTCCCGTTTTATGAAAAGGTAGAGAATAAGTTTATTTTCTGCGCCATCTTAACGGCCCCCCTCCTGCTCCACATGGTTTTGCCCTGGCATTTTTTGCATTTACCAATAGTACAATTGCTTCTGTGCCTGCCTGTTTTTTTGGTGGGATGCCTGCATTTTGGCAAAAGCGCCATTAATTCCATCAGGGGTGGTGTGCCTAATATGGATGTGCTGATATTTGTCGGCTCATCAGCGGCTTTTATCTACAGCTTGGTCGGGACAATTGAGGACCTGGGCGAGCACTACCAGTTTTACGAAACCTGCGCCACCATTATTACGCTGGTGTTGCTCGGCAATGTTTTGGAAAAACGTTCGGTTACCCAAACTACCTCAGCTGTAAAAGATCTTGTAAAAATTCAGCAGGTAAATGCAAACCGGGTAATTGATGGTGCTGTCGAAGTGATCAGCGCGAAGGACGTTCGGCCCGGCGATACACTGCTGGTGAACCAGGGCGATAAAATTCCGGTGGACGGTGATGTATTATCCGGCAATGCATCGGTTGATGAATCCATGCTTACCGGTGAGAGCATGCCGGTCGAAAAGGAAAAATATGATAAGGTTATTGGCGGTACCATTGTTCAACATGGCAATATCCGGATGATAGCCACCAAGGTAGGCTCAAATACGGTATTGGCGCAGATCATCGAGTTGATGAAAAAAGCCCAGGCCGCCAAACCTCCCGTTCAAAAGTTGGGCGATAAAGTTGCCGCCATATTTGTTCCGGCGGTTATTTTAATTGCGCTGGTTACTTTCGCCGTTACTTATTTTGCCGGGCATACTGCTTTGCAAACCGCTCTTATGAACGCGATTGCGGTATTGGTCATTTCGTGTCCCTGCGCCATGGGCTTAGCCACGCCTACGGCTGTAATGGTCGGCCTGGGCAGGGCGGCAAAAAACGGCATATTGATAAAAGGCGGGGATACCATTGAAGCGGTCGCCCATACAAAATATGTAGTTTTTGATAAAACCGGCACGCTGACCACTGGAAAATTCAGCATTAATGATATAAAAGCGGAAGGCGATGCAAACATCGAACAGATCAGGGGGATTATAACTGCTATTGAGGAAAGATCAAACCACCCAATAGCAAAATCGCTGGTGAACGGGTTAAAACCGCTTCCGCAAACTAAATTAATATTGCTTTCGACCAAAGAGGAAAAGGGTTTGGGCATGAGGGCCGAGGATGTGGAGGGTAATCATTATTTCCTGGGCACGGGTAAAAAGGGCAATGAAAATGATTTTAATTTATCACTGTATAAAAATCAAAAACTGCTGGCGCAAATTGCTATTGATGACGAAATTAAGCCGGAAGCGATGACGCTCATCACACAGCTGAAAAAAATGAATATCGTACCGGTATTATTAAGCGGCGATAAGGACAGCCGGTGCATGAAAGTGGCAAAACTCCTTGGTATTGATGAGGTACATTCGGAAAAATTGCCTGACGAAAAATTAACAGTGATCGATATCTACAAACAAAAAGGCAAAACCATTATGATCGGCGACGGCATAAACGATGCCCCCGCCCTTACCAAAGCAGATGTGGGCGTTTCGATGAACGACGCCAGCCAGATAGCCATACAATCGGCCAGGGTGATATTACTCAATACCGATTTAAATTCTGTTGTCAAGTTTTTACAGATCAGCAAGCATACCCTTATCACTATTAAACAGAACCTTTTTTGGGCGTTTGCCTATAACGTTGTGGCAATACCTATCGCTGCCTTAGGATTTTTAAACCCGATGGTAGGCGCATTCGCGATGGCGTTTTCGGATGTGGTGGTGATTGGGAATTCCTTAAGGTTGAAGGTGAAGAAAGTAGGCCCACCGGCCCCCTAAAGGGTAGCACAGCCCTCAATTTAAGGGTTTAATATCGAATTTCGAATAATGAAGTAAAAATTTCGAAATTCGATATTCAAAATTCATTATTCGATATTCAAATTCTTCACCTCTCTTCTTAAGTTGACGGCGATGCTAAAAGGCAGGGCAAATGCCTCTAAAAAGTTCAAAGTATTTTTGCGGCAGGCGAGTCAATTAAGGAAACTGCTATGAAGCCTGACATCTTTATTTTGGCGCGTTCTGGTTTACTTTTTTTGGCTGGATAGCGCATCCCTGCTAAGGTCGGGAATATCTTTTCGAACAAACCTGAGTCACTAAACCTGGAAGCCGCTCCCGGAGCGGCTTCCAGGTTTTCATTTACCATCCTGCACCTAACATTATGAGTTCGGTAGCTTGCGCAAGGTATTAATGGTTATATGCGGCCATTTTGCATTCGCGCCAGGTACAACTGTGGGCGCAAACTCCAGCGTTATGGTTTGGCTATATTGCAACTGGAGAATGTCGGGCTGGCCTGCTATGGGATTCGCGATGGACTCGATGTAAAAGGTGGCTGACAGCTGCGCAGCGTTCACATTTTGATGTATAAAGGGTATGTTCAAAATACCGCCGGTGCCATTGGCAGTATTGAATTCCAAAGTTGTCAATGAGTTAACCTTTGCAAAGCCGAGCGTATTTGTGAGAAAGCTGTTGGGGTTTAACTGATCAAACACCCCGGGAAACTGCTGTTTATCAAACTGGAACGTGCTGAATATCGGGTTGGACAAGGGTGAGTTTGATGGAATAAAATCATTATTTGCCGGGTTGCTTATTGAAGATGTGCCGAGTGCCAGCAGCGAGTTGCCATGCGGAATAACAGACAGGCGGGCAATATCAAATTCAGCCGGAGTGATGGGGTCGATTTGCACTGATGGGGTTAGCACGAACAGCCCCCTTTCGGCATGAATTTCGGAGCCCAGCGGGAAGCCCCTTTTAATGCACATTTCTGTGGTGCATGCACTGTGGATGATCTGCTCATACAGCAGCCCATTGATCTGTTGTACGTTTTCGGTGCCATCTCTGAAAAGCCCCCGGTTTCCGGCCACCACCACAGGCTTAAAGGTTAATCGTTCCGTATAGGGAATAACTTCAAAAACGAATCCGTCGGGCGGGGGACCCGGCACGGATATTAAATTCCATCCGTTTGGCTCTGCCGAGGCAATATGGGATATGCTTGTCCATTCGCCCACCAGGTCGGTAAAAGGCCCAAGGTCAATGTCCGCCATTTCGGCCAGCTCAGGCGAGAGTATTTTTATACCCTTACCGAGGTTTAAATCTGCGAGTGTTTTGTGTTGTATTGCCATGGTTTTTGGATTTTTGGTTTAGTTTATGGTTTTCTAAGAGATAAACGGCATCTTTGAATGATAGCTCAATATCCCGCATGCCTTATCCGGGTTAACCGGCACGCCTGAATCTATCCCGATAAATCAATTAACGTATAGCCTTAAGAAATCAGATCATTTTGCGTGGGCGGCAGCATTGGCAATTTGGATAATAAGGTTTAAGAACAACAATTCTTTATTGTCGGTTATTATCGTCCAATATACTAATAAACAATAACTTATGCAAATAAATTGATAAAAAATATATCGTATTTTATTGTTTATTTTGCAGCTTAATTTTTACTTCCCCTTTAGGGGGTTAGGGGGCAAATGATCGAAATATTTACTGACGGCGCATCAAGCGGTAACCCGGGACCGGGGGGATACGGGGTGATCCTCCGTTCGGGCAAGCATTATAAAGAATTATCGGAAGGTTTCCGTAAAACCACCAATAACCGGATGGAACTGCTTGCTGTAATTAAGGGCCTGGAGGCCTTGAAAAGCCCGAATCAAAATGTTACGATCTATTCCGATTCAAAATATGTGATCGATGCCATCGAAAAAAGATGGGTATATGGCTGGCTGCAAAAAGGGTTTAGCGGCAAAAAGAACAAAGATCTTTGGCTGCGTTACCTCGAGATTAGCAAATTGCATAACATCAAATTCGTGTGGGTACGCGGCCACGCCGGCCATCCCGAAAACGAGCGTTGTGACGTATTGGCCGTTACCGCCTATAAACAAAAAAACCTGCTGATCGATTCGGTTTTTGAAGAAATTAGTTGATTAAGTTGGATTGGGTTGATTATGTGAATGGTTATTTAGTCCCAACAACTACTCACCTAAGCAACCCAATCAACCACTCACCAACTCACTGCAACTCCACCACTCCTTCAAAGGTTTTTTTCAAAAGCTGGGGTGAAAAGAAGGACATCATTTCCTCAGCCTTGTTTACCATGTTTTCCGAGCCTATAAATATGGCCGAACGCTGGTGCAGTTCCTTTACTTCCAGGTCCAAAATACGATCGTAACCATTGGTGGCTTTGCCGCCCGCCTGCTCAATAATGAATGCCATCGGGTTACATTCATAAACCAAGCGCAACTTGCCGTTTGGCGCGCTTGCGGTTACAGGATAAATAAATATGCCGCCTTTTATCAAATTGCGGTGAACATCGGCCACCATTGAGCCTATGTACCTCGAAGTGTACGGCCGGTTTGTTTTTGCGTCTTCGACCTGGCAATATTTTATGTACTTTTTTACGCCATCGGGGAAATGGGTATAATACCCTTCATTTATGGAGTAGATCAACCCATCCTTTGGTATTTTCATATCAGGATGCGATAAACAGAACTCACCTATCGATGGATCCAGCGTAAAGCCGTTCACCCCTTTGCCGGTAGTATACACCAGCATGGTCGACGAGCCATATATTACATAACCGGCCGCCACTTGCTCGGTGCCGCGCTGCAAAACATCGTCGATCGTTGCCTTGCCTGTGGTTGATTTGCGGCGATAAATGGAAAATATGGTACCTACGGCAACATTCACATCGATATTTGACGAGCCGTCCAGCGGGTCCATAGCCACAATGTATTTGGCATCCTTTGAGATCTCTGATTCTATCGGGATATGTTCATCAGATTCTTCGGAGGCGACTATGCAGCATTCCCCGCCATGTTTGAGGGCGGATATAAATTGTTCATTGGCGTAAACATCCAGTTTTTTTTGCCCTTCGCCCTGCACATTGGTAGTGCCGGCTTCGCCTAGTATGTCGGCCAGCCCGGCTTTGTTCACTTCACGGTTTACTATTTTAGCGGCGATGCCAATGTCGCGCAATAGCCGCGACAATTCGCCTTTGGCATAAGGGAAGTCGGCCTGTTTTTCGATGATGAACTGGCCCAGGGTTTTAACGATCTTCATAGGTACTTAGTGTATTTTATACGTGTTATTTTTGCAGTTCAATAAGGTCGAAGGTATAAATTTTTTCCTCAGAAATGCAAAATCTAACTAAAGTACGTACTTTTTGCCAGCCCTGTTTTCCGGCCGCACCGGGGTTTATATGCAAACAATTGATCTGCTTATCGTAAATAACCTTTAAAATATGCGAATGGCCGCAGATAAACAGCTGCGGAGGCTTAGTGTATATTTCACGCTTTACAAGCGGACTGTACCTGCCGGGATAACCGCCGATATGCGTCATCCAGACATCTACGTTTTCACAATTAAATCTCAGGTTTTCGGGAAAAATTTGGCGGATATCCTGGCCGTCAATATTGCCATAAACACCTTTCAGCGGTTTAAAAGCAGTGAGTCTATCAATTACCTCCATACTGCCGAAATCGCCGGCATGCCAGATCTCGTCGCAGTTTTCGAAATGTTTAAAAACCGCATCATCGAGGTAGCTGTGGGTGTCGGAAAGGAGGCCTATTTTAACCATTGTACACCTAATACTGTTATAACCATATAGAATACCACCATGATACTTAAGAACATTGTGTTTAACACATATTTCTTTTTAATATTAAAAAAAATCGATAGCAGAAAGGCAACAAAATATACTCCCATAAGAATAAAATAGGGCTTGGCGAGCGAATCTATAAGTTCATTGTCGACGCCAAACGTCTTTAATGCGCCGTTGTGATCATAAACTCTAATGATATGCAATAAAAAATATGCCATTGGAAAAAATAATGCTACAGAAAAAATTATCGATATGGTCTTCATACTAAAAACTGAAAAGTGAACCTCTATTGCTTCCAAAAAAAACGTAATCTATGTATGTTTCTCAAATATCCACCAAACCCCGTAAGAGTTCTGGCATCGCGAATTGACACTTTATCCCAGTCGAAAGCACAAATTGACTTAGAACTTACGACTAAAGACTTTTGACTTAAAACTAGTTCACCCATGCATTCCTGATTAAATGAATTGTCATCAGGTACAGCAAAAACAAACTGACCGTTAATAGAATATTTGTAACAAATCTTTTGTTAACATTTAAAAAGATCGAGAAAATTAAAAAAACAAGATAACTGAAAGTGTAAAACATCACAGGGCCTGCGACGGAGAAAAAAAGATTTTTCGGAATAGGGTTAGCGTCTGCTTCATCGTAAAGTTTAAAAATAGCCGTTAAACAAACTATTATGGGAATTAATAGCAATAAAGTAAAGCCAATTGAAACAAATTTCATGTTAAAATGCTAAAAAATAAGGCTGCAGCAATTTTTTATACTCGTCCGAATAAATCCCAACTGCTTTATAGATGGTTAATTTACTTATTTCCGTTGATACTGTTTTAAGCCCCAGACGTAAAACAACCCGGTGTGCTGCTGAATGAGAATATGACTGAATGTTTATTTGCTTTTGCAAAAAGACATTGTGTCCGGCAGCCAATTCTGTTACCACTTTGCCAATATTTACCGGCAAAATCAGCCAGCAACTCCCATCCGTAGACAAATGAGTAGCCACTCCCGTGACCAATCTTTCAAACAGATCAATATCCGCGTGCTTGGCAAGTTTCTTTTTTTCGCCCGGCGATTTTAATGAATTGACATAAAACGGCGGGTTTGAAACGATCAGGTCATATTTCCTTTCCGGGAAAAGGTAAAAATAATTCTCAAATTCCAATGCATAAACATTTAAGCGGTCAGCAAACGGCGATGCTCTAAAATTTCTTTCCGCTGTTTTTGCTGCGTCGGCATCGATTTCAACAGCATCAATTTTGGCCTCGGTAAATCGTTGCCCAAGCATTAGCGCAATTACTCCGGTACCGGTGCCAATATCTAATATAGTGTCGGCTCGGTCAGCATCTGCCATCGCGCCAAGCAAAACGCCATCTGTATTGATCTTCATGGCACAGCCGCTTTGATCAACACTGAATCGCTTGAATTGAAACGCTTCTTTGTTCATTGGTTCACTGGTTCATTAGTTCATTGGTGGATGATTGGCAAGTTCCGGCAATTTTTTGTTATCACGCAGCGCAATATTATTAAAGATTCAATAGCCCAGGTAATAAACTGTGTACTAATGAACCAGTGAACTAATGAACCAATGATACTAAATAGCTTACCGCATATTCCGACGGGTAATTTTTCGAAGGCTCGATAATCAAATAGTCGTCCCTTTGTTTCCAGGCTACTTTTTGATCGCTGCCAAGCATTTTTATACTCGCAATTTTACCGCTTCCCGATTTGAGAGATAAGGCTTTTATGCTCAATTGTCCATCCGGCAACCCTAAAGCGGTAATGTATAAGATATCATGTTTGGTAGTAAAACGTACATCGCGCCAAGTAAACGGCTCTTTCTGATCAGCAAATGAACCGCTTGCAGATTTGGTTGGGCCTTCGCCATATATTTTCCATGGCCGTGTGCCATAGATAGCCTCACCGTTTACGTCAAGCCACTTCCCCGTTCCAAGCAGCACCTCTGTTTCCTGGTCGGTGATGGTGCCATCAGACTTAGGGCCGATATTTAATAATAAATTGCCGTTTTTGCTTACGATGTCGATCAAATTAGTTACCACGTAACGGGCATCCTTAAAGGTGTTGGTGGTGGTATAACCCCACGATTGGTTACCGATGGCATCATCCGTTTGCCATGGCAAGGGCCTTATTTCACCTTGTTTGCCGCGCTCAATATCAAGTACGGCCACGCCATCGGGATACGCACTGTTTTTATAATTAATTACCACGCCCTTGTTCCAATCCAGGCCTTTGTTGTAGTAAAATTGGGCGAAGGATTTTTTATATGGCGTAAGTGCCGGCTGCTCTATCCACCAGTCGAACCAAACCAACTGGGGTTGGTAGTTATTTACCAGTTCCATATCGCGCATCATCCAGTCGTTCATATATTCGGGCGACATGGTCTCATTTTCTTCATGGGCAGGGCCATAATAGTTATCGTATTTAGGGTCAAGCACATCCGAATCAAAGTGCCGGCCGCCGTTGAAAAACCACCAATGCTCAATGCGGTGCGACGATAACCCAAATACCAGTCCTTGTTTTTTTACTTCAGCGGCCAGCTCGCCGACCACATCGCGATGCGGGCCCATATCATAAGCATTCCATTTTGAAAGAGAGGTTTTGTACATAGCAAAACCATCGTGATGCTCGGCAACAGGTACCACATATTTTGCGCCGGCCTTTTTAAATAAGGCGACCCATGCGGCAGGCTTAAATTTTTCAGCTTTAAACATCGGGATAAAGTCCTTATAGCCGAATTTACTTTGCGGGCCGTAAGTGGCAATATGGTGTTTATATTCATCCGAACCAACCAGGTACATTTGCCGCGGGTACCATTCGGAACCAAAGGCAGGTACAGAATACACGCCCCAATGAATAAATATCCCAAACTTGGCGTCGCGAAACCAATCAGGTGTTTTATATTTTGATAAGGACTCCCAGGTAGCCTGGTATTTTTCCTGGGCCTTTACGCAATTGTTTAATAAAAAAACTGCAAAGCAAAGTACGATAACGGTTTTCGCGGCTCTCATGATTGATTAATTGTATCCGGGTTTATAGCAATGGGGGTTATCCCACTAATATAAAAATAATTAAATTACAATACGGCTGTAACAAAATTAAAAAGCCGTTACCAATTGGGTATTAAAGCAATGACCGATACAATGATTTTTAAACATGGACAATAAAGAACCCCGTTTTCTACAGTTAATCGACGAAAACAAGGGCATCCTGTTTAAAATCTCCAAAATTTACCAGGATGATCCGGAAGACCGCGACGACCTGCTACAGGAAATGGTACTGCAACTGTGGCTGGCTTTTGATTCATTCAGGGCTGAAAGCAAATTTAGCTCGTGGATGTACAGGGTAGCGCTCAATACCGCCATCGTGTTTTTTAAGAAACAAAAACGCCGGCCTGACAGAGAACAACTGCCTTATCAATTTGAACGGGCCGAAGAACCATCACCATCAGGCGAAAAAGAAGCGCAGTTGGCCATATTTTATAAGGCCGTGCAGCAATTGGGAAAAGTAGAAAAAGCAGTGATATACCTGTATATGGAAAATCAACCCTATGCAGACATTGCCGCCAACCTGGGGATCACCGAAGTAAACGTGCGGGTAAGGATAAACCGGATAAAAAACAGATTAAAGGAAATTATTAAAAAAATGAATTATGAATATTGATGAATTAAAAGATGCCTGGGGTAATGACGAGCCCAGGGGAATGCATTTACCGATTAGCACCGCGATGCTGGGCAAAACAACTTCGGTTGTTGAAAGGATAAGGAAAAATATGAGGACCGAGTTTATTGCACTGCTGGTCTCCTATATCGTTCTAACCATTTATGTTGTATTGATGTCGATATACGGAGGGCAGCGGACATTCTTTTTCCTTAATACTATCAGTATCTTACTTTTTACGATACTGGTGTTGAATTGCTTTTATTACTCCCGGTTTTATATCTTTTACAGATCTATCAGCCGGTATGATTTCAGCATGAGGGAAAGCATACGTAAAATAGCCTATGAGCTTGAGCTTAATGCAGAAATTTATAAAACATATAATATTTGTGTTGCGCCGCTATCTGTAATGATCACTATTACCTTAATATCGGGCAAGGGTGTGTTCGATTACATCCAGCGCGTGTTGGTGTCCGACAGTTTTATTTCGCCGGGTAATTTGCTGTTCGTTTTTTCCATCATATTGATTTCGTTCCTGCTCACTTATTTTTGCATCAGCAAACATGTGCGCCTGCAATACGGTAAATACATTACTGAACTTAAGCAGCTGGTGAATGATTTGGGGGATGAGGGGTAATCAGCGGCGTAAAGCGGGCCTATCTTTCATAAAACTCGATAGGCAAGCCATCCGGATCAGCAAAAAAAGTAAATCGCTTACCGGTAAATTCGTCTATCCGTACCGGTTCAACGCTTATGCCACAGGCGTGCATATGAGTCACTGCGCTATCAATATGATCAACTCCAAAAGCCAAATGCCGCAAACCGGTCGCTTCCGGCTGCGATGGCCGTGCGGGTGGATCAGGGAATGAAAAAAGTTCGATTTGGTATTGGTCGCCCACTGCCAGGTCGAGCTTATGTGAATTTCTTCCTTCGCGATAAACCTCACGTATTACCTTCAGACCAAGGATTTCGGTATAAAAATGCTTTGATTTTTCATAGTCTGAACAGATGATTGCGATGTGGTGGATGCGGTTTAACTTAAGCATGCTGGGGAACAGCTATTTCAACTTCGGTTATAAAATATTCGTCCGCTATTTCCCCTGCTTTGAAAACGCCATCTGAGATATGCTGGCTTATCCCCTTTGCCTTTGGAATATCTTCCCCATCGTTGACCATCGCTTCAAGGTGCATTTGTAAAGCGTCTTTTATTTGTGATAATGTTTCTTCGACTGTTTTACCGGTTGCAGCACAACCCCAAACATCAGGGGAAAATGCCGAGTAGTTATTCTTCGCTTTTTCAATAACAACAAGATACTTTTCCATGGTACAAATTTAAGGGATCATGGTTCCTGGCTTTATGCCCCTAAAATTTCATGCAGCACATTATTGTAAACCATTTTTACATCGGTGATATGGCCAAACGGTTCCTCATCTATGGTTAAAAAGCCATTGGTTACGGTTCCCAATAAAGTAAAATCCACTTCGCTGGTAGCCATCATTTCAATAAACCGTTCCTGGTCATCGGCAGAAACGCTTACCACTACCCTACCCTGCGCCTCGCCAAAAAGGAAGGCATCTTTGCGGATCGAATCATCGGTCCCGATCTCAAAACCCAGATCATTTGGCAATGCCGATTCCACAAGCGTTATAAACAAGCCGCCATCCGAAACATCATGCGCCGATTGTATCACCTTATGTTTTATAAGCTGTTTTACCAGCTGGTGCATGGCATATTCCTTGTCCAGATCAAAGTATGGGGCAGGCGCCTTTAGTATTTTATGGTACGATGCAAGGTATTGCGATGATGCTATATCGTTAACCGATTCTCCGATCAAATAAATAATATCGCCGGGCATTTTAAAATCCGATGTCATTAAGTTTGCCAGGTCGTCCATAACGCCCAGCATACCGATTGTCGGGGTGGGAAACACAGGCCCTTCATCCGACGATTGGTTATAAAAGCTCACGTTGCCGCCGGTTACCGGCGTTTCAAATTTACGGCAGGCTTCACCCATGCCTTTTATCGCACCTACAAACTGCCAGTAAACCTCCGGCTTGTAGGGGTTGCCAAAATTCAGGCAATTGGTTATGGCCACCGGCTCACCCCCGGCACATGTGATGTTGCGTGCGGCCTCTGCTACTGCTATCGCTGTTCCCTTTTGCGGATCGGCATATACATAGCGCGAATTGCAGTCAACCGTTATCACAATAGCCTTATCTGTATCTTTAACTGCAATAACCGCCGCATCGCTGGGGCGATTGGTGGTCATGGTGGATGTACCGATCATCGAGTCATATTGGTCGGTTACCCACCGTTTAGAGGCGATGTTGGGATGGCCTATCAAATGTTCGGCAACTGCTACAAGGTCGGTGGGTTCTTCAACATGGTCAATATTAAATTGCTGGTTTTGTTTAAAGTAGGCCGGCTCACGGTATTCGCGTTCATAAACCGGTGCGCCGCCGCCTAAAACAAGGTCGTCTGCGGGTACATTGGCAACCAGTTCGCCGTTCATATAATATTCAAGGCGCTGGGTATCGGTCACCTCGCCAATTATAGCGCAGTTCAGGTCCCATTTGTCAAATATGGCCTCAACTTCTTTTTCCCGGCCCTTAAAAACTACGATGAGCATCCGCTCCTGTGATTCGGAGAGTAATATCTCATAAGGCTTCATGTGCTCCTGGCGCATGGGGACCTTATCCAAATATATCTTCATCCCGTGCTCGCCTTTGGCCGACATTTCAGAGTTTGAGCATATAATACCTGCCGCGCCCATATCCTGCATACCAACCACAGCACCGGTTTTTATAACTTCAAGCGTTGCTTCGAGCAATAATTTTTCCTGGAATGGGTCTCCTACCTGCACCGCCGGGAGGTCGTTAACCGAATCTTCGGTAATATCTTTTGATGCAAAAGCAGCGCCGTGGATGCCGTCTTTGCCGGTTGCCGATCCTACAATATAAACCGGGTTGCCAACGCCGTAAGATGTGGCCGATACCGTTTCGCCTGCTTTTACAATTCCTGCCGAAAAGGCATTAACGAGCGGGTTAACATTATAACACTCGTCAAAAAACAACTCGCCGCCAACCGTTGGTATACCAAAGGCATTGCCATAATGGCTAATGCCCTTTACCACGCCCTTTATGAGCCATTTGGTGCGATCGAGGGCGAGGTCACCAAAACGAAGAGAGTTTAATTGCGCTATGGGTCTTGCCCCCATGGTAAATATGTCGCGGTTTATGCCGCCAACACCCGTGGCCGCGCCCTGGTAAGGCTCAAGCGCCGATGGGTGGTTATGCGATTCTATCTTAAAGGCGCAGCCAACGCCGCCGCCTAAATCAACAAGGCCCGCATTTTCCTCGCCGGCTTTGGCCAGCATCCTCGGGCCATCCTTTGGCAGGGTTTTAAGCCAGGTGATCGAGTTTTTGTAGGAGCAGTGTTCGCTCCACATTACCGAGAATATGGAAAGCTCGGTAAAATTGGGCACGCGCCCTAATATTTCTTTTATACGTTCAAATTCTTCGGGTAGTAAACCAAGGTCTTTGGCGGTTTCAACGGTGGTTAATTCCTGGTGCTCCAATGTAATGTTGTTTTTTTGAAAGGAAGCACAAAATTAGGAAAAAAAAGGAAAGGAGAAAGCTTGAGCTGAACTGAATTGAACACGAACTTTACGAATTAAGACGAATCTTCACAAACCAACAGGCGGCAGACCGGATTAGCGTTCATTCGTCTTAATTCCTCAAATTCCTGTGCAATCTATCCTTTTTTTAAAATCTTCTTTAACCCGTCAAAAACCGACTGCCAATTTTGTTCAGAGTGCTCCTTCGCTTCCTGGCTTTTAATGCCCTCCTGGGTTATCACAAGGGCTGTAACGCCTTCGTTTTCGCTTAACTCATAAGTTATATTATTGTAATTTTCCGGCTTGTCTTCCGTGCCGCTCATGCTGCTCCAGTAGGTGTATTTTAACAATTTTGGAGGGTCGATTTCAAGGATGACACCGCCGTCTTCATAACTCTTGCCATCCCATTCGCCGCTAAATGTGATCCTGCCGCCGACTTTCCAGTCTGCTTTCAAATTGGTTCCAAAAAAATATTGCTTTACAATTGCCGGGTCGGTCAAGCCTTTCCATACTTCCGGCCTCGGGGCATCGAAAGTGATAGTCGTTTTTAAAGTTAGTGCGCTCATTTTAATTGGTTTTTTATTGAATTACCGGTTATCGCATAACTGATTAAGTGATTCGATGTTACATTGATTTAACACTTAACCAGCTACCCATTAATCAACCGGCCAACGATCTTGTTGTTTAAACAAAATAAACGCAGTTAAATGACAACCCTATGTCAGTAGGAATTTGATAGCTGAAGATTTTTTTGGGCGATAGCGGCCGCCATACTTCCAACGCGTTCTCTTAAGCTGTCGGGGCTTATAATTTCGGCCTGCTCGCCATACATCATGAACCAGCGGGCGAAGCCCTCTAAAGATGTGGTCAGGAATGTCATTTCAACCTGGTTGCCAATCACTTTTTCAGAAACAAAGCCGCTGTAGTATTTTTGATATTCAAGGTGGTTATAAATGCATTTATCAACGCGCATTACCACCATGTCAAGCTCCTGCTCTTTCGCGGTCTGGGCTATGTAAGCCTTTAAGGTAGGATGTTTACTATTGAAAATTCTGTCGGTTACTAAAACGTGAATGATCCTGTCGATCCTAAAATCGCGGTAATCGTTGCGCATCCGGCAAAAAGCTATCAGGTGCCAGTAGCTGTCTTTAAAAAAAATACCTATCGGTTCAATATCCCTTTTTGTGCGTTCCTGGCTGTGATTGGCGAAATAATCAATGGTGATCACCTTCCTTTGGGCAATCCCGTTCAAAAGCGGCTGGATATGATCCTTGTTATCAACCTTCAGTTGATGGTGGCTTTTCAAAACCTCGATCTTATTATCGATGTCTTCGAGCAAGTTTTTTTCGGCCGTTTTTAATATTGCCCTTATCTTATACATCGCCGATTTATGGTGCTCTGTAATCGATGCATCGGTCAGCTTCTCGATAAACTTTTCCGCCGTTAAAAATGCAGTCGCCTCCTCGCGCGTAAACATTACAGGGGGCAGCCGGTAGCCGTCCATGATAGAATAGCCTATTCCGGCCTCGCCGATGATTGGTATGCCAGCCTCTTCAAGGGTTTTTACATCCCGGTAAACGGTACGCAGGCTGATGTTGAACCGTTCGGCAATATCAATAGCTTTTACTACCCTGCGCGATTGCAATTGAATTAAAATAGCCGAAACCCGGTCGATACGGTTCATATCAACCAAATTAAGCAAAAAAAAAGGAAATGCTGATTAAATTTTTTTAATTTGCTTTAATGAATACGGACGACAAAATAATAACACTTGAATCGTATTATGATCCTATGCTGGCGCACATTATACGCACCCGGCTGGAGGCGAACGGTGTGCCCTGTTTTGTGGCTGACGAAAACACCATTGGCGCGAACCCGCTTTACAACCAGGCAGTGGGCGGTGTAAAGTTGAAAATATTCGAACGTGATTTAGAGCGATGCCGGGAAATTTTGGCGAGCGAAGGGGATTTACATGAGCAGGACCATTTTGAAATTGATAATGAAACCAATACATACGTGATCTGCCCTTATTGCGCTTCAACGAATGTGACCAATATTGCCGAAGATAAAGGAAAAGGGAAATGGCCCGATCTGCTGGATTCCTTAGCTAACCTGGTGAGCCCGTTCCATAGCCAAATGAACTGGCGCTGTAATAATTGCCAAAGGGAATTTGAGTAAAGCCTGTTTTCATCTTTAAAATGACTTATCCTATTCTAAGAACAAGTGTAAAAATAGGCATCGCAACTGCCCTGGCCATCATTCTTTTCCAGGTATCGAATATCTTTTTAGTTTATAAATACTTTAAGTTCGATTATTATATAACTGCAATTGCTGTTGTTTTTTTAATTGCCGGTTTTTTTGTTCCGCGGCATAGCCATCTGCCTAAGAACGATCCGGACGATAACGAAAAGTTGCTTTTAACCTTAACAATAAAAGAATTAAGCATACTGCGGTTAATTGCTGAAGGAAAAAGCAATAAAGAAATAGCCAATATAAACTTTGTTGAGGTGAGCACCATTAAAACCCATATCAATAATATTTACAGCAAACTCGGCCTGCGTAACCGAAAAGAAGCGGTTAGTTTTTACAGGCGAATGTTATAGGGCTGCCATTATTCAAAAGCACAATGACGCGCTGTAAATCCTGACCAATAGATAACTACTTTTGCGTATGAGATCATCCGTATTTGAAGCGCTGCAAAAGCTTGACGGGCAACCCGGCGCCTTGTTTCTAAAAATAATGGAGCACGGCTCCATGTCGGTTGAAATTTACAGGCCGTCAAAAACCGACCTTCAAACGCCCCATTTGCAGGATGAGCTTTATGTGGTGATCAGCGGCAGCGGCGAGTTTATTAACGGCGGCAAGCGGGCCCCTTTTAATTCCGGCGATATATTATTTGCGCCGGCCGGCGTTGAGCACCGGTTTGAAAACTTTACCGACGATTTTGTAACCTGGGTTATTTTTTACGGGCCTGATGGCGGGGAGAGAGAATAAAAGTGACTTTCTGCCTAATACATAGATGAAACGATGATAAACTTAGTTTTAACGTGTGGAATTTGGATAAGTCATTTAAGCCAACCCGATAGTTTAAAAATTAAACTATACTACCGTGATCAATGTACTGATTCAGTCTATTCTACTGTGTTTTACGAATTGCGGCAAAAGAATAGTAATATTGTAATTCGGCCTGACTCCAAAACTGAAATTTGTATTTTACCATCGAAAGGAGTTTATGAATTGCGCTTTTTGACTATTGACTATCCGCTCACCTACACCTATAGCGGTCAAACGGCAGATACATTAAATGCCCCTAAATTGTTTTTCGCATTTCCGGGTGTCGATTCGCACAAAATGCCATGTTACGCTAGCTGTGATAAAAAAGCCGATGGAAATTTAATCGATTATTTCAAGAAGGGTATAAAAAGAGCTGAAGGGCGGTTTAAACATGGAAAACTAGTAGGAAAGATGACCTACTATGATTTAAACGGTAATGTTATTAAATATGAATTTGACCGATCCAGGGAGAAATCCTCAAAACCAAAATAAACCAGCCCCTAGTTCCCATAATTCGATTTTAATATTTTAATCGTAACAAGCAGTTGCCCTACATGCCGCATGGTATGCTCCGCGGCGTGTACATATAATCCAATTACAGTTGATGGAAGTTGCGCCCGCCCTACTCCCCTTACTTCGGTTAATATTGATTCGTCAACCTCACTTAGATGCTGCAAAGCCTTATCCACCTGTTTGTTAAATATTTCAACCAAATAAGCAGCAGTAATCTTTGGTGAATTTGGTTTACCCTCTAATGCGAATGTATCCAATTGCTGCTGATTTAGATGCTCTCCTCTTGCATAAGTAAAAAGCCTGTCGATTACACCGGCCAAATGCTGTAAATGAAATCCAGGCGATGCTACGCCCGCAGGCTTTTGCCACAATAATTCTTCGGGAAAATCTTCCATTAATAGATTAACATCCTCACAGGCCTGCAGTAAGGAGTGGGCGACAGGCTGCAATATGCCCGGTATATTGTCTAATGGCCCGCGAAGCCAAACTTCTGTTTTTGCCATTGGGTCATTTGCTAGAATCAGGCTATAAAAATTCCGAAATCCGAAATCGAACATCCGACATCCGAAATCACTTCAACGAATCCAGCTTTGCCTTCAATTCATCGTGACTGCGTGTTCGCGGCATATTGTATACTTGTCTTACCCTGTCGTGCGTATTGTCGGTCCATAGCCAGCTTGTCCAAACCATAAACCAGCACCATTGCGGCTGCACTCCAAGTATCTCGGGCTTTGGCAATTCGCCGGTTTCGGTGAGGGCTATCGGTTTTCCGTTAGCCAGTTGAAGCAGTTCGTTATAATCTTTTTGTTCGTAATCAAAATGGTAAATGTCGGCGCCTAAAACATCCACATAATCGGCGCCGGGATAGTAATCTTTATAATCATAGGCCTCATCAAAAGGAATATCCCTAAGGCCGTTGGCGCCCCAAACCCATATTAAATTATTCAGGTGATGGTAATTGGTATAACGATCGTACATCATTTTCCAAAGTTTGGCTATTCCGTTCTCTCCTTTTCTATTACCCCACCAAAACCAAACGCCGTTCATTTCATGGTATGGCCGCCACAAAACAGGGACGCCTGCATCTCCCAGTTGTTTTAAGTAGCCGGCAACCACATCAATTTGGCCGAGCCATTTTTTATTCAGCGCCGTGCCCGGCGTTATCAATTCATTCCATTGCGCATCCGTCATTTTGCCCTTTACATTTTTTTCAAAATCGTACGGCGGATTATCGGTCGGCTTTCCCTCGTGCCACATTAGTGTTACCAGGTAGCCTTCATTCCACTTCTTTATCGCTTCCTGAACAATCTGCGGGCCCAGGTCCTTATCTCCCCAGTTAATAAAGTCGGTACCCCAAACGGCGGGATATTTTCCCGTAATAGCTCTCGCGCTATCCGAAAATGTATTCAGGTCGCCGGTATAGTTCTGCTGGCCGGAGAGAATATACTTACCTTTTATATCGTATAATAAATTAAGCACTTTTTTTACCGCTTCAGAGGCATTTGGATTTACCGGGCTATGCCGCTGGGCCGTTAGCTGAAAACTTACGAACAGGGTAAAAAAAGATAAAAAAAATGTTTTCATTTGCATTGTTGGCTTTAAGTACCGTATGCCTGCTAAAATAAGCCTGCCGGAGGTATTTGCAAAATTAACAAAAATCTGACACCACTGTGGTACGGCTATTGCTAATAATCTTTTGTCTTTAATACGATTAATTACTATGATTGACCTTCATCCGGTAAGAAGAATTACCGTTGCATTTTTAATATTGATCCTGCCTGCCGTTATCCTTACTTTTTCAAGCTGCAAAAAAAAGCGTTCTGAAATGGCCGGCATCCTTTACAAAAAAACCCACAATAAAGTTTTCAAAGACGTAGATGAGGAAGATTACTCGGTGGTTTTTAAGAACGTTTTTAACGGCGAAAAATCAAAGCTGAAGCATGCTGAATTGATCGGCAGCTATTATGAAAAAAATAATTACAGGCCCGCATTTGTGATGGATCATTTGTACAACGGTGATCTTACCGTTGCTGATGATTATTATATGCATGCCGGCGACCATGGCCTGGATCCCCAAATGTTCCAGGCTAACGAACTGAAAGAGCTGATTTCCAGGCTGACAGCAAAAAAGGGGATAAAGACGACAAACGACGCCTACCGTTATATGGCTGAGCTTGAAATTACGGCTGCCAACTCGTTGATTAATTATACCAATGCTTTGCAGTACGGTGTTATCGATCCGAGAAGCATCTATCAACGCTATTTTATTGCGACCAAAGAGCCGGACAGCGCTTCAATGGCCGCGGTTTTTCATATCGGTAATATGAAAAATTATCTTGACAGTGTCCAGCCAAAAGACCCGCAATATATAGCGCTTCAAAACTCATTGAAAATTGGCTTTGCGGGCCCTCACATGTCGCAAGAGGAAACCAGGCGCGTTATTATGGTAAACCTGGAACGGCTACGCTGGAAAAACAAACCCCATGAAAATAAATATGTGATCGTAAACATACCCGATTTCGGTTTGAATGTGATCGACAGCGGCAGATCTGTCCTGAAAATGAAAGTTTGTGTAGGCCAGGGACGAAATATGGACAACGCCAATACGCTGATGTCCTATGATGATACGTGTAAAGAAGATAAACCTTTTGAGCGCGAAACACCTTTGCTGAACAGCGTGATACACAGCGTTGAGGTAAACCCGGTGTGGAATATCCCAAAAAGCATAGCCAATAAAGAGATCATAGTGGAAGCTGCAAAAGACCGTTTTTACCTGGCCAATAAAAGCATCGATGTTTATAAAAATGATAAGCTGGTTGAAAACCCGGAAGATATTGACTGGAGTAAAGTGACTAAGGACAATTCGGACTATGAGTTTAAACAAAATCCTGGCGCCGACAATTCATTAGGCAAAATAAAATTTCTGTTTAATAATAAAAGCAGCGTGTATTTACACGATACACCGGTAAAATCCGCATTTTTCAGGAGTATGCGGGCCGTAAGCCATGGCTGTGTACGTTTAGATAATGCGCAGGCCCTCGCCCTTTCATTATTTGGCGACGGCGAGAAATATAAAACCATAGCTACCGATATGGCCGAAGATAACCCGGATCCAACAACCATATACCTGCCGAAAAAAGTCCCCCTTTATATAACTTACATCACCTGCTGGGCCGATGAAAACAACAGTCTCCAATTCAGGAAAGATGTTTACGGGCTGGATATAGTGTTATATGACCATTTGATGAGGCTAAGCCACCCGGCAGCAAGTTAAGCGCGGGTAAAAAAGCCCCCCGCATAATTCCACTACATGCTTGCCAAATAGGCTACGCCTGAATTGGAAAGAAAGTTTGCGGCCTGCTGCTCATCAAGGTATTTGGAAGTGTAATCAGGCTCGTTGCCATTTATAAATAGCACGGTCCTGTTTTTAATTGTATTGATTACCTGGTCGACTACCGCCGGAGAAACCGCCGGGCAGCCGAAACTTCTGCCAAGATACCCAAGGTGCTCAATCGTGCCTTCGCTTACATAAGGCGCGGCATGAACAACGATTTCGCGGGCACGGGCGCTGGAGTTAAATCCTTCATCCATCCCATCCAATTTTAGCGAACGGCCATGCTTGCCATGATAAACTACGTCTGTCAGGTAAAAGCCGACGCTGCTCATGTGCGAGTCTTCCCTGTCAGAAAAGCTGCTGGCCATTTCAGTGCCGCTGCCTTGTCCATGGGCCACGAGGGTATTCAATGTTAATTGCTTATTTAACAGGTCGATTATCCACATCCTTTTCTCACGGCTCGATTTTGTAAAATCTACAATGGTCAGCATCGCACTGTTTTGCGGCAGCATATCCGCGGCTTTAAAATTTAGATAACCTGTAAGGCCTTTCTTAAATAAATCAAAAGCAAGGCCGGATTCCTGTAAATGCGCCGATTCGTAAATATTTGAAACAAATTTTTCCAGCAGTTCGTTCGCCGGAGAGGATTTTTTTAATTCTGTTGCAGAAATTTTGGTGGTCTTTGCAGGCCTCCAACTAATTGTAGCAGTGGATAGTATCGCTAAAATGCAAGTCAGCCCTATAAAATGTTTTTTCATTCCTTCACTCTGGATTCAATCAATAAATTAGTTAGTACCGGGGTTTTACGAAAAAAAGCAGAATTATGTTTGCCTCGTATGTCGAAATTTCCCATTTGTCTTCGAATAAAAATTCAAAAAAATAGTTCAAGATGCAGAACGTTAAATTCACCTGAAAATTTTAACGATCAAACATCTTAGTAAGAAACTCTAAAAAAATAAAATTATTGTTCTTAGCGGTTAATTTCTATAAACTATAAAGAAATTTAACTCCGGATGACATAATTTGACAGGATTGTGATGCACCGGACGCAGCAACCGGCCGGCTCGCTAGCTAAAAGCTGCTTTATCGGCTCAAAGGGTAATTGCAGCCCGGGAATGTGCCCGATTAAACATAAGGTGCGCAGCAAGCATCAGGATGCCGCCATTATATATGACAAGAAAAGAATATTTAAGGGTAAGTTATATAGTTGCGAACCGCCAATTCCATTATTATCCCAGGATCGCTGGGTATTTATTCGGATCCGTTTCGTTCATCATGCCATAAACAGTTTCAATAATGTCATCCTTCGATGGCTTGCTGAAATAGTCGCCGTCGGAGCCATACGGCGGACGGTGTTCTTTTGCGGTAAGTGTCCGCGGCTGGGCATCCAGTGAATAATAGCCTTTTTGAGCCTCCAGCACCCTTTGCAAAATATAGGCCGATGCAGCGCCCGGCACGTCTTCATCGATGATAAGCAATTTGCTCGTTTTCTTTAAGGAATTGCCACAAACATTATCGATATCAAAAGGATACAGCGTTTGCGGGTCGATCACTTCAACGCTGATGCCTAATTTTTCAAGTTCGGCAGCCGCCTCCATCACGATACGTAATGTTGAGCCATAAGAAATAACGGTTATATCGCTGCCTTGCCTTAAAACTTCAGCTTTTCCGAGATGGACGGTAAATTCGCCGACATTTGCAGGTAGTCTTTCTTTAAGGCGATAACCATTTAAACATTCGATGACCAGGGCCGGCTCGTCGCCTCTCAGTAATACATTATACATACCGGCAGCCTGCGTCATGTCGCGCGGCACACAAATATGCAGGCCCCGCATCGAATTAAGGATCAGCCCAAGCGGCGAGCCCGAGTGCCATATACCCTCCAGGCGGTGGCCCCGGGTGCGCACTATCAGCGGCGCTTTCTGGCCTCCGTAAGTGCGATAGCTTAGTGTGGCCAGGTCATCACTCAAAACATTAATCGAATATAAAAGATAATCGAGGTATTGTATCTCGGCAATGGGCCGCAGTCCGCGCATAGCCAGGCCTATCCCCTGCCCTATAATAGTAGCCTCGCGTATGCCTGTATCAGTTATACGCAGATCGCCGTATTTATTTTGCAGTCCGGCGAAGCCCTGGTTGACATCGCCAATGGAGCCTACATCTTCGCCAAAAGCGACAATCGCCTTGTCGCGCTCAAAATTGGCGTCGAAACAGGCATTTAAAACTTCGCGGCCATCAATAAACTTCGAGTCCTCGTAGTATCTTGCCGGAACCGGCGGAACATACAGCGGAGAGTGCAGTGTTTTAGTAAACAGCCTTGAATTAAACCGCGCCTTATTTTTTACTTTTTCTTCTTCCAGCCAATTGATCAGCTGTTGCTTTTGCAGGACGTTTTCTTTTATGGTCAGACGAAGGGTCTTACGTATTGCCGCAAACACATCTTTACGGCCAGGGTCCACGCATTCGCGCAGCTCCGACACCATGGCCATCAACTCCTCCTGTGCCGGCACATACGGGGCCAGCTTCTCTATCAGGCGGGCGGCCTCGTTTAATTCCAGCCGTATTTCGTCAGATAGTTCGTTCCAAACCTGGCGCTGACAGTCGCGCACATATTTCTTTGCAGTGGTTTCCAGCTCGTCCATCTCGGCTTCTGTCGCAATAGCCGAAGCGATCATCCACTTACGCATTTGCAGCAGGCAGTCATGCTCATCTTCCCAGGCAAGCCGTTCCCGCGTTTTATAGCGCTCATGCGAGCCTGACGTCGAATGTCCTTGCGGCTGCGTCATTTCGGTAACGTGGATCAATACCGGCACATGCTCTTTACGGCAAAGCGCGATTGCCCGCTCATAAGTCTCGCACAAGGCCACATAATCCCACCCGCGTACCTTAAATATCTCGTACCCGTTGGTGCTTTTTTCGCGTTGGAACCCTTTCAGTATCTCCGAAATATCCTCCTTGGTTGTTTGCAGGCTGGCCGGAACGGATATGGCATACTCATCATCCCAAACGGAAATAGCCATGGGCACCTGCAGCACACCGGCCGCGTTCAGCGCCTCAAAAAACAAACCTTCTGACGTCGATCCGTTGCCTATCGTCCCGAAGGCTACCTCGTTCCCGTTTAGCGAGAACTTGTTTAAATAACTCAGCTCTTTATTCTGTCTGTAAAGCTTCGACGCATAGGCCAGGCCCAATAAACGAGGCATATGGCCGCCGGTGGTCGAAATATCGGCGGCGCAGTTTTTGGTCTCTACCTGGTTCACCCAGCTGCCGTCCTCGGTAATAAAACGTGTAGCATAATGACAGTTCATTTGCCTGCCGCCTGAGGCCGGGTCCTTTTCAACATCCGGATAAGCATATAGCTGGGCAAAAAATTCAGGCAGGTTGCTCATGCCAGTGGCAAACATGAATGTCTGGTCGCGGTAGTACCCGGCGCGCCAGTCACCTTTTTTAAATGCCTTGGCCATAGCCAGTTGGGCCACCTCCTTACCATCGCCGAATATCCCAAACTTAGCCTTGCCCGTCAGCACCTCCCGCCGGCCGATCAAACTCGCCTGCCTGCTTTCGTAGCCCAGGCGATAATCATTGATCACTATTTTTTTAAAATCATCAAAACTGAGCTCAGTATTTAGCGTACCGGCACCGTTTATTGCAGTTTCGGGCATATAAAATTTTGTTTGCGCGGTAAAATTATAAAATTCTATTCTGTAATTGGCAATGTTACCTATAAAACATCAAGTTTTTAGAATAGTTTTTTTGCTAACGTTAAACCTTATATATTTGTAATAATCAAAAACGAAATATGAAAAAGATATTAATGATCTGTGTAGTAATTATGGGCTTTGCCTTTACTGCAACAACCGCTTTGGCACAAGATAACGAAAAAGCTGAATTTAAATTCAACGAGGAAAAGCACGACTTTGGTAAAATACCCCAGGGTACCCCGGTTACTACCGAGTTTGTATTTACCAATATCGGCAAAGAGCCGCTTATTTTAACCAATGTGCAGCCAACATGCGGTTGTACCATAGCTGATTACACCAAAACTCCGGTAAAGAGCGGCGACAAAGGCAGCATTAAAATAACCTACAACGCAGCAGTTGCAGCGCCGTTTACAAAAACCATTGTAGTAACATCAAACGCTAAAACACCTACAAAGAACCTGATCATCGTAGGTGAAGTTGTGGCGAAGTCGGCTACGAGCAGCAGTAAATAAGGAAACGCGTCACGCATCACCCAACCTTCTCCAGGGGAGAGGGCTTTAAAACATTTCAAAAGGCACGATCCGTCGTGTCTTTTGCATTTATACCGGGCTCCTTCCTTCTTTGGCTTTCGGACTTTCCCGACCTTTCGGACTTTTTCCGACTTTCCGACTAAAATACCTAATTTTGCCTCATGCCAAAAATTTCGCACAAAGGGCAGCAAATGCCCGCCTCGCCGATACGTAAATTAACGCCTTATGCTGATAAAGCTAAGCTGCAGGGTAAAAAAGTTTATCACCTGAATATCGGCCAGCCGGATATCGAAACCCCGGAAGGTATGCTTAACGCGATCAAGAATATCAGCTTCAAAGTTTGGGCTTATACCCCCTCCGAAGGGACGCTGGCCTATCGCAAAAAGCTGACAGAATACTACAATAAATTGGGCTACAATATTACGCCCGAAAACATCATTGTTACCACGGGCGGTTCGGAAGCGATTACTATATCCATGATGGCCTGCCTTGATGCCGGCGACGAGGTGATCATCCCCGAACCATTTTACGCAAATTACAACGGTTTTGCCTGCCAGGGCGGCATTGTGGTTAAGCCGATATTATCGCACATTGAAAACGGCTTCGCACTGCCGCCGATTGCCGAGTTTGAGAAGCTAATCACGCCAAAGACCAGGGCAATCATGATCTGCAGCCCGAACAACCCGACCGGCTATTTATATTCAAAAGAAGAACTGGAAGCATTGAAGGTGTTGGCTTTAAAGTACGACCTTTATTTGTTTTCGGATGAGGCTTACCGCGAGTTTTGTTATGACGGCCGGAGCTTTATTTCGCCCATGCACCTCGACGGGCTGGACGAGCATGTGATCGTGATGGATACCGTAAGCAAGCGCTACAGCGCCTGCGGCGCCCGCTTAGGCTGCCTGATCACCAGGAACAAAGAGGTAGTTGCAACCGCCTTAAAGTTCGCCCAGGCAAGGCTCAGCCCCGGCATGGTGGAGCAGATTGCCGGAGAAGCGGCCGTTGACACACCTGATTCCTATTTTGAAGCGGTGAATAAAGAATATACCCACCGCCGCAATACTATAGTAAACGCCCTTAACCAGATGGACGGCGTATATTGCCCCAACCCCGGCGGCGCATTTTATGTAGTGGCGCAGCTGCCGATTGATAATGCCGATAAATTTTGCCAGTGGATGCTGGAAACCTTCAGCCATAATAACGAAACCGTAATGATGGCCCCCGCCACCGGCTTTTACAGTACCCCGGGCGCCGGCACCAACGAAGTAAGAATGGCATACGTTTTGAACAGCGATGATATTGATAAAGCGATGGTTTGTTTGGCAGAAGCGTTGAAGGTGTATCCGGGAAAGCTTAAAGCTGAAAGCTTTTTTGTAAGCGAAAAGCAGAAAGCTCAAGGCAGAAAGCTATTTTGAGGTGCCGGAAGCTTTTCTTTTCATAGCTTTTGGCTTTGTGCTTTCTGCTTTCACCTTAAAACCGTATTTTTGTAGTTCTTAGCTTTAAGCTTTTTGCTTTCGGCTTTCACCTCCAAACGGGGTCGACCGGAATTGACAGGATGGAGATAAGTAAGTAAGCATGCAGCGCGTTGTGTGAATTAGCGCTTAAATCTGAACGCTCAAACTTACAAATGGCGAAAATACTTACGCCTTGGCTGCCTAATTTAGAATTAGATTAGCCTTTGTCCCGCCGGTTTTCCGTTTCATCGGGCCGGCAAACGGGGCATCGAAAGATGAAACTGGTCCCATCAGCGGTGCGATGGCGGGACGAGATAAAGCGCCTAAGGAATACGGTACAGGTAAGCGGCTGACCTTCCCCTTCCCTACAATTAAACAGCTGCTAAGCATGTAGAAAGCTTACCTTATACCATGTTTGGACAGGGGTTCGAATCCCCTCGACTCCACAAAAATCACTTACCGCAAGTTAAACATATGTTTGGCTTGCGGTTTTTTTTTATCAAGGGCGTAAAGCATAAGCTGACGATGAATATTTTAGAAAGACGAAAAATTATTATGGAATAATCTCTCTACTTGCATCATAGCTATATTAAAAGTAATTGATTTGATTCGAATACTTATTGCTCCTTTGTTTAATATTGACTAAATATGATCAGCCCTTAGCTTATGAAGAAACCACAAATAGTTTTACTTTTAATAGTATTGTCGTTTCAAACCGCCCTTTCCCAAACAAAAGAAGTAAAAGGCGACACCGTTTATTGGTCTAAAAGAAACAGGGTATTTCAACGAATTTTTAAATTAAAAGACTTTGAAAAATCAACCGATGAATTTGATTTTAGGTTTAGTTACTACGGACAAGTAATTGAAATTACAAAAGATAGCTATAATATTAATGGCTATGTAACGAATTATACATATCATACTAAAAAGGCAAATAGATATAAAACTGATACATTATTTAATAAAATAATTTTATCACCCGAAAAAGCTAAAAAGGCATATGATATCATAGTAAACTCTGGCATTTTAAAATTACCATCCGACAGTAAGATAAAGAATTGGAAACAAGGACTTGATGGGATCACTTATAGCATCGAACATTCCGACCAAAAGGATTATTGGCTAAAAAACTATTGGACGCCATCTGCACAAGACTCTATTCCCGAAGCATTAATAATTCAGCATTTTATAAAAAAACTTTTTGGCTCATTGAATTTAGAAGAAATGTACACGACATTTAAAAATAGTTTACCAAGACAGGGTTGTTATAATTCAGGCGGTATGGTAAATACTTGTTACATTTCAAACAGTTATGAATTAGGATATAGCGGAGCAACAAAAATGCCATTGGGATTTTATGCTTCATACATTGCCTCATATATAGGCAATACCAAAGTAAATTCGGGGGTTGCTCTACAATACAATTTTGAAAATAACAAATTCTACCATTTGAATTTTATGATCTCCAAATGGAATATTCTACGCAAAGAACCGAACTCTGACTTCCTTACTTACAATTACCAAAACCGAAAGCTGGATATTGACCGGTTAAACAATAATTTTCAAAACCATCAAATTGTATATGGCGTAAACATGAAAAACAATTTCAGTATCGGAACCGGGATAGATTATTTGATCAATAGCTATGAAAAAATTGGAGGTCGGTTGTACGCCTATAAATATTTTCCCCAACTAAACGTTAGTACGGAATTATCGTCATCTATATTTAACGATCAGATAAATTATTACGCGCAAATACTAAGATCTTTCAAACTAAACCAGCGATTGATGACTTTAGGATTAGCTTATGAAGACTTTATGCATTATAAAGATTTTAACTTTAGCGTTCGATTATCATTATAAACTAAAAATTGAGGCACGTGGTGCCGACGAGCTATTGAATGAGTTATAAAGTTAAGTTTAGTCTTAAATTATACCATGTTTGGACGAGGGTTCGAACTTTTTCTTGAGCGGGCTTGTGTTTGGGCTGCGCGAGCGAAAAATCCCTCCGGCTCCACTTGATGACCGAAACAGGCAGCAGATTTCGGAGGCTTAGAAAGCTAAATGGATTTAGCTTTCTAAGTCGCAGAAAGATGCAAGCCGCGATAGCGGCTCTGTTTCGGTTCCCTTCACGGGTTAGGAGGTGATCATTAAAAATAATCCCTCCGGCTCCACAGTAAAGAACAAAACCCCGGCCAATTGGCCGGGTTTTATTGTTTATTTAAAGTGGTGAATATTGTGCATTTTGTGCAGCAAAATCACGCTCTGAGTTATTAATTCACTATTTAATGTAAGAGATCTGTAAGCAAAACAGTCGCTTCCGCATTGGTTAGGGATAGGCTGCTGCCAGTACCGTCTTTTGGATAAAGCGTACAGCTAAACGCTAATTTAATTTTTAAGCCTTCACGTTGGCCAGGCAGTGCCTGCATTGGAGTTGCTCCTAAAACATTCAGACTTCCTGAGCTTTGAGAACCTATGCTCCAATACTCTTTGCCCTGCGGATCGGTATACCTTAAAATAATCGCTTTTACACCCACGGTATAATTTTCACTTACGGCATACGTCCACGCACCAGTATTAACGAAACTGTCAAAGTATGCTGTCACATCCTGGCTGGAATTAACCTGGAAAGTCCCAAATTCAAAAGCTAGTCCGGGCGGTTTAGCTTCGGGACCAGCTAAGTACGCAGTCATCACTCCAGTGGTTACTCCTTTATCGAGTTCAAGGGCAGCTGACGAGGCGGCAATGTAGCCCAGGGAAGTGTCTGTAGCGGCCTGCCATAGCAAAGGCTGGCCATTCAATGTTCCTTTCAAGTAGTAAGTGGCGGTGATAGTGGGTTGCGTTGGGCCCTGCTGGCTTTTTTTACACGCGGAGAGAAGAGATATCGCTACAAGGAATAGCAAAGTAAAGTTTTTTGTTTTCATCGGGGAAAGGTAGGCAATTTAAGTGGGCCATGGTGAAAAAAATTTAATTTAGGCGATAAACAACTACGGAAGACGTTACAGGTAGAAAGCTTACCTTATACCATGTTTGGACGAGGGTTCGAACTCTTTCTTGAGCGCGCTTGTGCTTGGGCTGCGCGAGCGCAAAATCCCTCCGGCTCCACTTTAAAGTCTAAAGCCTTCAGTCGAAAGTCTGAAGGCTTTTTTTATGGCGCGTTGACGCCCAAAAAATATTTACATCCTGCAAAAAAACACTTGAATGGCTTGGCCTAACCTCCGCCACAGGGTTTACAAGGGTTAACATAGGGTTAACATAGGGTTAACACAATTCTGGATTTTTCGCAGTTAAATAATTGATAATCAACAATTTAATAAAATACAGGGTTAACATTTTTGCAAAAATATTTTTACTAAAAAAATTAGCATTTTTAAGTTGCTTTCCGTATCTTTAACCTTCTGCAAAAACGAATAATGATGGATACCGAAACCACCGCTTTAACAAATTATGAAGCCGCCAAACAAAAGATCAACGGCCTGCTGGCGCTGAAAAAGATCACCATAAAGGATATTGAAGGCCTTAGCCGGATGGAACGCGAGCTGCTTGCCGAAACCGCAACGCAAATACTGCCGAAATTAACTGGCGCGGAAAGGGATAACTTTCTGGATAAGATAGACCTGATCATCCTGCCCGCCACAAAAAGTAATGCCTGGGAATATAACCACTTCGTAATTACCGAAGCTATCGCCGGGTTCATGCGGCTTCATGGCATTATGCCCACCAGAAACGCTATAGCGGACGAAACCGGGCTCAGCCGCCAAACCGTTGCCAAACACTTTGCGGCCTATAAAGCACAGCCCGAATTTGCAGCGCAAATGGAGCAGTTTAAATTTATGGCCCCCAAGATGCTGGCAAACGTGTTTAAATATGCCAGCGCCGGCGATATGAGGGCCGCGCGGCTCTATTTCGAAATGATCGGCTCGGTTAATAAAAAGCAAAATACTGTTGTGAATGAGCAAAACAACTATATCCAGGTAAACAATACCATATTAAGCCAGGAGAACCTAAAACAGCTAACACCCAAACAGCTAAGCCAGATCGAACGTATTATTACCAGGAATGCCAATAAAAAAACTGCGCGGCTGAAGGAGCAGGCGGATAACATAATCAGGATTTGAACGAGGCGATGGCTGCTACGCGTGCTTTAGGCGGCGATTACGATGTAGCGTCAGGTATAGTGACCCGGCTTATTAGCCCGCCTTATCATTCTCATTGTTTTTTAATTGGCCAGGAAATCGTATTTTTGATTATTGATTATGAATGGAAAACATCAAAGATGAATTACAACATATCATTCTCGGACATGAACCGGCTGGCCAGGCAAGCCAACTCAAAAAAATCCAACGTTTCCTTAGAACAGATGCGGAAACAAGCCGCCCAACTGAAAATCAGCAGCGGCTCAAAAGTGAAGAAACAGCAACAATCTTAGCGTTCGCAAATCAAGAGGGTTTTATCTACACCCCTGCAATCCTGGAAAGTGATTTTATTAGTGAAGGTGTGGAACAAAAGGTTTACCGGCTTGACGGGTCGCATGTCATTAAGACTAACGCAGGAATTTTTTATCAATGCTGGCTCGATTACTTCAACAGCCTGCTCATCCATAATTATTTCTTTCCTTAACAGCATACACTTTTCTGGGGTTTAAAATGATTGCCGGTGAATTGAACGCAGTGGTAATGCAGGAGTTCATTGTGACTTCGGAGCCGACGGATCTTACCGCAGTAAAAGAATTCCTGGAATACAATAATTTTTACAACAACCGCAACAACGATTATATTAATAATGAGTTGGGGCTGATCTTTGAAGATCTGCACGATGAAAATGTACTTTCCGCCAATGGCGTTCTTTTCTTTATCGACACCGTTTTCTATTTAACAGCCGGTTTTTACGCATCTTGATTTCTATCCTGGCAGGGTTTCCTGTGCCGGGGAAATATTGCCATTAACGGAAAATTGGAGCGATTTACTATTCTACCATCATCCGGCGCAGGGTCGTCTGCGACAGACCCTGCGAAGACGAGAACGAGCACAACCTCCCTGTCATCCCGACCGTAGGGAGGGATCTTAAACGCTTTGCATTCGGGCCATGCCAGGTATAGTCCCGCTGCTTGTATAAGATTTCTCCTGCCCGAAGTAAATTCGGTACAGGCTGTTACTCGTCCATTGACCCACTGTTAATATCGCTGCTTATTTATTATTGAGCTGTTCAGCCAGGCCGATGAGCAGTCCTTCGGGTCCGCGGATGTAGCAGAGCCGGTACGCGTCTTCATACTGAACCACTTCGCCGACGAGCTGGGCGCCGCGCTGGCAGAGCCTGTCGAGCATCTCGTCGATGTCTGCCACAGCGAACATGACGCGCAAGTAGCCGAGCGCGTTCACCGGAGCCCGGCGATGATCGGCGACTATCGGCGGGCTGAGGAACCGCGACAGTTCCAGCCGGCTGTGGCCGTCAGGGGTCACCATCATGGCGATCTCCACCTGCTGGTCGCCCAGGCCGGTGACGCGCCCGGCCCATTCGCCCTCCACCGCACCCCGCCATTCAAGTTTCAGGCCAAGCTCGGCAAAAAAATTGATGGCCTCATCCAGGGATTCAACCACGATGCCAACATTGTCCATGCGCAGCAGTTGATTTTTTGTCATAGTTTTTTCTTTATTGGTTAGAAGTCAAAAAGGCTGCAAAGCGTTCCCGGCCTTGGTGGTGGATCGCCAACAAAGCGCTATGCAGGTTTATTTTGGATTTTAACCCGTTTTATGGATAACGCGGATTTGCCGGCTTTGTTGGGGTGTCAGCATGGTGCTTGTATTATTCCAGGTAAATACTCGCGGAGACGAGAACCGCCTGCGATTTAGCTTTGCCCATAAAACCCGCCAGACCGTCATTGCGAGGAACAGCCTGTCCCGGCGAAGTTCGGGAAAGCAATCCCTACACATGCTTATCAATGGACCACCATGTTTTCATTACCTGTCAGTGCACACCGTAAATACAATGGCATCACGTTTCATTGACTGTCCTGCTCAGAGATTGCTTCGTTCCTCGCAATGACCTGGTGGTGAAGCGCTTTCCGCTAAAATATTCTCGTTCCAGTAGAGTCTGTCAACGACGACCCTGCGTATGATCTTCCTATGACAAGGAAATATTGCCATTAACGTAAAATTGGAGGGATTTCCGTTCTGCTATCATCATACAGCGCAGGGTCATCTGCGATAAACCTTGCCGAGACGAAATATTATATATCTAATAGTCCCCGCTGCCGCAAGCCTCCCGGCTTGTGGCCCGCTGAAAGGTAACCCCTTATTCAGGCGCGAGTCTGTCGGGCGGGCTGGGTGCGCAAAAGCGACTCGTGCCCCGCTGACAGGTAATAAACTTTGCAGATTAATGAACCATAGTGTCAAATCCCGCCGCTGCAAGGGTGCCACCGTGTCACGCATGGGGTCGCGGGTACCGGGTCCCGTTTCTATTTTTACTTCCTCGCCAGCTTATATCTTATATGTGTTGTCAGGTCTGAAGGTATTACTTCTGCAATTTCGAAATCGTATTTGTTGCCGTCCATGCCGTCGAACAGGCGAATGCCGCTCCCTAAAAAAACAGGGGCAATATGAATGAAAAATTCGTCAATAAGCCCGGCATTCAGGTATTGTTGAATAGCATTGGCGCCGCCTTGTATCCTTATGTCTTTTCCTTTGGCCGATTGCGTGGCTTTTTCTAATGCGCTTTGTATCCCGTCGTTGATAAAATAAAATGTTGTTGTGCCTTTTTGGACCCAGGGCTCGCGCTTTTCGTGCGTCAGTACATAAACATCAGCTTTGAACAGGTCTTCCGGCCAATGCACTTCACCTTCTTCAAACATCCGCTTTCCCATAATATAGGCGCCTGCCCGTGCCAGCACAGCATCGATCAATTTACTGTCGGCGCCGTAGTCTTCACCGCCTTCCATATTAAGGTGTTTCCAAAATGCCTTTTGTTTAAACATCCACGCATGGATCTTTGGTGAAACCCCGCCCATCGGGTTGTCCGGGCTCCTGTTATCGCCTGCGAAAAAGCCATCAAGTGATATGGCGCAGTCAAAGATAATTTTGCTCATAATTTTTATTTATTGTTCGTAAAAGTTAAATGTTACCCCCGGTTTGGTTTTGGTACTGCGGTTCTGCCCGCCAAATATGCAGGGGCAATTTACGGTTCCTTCCTAAAAATTCAATTTGTTTTTTGCCTTTGCCGGAAACCTTCACTCATCCTTTCCAAAGAAGAAGAAGATGTTAGCGGCGTCCTTCGCTATGCCTTTTAGAACCCTCTCCTTTGGAGAGGCAGGGCGAGGCTACCGGCACGTTTGAGAGCATTTGCCGATTAAGTAAATGACATGGAATATCGAATCAATGTCGTTTAGTTAAGGCTTTACCTAGCTGTTTGGCCTCACCTAGCCGGCGAAGCCCTCACTCATCCTCTCCAAAGGAGAGGACTTTAGCTGCGCTCTTCGCTATGCCTTATAGAACCCTCTCCTTTGGAGAGGGCAGGGTGAGGCCACCGCCGCGTTTGAGAGCACTTGCCGATTAAGTAAATGACATTTAATATCAAATAATGAATTTCGAATATCCAATATCGATTTTTTTTACTTCATTATTGGTGTTCGGTATTAAGCTCCAATTTTACCGCCCTCCCGACGGCGCGGCCAGTTGCACCTCGGTTTTAACCGGTATACCAAAATCAGGCGTGCCGTCGCTGCGCCAGGTAAATTGCTGCATGCGGGGTGAGCGCCGGCCGTCGCAGCCGCAGCCGGGTTTGGGATTGGCATGATACAGTATCCAATCCTGCTTGCCGTCGGGCGACTTAAAGAACGAATTATGTCCGGTAGCATACACGCTATTTGCTTGGCTTTGGGTAAAAACCGGCCTCGGGGATTTTTTCCATGAACGCGGGTCGAGCAGGTCGGCTGAAGCGGATGCAGAGAGCATACCAAGTGAATAATAGTCAGTCCAGCAGCCGCTGGCCGAGTAAACCAGGAATAATTTGCCGCCGTGTTTAAGTATTTCAGGCCCTTCGTTCACGTTTACATGCGGCGGGTTAACGGCATCGTGCAGATCGCCGTGTTGTTCCCAGCCAAATTCGGGCCTTGATAGCTGCACGCGTTTGCCATTAACCGTATAGGGGTTTTTAAGCGCGGCTATATAAATATCCTGTTCGCCGTTATGGTCGCCCTCCCAGCCCGACCATAGCATATAAAGCCGGCCTTTGTTCTCAAACACCGTGGCATCTATAGCCCATTTATTGCTGGCGTCGCTAACCTGTCCCTTAAAAACCCAGCGACCTATCGTGGGGTCTTTGGCCGCATTTTCAATTACATAAATACGATGGTGGTTATTGTCGCCGTCATCGGCGGCAAAATACATATACCATTTGCCGTGCAAATAATGCAGCTCGGGCGCCCATAGCTCTTTGGCGTATGCGGTACCTGCAGGCGGTGTCCATACAACTTTAGGGCTGGCCTTGTTAAGGGCGGCCATGCTGCGCGTTTTCCAAATCGTTAAATTGGTCCCGGTGCTATTGGTGTAGTAGTAATAGCCATCCTTGTAGATAACCCAGGGATCGGCGCCTGCCGGCAGTATGGGATTGGTAAACGTTTTTGCCTGGTGCACCTGCGCAAGCGCAGTGTTTGCAAGTAATGACAATAGCAATATCGAGCGGGGCAAGCAATTTTTCATTGACATAAAATACCGCGATACTTTTATCATTCCAATGACAAGGACCCCTTTAATGCAATAAAAGTTATTCTAAATTTACGCTTTGCCATTGCCAACCCCATTGCTTTTCCGATACCGGAGGCAACAAATATAAGTAATAATGACCACAGCACTTTGCCCAAAGTTATCCGGAACGCAACATCGGTAAATTGATTAACTGCAAAATAAATTCCCACGCCTACAATGGAAAGAAGTAAAAAAATTGACCCCGTTTCACAGCCGCAGGCATAATAGCTTTTTGAAATTTTCTTCTGCCAGCGTTCATTTTCGTCGTCTGACAGCCAGGAAAAATTAAAAGTAAAATGTTTTAACTTTCTTTTACCCAGCAGCGCGTTTAATGTTTCTGTATTATAAATTTCCATAGCCTTTTTAAAAATAAGTTGCATGTTTTGACGCCCTTAATAATACTGTTTGCCACCAGTCTAAATTAGTCCCCTGTGGATAGGTATCGCCATTCATCATATTTGCAGAATCACAGCAGTGAAATAAGCTGCAGGCATGCCCAATCTCGTGCTTTAGTGTTAAAGACATGCTTGCTTTAACGGTAACATAATCAGTTAACGGCCCCAGGGAGCAGCCGCTTTTATTTTTTACGTCGCGCACAACAAAGGCAATCACAGGGGCGCCATAGCCAATCAACGCCCGGAAATCGCCGAAAGCGAAGTTGGTCGTAGCTACCCTTTCAAAATATGAACCTATGGTTGTAAAATCTTCGGCCCAGCCGTCAGCATTGCAGCTAACGTCCAGCACGTCGGGCTTTGACGGCGCATCTACAAAACGGATCCAGCTGCTATCAGCGGTTGAATTACCCCTGAAACCTGATGAAAATTGAAATGGCTTGACAGGTATTACCCTTACGTTCGACTGATCCCTTAATACATCAATTGCCTGCTGAATGGACACAATAATGTCGTCCACATTCCCTATCGGTGTTCCATCTACGGTAAAATAAACCACACCCAACCTTAATATTTTTTCGGGGCGGATGCCGATTGCACCTAAGGCCATATCGGGGAGGCTCATAATCGTATAGAATGCAAACAGCACCCCGTTCCATAGCTGCTGCAAAAACCTCCCTACATACGGAATTAAAAACACCAATTCAATTACAAAAGCAATTGCATCTAAAAACCAAACAACTATTGATTCAATCACAGTAATGACCGCATTGATAATGGTTGTTATAAAGTCCCACACCAAACATACCGCAGTGGTCATCCATATCCAGGCTACACAAACTACGTTTGATATCCATTGCCAGGCCACGCAAACCACGTTTGATATCCAGGTCCAGGCTACGCAAACAATATTTGATATCCATGTCCAGCCGTCGCAAAGAAAGGAGAGCCAGCCCCACGAATCGCAGCTGTCGTATCCCTCGTCCTTGTTTTGGGTGCATTGATTGTACCCTTCGTCCTTATTTTCGGTACATTGGTTGTAGCCCTGGTCCTCATTTTTGGTGCAGAGCTGACTTTGGGTATTACCCCATGTTAAACAATCCGGCATTGTGATAAAGTTTAATTTTTATGCCTACTCTGTTTCCCTTTTCGGCAACCGGGGCAATTTTGTGAGGGTATATGAAGGCTGTAGTGTTATTATAGCCATTTAATGCCGCGGTGTCTTGCAAAGCTAAGGTACCTGTATGCCAGGGGGCTGGGCAAGCGATAAAATACCTAAACTGACTAAGTATTTCTACTGATAATTATCAGTAAAAATACTTATCGCAACTGCGGCATGTTGTTTAAACCTGATTTTTTACAAAACTATTTTCACCGGCCAGGCCGCCTGAAACAAGATAAAGCCATATAAGCTTAAATTTGCACGGCAAACCGATTTTATAAATGCAATTAACAAAAACAACCGCAAAATTGAATAGTGAACATTTCCCCAAAACGATTTGGTTCCTGTGGGTGCAAGGCTTTAGCAATGCGCCCCTGGTGGTCCGTAAATGTTATGAATCATGGCTAAGGCATAACCCCGGCTGGGAGATTATCTTGTTGGACGAAAATAATATACATGATTATTTTCCGGTTAAAACGGCAAATTTTACGCCGGTGGTGCTTTCGGAAGTATTGCGGGTAAATTTGCTGGCAAAATATGGGGGCATATGGGTTGATGCCACCTGTTTTTGCCTCAGGCCGCTTAATGATTGGATATTCGACGTCCTGGGCAATGGGTTTTTTGTGTTCGACAGGCCGGGAAATGACCGCATGATATCAAGCTGGTTTATGGCTGCCCGCAACGACAGTTACATTTTGCTTGAATATCAGCAGGCGGTTAACCATTTCTGGAAAGTTAACCCGCAGCTAAAACTGATCGACAGCACCAAATGGGCATGGCTTAGTAAATACCTGCAGCGGTTCGACACGCCGGTTTGGTTCAGTAGCGTTATAACAAAAGTTTTAAAAGTGCATCCGTACTTTTGGTTTCATTACCTGTTCAGGCAGCTGTACCTGGCGGATGATAAATTTAAAAATACCTGGGATTCGATACCAAAAATAAGCGCAGACATTCCGCATGCGCCGCAAATTAAAGGGCTGTTAAACCCTCTGGATGCGCAAATGAAAGCCGATATCGATAACAGAATATCGCCCGTTTATAAACTCACCTGGAAATATGACCAGGCAGCGGACATAAGCGGGACGATCTTCGATTATATACTAAAGCTGAAAAGCTAAATTTTACCGACCGTTTTTTGGTGAGAATACAGGTTGTCGGCAGACAACAGCAGGCTTGGAAAAGATGGGTTAAAGGCCTCAAAAAAGTCAATTAACCTATTGACAATTAGCAATTTGTTTATTAGCTTTACTTTCAAATGCAGGTTTGCATTTAACTAACCTTATTGCCATGAAAAGAAAACTGATCCACAATGCCGAAGAGAAAATATCCTACCTGCAGATCATCGGGTTTGGTGTGATATTGTTCGCGCTCATCTATTTATTTATTGAACAGGTAACCGGCAAACTTGACGGCGGGATCGTCGCCACTGATTTTTTCAGCATCATGCTCGGTATCGCTTTTGCTTTCCCGGATCTGTTGAGGGGCAACCAGGGGCTCAGCACGATGAGAATTGTAGTATTTATGATGATCAACGTGATTTGTATCCTGCTGCTAAAGATCGGATGGGGCGCAGCCAGTTTAAAGGATATCGGGCTCGACCAATGGTGGATGGGTGTCATCGCCTTCGTTTTCGGTGCCAAAGCCACACAATCGTATTTTGAAAGCAAGCTGGCTGTGCCGCCCGCCGCCCAAAACCAATCGCTGGCTAACACCGAACTGGATGGCTGCGGCGTAGCGCCAACAAAATTAACGGCCGACACCGATCTGCCGGCATCGAAGGGGGGTATGGCATAATGGCATATTCACTAACATGGCTGCCGGACGTTTTGCAAAATGCCGGTTTAAAAGTTGCCCCCTGGCCGGGATGGGAAAACCGGGGCGTTGCAGAAATGGGCCAGGTATTTGGCGTACTTTGTCATCATACAGGGACACCGACCCTGGAGCGCAACATGCCTACCATTGAAACGTTGATCAATGGACGGTCCGATCTTCCGGGTCCGCTGGCGCAGCTTGGTTTGGGTCGCGATGGCACGTATTATATTGTTGCGGCAGGCAAATGCAACCACGCCGGCTTCGGCTCGTGGCAGGGCATTAGTTCGGGCAACACGCATTTCATCGGTATCGAGGCCGAAAATACGGGCGGGACCGACGATCCATGGCCGGCCGTACAAATGGATGCCTATCACCGGGGCGTTGCCGCCATATTAAAACACATTGGCAAAGGCGTGGAGTTTTGCGCCGGGCACAAGGAGTACGCCTTACCGGCAGGCCGGAAAACCGATCCTGATTTTGACATGGACGTATTCAGGGCAGCCGTTAGCGCGATACTGCAGGGTACTGCGCCGCCGCCCAACCTCATACCCCCTGCCGAGCCGGCCCCCCCGGGGCAACCGGCTGGCCGCGCAACGCTTCGCCGGGGCCTGGCTAACGACCCTAACCTGGTAAAGATTGTGCAAGCCAAAGTTGGCGTAACCGCCGATGGTATTTTCGGGCCGGGCACCGAGGCAGCTGTACGCGCGTTTCAGTCGTCAAAAGGCGCCGTGCCCGATGGCATTGTAGGGCCAAAAACCTGGGCTTTGATTGATGCGCAGGGCTATTAACGGTCAGTCTCAAGTCGAAAGTCTTAAGTTCTGAGTAAAAAAAAGCGGAATCCGACTAGGGACTTACGACTAAAGACTATCGACTATTATCGAAATATATACATTAAACTAACCTTACCAACATGGCTTATTCATTAACATGGTTATCACAGGTTTTGCGGGACGCCGGCCTGAAGGTGCAGGAATGCGATGGCTGGCAAAACCGCGGCCGCGCCGAAATGGGCAAAGTGCTCGGCGTACTTTGCCATTACACCGGCACGCCGACAACACAAGGGAACATGCCTACGCTCGATATACTGATCAAGGGCCGGTCTGATCTTCCGGGCCCGCTTTCACAGCTGGGCCTGGGCCGCGACGGCACTTATTATATTATTGCGGCCGGTAAATGCAACCATGCCGGGCCGGGCTCATGGAAGGGCATTACCTCTGGAAATACGAATTTGATAGGCATAGAAGCAGAAAATACCGGCGGAAAGGCCGATTTCCCTTGGCCTGTCGTGCAGATGGACGCCTACCACCGGGGCGTAGCGGCAATATTGCAGCACATTAACCAGCCCGATGTCACCTGGTGCGCCGGCCATAAAGAATACGCCCCATCCCGCAAAGTCGACCCGAATTTTGATATGGACGAGTTCAGGGCAGCAGTGAAAGCCATTATGCAGGGTACAGCCCAATCACCTCAACCCGGCGCGCCGGGCCAGCCATATGGGCAGCAAAGGGCGACCCTGCGCCGAGGACCGGACAATGATCCCAGCCTGGTTAAAATTGTGCAGGCCAAAGTAGGCGTAACCGCCGATGGCATTTTCGGCCCGGGAACTGAAGCAGCGGTGCGGGCGTTCCAGGCCGGCAACGGACTTACTGCCGATGGTGTTGTTGGGGCGGAGACGTGGGGGTTGATGGAGGGGTGAGGCAGGAATTAGTATTCTATAAAAAAGCCCTCAGAATTCGAGGGCTTTTTTGTGACCGAAACTCGACTTTTCGTGAAAAACCAAGGCGCTAATTCATCAGCTATCTATTACTTAGTGATAGCTCGAATAACGCAAGGGCAGTTTTCTATATTTCATCGAGGCTTATTATGAAAATTCAACAATGGGATATCCACCGCGAGAAATATCTGTGCGCGAAAAGGCGAATTGTTGACACTGTTCACTTTGATTGACGTCGTTTCAACATTAGTTAACAAAGGTATATACGAAAATCCGACGCCAAGGGAAAGCGGTATTTTGGGTATGCCCCAAACCAGGTGAAGCCCTGGCGAAACGATCTGGCTGAGTCTGACACTGACATTATTAGCCAATGTATCATTAGGGTTTTTAAACCGGTATGACACCAGGGGTCCGAGATCAATGATTGATGCAAAAATGCTGAAGGAACCCGGATTTAGTGAATTTTTTGGACCACCCCAGCTAAACGCGATACCCACGGGCGCGGTGATCCCAACTGAGCCAACGGGATTTTTGTCGGTCGCCTGTTGTTGCACCCCGCCATATAAGCCGGTGTAGGCTTGCAAGGCAATATTAAATATCGCGTGTTTTTTGATATAGGAGCTACCGGGAGGCAGAACAGTATTGGTAATAATACTATCCACCTGATTCGAAGTTTTTGCATTGGCCATTTGCGCGAAAAAGGCACCGTAGGTACTAAATTTTTGGATCACGTCAGCCACCTTTTTATCCTGCGAATTTTTAAGCACCACAGACAACAGGTCAGCAGTGGTAGTAATCGCCACCGGGAATTTACGCTGTTTGATGTAAAAATATAAATTGATCATGTCCTGTAAGCCTTTAGCGTAATCTGCCGCGTTTGTCGAGAGATCATCCGGCAAGTTGATCGAATTTAGTTTATTCGCTTTCAGCCCGGTGTTCACATCTGTTAATAATGTCATGCCGGCTTGAATTATACCCGTTCCATTATTAAAAAGCGCATCCGATTTTGCGGTTTGCTCATCCTGGCTAAGCGAATTCAATTTGTCGTTCATATCCTTAAAATCTTCGTCAAACAGATTGAGCTGACTAGCAAGGTTTAAGATATCAAGATTAATCGCTGCAATTTTGTTGACGTCACCAGAGATATCGGTAAGGATTGTTTGAAGCGCTAGTGGTGTAGTTTTGTCCGCGAAGACGATCTTTTGAGTTACAGCCTGCTGGTAAATCAAACCTAGATAAATTTTGAAGGCCACTGGGTCTGCCAGCAACGCGCCTATGTCCTTATAGCTCACCCAGTAACGTGTCGCATCTGTCGAGTGAAAGGATGCCGACAGGAGCGCCAGTGTCTTGACCATTCCGTTCATAGTGGTATTGGGATCATTATTGCTGGCAGGGAAGTAAGTGTCCGCGTTAGTGCCCAAATCCGTGATAACCTTTCCCACGTGAGCAACGGTAAAATTCCCCGATTGGTTGTTGGGGATAAACTCTTCGCTCAAAGCAATACCGGCTTCCAGTACTGGCTCTATCCAGGGATATTGGGCGAAAAAGGTTTTATACTGTGGTATATTTAAAATGTAGGGAAATGTCGTTGCCATATCTTCAAGATCGGCATCAAAGGCATCGCGGAGGTCGGACAAATAGACGTTGTACTGGTAAATATTGCTGCCAATCTGGTCCAGTTTTTGGTGGGTGTGGGGGAAAAGGGTTTGCACCAGAGCAAATTGAGGTTTATCAAAATCCTCTTTAATCTGCACAAAAAAAGCGAGAGATAGTTCTTCTTTGGTTCTCTGCACTAGGAATTTGGCGAAACCATCGGCTATCGTAGTAACGTCAAAATCACCGATCGCCCCAAAAACATTGGCGGCGTTTTGGCGACCCGTGAGGCCACTATTGTTATTGAATGCCAGTACCGCGAGGTCTTTAGTGAAGGGATTTTGTAGAAAAACACCCTTAACATCCTCTTTCTTACAGTAGTTGGCAAGTATGTTTGCGACATCCATTTTAGCGCTTACCGGCCAGATTTTCGATGTGTTATTCACCAGTTTTCTTAAGGCAAGGGCATCATAATAAGGGGTTTGTGCGATAGCCTGGAAACTGAAGAATACAGGTATCAATAGGCAAATGAGCGGGGTGTGTTTTAAATACTTCATAATGGATTGGGTTGATTGATCTGAATTTGAAAAGTTTGCAAGTTGTTGAATTGAAAGGCTGACCTGTCGGTGACATAGGGAGCTAGTTTTGATAATATCTCCGCATTGGTGAAAGTTGTACCAACATTTATTGAAAGATGACAACTTACGAGCGCTGAAATAAGCGCTGCCGCAAAACTGCTACCTGGCTCCTGAGTAACGCTATAATCGAGGTTGAACGAGGAATAGGAAGCCATGGCCGATACGATGTTCAACTGCGCTGCGACGGTCGTATCAATATATTCCTGATTCAGAGTTCCAATTGATAAACATTGCGGCAAATTCGCGGGAAACTCAAGGGTGCCGGCAAGCGAGCCATTGTCGCCCGCGGCGCACACGATGAATTTGTTTGGCTGGACGGTAATTTCCTCAATCAATGTGGTAATCCGGCTGACCTCGCCGACATTGTTTACCAACGTGTTTTGGGGGAAGCTTTGACTGAGGTTTACGACAACCGGCCCCTCCATTTGGCTCACCTTCCTTAAGGCTTCGATCAGATTGTTCAAAAAGCCCGTCAGGTCCATGCTGTCCGATTCATCTTTGATCGATACGATACTGGCATTCGACGCAATGCCAAGAACGTTTTTGATACCTGCAATAATACCGCCGATGAACACGCCATGGTTATCATTAATAGCTGTAGTGTCTACATCAGCGCTCGCGGTATGGCTTATATTGAAATAATTGCCGTTAAAATTGATTCCTGAGTCGATGATTACCACTGTTACTCCCGCGCCTTGCGTATTAAGCACTTCTTGGTCGGTAGCTGACAGAAATGAACGGTAATCTACACCAGTCAGTGGCTCGGGAATGTTTAGCGCGCCGCTCCAATAGTAATTGCCAGCCGCATCTTTCACCCATACGTCGTTGCCGCGATAGGGATCTCCCTTATACATAATGCCATCAATCTCTAGCGGCGCGCCCGGTTGCAGATACGTTGTGTTAGGCGCGTTCACGCTTGGCAACTCCGTCCTAACGTTTAAAGGTTCACTTCCTACTGTTACTTGCATTATCCTACTCTTTTAGTGGGTGATGGTGTTGTGTTGGCGCCGGTATCAGTCTTTGCCTTCGCGTCATCTTTCGGGGCTACAGAGCTTCTAAGCTGGATTAACTTATTCAGAAGATCAAACCAGAACGGCGCTCCCATTGAGATTGCAAGCGCTGTTAATACCCACCCGAGCAGACTCGTGATCTCGAAATTTTTGCAAAAGCCGCCGTTCCACCCTAACGATAACACGCTGTTTACCTGGTTTATATCTTTTCCAACTAAGTGGTTGGCCTGGCTAAACAAGGTATCCTCCAACGCTTTAGATGCCTTTTTTTGATCGAGACTCTTTTTTTCAGCCGCTAACTTTGCGGCATTATCTTTTGCGGTGGGCTTACCGAAACTATTTACTTTGGCTTCTTGTTGGGCAATTTGGCCGTCCAAATCTTTGTGCTCTTTACTATATGCATTCGCCTGTGCTAATACTTGGTCCCTTATCGCCGGGTTATTCTCCAATATTCTGACGATTTTGATTGTATCAACATTAAAACTGCCGGCAATGACAAGACCTAGACCCAAAAGAATGATCTGCGTATATTTCTTATACCATCCGGTTGCCCGGTCCATCATTTCATTGAACCACTGCTCCAGATTTGCCTTAAACTTAATTACATCGCCTTGTGAATCGGCCCAAATCGACCTTAAGTAAGACAGTGTTTCAGGTTCAATTTTAACCTTTTTATCCCATTCGATCCGACCGCTCGTAAGGCTTGTTTGAATTGGTTGCCGATCTGATGATCCAACGGCAATATTCTGCCCGCGCAACAAATCAACGACGACTTTCGAAAACGTTTCTGGATCGATATAGGAAGGAATATTCTTTAAAAATGAATTATCAGCTGCCAAATATTTGATTAATGGATGGTCATAAAATGCCTGACTTAGTTTGGTTTTAGTTAAGTCATCAGCAATTTGTGAAATTCCTATAAAATGATTGTTTTCTAACTCATCGTACTCTTTCTTTAACGAGATGGTTTTCGACGGGCTTAATTCTGAGAGCGCTTTTGTTTTTTCGTTTTCTTCCTTCTTAAGTTCAACGAGTTGTGTAGTAAATTCCGCGGTCTTCTCCTCATCGTTGATGGCGGGCTGTTCATTCGATATTTTTTTTTGCTGTCCCTTTAGTTCCTCAATTTGCTTAAGCAACAATTCACGATTTTTATCGTCGGCTTCTGATTCCCTAAGAATTCCTTTAATTTTTTCAATTTCCTTAATCTTTTTAGCAAGCACCTTCTTTTTTTTGTCAACAGTCAGCCCGTCATCATCCAGCATTCGCCCGATCGCTTGTTTTAATACAATTGCCCTGAGTCCTATTTTAGTCGCAATAATTTCCTGGACCAGCGTGCCCAAAAGGCTATACAACAGGTAAACGAATACCAATCCAATAACTACGTCGAGTGCTACGTTATTAAACATGATGTGAAAGATTTAAGCCCGCCTACTCTATTCTCCCCTTTTCGGCATCCGGGTATAATTATTTCTTTCCGTCAAAATTAAACGGCGTAAGGCGCCCGCTTACAGGCGGTTTTACGGTATTTAAAAAGGTGTTTTTACGGTACGTACCAACGTACGGTGTACGGCAAAAGCATAAAAAGACCAGATTTAAAAAAATTGGATTTATTCATGATGTCAAGGTCTAGGAATTGCCTACTCATTTAGCCCCTTTTCGGCACTCGGGGTATTATGTGATAATTTGTTGTGATGAAGGTAAAATAAAATAATGGTAATTAAAAATCTAAACCACAGTATTTTAATAATTTATGAACGTTAAAAAAATCGGCATTGAAACCGTGCAAAGAATTTAGGCAGGTACGTATTTAAACTCCTATCCTGCGTAGCCAGCGAACTCCCATCTAAAATAAAAATACACAATTAAAATAATACTGAGTATCGAATTTCGGATCTCGAACGCCGAAGTGCAATACTTCGATATTCAGTATTCGAAATTCATTATTCGATATTAAATCCTTCAAATTCTCCCTTCCTACATCACCACCCTCAACTTGATCTGCCCGTTTGACAGCGTGCGGATGATCAGTTTTTCTGCGGTTGGGTAAATAGCCTCTATGTCCAGGTCCTTTATGGTTACGTCGGCGGTGGTGCCATGGCCGTAATCGCGGCTCATTTCTTTTGCTATCCGGGTTTTGCTATCGGCAATAAATTGGGTAAGGTTATAGGAGGAGCGCTGGCGTATCATATCCGTTATTTTGCCGTTGAACATCCATTTGGCTACCTTAAGCATCCAGGCCCTGGTTTGCAGGTCGAAGCTCAGGTCGGGGAACGACAGCTCGTGCGTAGCCGGGTTATAGGTGGGCGTACCGACGAGGTAAATCGTGCCGGTGCTGCTGCCTTTAAAGTCGATCTGCATCACTATCTGCTTGCCGAGGCCCCATATTTTGGTGTTATCAACAATAAACTCATTACCCGCAACCTTGGAGTTCATGCCAACCACTTGCTGGTTCACCACTTTGGTCAGGTGGTCGTAATTCTCCAGCAGGTCAAGATAAACGTTAAAGCCGGTTGCAGGCTTGTAAGTGGTTAAATTGGGCACCGGCCTTGGGGGCGGCGGGGCGCTCACGGTAGTTACCACGGGTTTAGCCGACAGGCCCACCGAAAAGCTGAGCAACGAGCCGTTTATGCTGAAGCTGCTTAACCGCACAGCTGTAGGATTGATGGAAACATAGCCCACATCGCCCATTTTGGTTTCGGACGCGATATTGTTCCATATTTCGTCAATGATTGGTTTAATATCATAGGCGGCAATTTTGGCGTCCACCTGTTTGCCCAGGTCGTTTAATGGCTTGCTGATATAGTCTATCAGCCGGTCGGTAACATCAATGTTTCCCAGAAATATATTGCATCGGTCAATTGGCCTTGGCGCCGGGTATAAAATAGTTTTCGAGCGCAGGTGATAATCTGGGGTAATATTAATGGTCGACTGGTAGGATATTTCCATCCTTCGCAGGGGTTCGCCGCCCATCCCGCATTGGGCCGATACCGTTGGCACAATGCATTGCGGCCCGTTTCCAAAAAGAGAGGAACATTTGGCGCAATAAGAAGCCGTGAAGCCGTAGCTGCCGGTAAATTTTAATGTTACAACGTTGTTGCTGCCTGTTATGGCGAATGGCGTACGGGTAAAAGTATAGGCATAGCTCAAACCTTCGCAAGCCTGCTGGCTGCCGGTATATTTCGTCGGCGCAGAATTCTCGGCCTGCGCGAAATAGGTTTTCAAATCAACCACAACCGGCACCTCAACGTTGGAAACCGGCTGCACGAGTTTCGGAATATCGGCTTCACTGGTTGGCGTTGGCGCAAGGGGCTTAAGCGTTGAACAGGAATAAAGGGCAGGCAGCAATATTAATACCGCGACAAATGGTTTTGGAAATAGCTTCATATCAGGGGACAAAAAATAGGCCTTGCAACCACAAATAGCTGCCTGGCTTTGTTACCGGTAAAAATAATAAAGCTTTCTGTTTATACCAGATATTTTTAGTTTTATAGCAATAAGCCGGTACGCAATCATTTAAAACAAATCGTCCCCGCAAGTTATTTTATAAAAAATTAACTTTTACCTTTTTAAGATGAGATTTATCCGCCTGATCGTTGTCCTGTTTTTATTAAGTACTTTGTTTTCCGCCCGGAGCATACAAAACGATATTCCCCAATACGACCATGTTATCGTGGTAATGGAGGAAAATCATGCTTACCATGAAGTGATCGGGTCGGATAATGCCGCTTACATCAATCACCTGGCAAAGGATGGCGTGTTGTTCAGCAATTCACATGGCATCGGCCATCCCAGCCAGCCAAACTATCTTGCCCTGTTTTCGGGAAGTACGCAGGGAGTTACCGGCGATGAATGCCTTGAGGGCAAAACTCCTTTTAAAACGCCTAACCTGGCGGCCGCGTTGATCGACAAGAAGTTTACTTTTAAAGGTTACGCCCAAAATATGCCTTCGGCCGGTTACCTGGGTTGTGTAAATGGTTATCACGCAAGGACATTAGGCGCGCTGTATGCCCGGAAACATACGCCATGGGTAAACTGGCTTGGCACCGGGCCCAATGCCATACCACTGACGGTTAGTGTGCCGATAACCGATTTTCCGAAAGATTTTACGAAGCTGCCAACCCTGTGCTTTGTTGTTCCGGATATGGACCATGATATGCACAACATCGGCTTCCCGGGTGATGCCGCCGCTATAAAGCGAGGCGACCAGTGGCTAAAGGATAACCTTGGCGCTTATGCCGACTGGGCAAAAAAACACAACAGCCTGCTGATCGTCACATTTGATGAAGATGACTCGGACCCTAAAAACGGCAACAAGATCCCGACTATTTTTTATGGTGCGAAATTGAACGCAGGTGAATATAAGAATTCAATCAACCATTACAATGTACTGCATACGCTGGAATCGATGTATGGCTTGCCGATCACGGATAATGTGTTCGCGCCGCCAATTGGCGGGATATGGGGCAAATGATACTGCCTGATTGACGAAAGGAAAACTATGGAACGCTCTGTTCCAGTTTCAAATGCGGGAGATAGGATAATTATTAATGCCACAAAACCGGCACGCCACCGTCCGTACCCAACAGGGGATCTTTACCGGGGATTGGCAGCGCGGCAATATTTTCATCGGCTTTGGGCCGCTCGCCCGGCAGCCCTTTGTTTACATCCCAGTCGCGGCCATCGGGGTAGGCCCCAACGATGCCCAGGCCCTCGCTTCCCAGGTTCTTGTGGCCAACCCCGGCCGGGATCACTATAATGTCCCCGGCCGCAACCTGTACTTTTTCTCCCTGTTCGCCGCCAAGCTGGAGCAAAGCGGTCCCTTCGTACACGCCTAAAACCTCGTGCGACGTACTATGGTAATGATGAAATGAATAAACCCCGTTTCGCCATGAGTTTGTCCAGTTGTTGCTTGCGAAATGTTCCTCCAGCCATTTTGCCCCTTTACTATCCCTTAAGGCAAAGGCGTTCCGGTACAGCAGCAGCGGATATTTGCTGTTGGGTATCTTTCCGTCGTCCTTAAAAAAGAATTGCTCCGGTTCCATGGTTTTTACTGACAATAGCTGCAACGATGAAAGAAATTCATAAACAACGTGAGCTTGATGCAGTCCGATAGTCGCCTCACCCCAACCCCTCTCCAAAGGAGAGGGGCTTAAAATACTGATATCTAACTATTTGCATTCAAATCCTCTCCTTTGGAGAGGATGAGTGAAGGCTTCGCCGTTTAGGTGAGGCGAAACGGAATGCCTGAATTAAAAACAATATCGAACCGACTTTAAAACAGCCCTCATAGCTACAAGAACCCGGCGGAATAAAATGTTTTGAAGAATATTTTATTTTTCTTTTCCGGGTGTTAGCCCGGCGGTATTTTCCCTTCAGATATATATTTCAGGCCTGCAATACCGGGCAAAAATAAATACAGGCTGCCATCCGTACGGATAAAGCGGGTAAGCCCGGGAAGTTCCTTATAAGTTCCGTTGCCAGTATTATAAGCAAACTGGTGATCGTCAGGGTCGCCGTCGCTCAGCTGGGGGCCGAACAGCGGGTCGATGCCGCTTGTATTTGGCGATTTATCGGGATTGCGAAAGCCTCCCGATGATATCCACTGGCCCATGATAAACTGGAACTGGTCATTGAGATTAGCGCCGATGAATAAACCCACCAATCCCCGCTGCACGGTCAAAGGCTCATCGTCGCGGTATGGCGGCCCATAGGGGCTTGCCCGCCGCAATACCCGGTGGATATCTGCATAGGCCGGCTTGCCGTTTACCGGCTCGTTCCCCTTTACCTTGCCATCATCGCGCGGGTTTGCCCGCCTGATGTGTGCCGCATACGGGCATAATGCGCCGTCGTCGTCGGCCACACGCGGGCCCTGCTGGTTAGGCGTTGGCGTATGATAGTTAAAGTTGGTATAATCAAAATCTTTCAACTTTTTATCTTCGCCATCCGGCGAAACCACAAGGGGCGTGCCATCGAACCATCGGCCGCACATTTTTGCCGCCACCAGTTCGGGCGCCACTGTTTTATCTGAGCTGATAAATTTTTTAAATTCCGCCACATCCTGGTAAAGCAGCCTGAACGCGGCGAAAGTGCCGTTAACCAATAAGGGATGGGCGTTGTAAATGGGTGTCGTCGTCGCGATCACAAAACTATAAGCAGGCACAACCGGCCTGTCGTCAACCGTGCTGATGCCGTTTAAAAGCCTGATCTTGGGCTTGTTCCAAAGCGTATTACCAATTCGCGGCTGCGATAAACTGTCTTTATAGCCAAAATGAATGTAATCGAGGTCTTCACCAACTTTTATCGGGTCCGAATCTTTATAAAAGGCGGGAATTAATGACGGCTTGCCCGATACTTTTGGTATCATGGCTAACAGCTTGCCATAATATGCTTCCCTCGACTCCGGATCATGGGCATAAATCGTCAGCTGCAAATGCAACTCGCTGCCATCCGCTGTTGGCGGCTCATCCAATAGCCAGCCCCCCGACCGCTTCCACCAGTGTTCAGGTGCGCTGGCATCGGTATCGCCTATTGCCTGCACATTGTTTTCGTCGGCAGCGCCAGCCTGGTATAGATTGAACAGGTCGTAACTAGCATTGCCTACGGTGCTGCAATTTGCATCGCCTATAAGCCTGGCCAAGCCATCATAAGTAAGCCCGATATTAAGGCAATAGTCCGGCTTAATTCCGCCTGGCCAGGGGCTGGCGCTGGTTATTGACAGGGGCCCGCTGCCGCCGGGCAAAAGGGCGGCGCAAAAATCCCTTGCGCCTTGTGTACAGGCGTCGCCAGGTTTGGCACTGCCTTCAATTTTGAAAATAACGTACCTGATGGACTGAAAATTGTAGCCGCGTATTATTAGGCCCTGCACGTCATCCATGTCAACGGGCTGATCATCACTCATAAATAAGGTTTATAAATAAGTTAAAAGTTTAGTATAAAGCTCTCCTTGTGTAAAATCTATCGTCCAATCGCCTTAGCAATTCGGTTTAATTGATTTTGCAAATTCAATAGTCACCGGCGGGAAAGGCCAAAGCGTTTCGGCATCGGGATAGTTTTGCAGAATTTTTCCGATAGTAAGTCCGGGGAAAGTGCCTCCAAGCGTGTATTTGGCATGCCCGGATGATTTAGCGGCAGCAGGTATTGTTGGATCGGCAAAGTTGTAACGCATAAGGAGGCAATTAAACGCAGCCGGATTTTTTTCCACTCCGCCATTGGCTAATATGAACTTAGCCGAAGTAGGGCCATCGGGATCAACACCCGGGATACCGGTTTCGTCCATTGCCATTAATATTGCATTCAGGCCGGCTGCAATTGCGGGTACGGTAACAAAGGAGCTGATGTATGGCGCAAAATCCGCATCATACAGCGATTGGACAACCAACAGGTTTTTGCCGGGAAAGGTCTGGAAACTTGGTACCGGCAGTCCCGGTGTCTGACCGTCGCCTAATCCATAAAAAAGAAAAAAATGAACGCCGGTTGAGGCCCGAAGATCAGGGCCGCCCGCCGGGGCTGCTGCTGTAATGTGATGACTGAGCTCATGGGCATGCGTTAGGGCCTGCGCCAGGCTGGCCTTTTTAACCGGCATAAATAAAAATAACATGTGCTGCTGTTCAGCTGCTTTAACATAAGTGATGGGACTTGCCATAATATAAGGTTTAGTTAATGATACCTACTCTGTTCAAGGCTTTTCGGTGAACGCCTTTATTAATTTTTTTGATAGGACTGCAGAGCGAATTACATTTTAAGATACCACCGGGCAGCAACACAATCCATAAGCATTTTCTTTTCCCTTAATGTGTACCTGCGAAAAATCCGGATAGTGCTTCATGATAATTAGTTTAGTGATGTAAATGTAGTGTGCGTAAATCTTATTTCCAAATATTTAAAAAAATAACTCAAGATTAATAAATTATTCACTTTAAGTTACTTAAATATCACCTGATTTATAAGCAAAAGCGAAAAGATTTACTTGATCGCAAAATGGAGGACCTGGTTATTTCCCTTTTTATTTAGCGTTCTATTTTAAACGGATTGCATAAAGCATGCACCCGCTGTCCTTGTCAGATATAAACCCATCAATGCTTGATGGCTTGTCTGCAATCAGTTCATGGCTTTCAAAAACTCTTTTTTGGTCGCGATAGGGTGCAAAATGGATCCGTACCCCTTCCAGTACCTCGCAGGCTGCGCCTGTCCATTGGTTGCCGGCCGAAACCAATAAATATTCGAATCCGAGCTGCTGAAAATGAAGTGCGGTAGACGCAACCAGTTCAAAGGTGTCTTCCGAGGGCAGCAATGGCGAACGGGCGACCATGTAAAGATCGCCAACGCGGTTAGCCTTCAGCGCTGTTAAAAACTCCGGGTATTTTTTGCATACCGCATTTAAGGAAGCGCTGAGCTGTGTCGTCAAAAATTGAGAAATTGGCTCAAAAAAAGGAAGTATGGCGCCGATAAAAGGGTCGTCGCTGCGCATTGCCTTATCGGTATTTGATATATCGAATATGGTGTTCAACGCTCCGCCAACAACATCCCCATCGTCGTTTACCGCGGCAAGCGATTGCTTAATAACGTCGGTACTTAATTCAACGGCCTCAAGGGGACTACAGGGGTCGGTGAGGATGAACAGCCGGACCATCCATGCCAGGATGTTTTCCTTTTTCCAGTGGCCAAATTCGCCATTGCCAAATGGGTCCGTATGTTTTTTCTCAAAAATCTCAGCCGGGCGGTCCTTCGGCGGTTGTACGTGCCTCGCCATTGGCTCACTTATCGCGAACGAACGGGCCACCATGCCCGCCATTTGCAGCAGCTGTTCTTTGCTTAAGTTATCGGCCGTTACGATCTTCACCCTTGAGCTGCGGTATGGTGCGGCAGCTTCCATCACTACCAGCGGGAAAATATCCGGCAGGGGTTGCAAGCCATGCAGCCCGGTATCTGTCGCCGAGGGATAGCCGAAGTAGGGTAACCGTTTGCCATTATTTAAGTTTTTATCGGGCTGCATTTAAACGTAAAGTTATTCAATCGGTCCTATTTTCGGCGGCAACCGGACGCAAATCAAATTATCGCTTCGGTATCAAGCGTTCCTACGGAACGCAATACCCAATTTTATCTTTTCTACCAACCAGACGTCCCGATGTGGCGAATCCTTAGCCCATATTTACATCCCATCGGGATGTCTGGTTGGTAGAATATAAAGAAAGTCAACTTACGTTCCATAGGAACGTTTCGTGTATAGGCGGCGACAATTTGATTTGCAACCGCGGCAACCTGCAAGATACGCCGGTAAAAAACGGTAGGTTCCTACAAACTCATATTGCTTATGGTGGCTAATAATTCAGCAAGATCAGAAAGCCTGGTCAAGGGGTTCATAATGGCAGTGCGCAGGTATTGCTTTTCGTTAAGGATGGTGCTTACGATATAATACCTGCCGTCGGCCAGCAAGTTTTCCAATACCTTTTTGTTGACATCCCCGGCTGATTTTTTTGACAGATACCTGAAACAAACGATATTGCTTTCCGGCTCGCAGGCCAGCTCAAAATTCTCGTTGCGTTTAATAAGCGCGGCAAATTCGCTGGCCAGGGAAAACAAGGTTTCTACATTTTGTTTAAACAGCTCATCGCCATAAAGGCGCATTAGCGTGTAAATGCTAAGGATACTCATCGGTTTGGTGCACTCGAAGGTGCGTTTTCCGGAGTTGTACCACTCCGCCGTTTCCTGGTCGGCCCACAGGTATTGGGCTTTCTGGGCAAAGGTTTTATAGCTGTCGCTGCTTTGTTTATAGATCACCGCCGTTGAAAGCGATGGCGTCAGCATCATTTTATGAAAATCGATGATTAATGAATCAGCCTGTTCGATGCCTTTCAGCAAGTGTTGGTAATGCGGCGAATAAATTGCCGCGGCGCCATGGGCGCCATCCGCGTGGAACCACAAGTTATTTCTCTTTGCAAATGATCCGATGGCCTCCAGGTCGTCATACGCGCCGGTTGATGTGGAGCAGGCGCAGCCGATAGCACAAAATACCTTTTTGCCCGACTTAGCCGCCTTATCGAAGTATTCATCCAATAGATCAGTCCTTAGCTGGTACCTGTCGTTTACCGGAACTTTAATGATGCCGTCAGTACCGAGGCCCATGATCCGCGCCGCACGGTCGATTGAATAATGCGACTCGGCGGAAACCATAACCGCCAAATTATTTTGATCGCTGCATCCATGCTCCCAAACATCCGTAAAAGCCGCGCGGGCAGTCAACAGGGCTGTGAGGTTCCCCAGCGTCCCGCCGGAAGTAACAAACCCTGATGCCCCGGGCTCGAAGCCAAGTTTTTGAGCGAGGTTTTCGGTAACTACCTTTTCGAGGGCATTACCAGTCATCCCCATTTCGTAAACCGCGGAGCCATTATTCAGGAAACTGCTCAGCATCGACCCAAGCACTGCTGCCGGGGCAGGCGGCGGCACCTGGTGGCCCATACAGGTTGGGCTGTACAAATTGATCGATCGCGCCAGTACATTTTCAAAAAGCTGACCGGGGTTTTCCAATAAGGGGCCGTTAAGATCATCCTGCCAAAACCTAAGCAAATCATTTGGCGCTTCCCATGTGATGGTTGCCTTATGATCATTGGATTGGGTTTTGCTAAGACGATCAGCAAGCAAATCGATTAACTGGTGGCCGTGTTTTCGGAAATCTTCGGGTGAAAATGCCTGGGATATTTGAGGGTTCATAATTTAAGTCGGTATAAAATGTAAATATGGCTAAAAGCTTTGTGCCAACAAAAAAGCCCCTAAGTGTTAATCACGGGCTTTCTATCTTGCAAATTATTTAAAACGGTCGGGGCTTAATCTTTTCAGTGCCCTACCAGCGTATGTTCAATATCTTCAAGCGATTTCCCTTTGGTTTCGGGCATTACTTTGATCACAAAAATTAGCTGCAATACCATCATAACAGTGAAAAACAAGAATGTAGGCCCGCCGCCGAGCTTTTCGGTAAAGAAAGGGAAAATGAAAGTGATAGCTGCAGCCATAAACCAGTGGGTGAAGCTGCCGAGTGTTTGCCCTTTAGCCCTTACCTGTGTTGGAAATATTTCGGAAATAAATACCCAAATAACCGCGCCCTGTGAGAAGGAAAAGAAACCAATAAAGGCGCATAGATAGCCCGTTACATAAAAGCCGCTAAAGCTTTTTGTGAAAAATGAGTAGGCCACCAGGCCCAATGCTAAAATGAGTCCAAAGGAGCCGATGAGCATCATTTTCTTGCGGCCGATCTTATCGATTACGCTGATGGCAAGCATGGTAAAAGTGAAATTTACGATCCCCAGCATCAGCGATTGCTCAAGCGATGAATATTTGCCCAGGCCGGTCATTTGAAAAATGCGCGGCGCATAATATAAAATAGCATTAATGCCCGAAGTTTGATTAAAAAAAGCAATGAGGATGGCGAGCCAAATGGGAAACTTATAGCGCCCGCTAAATAGCACATTACTGCCCGGATCGGCGGCGTCGTCTGCATTGGCTTTATTTATCACGACCATCTCCTGCTCATAACCACCGGGGTTCATTATTTTAAAAACAGTTGTTGCTTCATCCGTCCGCCCCTGCAATAACAGCCACCGGGGGCTTTCGGGTACTAAGGGCAGTAATATCAAAAAGACTAATGACGGTACGGCCATTACCCCAAGCATATAACGCCAGGCATCGGTATGGGCCGGGCCGAGGATACTAACGATTAAAAGATTAGACAGGTAGGCGATCACTATGCCGAAAACAATGTTTGTTTGAAAAAGGATCACCAACCTTCCGCGGGCCGCGGCCGGTGAGATCTCAGAAATGTAGATGGGCGCAATAACGGAGGAAGCGCCCACACCCATCCCGCCAATAAAACGCAGCACCATAAACAAATACCAATTGGTCACTACAGCTGTGCCCAGGGCCGAAAACAAAAACAGGCAGGCAATGATCAGCAGGGATTTTTTACGACCGATCTTGTCAGCCGGGATACTTCCAAAAAGAGCGCCGAAAATAGTACCGACTATAGCAATTGAGGTAGTAAGCCCATGCGCAAAGGAGCCCAACTCCCAGTACTTTTGAATCGCCTGTTCACCACCGGAGATCACTACAGTATCAAAACCAAAAATAAAACCGCCAATCGCAACGATAACGGCCCAAATAATAACTTTTCTTTGAATCATAACAAAAAGGTTTATGTTGAAGGTTGTTCAAATATACCTTTTGTTATTTAATTAGTGAATCGTTGATTAAGTTGATTAGGTGAATGGTTAACAAATGGGTTAGAAAGGTTTTATTGGCTATCAATGTAGAACCGCTCCACTCAATCAACAACTCACCACGCAACTCGATCAACCATTCATCAACTACTCACCTAATCAACTCAATCAACCACTCACCAACCACTACCCCACTATCTCCTTGAGATCTGCCTGCAATGCGGCGAGATCAAAGCCGTTTGGCGCCGGTTTTGTGCCGGCAAAATCGGAGCTCAGCAGGGCGTATGACTCATCGCAGTAAGCATCCCAAAACGCCCATGTCATCCGTTTGGTGGCGCCCCAGGTGATGATGGTCAAACCATGGGTATCATAACCGATCACGGGCACAGCATGTCCGCCCCATGAACCCGGCGCACCGGTACCATGCGGGCCTCCCGGCGGCACGGACCAAATCCGCTGTGTTTGCGCCGAAACCGGCAATGCCATGCCGATATAACAGCCGCCGAATAAATATACCGATTGCCTGATATGGTCATGATTTCCCGGCTCCAGCGCCGCATAAGCCAGTATTTTGTGCGAGGCTATACCGGTTTTCCGCCAGTAGTTCAATACTTTAATCTCGACGGCGCCTTTGTCGTGCTTGCCGGTTACGGGGTTGTAGCCGGTTATGGCGGCGTACGCAGCTATGATGTCTTTATCGGCGGGCGTAACCATCGCGCCGTTGGCGTCCGTCCATTCCATGATCAGATGCCCCGCGGCGGCGCAGGTACAGTCGCCAATATGATCGTTTGCCATCATTCCCCAGGCCTTAGCCTTAATATTTTTAGCATAAACAAATTTTTCGGGTACAGGCGGCAGCGCTTCGGGGTCTATATAATTTGCCAGCATCAGTGTTTGCGGATCATGAACCGGGTTCAATTTCCCCAGTTTCATGTTTGAGTGGTCAGTTTTTCCAGTTTTCATATTTTTACAGGTTGATTTGCAAGGTTATTAATCAATGTCGTTTAGTTAACGTCTTACCTGGCTGTTTGGCCTCACCTAAACGGCGCAGCTCTCACTCATCCTCTCCAAGGGAGAGGACTTTAGCTGCTGGCCTTCTTTTGAACCCTCGCCTTTGGAGAGGGCAGGGTGAGGCCACCGGCGCGTTTGAGAGCACTTGGCGCTTAGCTAATCGACATTGGGTTATTAATGCATAAAGCTATAAACAATGAAACCAGTACGGATGCGTACTTTTACCTGTTTTTTTGCGTATTTGTACGTAATTTGTAGGGAGAATTGATAAACAATCCGGTTCAAACGCCGTACCTTTAATCCACCCGAAAAACCGGTTGCGCCGCCGGTTTTCCGGATTCTGAATGTGCATGAATAAGACGTGTGTTCTTAATTTCAAACAACACCCTGAAAAACTTTAAATAACATTGTAGCGATTTCAGGCTTACCTTCGTTATGACAATTATAAGATGCAAATAAATATTTTCAGCATGATGAGAAAACGCAAAAAGATTTCAAATTTGTTAAGGGGCATTGCTGCGGCTGGTTTACTGTGCTTAATGCTGACATCCTGTTTAAAAACCGATAATTCCAGTTTCCCGCCGCCGGCTACCGCACTGGTAACTTTTATCCAGGCTATACCGGACGAACCGTCGGTAAACTTTTTTCTTAACGGCGACAGGGTTAATCAAAGCCCGGTGGATTATGGGTTTGGCGTTGATTACGTAAGCGCGTTTGCTGGCACACGGACGGTCAATATCTACCACAGTAATGACATGAGCTCTGTTTTATCGCTCCCAGTTACGTTAAATGCAAATACAGCTTACTCCATTTTCCTGGCAACTACCAGCACTAAAAAACCGCAAATCCTTTTGCTTACCGATACTTTAAACAAGCCGGCCGGCGGTAAAGCAGGCCTCCGTTTTGTCAATGTAAGCCCCGATGCCCCGGCGGTTGACCTGGCCATCAAAGGCGGCGCGGTAGTGGTTGCCAATAAATCGCCCCTGGGTTATTCAGCCTTTTTGCCTTTACAGGGTAAAACCAATTATACCTTCGAGGTTCGTGCGGCGGGCACCAGCGTAGTGTTGGCCACGATTCCAAATGTTACCCTGAATGATGGCGCGCTTTACACCATTTGGCTCGGCGGCCTGGTGGCCTCAACCAGCAGTTCAAATGCGCTGGCGGGGCATTTGATCGCCAATGCTTACTTCTGATAAACTTAAACGGCACCGTGTCCAAATGAATTTTTGAGCACACTCCGTTTCATCATAATCTAAAAAATGAATGCCTACCTGTTAAATGTGAACAGGCGGGCATTTTCATTTTGCTTACCGAGGATCATATCCCTGATGATCTCCGCCGCGATAACGCTGAATGTAATTCCATTCCCGCCAAAACCGAGGGCGAAGTACGTTTGCGGCCTTTGCGGGATAGCGCCGATATAAGGCAACCCGTCTTTGGTAGTTGCGAACGCGCCCGCCCAGCTAAAATCGACCTTAACGGGAATGTGGGGCATTTTTTTGAGGAATGCGTTTTGTAATTGCAGCGCCTTGCGGCTGATAACTGAAGGCATGATATGCGGATGGTGATAAGGATCGTCCCTGCCGCCGATTAATATCCTGTTTTCGCTTACTACCCTGAAATACATATAGGGTGTTGCCGTTTCCCATATCAGGCTTTTCCGGCGCCAGAAATATTTATCCGGCAGGGGCTCCGAAACAAGCGCGTAGGTTGTATTTATTTCGGCTATTTTTTTGGGGATATATTGCAGGCTTTCGTAACCGCAGGCGATTATGAGCTTTTTTGCTTTTATCTTAAGTCCGTTATTTGTATTAAGTACGATGCCGCGCTTATCATATTCAATATGCCTGATTGCTGTATTGTTAAAAACAAGATGCCCGCATTTCCGAAAATCTTTTAACAGGGCATGGGTGAGCAGGTAAGCATCTACCTCGCCCCCATCTTCGCTGAATATCGCCCCTGGCGCCCCGAAACCAAAAGTTTTTTTGATGTCGTGTTGGTCAAGCCATTTTACGCTGAAGCTGTGTTTTTTACGCAAGTTGTATTCCAATTGCAATTTGCCGGTATGGCTTTTAAAACTGGCATATTGCAGGCTGGGCACTATGTGGAAATCAAATGCCGGTTTCAGGCACTTGCAAACATCGCCAATATCATAAATGGCCTTCCGGCACAGTTCGTAACTTTTAACGGCATCCTTTTCGCCAACATAGCCGGCAAGCTCGGTCAGGGGCGTATCAATCTCATATTGCAAAAAGGCGGTGCTCGCTGCGGTGCTTCCCATGCCTGCATGCCGTTTGTCGACTACCGCCAGCTTTAAACCGGCATGGCGCAGGTGCCACGCGGTTAACGCGGCGCTTATGCCCGCCCCCATGATGGCCACATCAACCGACAAGTTTTCGTCGAGCGAGGGATAAGAGGCAACAATGCCATCCTTCATCAGCCAGTAAGGGTTTTGTTCGTAAAGATGCATGCACCAGTTTTAGGCATTTAATGTGGTAATGCCTCATCGGTTCAAATTGTTTGTTTTGTGTTTGTGTTATCAGCATATTAGCGAAATATAAATTGCGCTTAAACAATTTATTACACCCTGGTTTACTGATGCCCGAAGCAAAATCATTTACCGGTCATGACAAATTAAACAACAACCTGCTAAGGGTGACCTGCATAGGCTGGCTGGCGGCAAAGCTGATCGGCTGGCGGATGTGGACGGCATACCGGCTATTCCCCATGGCCCCCGTTTTTGAAAAGTCGGCTCAAATGCCTGCGGTTTTACATCTCGTATTATTTATATTATCACTGCTGCTTATTGTTTCAATCTTTCTGTTCCCAAAATATAAACCGCTTTTTTGGGGCCTGCTGGCTATTGAAATTTTATCGTGCCTGCTCGACCAAAACAGGCTGCAGCCATGGGAATATCAATATATCTTCATCATTTTCATTTTTATTGTGCACCCGGGCAAGCCGGCATTTACCAGGGCAGCGTTCGTTTTTATTTTGGCATGCACCTATATTTATAGCGGGGCAGGGAAATTGAACGAGGGCTTTTTACAAACAATATGGGCGAAAATGACGCTGCACCTGTTCCTGAAAATTGATATGCACGCAGCGATGCGTCCCTGGCCCTATTACAGCGGCTACGTTTTAGGTCTGCTTGAAATGCTTGCCGGCACAGGGCTGATATTTTTAAAAACCAGGAAAATTGCCGCAGGCTTTTTAATCGGGATGCACTTATTTGTCCTTTTATTATTAGGCCCCTTAGGCTTGAGGTACAACATTATAGTCTGGCCCTGGAATGTAGGACTGGTACTATATTTATATCTCATTTTCGTAAACAAGGGCCCGGTTGAAATTCCGTTGAAATTTATTTTTAGCGGCTGGAATAAGCTGGTTTTTATTTGCTGGGGCATTTTACCCGCATTTAACTTTGTGGGCTATTGGGACAATTATTTGTCGTCGGGCGTTTATTCGGGCAAACTGCCCCGCATGCTCATCTGTATCAGGGATACGGCCGCATGCAAACCGCTGCGAAGGTTCAGCCGGAAAGACTTGCTTAATACCTGTAATGGCGAAGCGGTTATCGATCTCCAGTATTGGGCTATGTCCGAAACCAGGGTTGCGCCATATCCCGAAATAAGGGTTTATAAACAAATACAAACGAAATTGCAGGAACAATATCCCCGCGCAGGCCTAAGCTTTGTTTACTTTATTAACGGGAAGGAACAATAGTTAATAACGTTTCTATTTAAGAAAATGCCCGAATAATAATTATAAAAAAATCGCAGTAATAAAAAATTGATTTATCTTCGAAATGCCGATTGCTTAAATCGGAACTTTTAACCAAAAATATACTATTGTGAATTCTCAAATTAAAGCTATAGGTGTGTATGCGCCATCGCAAGTTATACCCAACGACTGGTTTGCCGATAAAATTGAAACAAATAACGAATGGATCATTTCCCGAACGGGAATAAAGGAACGAAGATTTGCCGCGCCCGATGAATATACCAGCGATCTATGTATAAAAGCGGTCAAAAACTTATTGGCTGAGAACCCCGGGGTAAATTTGGATGGCGTAGACTTTATAATTGTGGGCACCACCACCGCCGACCAGGTAATGCCTAGCATGGCTACCAGGATCCAGAGTTACTTTGGCCTGGAGAATACCGGCTGTTTGGATATTATGGCCGCCTGCGCAGGATTTGTTTATGGACTGGTACTGGCAAAAGGCCTGATAGCCGCCGGCACACATAAAAAGATACTAGTGCTCGGCGCTGAAACGCTATCGAAATTTACTGATTTTACCGACCGTACCTCGTGCATATTGTTTGGCGACGGGGCGGGCGTGGCGCTTGTGGAACCCTCCGACAGGCCGAAAATACTCAGTGGTGTTACAGGCTCGGATGGCAGCCATGGCAAAGACCTTTACCTGTCGCAGCATTGCTCCGTAGTAAACGGCGAAGAAATTGTTCCGAATGGAAAGATCCATCAAAACGGGAAAGTTGTGTTCAAATGGGCGATACAAACCATGAGCCAAAAGATAAGGGAACTGTTAGCTATCAACAATTTACAACTGGAGCAGTTGGATTGGATCATATTGCACAGCGCCAATTTGCGCATCATTGAGGCTGTTGCAACAGAAATCGGCTATCCGATGGATAAGATGCTCACCAGCATCGAGTCATTTGGCAATACATCATCGGCCTCGATACCGCTGGCCTGGGATTTGGCTGCTAAATCGGGAAAGATAAAAGCAGGCAATAAAATGCTGCTGTTAGGCTTCGGGGGAGGATTAACTTACGCCGGCGTGATTGTGGAGGCGTGAGTTAGTTCATGGTTCTGGGTTCATAGTTAGTCCATAGTCGATGGTCCATAGTCCATGGCCATAGTGGGTTGCATCGACCTGATTTTTCAACTCAGGATTCTGCTAATCGCGCTATGGACTATCGCTTATGTACTTCCGGCTATGAACTATAACCATGAACTCCCCATGTACTTCCGGCTATGGACCATCGACCATGGACTATGGACTTCCCCATGGCTATTGACCATCGACCATGGACTATGGACTTTCCCATGGCTATGGACCATGAACCATGAACTATGAACTATGAACTTCCCCTACCGCACCGGCTCAATAAAAATCTGTTTTATCCGGGGGAATTCTTTCTGGATGGTTTTGATTATCCTTTCAATGGCATTGGTTATCTGATGCGTTGTAAGGTCATCTTTAAAAACGGCGTTTAACTGCAGTATTACTTCTTCGGGGGCAAGGTACATGCTAAAATGTTTTTTCACTTTTATTACGGCTTCATCGGCTTCGGTGAGTTTTACAATTTTTCGCAGGGTACGCCTGCTGGTGGTTTCGCCCATCAGTAAACTTTTGCTTTCGCGCACCAGTATCAACGATACGGCAATCAAAATAACACCGATGACCATAGAGGCTATCCCGTCATAACGAGGATTGTGAAGTACTTGCTCTAAATATACGCCCAGCAACGCAACCAGCAATCCGAGCATATCGCCAACATCGCCAAGCAGCACTATAATAATGGATGGGTCCTTACTGTCAGTTATCGCCCTCCAAAACGACGTGCGGCCCCGCTCCTTGTTAAATGCTTTCAGGGCATTGAACATCGAAATAAAGGTAAATGCAAATGAGATACCTATAATGATGTAGTTCCATAATTGGTTTCCGGCTATTGCCGGTTGGTTAAACCGAAGCAGCCCTTCATAAAACGAAATACAACCGCCGACGATAAAAATAACCAGGGATACAATAAACGACCAGAAATATAATTCCCGGCCATAACCGAAGGGCCGAATGATGTCGGCTTTCCTTCTGCTCAGTTTTACTCCCCATATCAATAATACCTGGCTGGTGGCATCAATCACCGAGTGTATGCCCTCCGAGATCATCGACGAGCTCCCCGTCACGGCCGCCGCTATGAATTTGGACACAGCGATGATTATATCAACAGCTAAGGAAACATACAGGAATGATTTTGACTTCATTTACCTACCATCAATAAAGGTTTATCATTTTATAACAGCATTTAAAGTATTAGGTTTATATACAACCCTTAAATATGCAGCCTGCCGCCCTACAACCAATGAACCAATGAACTAATGAACCGCCTACTCCTCCCCCGCAAAAAACTTCTGGTTAAAATTCACCAAAAACAACTCGTTGGTTGCCCTGGTGCAGGCGGTGTAAAACCAGCGGAGGAAATCGGTATTTACCATTTCTTCGGTCAGGTAGCCCTGGTCTACAAAAACCGCATCCCACTGCCCGCCCTGCGCTTTGTGGCAGGTTATGGCATAGGCAAATTTTATCTGCAGGGCATTATAGTAGGGATTTAATTTGAGCTCATTCCATTTTGCCCGCTTGTTGGGGATATGGTCGTAATCTTTCATCACCTCGAGGTAAAATCGTTTTTGGTCTTCCGGCGGCAGGGCCGGCGCTTCGGTATACAGCGTATCCAGCATTATTTTGCAATCCATTATGGGATCTTCCGCATAATCGGTAAACTCCAGCTGTACATCGGCGAAACGGAAGCCGTACATATCTTCAATCCGGCGCACTTTTTTTACGCGGGCAATATCTCCATTGGCAATAAAGCCGGTGCTTCCCTCCTCCTGCTCCTGCAGCCAGAAATAATTGTTTTTCACTACCATCACCTGGTCGCCGCCCGTCAGTTCCTCTTCGCGGTACAGTATGCGGTTGCGTATCTGCATGTTGTAAGCGTTCGCGTTTTTGTTCGAGCGGCAAATAACCAGGGCATTATCGTTGCCATATTTGTTGTAGGCATAGTTCAGTCCTTCTTCCAGCATATCGCCGCCCATGCGGTACATATCCTTGTAGCCTTTAGTAATTATCTGCGGCATTTTTTCTTTGCCCTTGCGGATGATGTCCCTCACCCTGGTTACATTAAATAAAATACCGCTGTCTTTTTGCTGACGAAGCACATCGGTCAGCTCAAAGCTAAAAACATCGAGGCCAAACTTATCCTTCATCAGTTTTATATCCAGCGCCGGGCTATCGTCCGAACCCACCGGCGGCAGCTGCGCCGTATCGCCAACCAGCATCAGCTTGCAGTTTTTTGTGTTGTAAATGTAATTGATCAGGTCGTAAAGTAAAGATGCACGGTGATTAATACCTATCTCATCCGATATCATCGACGCCTCATCAACAATAAACAGCGTATTGTCGGCCAGGTTGTCGCCCAATGAAAAGCCTTCATCTACATTGAAAGCTGCTTTTTTGCGGTAAATTTTTTTATGGATGGTAAAGGCTTTTTTGCCGGAGTAGGCTGTGATCACTTTAGCGGCTCGGCCGGTGGGCGCCAGCAAAACAAATTTAAAATTGTAACTGCGCAAAGCTTTTACCAAAGCCCCTAGAACGGTCGTTTTGCCTGTGCCGGCATACCCTTTCAATATAAAACATTCATCGCCATTGTCGCTTAACAGGAAGCTGTGAAGCTTGCCGAACAGTTCAAACTGCTGCGGCGTAGGCTCATGAGGAAATGCTTTTTGGATGTGGTCTGACACCATGCAAAAGTAGTTGATTTAGTTGGTTGGGCGAGTGGTTGTTTCAGGGTAAACACATTTAAATAGGCCGCGGGTCTCTCATTTGAACTAACCGGCTTTATCTGTATGATGGTTAGTTTTTACCACAAAGACCACGATGTGAGAACCACAAAGGGTCACAAAGTTTTTTTCTCTTTGATCTTTGTGAAATCCTCGCGCCCTTTGTGGTTAAAAATCACCCCCTGCCCGATAGATTTCAAAATGAGATGCAAAAAAGAGGGTTTACAAGGTTTACATATTTTGGGTTTACAGCTATTATATATAGTTGTAAATCAACAGATTGTATGATTTACATGAACAATTCAGGGTTTACACTTTTTCATGATCCGGCACTTCTAAAGTCTTTAACCCTGCAACCAAAGTTCGCCGCTTTCGTATAAAGCTTGATACCCCCCTTATAAATACCGGCAAAGACAGCTAATGAAGAAACTTTACCTTGAGTTTATCCGCGGGGCGGCAGCACTTACCGTTCTGATCTATCACTTTTTAGAGTTGCATACCCTTAGCAATCATTCAAAACATTTCTACTTTGCCAACTGGGGTACCGATGCGGTCATCGTTTTTTTTATTCTATCGGGTATCGTTATTAATATTTCGCAATCGAATAACCCAAAATCAAAACTGGATTTTATGGGCAACCGGCTGCTGCGGCTCTACCCGCAGCTGGTTGCGGGTTTACTTTTGGGCTTATTGGCGCTGTATTTTACAAATTCCCCTTTTCCGTCGCCGGGGGAAATGGCAGGCAATTTTTTTATGATAAGCGCGGTAAAAGGCTACATGATAAATATTGTTCCCTGCCTTGAAAGCAACAGCCCCCTATGGAGCATTTCGTACGAGATACTGTTTTACCTGCTGTTTGCCTTGTCGATAGGCCGGTATAAGAAAAAGGCGGTTATCGTTTGGTTTTTTATTTCGCTGGCGATAATGCCCCTGTACTATTCGCAAATCGGTACGGATGTTTTGAAACATTTTGTTGCCGTGCTGGCGTTTTCATCTATCTGGCTTGCGGGCTATTATATTTACGAATACCGCAGCTATTTTTACTGTGATAAATACACGGCCTTATTCAGCGCCGGTACGCTGCCCCTGATCTCGAGGATGCATATTTCATCGTTATACTATGATCCGGCCAAGTATTTACTATTTGCCATATTTGCCATTCCATTTTTCAGGTATTGCCTGCAGGTTCCGAAGGGCGGCAAAAAAATAAAACTTTACTACCTCGCGGTACCCTACCTGTTTATAGTATATACCGTATTTAACCAGCCATATTTAACCTTTACGAGTTTCATGGCTTATACCATGCTGCCGCTATTTTTAATGGGCTGTTGCTTTTTTGTGGATATAGCCAAACTAAATAAGCGTGTCGCCAGGGCAATTGAAGCTACCGGCCAAGTTTTAGGTAAATATTCTTATTCCATCTACGTCGTTCATTATCCGATCCTGTTTTTGTTTGCCGCGTTTTTTCATAATGCGGCATTAAATCTTTTTCTGAGCCTGGTATGTATAGCCGCCTGGGCAATCGTGCTCGAAAACTATCTCCAGCCGGCACTGGTTAGTTATTTCAAGAAACTCGGGAACAGCCAGCTGCAACCCGCGCTTTTTGACCTTAAAAACCGCCCAGATTTTACCCTAAAGCCCGTGCATATTAAAAAGATCATACTGCCCATGGTGGCTGCGATTTCCTGGATGCTTTTTAACAGGTAACATTTTGCAGCAAGCGCTGCAAGCGCGTGGAAACACTGGTTTTATCCCGCGCCTCAATCCAACATGTTACTTCCTGTCCTGGCTCTTGATTCCTGGCGCCTGGCTCTTTAATTGCGTGCCGGCCTTTACTTTGCTTTCGGTTCTTTTTTCTGCTTGAAAAAATAAAATGTCTGGCTTGTGTAGCTGAATATGACGATCAGAAGCGTAGTTACAACTTTTGATATGGTGGGATACCAACCCAGGTAGTCGACAAAAAACTTAAGAAATACATAGTTGAATACGATACAGATAACAACAACCAATATATACCTTAACAATTGTACATGCCCTTTTAAACCCGCATGCTGAAACACTACATACCTGTTGAGGTAAAAGCCGGTCGGCAGCGAAATACATAGCGCTGAAAACAAGGCCGCTATGTGCGGACTAAGCGTTGTAAAACCAAGGTGGACGAAATGGTTTTTATAAACGAAATTATAGAACATTGAAAACAGCGAAATATCGAGCAAGGTGTTTGCGCCACCGCAGGCGGCATACCGGAAAGTTTGCAGCGACATGAACTTTTTGCAAACCGGGTAAAAAATATCGATCAGCCGCAGGATTGCATGCCTGGTGTTTTCGTGGATTTTGTTCATTATGGGTGTGAGTCCGGTAAATTTCGGTGAATATAAATAGTTTGAAGCATTAACAGTACCGGGGAAATGAAATACGGCGGAAAATCGTTTTTTAAACCGGCCTTTACCCGGCTGCCTGACTTTAAAGACAGGTTGGGAAATATCGGTTTCTGTGGTTAAACATTAACTAAAGCGCCTTTGCTTTTCTCCCGGTCCTTGATGGTATAACCGAAAATACTGGTGGCTTGCAAATGTTCCACTTCCTTTACAGGCTTTCTGAATGTAAACAGCCACCATGCATTATAGCGTAAACACAAATTATAAAAAATGATTGGAAGAATAATCCCCGATGACCATACCAATACCACCAACGCGGGTACATTGCTGATAGGGAACACTTTGGTAAAAATGGTGCGCGCCATAGTCATGACAATAATATGCGTACAGTAAATGAACAACGAATGATAACCTACCACGCGCAGAAAGTTCATTTTCCGATATCTTTGAAGCAGGAGTGAAACATTAACTGTTAATGCAACGCCAACCAAAGCCTCTGCAATAAACAGGAAAGGCAGCTTATATTCTACATACAGTTCGTTACTCTTCCCGCCTTCTATGGCATTCAAATTTAAATTGGTGCAATAATATTGACTAATAAGGAACACGGCTAACAAAGGGAAAAACACCTTCCAGGATGTAAAGCGCTGCAAATTCTTCTCAGCCAGCGCCCTGTCTGACAGGACATCGCCCAGGGCAAAAAAGAAATAGTACTCGCAGATGTCGGCTAAAACACCCGCTTTAAGGTCATGGGCATGGATATAGGCGGCTATACAAAATAATGCAAAGCCTATGATAATATGAAGAGCGGGGGTGATCTTTAATTTGGCTTTTAGAAAAGCAAAGATCACCCCGATACAAAACAGGGTGTTAAGGTACCAAAAGTGCCCAGTCTTTCTCGGGTCAATAATTAAATATAAATAGCTTATGGGGCCGACACCATTGTGCGTAAACCCAGATGTTACCAAATATATCGTGATCTGCACAATGCCCCAAATAAACAGCGGGTAAAGAATACTATTAGCGCGATCAGCGATGTAAGAATTCAGGCCTTTTTTATTTAGGCTTTTCGCTATAAGCAAGCCAGATACAATAAAAAACAAAGGCATTCTAAAACCATATAAAAACAGTCGCATGTAATTTAAGAAGGGGTGGTCATTTAACGAAAGCCCGTGATCATCCAGTACTTCATAACAGTGGTTAAAAGCCACCATAATTATACCCATGCCTTTGTCATAGTCCATCCACAGCCATCTCTTTTGATTTATAATAAACCGGGAATTAAAAACGTCCATCTCAATAGTTTTTCTTTTACAAGTGATAAGGTCAACCATCACAGGCTACAAATTTGCTTACGCATCATCAGGCATTCCAAAAACTACGCCAATCGCTCAGAAATGTTTAAATGCCGAAAGCTATGCAAAGAAAAAAGGACTTTTTTTCCCTATGCCGATTGCTAATGTTCGGGTGTGAAGATGTTTTGGGAGGCCAAATTAATTAGGCGTTATCCTGTTAGGCCCATTAGAGTCCATTAATACGACTAAATTTGCGATTTCAGTTCTTCCAAAAAGTTTTCTGCCGTCGATAAAAATTTGTGGAAGCAAAAAAAATATCTGAAATCTAATTTTCGTCAGTGCAACTACTCTTTTTTGATCGTGTAAATAATTCCCCTATTTATGCAAAAGATATATCAAAATGATATAGCTGAAATTAACATGCACTATTTTTGTTTATGTCACCCTTACAATCCGGTATTTCTAAAATATTTAAGTATTGTGGCAATTCATTTATCTATACCCAACATCCTTATTAAATTGCAGGCAGCAAATAACAAAAAATAGTTACTTTTGCGTATCTGCATGGACGATCACAACAACAATTACACCGATAATAGCTTTAACCTGTACCAGGCTTACAGTTATACATTATTGTTACAGGTAGGTACATCGTCGTTTAGCTACGCCGTTATTTATCAAAACCGCTTACTGGTGTCGGCCCAAAACTGCGACCTGGATGAACTGGTTAATCCGAGGCAATTGAGCGACCTGCTAACCGCCACTTATAAGAATGTGATCATAGGCATGCCTGCCGCTGCTTTAACGCTGGTGCCGAAAAGTTTATTTGCAGAAGATCATATTGCTGATTTTGCCCGCTTTTTGGATGTTAAGGAAACCGAAAAAGTATTCGCCCAAAAGCTTAACGATCAAAACATGATCATTTACAAAACCGCGGGCGCCCTGGTTTCGGCAGTGGAAAAATTCAATCTCCAAAATACAGTTTATAAAGCGCAGGGATGGATAAAAGCCATTGAAAAAAGCAATCCGCCCAATAACAACTTGTACCTTGAAGTAGAAAAGGATTCGGTGCATATTTTATATTTTTCGACCGATAGCCTTCGGTTCTATAATGTTTTTGAGTTTAAAAACGAGGACGACCTGGCTTATTTTACAACATTTGTTACGGAAGAGCTTAAACTGAAGCCCCAGTACATCACCCTGGTTGTGAGCGGCCAGGTTGATCATGACGATAAAAACATGAAGCGGCTGGCCGATTTTTATCCGAAAATTGAACTGAGCAGCCTCAAAGTCCTTGAGCTTCCGGGGCAAATAGCTGATCACAAATTCCTGGCGCTTGCCGCTTTATCTTTATGCGGATCATCGGCGGCGCATTAAAAGGATTGAGGCTAAACCCGCCTAAAAACCTGCCTGTACGCCCCACCACCGACCTGGCAAAGGAGGCGCTGTTCAACATCCTGCAAAACCAAATTGATTTTGAAGGCATAAAGGTACTTGACCTTTTTAGCGGGACAGGAAACATCTCGCTGGAATTTGCGTCCCGCGGCGCGGAACAAGTGGTAGCGGTAGACCGCAGCGTGCAATGCGTAGATTACCTGAAAGATACCGCCCGCCAGCATAATTTAAGTACCGTAAAGGTTTATAAGGACGATGTTTTTAAATACCTGCAACACGAAACCGAGCAATTCGACCTGGTTTTTGCCGATCCGCCTTATGACCTTAACCGCATCCCGGAAATACCAAAGGTAATTTTTGATAAGGGCCTGCTCCTGCCCGGCGGCTTGCTGATCGTAGAACATCAGTCCCTGCAGAACTTAAGCAGTCACCCGGCTTTTGTTGACCAGCGCAAGTATGGGCATTCGTCGTTTTCGTTTTTTAAATTAGCCTGAAACGCACATTTCATATTCATCCTGCCGGGTTTCCGGCAACAAATGCTGAAATACGCCTTTTACCCGTGAGACGTTTTCTATGTATAAGATGCTAAAATAGGGCCGTGGGCCCGGCGTGTTTTATAACAACGGGTTTCAACCCGTTGAACACAGCCTTCAACATTAAGAGTGCCATAGGCGAACGTCATTAAGTTAAGGGGAAACATTTTTTTTAGTGTTTTTTTTGCCCCTCTTTTTGCTTGCAAAAGAGAGGGAGGTCGAGCGAAGCGACGACCGGGTGAGTCAACTATAGAAGCGAGGTTAGCGCCACAGCACCGTTTGTGAACGCACGGCGACGTTAACTCACCCCGACTTAGCTTCGCTCGTCGACCCTCTCTTCGGCAAGCCGAAAAGAGGGTGAAAAAGTTATCTTTCACTAACTTAATGACATTGGCCATCGGCACGAAGCATATTTGTGATAGCTTCAAATTTTTAAGGCCCGAACCTACGGTTCTCTATATCTCCGCTATTCCCTTTCAACGGATTAAAATCCGTTGTTATAATATTTTCCGGGGCTACGCCCCTTTTCACACGCTGTTTACCACCGTCCCTCAGAAGGTGGCAGTAATGAATTACACGCTGTTTTCAGTCATTGCCGTCGGTTTTAACCGACGAAGATAGATGCATCAATTAAGGGCTTTAGCCAAATTTTGCGGGTTATATAAGTTATGCAGGAGGATTGGCATCGATGATGGTGCATCGCGCTACATCACCTGCAGCACCGCTATGCCATGCTCTTTAAATTTGTCAAGCATGTTAGCACCGGCATCAGTAATAATAGCATTTATCAAACTTAAGTCAGCAAACTTCAGATAGGTTTCTTTTCCAATCTTGGCGGCATCGCACAAAATATAGCGATATGCGCTGTTGCCGGCAAATGCCGTCGTGATCGACGCCTCTTTTTCACTATTGGCAAAAAGTCCGTTCTCCGAAATCCCGTCGACGCCCAAAAAGGCTTTATCCGCCCTGTACTTTGAAATATGCTCGTTAGCAACGCTGCCATGTACCGCCTGGCGCTCATTGTCAAATTCGCCGCCAATTATGTTTAGGGAAGCGGCAGAATTTTGCAGCTCGTAAATCACAGGCAACGAGTTGGTTATTACCTTTATTTTTTTATTTTTTATAAACTGGCAGAGCCGGAACACCGTACTGCCGCAATCCATAAAAATAACATCGCCATCGTGGATCTGTGCCGCCGCTAAGCGGCAAATTTTATCCTTTGCCGCAGAATTTTTGGCTGCCTTGTTTATAAAGTCATGCGGTTTTTCAAGCGGGTTAACTTTGGTAGCGCCTCCGTGCGTGCGGTAGAGCATACCGTCATTGGCTAACAGGTTCAGGTCACGCCGAATTGTAATTTCCGAAATATCCAATTCTGCGGCTAACTCCTTAATGTCGACTGCTTCCTCAGCACTTAATTTATCGAGTATTTTCTTCTTTCTTTTTTGAAAGCTCATTTTATTCTTGTTAATTTGATCAAAAATAATCAAAACTAATCAATTTAAATCATTTTATAATGAATAAAATTAAAATACTTAAAACCGAGATATTGTCAGATAACTGGTACATCCTAAAAAAAATAACTTATGAGACGACAAAAAACGATGGAACCACCCTATTGCAGCACCGCGAGGCTTACGACCGGGGCAACGGGGCAACCATACTATTATATAATAAAGCGCAGCAAACAGTCGTATTAACCAGGCAGTTCCGGATGCCCAGCTATATAAACGGCAATGAAACCGGCATGCTTATTGAAACCTGTGCCGGTTTGCTGGATAAAGACAATGCCGAAGAATGCATTAAAAGAGAAACGGAGGAAGAAACCGGTTATAAAATTTCGGAGTTAAAAAAAGTTTACGAAGCCTATATGTCGCCGGGGTCGGTTACCGAGCTTGTTTATTTTTTTGTGGCCGAATATGATAAAGAGATGAAGGTAAGCGATGGCGGCGGGCTGGCCCACGAACATGAAAATATCGAGGTGATTGAATTGCCTTTTAGCACTGCGTTAAAGATGATAAAAACAGGCGAAATAAAAGACGGTAAAACCATTATGCTGTTACAATACGCACAGATAAACGAGCTGATGCGGTAAAAACCGGCTGGACCGGCCGATCAGGGGGACTGGTTTATATTTTTTATCAGTTGTTAATATTATATAAACTACTATATTTATTATTTTTATGCCGCAAACGTTTTGCCCATAATTTAATACCCCTGATAATGCAAACAAAAGATAACACCAAATACCTGGCGGCTTGCCTTGTAATGCTGATAGTGGCATTTATTCAATGCTACAGAACCGTGCATGACCTGCACTGGGCCTCGGAACCCGACTTCGACCGCGACATAGCCTACATTCGCGGAATGCTTACCGGCCACTACGGACAGGACCCAAATATGGCGGGCCAGTATATGTGGTATAACCCCTTACTTTTTGTTTGCGAAACGGTGATTGTAAAAATCACAGGCCTGCCTATTAATATAGTGGTTGCCCGTGCCGGGGCGTTTTTAAATATTATAAACCCCATCGTATTTTTTATAGTAGTTGTAAAACTTTTTGACTACAAGGTAGCGCTTGCTTCCCTGCTTTGCTTCCTTTTTTTGGTTTCGGGTAACCTGCCATGCTGGGGGGCTTCAACGTACTCGCCCTGGCTAATTTCCGATACTTTTGTGCAGTTCATATTTTATATAAACATTTATCTGGTTTATAAGGCATTTTCCACCCAAAAAATGCTTTGGTTTATGATACTTGGGGCCGGCGTAGGCATCAGTTTCCTTGGGCATTCGGCGCCTACGCTTATCATTATCTTTATGCTGGTATTGATGCAGGGCCAAAAAGTAATTATCGCTATAAAAGAAAAAAAATATGCGATGATCACTACCTATTTCCTGCAAGGCCTGGTTACCGTCATTCCTTTTGTCATATTCGCTTTTCCGTTTTTGTATTACGTATATGGCAAATATCAGCTGCATTTTATAAACCGCATCATCCTGCAATGCGCACCCGGTGTATTTGCCCGCAAGGAGACCTTTAATCTACTGAAGCTGAACGTCACTTTTTCCATGATTGTTTCGATTATTGGCCTGGTTTGGTTCTACCGCAAATTTGAAAACCCTTTGATACGAAAAATAGTATGGTGCTGGCTTTTTATCACGCTGGTTATGTACATTTATGAGTCGGCCGTGCCAACCGCCGATAAAATACTGCATATCAACCTGCCGGATACCATACCCGCATTTCACTACTTCTTTTACTTTAAAGCCCTGCAGTCCATCTTTTTCGCCTTCGGATTTTTGTATTTATTCGAAGTGCTCGTCAACCGGATACAGCGTTTTACAAAAAAAACATTTGCGCCGCGGCTGCAGGAGAACTTGCTGCTGCTATCGATACTGCTCTGCATGCTCATCTATTTTCCAATTTACAGCAACAGGTACGATTTTTCGGTACTGCGGCAGCAGTCTATTGAAAAAGGCAATGAGAAGGACAAGATCGATGTGTATAATTTTATTACAAAAAATGTTCCGGCCGATCACGTTTTGCTTTGCGAACACGACTTATCGCTTTTCCCCGTAATGCCCACGGCCATAAAGATGGTGTCGGTTGAAACTTACTTTTCTAACCCCTATGTAAGTTATGATCAGCGCGAAAGCGACAGGAATGCAATGCTTTCCTATCTTACCACCGCCCAGCCCGATTCGGCTCAAAAACTGTTTTCCGAATACAAAGTGAACGACGTATTATTAACAAATGCTGACTTTGTAAAATATAAGCAGCCCGCATTTGCCAGCAGCACAGTTATCTTCAAAAATGGCGGATACACCATTTTGTCATTTGTCGAAAATAAATAGGCCGGTTGTTAACAGTTTACCGAAAGCAGGATTTTACAGCGAGGCGGCAATTTCGCTTACCTGTTTTGCTATCGCTTCAAAGGAAAGCTTTTCTTTAAAATAACCCAGGCATTTTTTCTGCTTTTCAGCGATGTCGATAGATTTAGTTTTAAGCAAGGCTGATAGCAGGGCGTCCGGGTTTCCGGCTTCGTACAGTAAGCCGCAATTACCGCCGTCGGTTATCATCCGGAAGGAAAAAATATCGGTGACAATTGGTATGCAGCCGCATGACATCGCCTCGCAAACCGCGGTTCCGCTGCCTTCATAATGCGAAGCGGAGATGAAAAAATCAGCGGCATTATACCAATAAAGCAGGTCCTTATGCGGTAAGCGCCCTATTAACATAATTTTATTTTTTTTGCCGCCGCCGTCAATCAACCTTTTTATTTCGCCAAGCAGTTCATCGGTATGATAGATCATATAAAGTACGGCGTCGGGGCTGCTTTCTGTAAATTTAAGGAAAGCTTTAACAACAGTCAGGGGGTCTTTATTGTCATTCAGCCTGCCCACCCATAAAAAAACGGGTTTTCCTTCCACGCCGGTTTTCAATTTCGCGGCCGCCTTTTTTACAGGGTAAAATATTGATGAAACCTCCATCACCTCGTGTATCTTTTTTGCCGATGCCAGGTTTCCTTTATCAACCCAATCCATTCCCATTTCGCGCGAGGCAAAGAGATAAGCATCGACATACCGGTCGGCAATTTTCTGGATGATCTTTCTTATGCCGCTAAATGGCTTCTCCGCGTGGTTTTGCGCAATTATTTTTGTTTTTTTATCCAGCAGCATCTTTAGCTGGATAAGCTGCAAAGGGTTGTGCAGCCCCTGTACAAAAACAATGTCGGGGTTCAAGCTTTTCACATAGCGGTTCAGCCGCCAGGGAAAACGTTTCTTTTTATTACCGAAATTTTTGAAATGGTACTGAACGCTATTATGGGTGCAAATGCCTTCGTAATTGATCTGCTTGATATTGATTACGGTATTTTCCCTGCTCAAACTCTCCGGCGCGCCCGCATAGCCCTCTGTTCGTTCGAACCAGCTTTCGGGCGAATCGAAGTTTAAGGAAGGCGCATAGGTGACAAAAACATATACCATAACCCGTTTTTAAAACAACCCCTCGATCTGCTGGTAATTACTTTTTTGGAACTCCAAAAAGCCCACGTGATAAAGCGATGAAGATCCCTGCCGGATTATTTTTTCGTTTAAAACCTTACCAACCATCAGCATATGATAACCCATTTTTTTATGGTGAATGATCTCTATTTCTTTGTACGATCCGGTAAAATCAGGCACCGGGAAGCTGAACATTTCACTCTTGATCGTGCCAAATGGCAGGTTTTCAATCGGGGTCGGCGCGCTGCTCGAATGCTTGCCCAAATCATATACGGTTTTTATATTCACCTTATCCGTATCGCAAACTACAACTTTTTTTGCTTCCAGTATTTTATTTAAAGTGACATTGGTAGTCCTCAATCCCAAAATATATAAACCTTCTTCAGCAATGTAACCTTGTATGTCCATGGGGAAAATATTATAGTAATTTTCGTCGCGGTACGATACGATAATGATCTTGCGGGGATATGAATACAGCGCGCTGATCACCTCGCGGCTATGGTAGGTGTTTGTTTTGGAGCGCAGAAAATAAGCAAAAAGCACAAGCCGGTGCAAAACGCTAAGCTGGTGGTTTTTTACTTTCTCAATTTTATAAAGCAGCAACTCGCCCTGCTCGGTCGGGATTTTTTCAATAAGCGATACGCCCATCGCGGCGTTGAGTTTACTGCCTTTTTTGAACTGTATAGTGACCGATTGTGCGTCAAGAAAATCGAGCTTGCTATCCGGCATCCAAACCGCAATGCAGAACGGATCGAGGCAAATCATGCCTTGATGGGCGGTGATGTCTGTTACACTTTTGTCTTTCTTTAAAAACACCTTTTCCTCCACCTGGTTTTGAGCCAGGCGGGTAATATAAAAGGTCTGTATTTTTTTGGCGCTCTTAAAAAAAAGGGTTTTAATAAGGGAGTTCATCTTTAAAAAGTATCGATATCGGCTGAAGTAAATTTAATTTTATCTATGGCTGAGTTTCTGGCCAGGTCTTTAAATATAACCGGGAAAGAGGGGATCGGCCTGTTAGCTTTAATGAACAAATTATGCAGGGTTGTGCCGGGGCTTGCATGGAAGTGTATTTCCTTTATCCCCAGCCTCACCGCCAGCTTTTTTAGTCGGCGCATCATTTGCTCAAATTCGGCCGGCTTTACAGAAATATCCCCGATCAATAAAACGCCGTCTATCTTTATCCACAAAACGGCGCTGCTCACTTTAATGACAAGCGTATCTGTATACGTTTTATACTTACGGTAATGATGATCGCGGTAAACGCCGGCGTATCCATCGCTAAATACCGAATTCGCCAATCCCTGCTGGTCAACCATATATTTTTTCAGCACCCTTTGCCGGTATTTGCTATACCATTTTTTCAGGATTGAAAATTTGCCGAAAGCTCCCGCCCAGGGAAACCTGGCGCCGCGGATTATAAAGCAATCCATTCGCTCCGTCATTACCCAGCCCAATTTATTGAGGAAACCAGGAAGGGAGTTTTGATTAGGGAACCCAAACACCAGCGCGATCCCCATGCTCCGGCACAATTGAAAAGTCATCTGCGCAAGCTCAACAAACAGGCCCTTATTGCGGTACTGCGGATGCGTCATGGTGTCGGCCGACTGGGCTGAGAGTACGATCCCATCGTCAAAACGCATAAAACAGGGAATAACGGCATAAAAGGCAATCGGGAAGCCCTGCTGGTCGTAAGCCAGGTAGCCAACATGTTTTGCCCCGGCGAACCCGGTGTCGTACTTCCTGGCGAAAAACCCAGGCGCAACCGTTTTGCCATACACGGCGGCGTGCAGTTTTTCCACGTCAGCCAGGTTTTTGTCGCCCAGCCTTTCAATGCGGTAGTCCAGTGCCGTTTTAACCTTAGTCATAGTTGCGCATTATTGTGGCATACATTTGATTATTGACCGATATAAAGGGGTTTACCGTGAAGCGTTCGCGCATAACGGGGTTGTTAACATCTGCCTGGGACAGAAAATCCATCGCAAGCAATTGCGTGAACCCTGCTTTTTTGGCCGCCTCTACCACATCGGCATTATAAGCCCCGTAAGGGAATGCAAAGCTGCGCACCGGTTTTTCAATAATACCTTCAAGATATTGCTTTGAAAGCGACAGCTCCTTAGCGGCATTGAAAATACTGAGCCTGGTGAGGTCGTTATGATAATAGCCATGCGCGCCAATACCGGCAAAAGGCGATGACGCCAGCTCCGCGATCTGCTCTTTAGTCATTTGCAGCCAGTAGTCTTCGTCGGCCTTTTTTATTTTAAACGGCGCCAGGGGATACAATAATTTCATCATTTCGGCCTTTTCTCTAAAACCGCAGGAACGCAGCTTCTCGTTCAAACTTATGCCGCTCGTGGCCGAGATGTACCTGTTAAACTGCCCTTTCCGGTACGGTTCATCTTCAAAAACAATATGCTCCGGCCCGTACTTCCCGGCTATGCTCAAAAAATCGTTCCACAAAATATCATAACCCTCATCCCTGATGGCGGTTATAAAAAATGTGGCCGGCGCCTGGTACTTTGTCAAAAGGGGCAATACGTATTTATGGTTATTGGCAAAACCGTCGTCGAAAGTGAGGCATACGTTAAACTTATCTTTGCTGAGGTTTCCCTCGTAATAGTCGTCCAGCGAAACGACATTAAAGTATTTTTTATAGAACTTGAGATGGGCCTCAAGCGTCTTAACTTTCAGGAAAATAGGATTGAACCTTGTATGGTCGCGCCTGCAAATGCCATGGTATATAAGTATCCGCGCCCCCCTGGCCGAGCGGTAAAAGTTTTTATACATGCCCAGCACATGCCCAATATCCCTCCTGAGGTATTTGCCTTCCCGCTTCAGCTTCTTTCGTATTTTTTGCAATAACGTCATAAATCAGGCAGTTTCGCGCGTATCTATATGAAAATCAGCTTTCGAATAATAACCCTTTATCTTTTCAATTAATCCCGGCAGGTCGCCCTGCACGTATTTACATGCGCCGTATACGTAAATTTTACTAAAATCACTTAAATCCACTGATTGCAGTTGATGCATAACAGATTCGTCAAATAACCGGATGTGTCCCTTATGCACCACAAGCAACAGATCGGCCGGGCCTGTCGCAAAGAATGCGTTCAGTCCGCTTGCGTTATTTTTTGCTTTTGCCACAACCAAATCGGCATCTTTGCCCGCAGCGATTTCGCCGGTGTGTAGCCGCCAGGTTTTTGCAGCATTTTCATTCAGGGACTGGTACAAAGTGCTGTCGCTAACCAGCATAGTTTGTCTGGCCGATTGCAAATGGTCCCACATATCCCAGCTACTTGTAAGCGTCGAGTCGGTCCCGAACAGCAGTGTCGTGTGTTTTTTTAACAGGTTTACCTTTGCTGTTTTATCCAGCAAAAAATAATTGGATTGCGGGCACCAAACTACAGCTTCAAACTTTTTTGCCTGGCCCTCAGACATCGCCACGGCATGTACGCCGATGAGTTTTTTTCGAAACAGGTTCCAGCCCGTCAGCTGGTCGATTTCGTTGGAACTCGTAAAATCGTCGCCCTCGCCAACATGTATATTCACCGGCAACTTTGCCTTGAACGGGTTATTCAGCTTAATTTTCCATCCTTTTTCAAATTGTACGGAATGCAGGCAATGGGTATCTTCAAATACAGTTATCAATTCATCCTCAATCTTTAGCTTCTCGCCATGATTTACCACTGTTGTTACCCCGCAAAGCAGGTTTTTATAAACGCCCCATTGCACACGCAGCGGCACCGGAATTTTCAGTACTTCGTTAATATCGTCTTTATAGGCATCGTGAATATGCTTTCCCCATTCGGTATAATTGGCGTATATCTTGTTGCCTAATCGGGGAAAGAGATTAAAATCAATATGATCATGCGAGTTGATAAGCCCCGGAAAGACGATGGCGCGGTCGAATTTAAGCCGCAGCTCATCTTCCTGGCCCCTCACGCCGGTTGATGATACGTTTGTTATCTTATCGCCCCGGATGCCGATATTTATGAGCTCGCCGGTATCTGCCCTATTTACATTTTCGATGATCATCCTGTTCTCCTGAAATGTATCCCGTAAATTACCGGGAAACCCCTGAACTTTTCATAAACAGGCGTTGCATTTTTTTCTGTATAATAATGCTTTACCGACTCGTCAATCTTTCTTTCGTAGCTGTAAACCTCGCTAAAGCCATTTTTTTGCATGACTTTTTTGATCGCATCCAGCGAGTGTACAAAATTCTTCACCGCGATTTGCGTTTTTTGGTGCTTGAATGTCCGCTTTCCGCCAAAGGCGAGGGCATCCGGGTGAAAGTCGGTGATGATGATATCGCCCCTGAATTTTAATATCCTGCCCCATGCATCCAGGGCCTCTTCAATATTTTTGATGTGGGCTACCGTGAGCGTCGATAAAATAACATCAAAAGTGCGGTCGTCAATATCTGAAAAATTATTGTCGCCAATGGTATAGGTGTGAGCAGCGGGAAATTTTTCTTTTAGCTTACGGAGCATCCCTGTGGAAACATCAAAACCGGTTAAGCTTTCGGGGTGTTCCTTTAAAATTTTGCCCCAGTGCCTGCCTGTTCCGCAGCCAATATCGGCAACGGCTTTGTTTTTTATATCGATGCCGTTAAGCAGTTGTTTGAACAATATTTCGTCGAGGTCGAGCATCAGGTTGCCCGGTTGTGAATCATAATCCGCCGACCAAAGGTCATAAGCCTCTACAACCTCCCGCTCCTTTATAGCTGGGGAGAAGATTTGGCGGCTGATATATTTTTTCAGGGTTTTTATCAAGTTCTTTAAGGGTTTAAAAAAATCAATGTGGTTTGCCGGTTCCGGTTCTGCGCTTGTTCATTGCGTCTCTTCACATCGCTATGCACCGCACCGCCGCCGGTTAAAAAGAAATACGAGCCATTATTTATAAAGGTTGCTCAACCATTTTTATTTCCCGGTTCAGGCAACCTTAACTTTTTACAAGGCGTAATTGGTATTAGTAATTGTTTGTTAAGTTAAATTGGGTTTATTGTTTTGTAATCCCCGCAAAGATGGGTGAAATACCGGCGGGCTTTTGCCCGCCGGTATTGCGGGGATCCCTGAAAGCGTTTAAAAAGTAATTGTGTAATTTTCAAGATGAGTAAGATATTACTGTTCAACCCCAAAAGCGCCACCGGCAAGCATCGTATTCCAAACTCCATTTTAAGCATCGCAGCCTCGGTTGAGGGAAAATATGAATGGGTTGTAGTAGATGGCAACCGCGAACCCGATCCGCTTAAAAAGATAATATCGTACTTAAATACCGGCGAATACAAATACATCGGCTTCACGGTAATGCCGGGGCCGCAACTAAAGCAATCCATACCTTTTGCAAAAACGATAAAAGAAAAGTTCCCTCAAACCACTATGGTTTGGGGGGGCTATTTCCCATCAAGCCACCCTAAGATCATCCTTGACTCAGGCTACGTTGATTTTATCATCAACGGCCCTGGCGATCATGCTTTCCCGGCGCTGATCGACGCACTGGAACACGGCAGGCCTTTTGAATTTATAAAAAATATCATCTACAAGGCGGGAACAGAAATGGTTAAAACGCCGAAGGAAGACCTTTTTGAACAGGAGACCCTGCCTCCCCTGCCATACGATAAGATCAACCGGTTTTATGATATTGGCAAACATTACCTGGGCAAAACTTACCTGGGTGAAAAAACGCTGGCCTACCACTCCAGCATCGGCTGCCCTTTTACCTGCTCATTTTGCGCCGTGGTGCCGATATTTGAGGCAAGGTGGAAGGCAAAATCGGCGCAGACCGTTTATAAGGATATAAAATACATTAAAGATAAATGGGGCGCCGACGCCATCGAGTTTCATGATAACAACTTCTTTGTGTCGGAAAAAAGGACCGTAGAGTTCTCGAAGCTGATCGCACCCGAAAAAATGTCGTGGTGGGGCATGGCCCGTATCGATACCATGGATAAGTTTACCGACAAATCCTTGGAAACGATACGCGAAGGGGGCTGCAAGATCATTTTTTTCGGGGCGGAAAGCGGCAATAACCTTATACTCGATCAACTCGACAAAGGCGGCACCCAAACCGGCGAACAGATAATCCGGTTTGCAGAGCGGTTGAAGAAATTTGATATTATTCCTGAATATTCATTTGTACTGGGCACCCCGGCCCCGACGCCCGAACAGGTAGAAGCACAGATAGATTTTGAAATAGATTTTATAAAGCAGGTGAAGGCGGTGAACCCGCGGACGGAGATCGTTTTGTACACCTACAGCCCGGTCCCTACCGAAGGCTCAACATTGTTCAAACAGGTGCAGGAAGCAGGCTTTAGCTACCCAAAGATGCTGGAAGACTGGATAAGCCCGGCCTGGGAAAATTTCGACATGCGTAAAAATCCGCTTACTCCCTGGCTAACGCCCGAAATGATCGATAAAATAAGGGATTTCGAAACGGTACTGAACGGCGTGTACCCAACCGTGACCGACATCCGTTTGAACATGATAAAACGAAAAGCCATCCAGATGGTAGCCGGTTTACGTTACAAGGCGAGCCTTTATAAATATCCCTACGAGATAAAACTGCTGCAAAAAGTTTGGCGGTACCGCCAGCCGGAAATACAAGGGTTTTAATCACCAGGCCCATGAAGATAGCCAACTTCGATAATGAGTCAAGCGACATGCAGGAAACAAACTCCGTTTTTGAGGATTTGTACCACGAAGTACGCCGCCGGGAAAAAAGGCTGTATTCTGATGGCCAGTTAATGTTTTTGCCGGATGTCGATCCCTCGCATGTTCATTTTAAAGAATGGCAGGTACGAAAACGCTCATCGCAGAAGTTACTGGCTTACCTCGCGAAAAAAAACATGCCGCTGAATATTTTAGAGATCGGCTGCGGCAATGGCTGGTTGTCGTCAAGGCTATCATCTATTAAAAACAGCAAGGTAATTGGCTTGGATATCAACGAGCTTGAAATTTTGCAGGCCAAACGGGTTTTTAAAAAGGACAATCTTGAGTTTATATGCGATAGTTTTAACCCGGGAATATTTCATGGTACAAAGTTCGATGTGATTTTATTTGCCGCTTCTTTGCAGTATTTCCCCTCGGTAAATCAAATTTTGCGAAGCGCCCTTACCTGCTTAAAAGGAAACGGGGAAATACATATTATGGATACGCCCTTTTATAATCCCGGCGAAATAGCCGACGCCATGCTGCGGGCTAAAGAATATTTCGCTATGTTAAATTGCCCCGAAATGGCGGCATATTATTTTTATCATACAATAAAAAATTTAAAGTTATTCAACTACAGGGTTCTGGCAAACCCGGCCAGCTTTGTTAACAGGCTGAGCAAGCGGCAGGGGTTTTATTGGATAGCTGTAACTCATTAATAATTATGGTCGGGCAGGCGTTATATCATACTTACAAGCGGTACCGCACACTGCAAACGCATAAAATTTCGGCTTTGCCGATTGTTATTCTTATGCCGCACAGCGCCTGCAATTGCCGCTGCGTAATGTGCGATATATGGAAGGATAATAAAAACCTTAAGCAGCTAACGGAAGAAGACATAACAGGCTTGCTGGATACCCTGCGAAAATTTGGAACGCGGCAGGTTGCCATGTCGGGCGGGGAAGCTTTGCTCAACGCAAATTTTTTCAAGCTCTGTGCCATCCTCAAAAAGGAAAATATAAAAATAACCCTGCTTTCGACCGGCTTGTCGGTTAAAAAAAATGCGGAACAACTATTGGAGTGGGTAGATGACCTGATACTTTCATTAGACGGGGACGAGCCTACGCACGATGCGATCAGGAATGTGCCGGGGGCCTTTGATAAACTAAGGGAGGGCGTTCAGCATCTCCGGTCTTTAAACCCGGATTACAAGATAACCGCCCGGACGGTGATACACCGGCTTAATTTCAGGAACTGGGAAACCATTATCGACGAGGCAAAGTGGATGGGGCTTGACCAGGTAAGCTTTTTGCCGGCCGACGTAAGCAGTCATGCTTTTAACCGTCAAATGGCCTGGGAAAAGCCGAGGCGGCATGAAATATTGATTGGAGAAGATGAGCTGCCCGAATTGCAGGCCGTGATCGACCGGATAATTAAAAATAACAGCTTCGACTTTGATTCCGGCTTTATTGCCGAATCGCCCGAAAAAATTCAGCATATCTATGATTATTATGCGGCGTTTTACGGGTTAAACCCATTCCCATATAAAAAATGCAATGCGCCGTGGGTATCTACCGTCATCGAAGCGGATGGCAGTGTACGCCCATGTTTTTTTCATGATGTGATAGGCAATATAAGGGATTCGTCGCTGGCGGCCATTTTAAACAGCGGGCCGGCAGTTAATTTCAGGAAAACGCTTGACATGAGCACAAACGCTACCTGCGTTAAATGCGTTTGCTCGTTAAACCTGTCGCCATTTGCAAAACTTGATTAATAAAAAAGTATGAACCGGGTATTATTCACACATTCTTACTTTTTACGTTTCGACCCTAAACAGTGGCAACTGGGCCAGCCCTATCCGCCCCTGGGAACCTTATATGCCGCCGCCTTAATGCGCCAAAATAATTATGAGGTTTCGCTGTTTGATACCATGTTTGTGAGCGACCCCGGGGAAGTTATCCCGGCCATAGAAAAAAATAAGCCCGATTTTTTTGTGATATATGATGATGGCTTTAACTATCTCACCAAAATGTGCCTTACCAACATGCGCGAGGCAGCATTCAGCATGTGCAAGGTCGCAAAGGAAGCGGGGTGTACGGTTATTGTTTCCAGCTCGGACTCGACCGACCGATATGCAGAATACCTTGCCGAAGGCGCTGATTTTGTAATAATCGGCGAGGCTGAACAAACCTTAGTCGAGCTGACGCGGCACATTGAAACCGGAAGCAATGACTACGCTCACATAAACGGGCTTGCCTATATAAAAAATGGTATAGCAATTAAAACGGCGGGCCGGCCGGTTTTAAAAGATCTTGACAGCCTGCCCTTGCCGGCCTGGGACCTGGTTGATATAGAGGCTTACAGGCAAACATGGCTTAAGCATGCCGGCTATTTCTCGCTAAACATGAGCACTACCCGGGGTTGCCCTTTTAAGTGCAACTGGTGCGCCAAACCAATATACGGCAACCGTTATAATTCGCGCAGCCCGCAAAATGTGGTTGCCGAGATTAAACTGTTAAAAGGCAGGTACCAGATGGACCATATTTGGTTCTGTGATGATATTTTTGGTTTAAAGCCCGGCTGGGTCGCCGAGCTGGCGCGGCTGCTGGCCATCGAACAGACCAGGATCAGGTTTAAGATACAATCGCGGGCTGATTTGCTGGTGCAGGAAGATACCGTTAAGGCGCTGGCGGCATCCGGCTGCGAAAACGTGTGGATCGGCGCCGAAAGCGGCTCACAAAAAGTGCTTGATGCCATGGAAAAAGGCATTACGGTAGCCCAGGTCCGTGAAGCTACCCGGCTAATGAAAGAACAGGGCATTAAGCCATCTTTTTTTATACAGTTTGGTTACCCGGGTGAAATGAAGGAAGATATTAAGCTAACCATTGCGATGATCAATGAACTATTACCCTTCGAAATCGGTATATCAGTATCCTATCCCCTCCCCGGCACATCATTTTATGAAAGGGTAAAAGCCGATCTGAAGAAAAAGACCAACTGGACCGACTCCGATGAAATGGCCCTGATGTTTTGCAATACATTTCCGCCTTCGTACTATAAGCAGCTGCACCGGTACGTTCACCAAAATTATCACATGCACCTGGCAAAAAACAGCCTTATTAAACTGCTGAACAATCCCCTGCGTGTTAATACAAAAAGCCTGCGCAAAGCATTGTCGGTTTTTTACCATGCGCCCGCTGCATTTATTGAGGGAATGAGGCTGCGAAAACTTGAGGAGGTACATGGATGAAATCCATTGCCCCAAATATTAACGAGCGCCTTGCCGAGGCTGCGTTTAGCAGCCAATCGGTCATTTTCGATGAAATATACTCGGGTAACGCCATCGTTAATTATAAACGGGAGCGTGTGCGGGCGCACGTGCTCCAATACCTGGCGCCTGGCAGCTCCATACTCGAACTAAACAGCGGTACCGGGGAGGACGCCCTGTTTTTTGCCCAAAAAGGCCATAAAGTGCATGCCACCGATATCTCCGGGGGTATGCAGCAGCAGCTCGTGCAAAAGGTCGAACAAGCCGGCCTGGAGGGGATTGTGAGCAATGAGTTATGCTCATTCACAAAACTGTCACAACTAAAAAACAAAGGCCCTTATGATCTCATATTTTCAAACTTTGCCGGCTTAAACTGCACTAATGAATTAAGTACCGTATTAGCCTCCTTCAGCGATCTGCTAAAACCCAATGGCATAGTCACCCTGGTAATTTTACCAAAATTTTGCCTTTGGGAAACTTTGCTGGCATTTAAAGGGAAATTCCGCACGGCAACCCGCCGGTTTTTTTGCGGAAATGGCGCCCGCGCGCATATCGAGGGCACTTATTTTAAATGCTGGTATTACAACCCTTCTTACGTGATCAAACAACTGAAGGACGAGTTTGAACTGCTGGCAATTGAGGGCTTATGTACATTGGTGCCGCCATCATATATCGAAGGCTTTGCCGAAAAGCACCCCAACGCCTACCAGTTTTTAAAAGAAAAAGAAGACAAGTTAAAATCCCGCTGGCCCTGGAAATTTATCGGGGATTACTATATTGTATCGCTCAGGAAGAAGTAGATGTTCAAATGATTTGATTTGAAAATGTGTTGATTTGAAGATTTGATGATGGGAATAACCGCCGAAATGGCATCGCTAAATATTGCCGCGAAATATCATTTTCAAATCTTCAAATCAATAAATTTTCAAATTAGTACATCTGCACATCCTCATTGTGCCAAACTGCGCTCGTAGCCTTGCAAAACGTCGGCTACTTTGCATACATACTTTGCCAGCAGCTTGCTTTGAAAATTTGAAGGGTCGGGTTTTGAGAAATGCTTGCCGGTTTTCATGCCCATAACAATACCATGGCTGTTTAACTTTTTATGTATAGTTTTCCTCGACCAGCGGCGCGCGGTAATTTTCATGAGCATATTATCGATCATGTCAAGCAGCGGGTTGTTCGGCAGCCAGCCTGATACCTTTCCTAGAAACGACGATTTTGCGGGTTTGGCGGTAGCGATGCGCATGGTTTTGTTCGGCAAAAAATTCCGGGTCCATGCGTTGGCCGCATAAAACCGTTCAAATACGGTATCGCCCTGCAAAGGCATGAGCGTGCCGATCTCGATAGCCGTGTAAATATTTTTTTCGGCTATTTCCATCTGCTGCTCATCTACGTAGTAATTCATGCAAAAATAATGCTCCTTGTTAACCAGGAAGGTCAGCTTTTTAAAGCAGTGCATAATGGTACGGGCTATCCAAAGCCTGTTTTTTGCAGTGATAATAAACAGGTCGATATCCGAATATTCGTCGGCAAAGTTTTTTGATAATGAGCCGGATATCGCCACCCCGCGCACATACGGAAACCTGATGAGTATGTTGCCCACCTTTTCGGCAATTGCGATAAGCTCCGATGCTTTTTGATTGCCCTCGTTGCGGCGCACCACCATATAATGGTCGTTTTTTAAACAATAAAACTTATCAAACAGGTGAATTTTACCGCTATCCAGCAGGCATTTGAGCGCATCGTCGAAAGCATCGTAGGGATATTTGTTTTTCAGGAACCTGAACACCTCTGCCCTTGTCAGGGGATAATTGAACATGTCGAAATACGCCAGGGTAGCTAAAATATTTTCCCTGATCTCCGGCAAGCTCTTGTTAATTAAGGGGTACGATTTATCCTGCATCTAACACAAATTCTGTATACAATTATGACGGAGCAATTATATGTTTGGTTGCCCTCGGGGAGAAAAAAAAGTCCTTAGCCGGCAGTTCAAAGTCCTTAGTCCTGATCTCTGCTGACTATACCTCCACCGCATGCTCCAATACGGTTTTCCGGCGTACGGCAGGCACAGACACGGGCCCTTCACCTGAAAAAACAAAAAACGTAAAGAAAAACGCGTAAAAAAATGTGCCCTTATCAACGTCGAGCAAATTCTCGGACAATGAAACTATCGTTATCAACATCATGAACGTTAAGAAGAGCAGGTCCTTCCGCCGGAAGGCAATGTTAAAACCAAAAACCAGGCTGGCAATATAAACAAGCAAGCCTATTATGCCCGACTTGATCAAAAAGCTAAGGTATTCGCTATGGGCATTTAAACGGTTCAAATACGAATTGAATAATTTATGATCAAAATAGGTTGTTTGCAGCAAGCCGATTTCCGAACCGGCGCCATGGCCTATTACGGGCGATTGGCCAATCAACTCCGTCGCCGCCCCCCATCTTGACCACCGGCTGTCGGTGGTTGCGCCCGGCGGCGACTTTGACAGATCGAGGCGTAGTTCGGCAACATAGCGTTCTTTTAACGCTCCCGAATTCATAATAACGATCCCGGCCAGGATAGTAAGCGAAGCTGACACAAGGATAAACCTCAAACGCTGCTTTCCTTTCAGCAAAAAAAACGGCAGCGCCGCATTCACGGCGATCACCAGTACAACCAGTATTGATTTTGAGCTTAATTGTATCAGCCCTGCAGCCAGGATAGCGCTGCACAGCAAGTAAAACAGTTTCCTGTAAAATGATCGTTCGTTCATTAAAACGGTTAACAGGTAAATCAGCGCCACCACAACCTGCATCGAGAAAAAGGTGGCATGCATATCTATCGGCTCCGAAAAATTATGATTTGTAAATGCCGGTGAAAATAATTGCGAAACAGGCAGCTTATAGTGCCCGGTAACAATTAGGGCATCTATATACAGGTAAATGATTGTCGCCGTGCAAACCAGCGCAAAAACCATTAACAATTGCTGCCGGTATTTTTTTATATCGAGCGGGTTAAGACAAAATACTATTGGAAAGATAAGAACGGTGATGCGTTTTCCCCATTCGTCAAATGCGTCATGCTTGTTTATCGCGTAGATGGTACTTAATACGGTTACTATGAATACCGACTGCAGCGCCAGTGTCCGCCAGTTCAGCAACGGTTTGATTGATCTTTTATCCAGGTGGATGAGCGTATGTATGGTGTAGCTTGCCAGTATAAGATGGCTGTAAAACATGTTGAAGGGCAAGCTGGCCAACAAAGCCATCAAATGGTAATAGCTTATTTTATTGGCCAAACTATCATTTATGTAAAACAACCTGTTCATGTTTTGATTTACGGTGACACTCTAAAATAAATTCTTCGTACTGGTCAATTATCTTTTCCCAGTTAAACTGGTATTTTATTTTGTGCAGGTTATTGCGCACCATAACTTTTTCGGTTTCTTTATGCTGCACCGTCTCGACCAGGGTACGCACATCATTTTGGTCCGAAAAATAAAACGCATCCGAATGCAGCACCGACTTATTGAATGGATTATTGTGCGCGGCGATCAGGGCCTCGCTGGCCATGGCTTCGAGCAGCGAAGGGTTGGTACCGCCAACGCTATGCCCATGAAAATACAGGTATGAATTATTTTGCAGCGCCCTCACTTTGCCCGGCTCAAAAATTGCGCCTTTAAACTCAATGCGGCTGTCGTTTTTAAATTTATGGGTGATGAATTTCCCAAAACGGTTACCGGTATCGCCCAAGACCTTAAATTTCCTCGGCGAGTTGCTGTTGTTAAACCCTTCCAGTATCGTTTCGATATTGTTTTCCGGCTCCATCCTCGCCATTAATAAAAAATAATCTTCCTTAATGGCTTCACTGTTATCCACCTGCTCACGCTCTTCCTCCGAAAACAGGTCGGCCCCGTACGGGATATATTTGCTGTCGATATAATATTTGTCCCTGAGGTATGCCTTTATGATGAGCGAATCAGAGATATAATATTCACTGTATTTTACGGCCAGTTTTTCGGCATATTTTAAAAATTGCTGCACAGGCGCCGAGTATTTCGACCGCTTCCATTCCAGGCCATCCATATTGGTAATGATGGTGCTCTCCGACGGATATAAACTCCCCCAAACCGAACTGCTGGTATAACCCATGATCAAAACCACATCAAATTTTCTTTTCCTGGCATCCATCAGGCAGTTAAAATCATATATAAACTGGCCGGATTGCCCCAGCAGATATTCCGGGTCGAAGCAGTGCCTTATTTCAACCCCGTTCCAGCCGCTTTCGCTGTACGGATGGTTATGCGAATTGTAAACGGTTACGGCATGCCCCCTTTTTACCAATCCCTCCGACACATATTCAGATATATGTTCAAACCCCCCATAATGATTCGGGATGCCCCTTGTACCTAATATCGCAATTCTTAATTTCATGCTATAGCTGCTGTTTGATATGCTTTTAATGTTTGTATTGCCGCCTGTTCCCAGGTGTATTTTTTTAATATTTTTTGTTGTAAATTATCGTTAAAGGGGCTTGCGCTTGCTTTTTCGACCGCCGCAAGTATGGCTTCCGGGTCTGCCGGGTCGCAGTAAAAGGCATCATTGCCAAAGTATTCGCGTGTATCGCCCTTATCCGTAATTACAATATTGCAGCCCATCGCTGCTGCCTCGATGGAGCTTAAACCAGTTGTTTCAAACCAGCTTGGCAACACATGCACTTTAGCGCGCTGGTAATAAGCCAGTAGTTCGTTCTGCGGCATGTGCTCGATAAAACTGACATTTGCTGCTGCTATATTTCTGCAGCGATGGTAATAATCCGCCTGGTTTGGCGCGTGCGCCCCGATGATCATTAATTGGAATTGGGTGCCGTTTAGCGCCTTAATGAGGTTTAATTGATTTTTTATCCCTTCAATTCGCGCCACACAAAGCACCAGCTTATCATCCTTTTGAATAAGCGGGCTGCACTTAAACAGGCCGGGGTTGATGCCGTTGGGAACCACCATATATTTAACCTTGCATAAATAGCTCCGCTCAACGCGCCTGTATTCCGATTCGGAATTAGGCAGGATCATTTTAGCGGCATTCAGTATTTCGATGATGCTTTTGCGCTGGCCTTTCCAGCTGTATTCAATACTCGCCAGGTGATCGCGTCCCAGCAGCCACCGCGCCATTGTCTTCAGGTATTCGATGCCATCGGCGGGCAAAAAGCTGAATAATTTACTGGCCCCTTTACGGTGATATTTGTCGTATTCGCCGTAGTTGCAAAGTATGGTAGAAACAACAAAGGGCTTCCTGGATTTTTTACTATGGTACAGTATGTCGGCTGGCCTTATAATGTTAAAGAAATGCAGCAAATCGTACTTATTATAGGATATTAACTGGTTTGATAGCAATATTTCAGCCTCAACCCCCATCGCGATAAGTTCCCTGACGGTTTGTTCAATTTGAACCGTATCCCCGCCCGGGACCGAGTATAATGTCGATCTTGCAATAAATGCTATTTTCATCGGTGCGCTCATTCTTTTAATTATACTTTACCGGGTTGTTTCTATGCAGCCAGTTAATAAACCGCGCCGGGAAATAACTCACTGTGTACAACAAATAGTTATCCAGCCGCAAAGGCTGCAGGCTTATAGCCATTGCCACATTTGAGCGCGCTCTTTGGGGTTGAAAATTATTAAGCAGGTATTTTTTGCCGCATAAGGCGTAATAGGCGCCTTCCTTTATTTTCCGTGATGACTTTTTACCGCTTACGGTGTAAAGCTCCTGTCCCTCGGCTTCTGTAATGGCCCGGTTTTTTAATGTGGTGTATTTTATAGACCGGAATTTACGCGAATGCCATTTCTCATCGATCGTTATCGATTCGGGATTGAGCCGTACTTTGATCAGCGGCTGCGAAAGATTACAAGCTTTTTCCCTTTTTAAAATGTTCACCCATAAAAAATGATCCTCGAACGTGTATGCATGCTCATTATAGCCCCCGGCATTTATGACCAGTTCCTTGTTATAAAAAACGCTGGAGTGGATAAAAGGGCAAACGGAATATTTTAGCTGTTGTATTTCTTCGTTAAGGTGCCCGGCGGGGTGATGGGTAAAAATGTAGTGGCCATCGGCGTCCACGTAGTCTGCCGCCGAGCCGATCACGCTGTATTCCGGGTAAGCTGTTATAAAATCATACTGGATCTTCAGCCTGTTTGGATAGCATATATCATCGGCATCAAACCGGGCTATATATGGCGCGCGGGCATAAGCAAGGCCCAGGTTGAGCGCCGATGCCACGCCTTTGTTCTCCTGGCTGATAAGCACTATGCGCGGATCATTGAACGAACGGACCATTTTTGCCGTTTCGTCGGTCGACCCGTCATTAACAATCAACAGCTCAAAATCATCAAATGACTGGGCTAATACCGACGTAATAGCTTCGCCTATATATTTCGCTGCATTGTATGCAGGCATCAAAACCGTCACCTTCGGATTATTTATGTCCATAACTCACCGGTTTTAGTTTTAGATCAGCTGTTTCTTTAATATTCAGCAACAGCAACAGTTCAAAAAATACGATTACTGATAGCTGCTCAAACCAGTAATCGATAAAAAACACAGCCAGCGCCAGCAGCAACAAGGGGATGCCGTAGGTGAGGGTTTTATAATGCTTTGCAAAAAATCCAAGATAACCTATAATAAAGGCCGCAATACCGGCCAACCCGTATTCGGCCAGTAACTGATTATATACCGAAAAAGGGCTGTTAGTTAAAGAGTGCAAACCGTTTCGTTTGCTAAAAAAATTGAGATAAATGTCAAGATGGTTCGATAGAAAGTCTTTACTGATATAAACAAACTTTGCGGGGTAGCCACCTTCCAGCCCAAGCCCGGTAGCTTTAAATGCAAGTTTTGACGAGAAATTGCCAACCCCGCTCCCGGCAATAATCTTTACCGGGTGATATTTCAAAAAATGTACGGTCTGCAATAATCCGGTAACCTTTCCCGGCACCCCCTCTTTGAAAGTCGCTTGCCTCGAAATTGGCAGGCTGCTTTTATGGGCGTTAATAAATGTTAATAATCGTCGTTCATCCGGCGTAGTGTCTGTCGGTGTAAGATAAGGCGGTTTATTTATGTCGGGGCCGGCGATCAGTATGCGCCCATGATAGTTTGGTAAAGCCGGGGCCGTTTTAACAACTGCCTTAACTGGTTGTTTTTTAGCAGCGGCCGCGCAAACGCTGTCGATGTAACTTTGGGCGGCTTTTCGTTTTATATCTTCCTGGCTCAAAACCACCGGGGCAGGAACGGCCGCGATGGCTGCAGCCTCGGGTTTCGGCGCCCGGAAGGCATTTTCGATGCTGTAAAAAGCGTACTTGTTGTTCTGGGGCGAAATCTTCACCATAAATATAACCAGGAACATAACGCAAATAGTAATAAGGCTTTTTTGATCCTTTGTGCTTTTAAATATGAATAAAAGCGCCAGCACAAAAATTAATATGAGGTTTGTGAAGTTGCTTCCGGTGAGCAATAGCACGGCCATGCAAACGAGTAACATCACGGGCTTCTTTTTGTCGAGAAAATATACGACCCCAAAGGCATTTAAAACCGCGTTCGTGGTCGAAGTATCAAAAGTAAGTCCCCTGATATAATCACCGGTGCCTATAAAGTATTTCTGGTATTCGCCCTGGTAGGTGTAGGGGTTAATGACGCCGGTTTCCCAAACTATTGCAGCGATATTAAAAAATGAGATAACAGCATTGATAACAAAAAATACCAGGATGGTCCTGTCTGTTACTTCGGTACTGTTACCTTCAACCGATAATTTAACCTGGTGAACGGCTAACAGGCATAACCCCCAAAATACGATACCTGTAAAAAATAGCGGCAGGTAGTTGGCATCTGCATAATTTCTGTTGATCAGCAGCGCGATAAAGGCAATTCCTATAATAAGCAGGTAGAAAAGCGGGAGCCTCGAATTTTTTAAACTGAACCCAAACCGGAAATTGAAACGCAGTAAATAAATGATAATGATTGCCGGAATTTTTACCGCCAGCTTCACATTTAAAAAGAGCATCAAAAACAGCAGGAGCTTCCAATCTATCTTATCAAGCAGCTTTTTAATACTAAACCCGGCAATACTATTAGTCATTTGTTATCCATTAACAGGTGGTTGCAGGCAGTTTCAAAAAGGGTGCAATTGTCCGTCACATAATACCAACGGTATTTTACGCTGCCATACTGAACGATTGAAGCATCTTTGCACTTTACCGGTTTTCCACTTATTCCTTTCAAGGCCCTTCAACCGTTCAGGATGACAATTCGCAACTCATACATGGCGGCCAATTACATCCTTTTTTTGAACTAATCTACATGATGAGTTACGGTACGAAAATGAAAATGGTTGCCTGCGGCAATACCAAACCGGTTTATTTTTACCAACTAAAAAGGTGCTTTAGCTTGTCGCGGTCGGACGGCTTGAGTTGCAGCGAAATGCGGAGAAACACCATATAAAGCGCTATGCCGGCAGGCAGCATCAGCCAGCTTCCCGGTAAAAACAGCCGGCATGCCCACCCGCTGATTAAGGCGCATAAAGTGCACAAAACAAGCGGCTGCCAGCTGTTCCGGAGGCTGATGTCCGCGTTTTTCCGCAGGTAATAAAAGCTCTGAACAACGCAAGCTGCCAGGAAGGCAAACGCGGCGCCTTCATTTTTAAAGAAAGGTATGAGCAAAATATCGCCGGCAACGTTTACAACAAATGTTATAACGAAAGATTTCAGGATCATTTTTAATCGCCCCTGTGCAAAATACATGGTCCACAAAAAGTTATTCAGGTAAATGAAGGGCAGGCAAAACGATAAAATAAATATGGTTTTAGCGTTTATCAGACCATATTTCCCTGAAGTAATCCCGTCGATAACCGGGCTCCAGCATATATTTAAGATCAGGCCGGTAAGGGCTGCAACAATCATTTCCACCCGTACTAAAAACTTAAGTTCATCCAGGCGAATATCCTTTTGCTGAACCAATTTTGTAAACCTGGGTATGAGCAGCGGGGCGATGGCCAGTAAGGGCAGGGTTGAAATTTCGAATATTTTATAAGCAAAACTATATTCGGCCAAGCTTGCAGCCGATACCATGAAGCCAATAAATATCCAGTCAAACCGGGCCAGGGCCGATGTGATAAGCACCACGCCTGTTTGCGGCAATGCTTCGCGAAGCAATTTAAAATAATTAACACTATCCCACCTGACCTTTAACGGCGTTCCCGTGGCCCTCCTGAACACAAAAATGCAAAACAACAATTCCACAACATCGCCGCCGATAAAAACGAAGATCACATTGGGCATAGTTAAATTATGCAGCAAACCCAACGTAACCAGGCTGAAACAGCGCACAGCGTTTGATATTACCGACATATAAGCCAATAGCCTGAACCGCTCCAACCCGTTTGCCGCTTGCTTAAAAGGGGTAGAAAAAAAGATCATCAGCTTGCCCATACCGATCAATAACAGCAGGCTGTACAAATCATTCACTTTCGCAAAAAAGGAAAATCCTAAAAACAGCAAGCCATAAAATATAGCCCCGGTAATAATTACATGAAACAAGTAAATAGATAATATCGAAGAGGTATCGGCCCCGGCTGCGATTTTTTTTACTACGAGTTGGTCGATGCCAAAAGAAAGAATGTTGAAAGCCGCCAGTAAAACGGCCAGGGAAAGATTTATCTGGCCGAAATTATTTTTATCAAGCCCCGTTGAGAGCACATAAAATATCCCCAGCCCCAATACCTGGTTAACAATAAGCTGAACTGCGTTTACCGACAGGTTTTGGACCAGTTTTCCTTTCATTGCCTAAAAGTAGGTGAATAAGCGCCGGGAAGCAAGCGGCGGGAGTTGAGAGTTAAGAACCAAGAGCCAAGAGCCAAGACGAAAAATTGAACAAAACTTCATACCCGGCTTTTAGCGCATCGTGTTTTCTTAATCCCTTTCCAAGCTCTTGATTCTTGGTTCTTGATTCCTGGTTCTTGACTCTTGGCTCTTGATTCTTGGTTCTTGATTCCTGGTTCTTGACTCTTGGCTCTTGATTCTTGGTTCTTGGCTCTTGATTCCTGGTTCTTGGTTCTTGATTCTTGGTTCTTGATTCCTGGCCCTTGATTCCTGGCTCTTGGTTCTCTTCCCTAAATCAGTATTCCACAACAAAACTGTCTTTAACGGTTTGTTTGTCTCCGGGCCTATTTTCCATCTGGCTTAAAAAGTGGTATTTGCGGCGGGTGTTCTTAAGCGTAGTTTTGGCAATGTCCCAGCCTTCGCGGCCATCTAAAAATCCGAGATAGATAATATAGTTTTTGAAGAACCCGAAAACAGGCGACAGGTACAGCTTAACCAAATTAACCCGTTTGCCGGTATTGAAGTATTTCTTAGCGCTGAGTTTCGCGTAGTAAATACCCTTGCTGTCATATTCTTTCAAATCCTTTACCGAATAATGATGCACGCGCCCCTTTATCTTTTTTACCAATATATTCGCTGGCAAAATCAGGGTTTCGTGAACCATCGTTTCCGACCACTTTACCAAACTACGGTTAAAAAGCCTTATGTGGTGGTCCCTGCCCCAGCTGCCGAACCTGATAGGTTTTTTACCAAAATACGACCTGAATTTAATATCGTACACAAGGCCGGGGTCGTCGTACTTTAATTTATGCATCGAGCGGATCAGTTCATTGTCGGGCAATTCGTCCGCATCAATACTTAGTATCCAATCGTACCTGGCTTCCGCGATGCCTTTGTTTTTATTGGCGCCATACCCATCCCACGATTCTTTAAACACCCTGCAGCCGAGGCCGGCGGCAATGCCCACAGTGTTGTCGGTACTTCCATTATCTACAACAACAATATCATCTGTGATCTGCCCGGCCTTTTTGATGCAAGCGGCAATAATATCGGCCTCATTTTTAGTAATTATAACGATAGAAACAGGAACCATCTGTTGACTTTTTATTGCCGCAGGGGCATTGTATTTGTCTATTATATCGTAAATTTACGTGTGATGGTTGCCTTTGGGGAGAAATATTAGTTCGTGGTTCATGGTTCATAGTTCATAGTCAGGAACTATCATTACCATGAACTATGAACCATGAGCCATGAACAAAATAGGTTGTTGATAACCAATAGATTACACCTTTTTTATAACAATCAGGCAACCTTTATTTACACAAAAACGTGATGTTGTTATAAGAGCGAAAATGACCGAGACTAACACGATATAAACCCATATGGGAGAAGAAGAGTTACATCAACTGATCAGGGGCTGTATAAAGCAGGATAGAAAATGTCAGAAAATGCTGTACAAGGCTTTTTATGGCTTTGCTATGGGTATATGCCTTCGTTATGCCGGTAACCGCGATGAGGCAGCAGAAGTGATGAACCAGGGGTTTTTTAAGGTGTTTACGCATATCGACAGCTATGATATCTCAAGGCCGTTTAAAGCCTGGCTTGGAAAGATCATGATGAATGTTTCTATTGATTTTTACCGGGCTAACCTTAAAATGGCTTATACGGAAGACCTTGACAATGCCGAGCATGTTACCGATGGGGAACTTGTAGACAGGAACCTCCATTACAACGATCTTTTATTAATGGTGCAGCAGCTTCCGCAGGCTTACCGCACCGTGTTTAACCTTTTCGCGATTGAAGGCTATTCGCATGATGAAATTGCTTCCATGCTGAACATAAATGCAGGCACGTCAAAGTCGAACCTGCACAAGGCCAGGCAGAAACTTAAAACAATGATATTAAAGGCAGATTCGTCTGCCAATCGTGCTAAATATAATGATGGCATGGACTATACCCCCATCGTGGCTATTAATGCTACAAGAAATATGGACGGTATTTTTTTAAATAAAGGTATTAGAGAATGAACAAAAGAAATGAAAAAGAGGTAGACGATCTCTTCAAGGCAAAACTGGAAGACCCTGTTGACCAGGCGGATTACCGGGAAGAAGATTGGGCCGCCCTCGAAAAGATGCTGGGAAAGCGTCAGCGAAAAAAAGGGATTATTTATTTGCTGCCCGTTTTGAGCGGCGTTGCGGCATTACTGCTATTGTTTTGGGGCTGGTGGGCCTTCAGGCAGCAGGCCGTCCCCCATAAAAGTAAAATCAGCCTTGAGGCTGCTAACCATGTAAAGCAAACGAATACCGGCACAAACGGCGGGGCGAAACGGCAACCGGCAAATCAGAATACCAAAATTCCGCTTCCTGAAAATATTGCTGCGAACCGAAATGGCAGCAATGGCGGCAGCGGTACCAAATCGCTATTAACCTCATCTGCCGCTGCCACCCGCCGTACTGCCGGCTCCGAGCCAACCGAAACGGGTAAAAGAACCGTTGCTGGCAACACCCGGGGCGAAACGCTTTTGGCAAGCATACCATCTGCTGATTTTATGCCCGAGCAAATTACGGCTCAGCCTGTCAACACCCCGGCGCTTATCGCGAAAAGTAACATAGCCGGCGCGGCATTGCCGCCAAACAAAACGGCTATCACCAGGGTGAAGCCGCAAGCCAGCTATCGTCCGCAACTGGCCTTAACAGTATTGGCAGCGCCTGATATAAATGGCGTAGGCTCGTTCCAGCAAAGCAAGGTAGGCACCAATTTCGGGTTGCAGTTCTCTGTCGGGGTATCAAGGAAATTGACGATAACAACCGGTACTTTTTATTCGGTGAAACCGTATAGTATGGCTTTCGAAAACTACCATACGCCGTATCATTTCCAGGTAGCGCCCGCAAATGTTACTGCCGATTGCCGCATGCTCGACATCCCTTTAAATATTGGTTATCAATTTTATAACAAGCGGCAAAATAAGATATCTGTAGGCACTGGTTTATCGTCGTACATAATGCTTCACGAAAATTACAAGTTCAATTATGCCGATGTTTACGCTTACGGACCGGTACAATACACGGTGCCAAACAGCAACAAGTATTTTCTTGGCGTGCTTAATCTCAATGCTACATATGAGCGTCGCCTGAATTCGAAAGTAGGCCTTACTGTTGAACCATATTTAAAACTTCCCCTAACTAATATAGGATACAGCCAGGTTAGGCTGCAAACTACGGGTGTTGCAGTGGGTTTGACCTGGAACTTTAATTCACTAAAAAAACCGTAGGAAAAAATGAGACATATAATAATAATATTACTTGCCTGGATGGCTACCATCAACCAGGCGGGGCAGGACATCTACATCTGTAAAAATGCCAGAATAACATTTTTTTCAAGTGCGCCTATAGAGGATATAAAGGCGATTGCGACAACCGGGGCATCGGTATTTAACGCTTCTACAGGGGAACTCGACTTTAGTGTGCCGATCCGTTCATTCCAGTTTGAAAAATCGCTGATGCAGGAACACTTTAACTCCGATTATATGGAAAGCGATAAATTCCCAAAGGCCATATTCAAGGGCAAGATAGCCGATCACATTGATGTGACCAAAGACGGCACCTACAATGTAAAAGCCGCCGGCGAGCTAACAGTACATGGCGTTACCCAAACCCGTACGATACCCGGCACCATAACGGTAAGGAACGGCGTGATCAGCATGGCCTCAGAATTTATGGTTAAATGCGCCGATCACCATATTGACATACCACAAATTGTGTTTCATCACATTGCCGAAAGTATTAAAGTAAACGTAACGGCAACTTATTCCGCATATAAAAACAATCAAACTAAATAATACCCGCTATGAAGAAATATATTATTTTATTAAACCTGCTGGTTTTAAGTACAGGTTTAATGGCGCAAAAAACCAATACGGACAAAGGCAACCCGGCCGACTCATTGTTAAACTCGATAAGCACCGACAACAAAAATGAACCGGTGGTTATTTTCAAATCGACGAGGCTGATCTTATCCCAATCAAACGAAACTGTTAAAAAGAACAATTTTAATTTTGAGATCATCCACCGTTTCGGCGATTTTGCCGGAAGCGTTGGGGGCGGCAAATATTTTTGGGGGCTCGACGATGTGGCCGATGTTACCTTCTGGTTTGAATACGGGCTCAGCAATAACCTCGGAATCATTTTGCAGCGCAGCACCATTGGCGGCATGATAAGCCTCGAATTAAAATATGCAATGGTGCACCAGATGACCGATGGGGGTTCGCCGGTTGCCATAACTGTACTTGGGCAGCAGGCCGTTAGGCCATACGGCTCGTTTGCTTCCTTCGGCGATAGGCTGTCGAATTTTGCACAGGTAATTTTCGCGCGCAAATTTTCCTCAGATTTTTCGCTGGAAGTATCGCCCTCCTATGTAAGCAATAATTCGGCTTATCCCGCTGTGGCCGGTATTGAAGATCAGTTCTTTTCCCTGTCTGCTGCCGCGCGGTTAAAAGTCACAAAGCATATGGGCATCCTGGTTGATTATGCACACCCTTTTTCATCGTTCAGAACCTCCGCGAACGGATTTTATGACCCGCTTGGCTTCGGTATCGAAATGACTACCGGCGGCCACGTGTTTACTATCAATATTACAAACGCAAGGGCAGGCTCAGAGATCAACTATTTAAGCAACAGCCAGTCAGATTATGGGAAAGGGCAATACCGCATCGGGTTCACCATCTCCAGGATGTTTGATTTTAACCATAAAGAAGTTTATAAGTCGAGGGGTGAGTAGTGAGTTAGTCCATAGACCATGGTCCATAGTCCATAGTAGCTGCATTTAGTCAATAATGCATGGTCGGTGGCAAAAGTTTCGTCCACCGAAATGATTCCTGCCATACTTTTTTTGCATGGACTATAGGCAATGGTCAATAGTAGCTGCATTAGTGCATGGTCAGTAGCAAAAGTTTCGTCCCCAAAACGAATCCTGTTATACTTTTTTGCCATGGACCACGGACCATCGACTATGGACTTCCCTCCATAACCTAAATCCAAATATTTTTCATATTATTACTAAAAAAAGTATAGTATGAAAATTTTTTATTTTATCCTTTTAATTACCGCATTCAACAGTGCGCTGGCCCAGCAGCCCGAAACCTTAGGTCTATTTGAAAATCACGCTGATATTGGCCATCCTAAACATGCCGGATCAACTAAATATGACCCGGTGACCCATACCTACACCCTTAAGGGATCGGGCTATAATATATGGTTTAACAGGGATGAGTTTCAGTTTGCCTTTAAAAAAATAAAGGGTGATTTTACAGCCACGGCAAATTTCGATTTTGTAGGGCCAACTGGCAACGGACATCGTAAAATTGGCTGGATGCTTAGGCAATCGGGCGATGAAAAATCGATACATATCAGCGCAGTATCGCATGGCGACGGTTTAACCGTACTGCAGTGGCGCTCGCTCACCGGCGAAAACATGAAGGACCCCGAGGGCGAAATATTTTTTCCAGAAAAATCATTCGAAACGGTACAATTGCAGCGCATCGGGAAAAGGGTAATTATGCGTGTAGGGCATGTGGGCGAACCTTTAAAGACAGTCGGCTCGCACGAAATGGATAATATGCCGGAAGACGCCCTGTTAGGGATATTTATTTGCTCCCATGATCCTGAAGCGACCGAAGAAGCCAGGGTTTGGGATGTGCATATTGATAAATAGGACCGGGATTTATGGATTTTTAAGATTATTTGGATGAATTTCCATGCAGACTCAAAAATCACAGAAATCCATAAAATCCGTTAATCCTGGTCAAATAGGACCGGGATTTATGGATTTTTAAGATTGTTTGGATGAATTTCCATGCAGACTCAAAAATCACAGAAATCCATAAAATCCGTTAATCCTGGTCAAATAGGACCGGGATTTATGGATTTTTAAGATTATTTGGATGAATTTCCATGCAGACTCAAAAATCACAGAAATCCATAAAATCCGTTAATCCAGGTCAAAATTGGTCTTCATAAACTCCGGCGTTCGGCGTTGATAGTTTAACATGCTTTATTTCGCCGGCGCCTTCAAATTCAAATCGTATGCCTTCGATCTTGCCCAGGGTTTGTTTTTGCGGATAATCTAAGATAGGTTTATCGTTCAGGTAAATTTTCAGGCGGCGCTTTTCAACCCTGCATTTTATATTTTGAAATTTGCTGAAATCGCAGCCAAACGCGCTCATGTCATGCGACTTGCCGCTTATATAGTTATCGCCCGTTAGCACGTTAATGTCTGAAATGCAGCCTTTGTCTGAAAAAGGTATGACAATAGCGCTCGTCGTGCCCAATATGGTCACATGCACCCGCCTGCAAATAGAAGCTTCGACTGCCGAAGCGTTTCTCAGCGTGGTTTCGAGTGTAAAGCTGCCTGCGTCAATCCCTTTAAATTCCTGCACGTTCGCGAATTTCACCCAGGCCCCGTTAAATACCGGCGTTCCTGTTTTTAACCGGAGCAAACTATCGGATATCCCCATAAAGCCTTTGCCTTTTATCTCTTTAGGCGAAAGGTAAACCGGCATGGGTTGGGTTTCAATTATCCCCTTCCATCCCCTGGTTTTTATCGAGATAATGCACTCCTTTTTTATCTCGTTGTCAACAATGAGCTTTGCAATAAAATAACCGGGGTTATAATAAACAGAAGTATGCTGTTTGCCATCACCCGGCACTTTTTCCCTGCGCTGCGGGTCCCATGACTGCTGGATGTAAACGCTGTTTGACTTAAATGGCGAAGCGTCGTAGTTGAAAACGACAGAATTTGGCAGCGTATCAGAAACCTTTATTGCTTCAAATTTTATCCTGGAGGGATCAACATCAGTCAGTCTTTTTTTGAAATAGGCAAGCCCGACAACGGCTGTTATCACTATGACTACTATCAATGGCCAGGTATAGGCTGACTCGATTTGCCTGCCCCTACCCTGTTGAGCGGCATTTTCAAACCTGGAGGCGTCAGAATCGTTCCGGATCGGCGACGGTTCGCCTATGGTATTTTTTTGCTTAAAATCACGCCAGTTAGCATAACCGAGAAAGCCGGCTAAAGCATTCAATGTCGCCGTAGTCGGAAAGTTTTCGTAACGCACCTTGCCCCATATCCGCTTTAGCGTCGAAATACTGAGCTGTACCTTTGTACGGTCAAATATTTTTTCGCTGAGGTGTTCAAAGTCGTCATTGCCCCAGGTACTGCTGTCGCCCCAGTTAAGCGATTGCTCAATTAGTGTGCGGCATCGTGTCAGCAGTTGTTTTTCTTTTTCCATTAGGGTTAAAAATAGCTACAGGCAATTGATTTGATACGGATGAAAAACGTTACATAAAGATTGAACAAAATTGAAACCGGTTTGAACCGGATAATTACCTGCGCAATTATGATTTTCGGCTAAAATTAGAAATCTAAATACGCAATGAACAATTTTTTATTTCGCGCAACAATCTTTTTATGCCTGGCCGCCACCTCGGTATGCGTGGCGCAATCTCCTCAAAAATATAATTTAAACAAAATGCTGAGCGATCGTCAGCTTATTATTACACCGGGAAGCAGCGCTTCGGCACTGAGCGGGGACAGGCCTGACGCCGTTTCATGCGCAGGTATCATTTGGTTAAAGGGCGTCAATTTTTCAACCGGGAATATCGATGTCGACCTGAGAGGCAAGGATGTTTTACAGCAAAGCTTTTTAGGTATCGCATTTCATGGGGTTGATGCCGCTACGTACGATGCGATATACTTTCGGCCCTTCAATTTTCAGTCTGCCGATACCCTGCGAAAAATGCACTGCGTTCAATATATAAGTGAGCCCGACTATCCATGGGACCGGTTACGAAAAGAGCACCCCATGGTATACGAAAACGCCGTCACACCCAGGCCTGTCGCAATTGCCTGGTTTCATGCCCGTATCGAAGTCAGGGAAAATGACATCAGGGTTTATGTTGATCGCTCGAAGGTCCCGTCGCTCGTGGTGAAGAAGCTGAATACCCGGGCCAGCGGGTTAATCGGTTTATGGACCGATAGATTGGTTTTGAATGGCGACTTCGCAACCCTGGTCATCTCGCCAATTAACTGATGCCGCTTGTCAAAATATTTTTACGTTTTAAAAGAATGAAAACTTTAGCAATACTGCTTTTAATCCTGGTTAGCGCCTGCACATTCGGTCAGCAAAAGCCTGTAGTACATGATTATTCGGTCGTTAAATTATCTGAATGGGTCATCCCGCGTTCAGATACGCTCGACTATGCGTTTGGCCAACACGAGGGGGAAAAAGCGCTTTTATTGAAGCGGAAGATTGGTAATTATAAATCGGCAAGCATAGCTTATGTTAAAGGCCTTTGGTTCAAAAATGGAATTATTGAGATGGATGCCGCCTGGCCCGGCGAAAAAGGAGGTTACCTGGGGCTGGCGTTCAGGATAAAGGACGCTCATCATTACGAATCGGTTTATTTCAGGCCCGAAAGCTCCGGTACTATAAACGCCATTCAGTATATGCCCGAAAAGAAAGCCGAATATAACTGGTGGGATTACGAGGCTGATAAATACCAGGCAACAGCAGTGTTGCCGCTGCATGGATGGTTTCATATAAAAGCCGTTGTAAAAGGCAATAAGCTAACTGTGTTTATTAACCGCCAGGCAAGGCCTTCTTTGGTTTACAGCCCTTTAGACAGCAGCCTCGACAGTGGTTCTGTTGGTTTTTGGCTGGGGAATTGCCAGGTTGGCGCGTATAAAAACCTGGTGGTGACAACTTTTTGAATTTCGTGCCGGCTTTATGTTTAATGGGCGCTTTGTTTTTAACAGAATGTGATTAGCTTTAAACCTGTTAAGAATAAAACCCATTCCATGAAAAACCAGTATCTGCCCTTCCTGTGTATTATCATTTGCCTTACCGTTTCCTGCAAAAAACATGCATCTTCCGGCTGGGCTACCTATGCCGGCTCAAAAGAAGGGAACAGGTATTCGCCGGCAGACCAGATCACGGTAAAAAATGTCAGCCGGCTAAAAGTAGCCTGGACCTACAGCTCAAACGACAAGGATAGCGCCAACCGCAGCCAGAACCAGTGCAACCCGATAATGGTTGACGGTATACTTTATGGCACCAGCCCCAAACTTAAATTGTTTGCGTTGGACGCGGCTACCGGCGAACAAAAGTGGGTGTTTGACCCGGCAGCAGCGGAAGGCGCAAAATATGGCGACCCCCTGGCCTGGTACAAGATATGCCGCGGCGTTGTCTACTGGGCGGACGATAATGGCAACAATAAACGAATTTTCTATAGCGCAGGCGCCAAAACCTATGCCATTGATGCCACCGATGGCAAGCCCATAACAACTTTTGGCAGAGGCGGCTATATCGACCTATCGAAAGACCTGGGCCGCGAAACCAATTCTTATATCTCGGGGACTACGCCGGGCGTAATTTTTAAAGATTTGCTAATTATCGGCACAAGGGTATCTGAATCCGACGACTCTGCGCCGGGCCATGTCCGCGCCTATGACGTGCGCACCGGGAAACTGAGGTGGATATTTCATACCATCCCGCATCCCGGTGAAAAAGGCTTCGAAACATGGCCGGACAGCACCGCCTGGAAGCATTTAGGCGGCGCCAACGACTGGAGCGGCATGGCTTTGGACGAAAAACGCGGCATTGTTTACCTGCCGACAGGGTCCATCGGCGAGGACTTTTACGGCGCCAAACGTAAGGGGGCTGACTTGTTTGCCAACTGCCTGATTGCCCTGGACGCTGCTACCGGGAAATATATCTGGCATTACCAGGTAGTACACCATGACATGTGGGACCGCGACCTGCCTGCCAACCCAAACCTGGTCACCATAAAACATGATGGAAAAACAATTGATGCCGTAGCGCAGATCACCAAACATGGGTTTATTTTTATGTTCGACCGTACAAACGGGCACCCTATATTCCCTATCGAAGAAAAACCGGTTCCCCAAAATGCGTTGCCCGGGGAGCAGCCCTGGGCAACACAGCCTATACCGACCCTGCCGCAGCCCTTTGCGCGGCAGCATTTCGGCCCGGAAGATGTAACCGATATTTCGCCCGAAATTCATAAAAAAATGATGGAGAAATATAACAAGGTGAAGTATAACGTGATGTTTGCCCCTCCCAGCAAAGAAGGAAGCTGGATATTTCCCGGCTTTGACGGCGGCGGCGAATGGGGCGGCGCGGCGGTTGATCCCGAATCAAAGATCATGTACGTGAGCAGCAGCGAAATGCCCTGGGCGCTGGTGATGATCGATGTGCCCAAAAACACAAACGATCATACATTAAAAGGAATAGGCCATGCCATTTACAACAAATACTGCATATCATGCCACGGCGCTGAATTAAAAGGGAACGGCAGTTCGTATCCTTCCCTCGTTAATATCGGCAAAAAATATAACGAGCAGCAGGTAAGCCAGCTCATCGCCAACGGGCGCAATATGATGCCGGCATTTAAACAAATACCCGCAGAGGAGAAAAAAGCCTTGCTGGCGTTCCTGCTAAAATTACCCGGAAAGCCTTCCGATGCCAAAGCAGTTTCAAAGGAACCTGTTTCTGCCATTAAAAATTCGGAAAAACAGATACCTTATACCATGAACGGGTACAACCGCTTTTTGGATACGAATGGCTATCCCGGTGTTAAACCGCCATGGGGTACGCTTAATGCCGTTGATCTCACATCCGGCAAGCTTTTGTGGAAAGTTCCCTTAGGAGAATACCCCGAACTAACCAAAAAAGGCATCCCCAGGACCGGCACGGAATTGTATGGCGGGCCCCTGGTAACAAAAGGAGGTTTGGTATTTGTGGCCGCAACCAAAGATGAAATGATAAGGGCCTTTGACAAAAAAACAGGCAAACAAGTTTGGGAAGCAAAACTTCCGGCGGCAGGTTATGCCACACCGGCAACTTATTCAATAGATGGCAAACAATACGTGGTTATTGCCTGCGGCGGTGGAAAAATTGGCAGCAAATCGGGCGATACGTATGTTTGTTTCGCGCTGCCGGATTAAAGCAGAAAGCGATCAAACAAATGAATTATCAACGGCATTTGTCAACTATTGTACTGACTTCGTACAGCCAGTTTTTTGAAAAGTTTTTGATCATCAACTGCTTATCGTCAATACCGGCCATGCGGCCCAATATCAAAAAACAAGGTAATGCATGATTCCTGTCATTCCATTTTGCCATTTCAATTACCGATGCCAACGCTTGTTGTTTTATCTGTTTCAATAGCTTTGGGTCACGATTTTGGGTCATGTGCATCAAAACAAGCGAACCTTTATTTCTGTCTGTCCATACAATCGAATTTATCATCCTTATAAAAGGGCCGGCAGGAATAGTAATTTTTAATTGGGGATGCAATACCAGGTAATCCTCCAGTACGCCAAGCGCCCGCGCTGCATTGTTTCTAACATCTTCGTCCGGATCGTCTGTAGCGTACAGCAAGTAGTCAACTACCTTTTCCCTGTCGGCCGAATAGGCAATTATATCTGCTGCGGCTGCCCTGTCTTCTTCGTACCTGGAATTTTTCAGCACATCTGCCAGCACCGGCAGACTTTTTTCAGCGAAGGTTATAAATTTATTTTGATCATTTCGCGCAGGCTGGTAGTTGATTAGCGCGTAGCCGTGTGAATAATCTTCTGCACCCTGGCCGTTCTTTATGGCGCCTTGTATTTGGTCAATGAAATTATTATACGTGTTTATCATCGTATCAGGCAGCTTTATATCTTTTACAGGCGCCTGCCTGTGTTTTAAAATAACCGAATCTGTTTCGGCTATCCCGATGTATAGCATTAAGTTGCCGGCGGTGTCGCAGCATACCGGGTTTACAGTAACTTCCTTAACCCCTGGAATTTGTTTGATCCTTGCGATTTCATCAGCAGATTTAAAACTTTGATGACTAATGCTGTCTCCTTCTTTTATGCTCAGCTGCGCAAGAACAACTTCGGTGAGCGTTTTTCTGTTGCCATAAATGTCAATCGTACCAATTTTAAACGATTGGGCAAATGTTGTATGATAAAATAATATAATAAAGGCGGGCAGGAAAGATTTTATCGGATTTTTCATGAATAATACTTTTTATTTAAAAGGACGACGAATTCCAGTATGCCGCAAAAGATTGATGCAAATCGTTGGCGGAGACGCTTGCATCAAGCCTTTGCAGTTTTATCTAAAAGTTAAAATTACTATTTTTAGGCTTTTTGAAGTCTTGGAGGCCGGGTTAATTTTTATATTACTGTTTGATACATATTGTTTAATAAGTCTGCATGTTAATTTTACTTTCGCCTTTGGCCTATCTTTGCAATACATTTCGCGGTAAACTTTATGGACAAGGGACGTTTAGAAGCATTTAGTGATGGTGTGATTGCCATTATCATCACAATTATGGTTTTGGAGTTGAAGATACCTTCCGGCACTCATGCAACCGATATCAAATCGTTGCTGCCCCTTTGTCCTGTTTTCTTAAGCTATATTCTTAGTTTTATTTATATCGGGATATACTGGAACAATCATCACCACACTATGCAGGCCGTTGAATCGGTGAATGGTACTATATTATGGGCCAATATGCACCTGCTTTTCTGGCTCTCGCTTGTCCCCTTCGTCACCGGCTGGATGGGCGAAAATAATTTTGCACGATGGCCGGTTACCTGCTATGGCATCGTCCTGATTATGAATGCCGTTGCCTATACCATCCTCATCATAGCATTGATACGGCACCATGGCAAAGATTCCCTGATCGCCAAAGCTATCGGAAAAGACAGAAAGGGCAATGTATCCATATTAATTTATGCCACTGCCATAGCCGTTTCATGGCTCAATTCAACCGTAAGCTTCGGGCTTTATATACTCGTCGCCTGCATCTGGTTTATCCCTGATAAAAGGATCGAAAAGAAGATTGGTCATTAGTCAGTGGTGAGTGGTGAGTGGTCAATGGTCAGTGGCCATGACTCAATGACCTAATGACCAATGACTAATGACTCAATGACCAACGACTCAGTTACGCCTTAAATTCATGGCCTACTGCACGGTAACGATACAATTAATGTGCGAAAACTAACCGGGAGATCCGGCAGCGGAAATTAAGCGCTAAAAATCAGCAGCCACGAACAGGAAGCCCTGCCAGCGGGCTGTCCAATCCAATCTTCGCCCACATTCCACCGGAATCCTCTTCTTTCCTGGCTCTGCCTCTTGGTTCCCGCCTCTTCTTTCTTGGCTCTTGATTCTTGGTCCTTGACTCTTGGTTCTAAGCTCTTACTCCAGAAACTAAAACTTCAGCGTCATTCCTAACGTAGCCTGTAGTTCCGTGATGGGGAGTTTGGTTTGCACACGGCCGATATTATCGGGGTTGCCGGTATTTTCGATCTTTATCCCCGACGAGCCTATGTAATTTGCTTTTATGCCAATATCCCAGCTATCGCCCAGGCTATAGCGCAAACCTGCGCCGCCGCCGTAACCGAGGGTCAGGGCTGTTGAATTAAGCTGGGTAAGTGTTTGGCCGGGATGATCGGAATAATCAAAAAGTACGGTTATTTGAGGTGTCGAGGTGCTTTTGATCACACCGCCGAAGGCGCGGATATCAAATGTAAATTTTTTGTACAGGAAAGAATATTGCGGCCCGGCCAGCAGGTTAACATTATGATAGCGGTTAACAATAGTCACCGTAGTTTGGTCGTTTTTAAATGAAGTATTGTAACCATCGGCAAGGATTGCAGCATCCATTTGGTTAAGCTGGCCCTGGTCCTGGAACGACAGTGTTCCGGTAATGGCTAAGTTTTTATAAACATAAATGCCTACGTCCAATCCGAAGGTGACGCTCCTTTTGGCGAACCCCGCGCTGTTGTTGCTGTAGTTTGACTGTCCGAAGGCGCCTGTGGGGATGGATTGCCCGCCCCAAAAGCTTAGGTAACTTTTCGGCTTTGGGTTGTCATCCTGGGCGTTTGCATTTAAAGATAGAAATGTAATTAAAATCGCTGATACTATAGTAAGGGTTTTTTTCATGTTTATTGTTAAGGATGATTTAATTTTTGTTGTAAATCCGGGCTATTAAACCATCGGTTATGCAAACGTATAAAGGTTTGCAAAAGTATCCATATTAAATCTTAAAAATTGTTAAATTTTGTTTTGGCAAAAAGAGCTGGTGATGGTTTTTAAGCTGTCATAACGCCCTTATCATTATTGTTTAAGGAAATTATGCAGCTTAATGATTAATTACATAGAAATTATTTTAATTTTTAATTTATAATTGCTAAGATTGTAGAATTTTTAACTATTGAATGGGCTCAAAATCAAATATTTTTTTATATTTACTCCAAATTGTGCGGGATAATATTTCTGTATCCCGCCGCCCCTCCCTAATTAATTTTATTAATCTGAAAAATTCTATTTCGTATGGACCAGGATGTAATTGACATTCCTTTAAAATCCGCGCCTTATCTTAACGGAAACGGCGCCCACAGCGACGATGAATCGCTTGACCTGAAAGAGCTTTTAAAAGTTCTTTCCCTCGTGAAAAACGGAAAGCTTGATGTGCGTATGCCCGTTACCCAGGCCGGTATAAACGGCCGCATCTGCGAGGTTTTAAACGACATTATCGACATGAATGAACGTTTGGTCGCCGAAATTTCCTCGGCCGAAATTACCATTGGTAAACGCGGCAACCTGTCGAAACGGATAGAATTGCCGGATGCGCGGGGTGAATGGGCTGTCGGCGTAACGTCATTAAATAATCTTATATCAGATTTAACCTCCCCGACCCTGGAAATTGCAGGCATGATCAACTCAGTGGCCAATGGCGACTTGTCAAAGCATATCCCCCTCGAAATCAGCGGGCACCCCTTAAAGGGCGAATTTTTGCGTATAGCGAAGGAATCAAACCAGATGCTTTCGAAGCTGCGCCTGTTCTCGATGGAGGTAACGCGTGTTGCGCGGCAGGTAGGTTCCGAAGGAAAGTTGGGCGAGCAGGCCAAGATCAAAGGTGTTGCCGGTGTATGGGCCGAATTAACCGACTCGGTAAACCAGATGGCGGGTAACCTTACGGCCCAGGTGCGAAATGTGGCGGCGGTAACCACCGCGGTGGCAAAGGGCGACCTTTCCCGTAAGATTACGGTGGAAGCGAAGGGCGAGATCCTCGAACTGAAAAACACCATCAATACGATGGTGGACCAGTTGAACTCCTTCTCCTCGGAAGTAACACGTGTGGCATTGGAAGTGGGTACTGAAGGTAAGCTGGGCGGCCAGGCGAAGGTGCCGGGTGTAGCGGGAACGTGGAAAGACTTAACGGACTCGGTAAACCGCATGGCGGGTAACTTAACCTCCCAGGTGCGAAATATAGCAGGTGTAACAACGGCGGTAGCGAACGGTGACCTTTCCAAAAAGATCACGGTGGACGTGAAGGGCGAAATGCTTGAGCTTAAAAAGACCATCAACACGATGGTGGACCAGCTGAACTCCTTCGCATCCGAAGTAACGCGTGTGGCGCTTGAAGTGGGTACCGAAGGTAAGTTGGGCGGCCAGGCGCGTGTGAAGGGCGTCGGCGGTGTATGGAAAGATCTTACCGACTCGGTAAACCAGATGGGCAGTAACCTTACCGACCAGGTGCGAAACATAGCATGGGTAACAACGGCGGTAGCGAAGGGCGACTTGTCGCGAAAGATCACGGTGGATGCCAAGGGCGAGCTGTTGGAATTAAAGAATACCATCAACACGATGGTGGACCAGCTGAACTCCTTCTCCTTCGAAGTAACGCGCGTGGCGCGTGAGGTGGGCTCGGAAGGGCAGCTCGGCGGCCAGGCGAATGTGCCGGGTGTAGGCGGTACCTGGAAAGACTTAACAGACTCTGTAAACCAGATGGCCGGTAACTTAACGGGCCAGGTGCGAAATATAGCCGAAGTAACCACCGCGGTGGCGAAAGGCGACTTATCAAAAAAGATCACGGTTGACGTGCAGGGCGAAATGCTCGAGCTTAAAGTGACCATCAATACAATGGTGGACCAGTTGAACTCGTTCGGCTCCGAAGTAACGCGTGTGGCACGTGAGGTGGGTTCGGAAGGGCAGCTTGGCGGCCAGGCGAATGTGCCGGGTGTGGGCGGTACCTGGAAGGACTTAACCGATTCGGTAAACAAGATGGCGGATAACCTTACCTCGCAGGTGCGTAACATCGCGGAAGTAACGACCGCGGTTGCACGAGGCGACTTGTCGCGTAAGATCACGGTAAATGCCAAAGGCGAGTTGTTGGAGCTAAAAGATACCATCAATACCATGGTTGACCAGCTCCGCGGTTTCGCATCCGAAGTAACGCGTGTGGCACGTGAGGTGGGCTCGGAAGGGCAGCTCGGCGGCCAGGCGAATGTGCCCGGTGTGGACGGTACCTGGAAGGACTTAACCGACTCGGTGAATAAAATGGCCGGTAACTTAACGGCCCAGCTGCGTAACATAGCCGACGTATCCATCGCGATAGCAAACGGCGACTTATCCAAGAAGATCACGGTCGACGTGCGCGGGGAGATCCTCCAGTTGAAAGAAACTATCAATACCATGGTTGACCAGCTGCGCGGTTTCGCATCCGAAGTAACGCGTGTGGCCCGTGAGGTGGGAACTGACGGTAACTTAGGCGGGCAGGCGTTTGTACCTGGTGTTGCGGGAACCTGGAAAGACTTAACGGACTCCGTAAACCAGATGTCAAGTAACTTAACCCTGCAGGTGCGTAATATCGCCGAAGTAACAAAGGCGGTGGCGAGCGGTGACCTTTCAAAAACGGTAATCATCGACGTAAAGGGCGAGATCATGGACCTGAAGAACACCATCAACACGATGGTGGACCAGCTGAACTCCTTCGCGTCGGAAGTAACGCGTGTGGCGCGTGAAGTGGGTACCGAAGGTAAGCTGGGCGGCCAGGCACACGTAAAAGGTGTGGGCGGTACCTGGAAGGACTTAACGGACTCGGTAAACCAGATGGCATCCAACCTTACCGGGCAGATACGCGGTATTGCAAAGGTGGCCACCGGTATTGCGAAAGGAAACTTAAAACAGCGCCTCTCCATCAACGCGTTGGGCGAAGTGGCCCAGCTGACAGATACGATCAACGAAATGATCGATACCCTGGCGGTGTTTGCGGACGAAGTAACCACGGTAGCCCGTGAGGTAGGTGTGCAGGGCCGTTTGGGTGGGCAGGCCAGCGTACCGGGCGCATCGGGAACCTGGAAAGACTTAACGGAAAACGTAAACCAGCTGGCACAGAACTTAACGGTGCAGGTGCGTTCCATATCCGAAGTGGCATCCGCGGTAACCAAGGGCGACTTAACCCGGACCATCCGCGTGGACGCCAAAGGCGAGTTGGAAGCGTTAAAGGATACCATTAACCAAATGATCGCCAACCTGAAAGGCACGACCCTCAGGAACCACGAACAGGACTGGCTGAAATCAAACCTTGCTAAATTCGCGCAGATGCTGCAGGGCCAGCGCGACCGTAACGCGGTGGCAAATAAAGTGCTCTCTGAGCTGGCCGAACTGGTAAATGCCCGCTATGGCGCATTCTACATATTGGAACAGCCTGAGGGCGAGGATGAAGTGATGCTTAAACTGTTTGCGGGCTACGCACAGAAAAACCGTAAGACCATTAACCAGGAATTCTCGCTCAGCGAAGGCCTGGTCGGGCAGTGCGCCACCGACAAAGAGCGTATCAGGCTGGCTAATGTGCCAAGCGAATACCTGCAAATCGGTTCGGGCATAGGCAGCGCGGCGCCAATTGACCTGGTGATATTGCCGGTGCTTTTCGAGAACAATGTAAAAGCGGTTATCGAGCTGGCCTCGTTTGAGAATTTCAGCGACACGCACATCGACTTTTTGGACCAGCTGACTGAAAGTATCGGTATCGTGTTAAACAACATCGAAACCAATACCCGTACAGAAGAGCTGCTGGCACAGTCACAATCACTTGCAGGCGAGCTTTCGGCACAGCAGGAAGAATTAAGAAGGGCGAACGACGAGCTGCACGACAAGGGCCGCTCGCTGGAAGAAAAAGCCGAACAGCTTACCTTAACCTCCAAGTACAAGTCAGAGTTCCTCGCCAACATGTCGCACGAGCTAAGGACGCCGTTGAACAGCTTACTTATCCTTGCGCAGCAGCTGTTTGAAAACCCTGAAGGCAACCTTACAGAAAAACAGCGCAAATTTGCCAAAACCATCCACTCCTGCGGTGATGACCTTATCCAACTGATCAATGACATCCTCGACCTTTCGAAGATCGAATCGGGTGTTATTGCCGCCGACGTTATGCCGGTTAGCTTCAAGGAGATCGCCTCATTCGCTGAATCGACCTTTAAACCGATTTCGGAAGCCAAGAACCTTAAATTTGAGATCGATATCGAAGACGGGCTCCCTGAAACTATGGAAACCGACATGCAGCGCCTGAACCAGATATTGAAAAACCTGCTTTCGAACGCGTTTAAATTTACCGAAAAAGGCCGCGTGAAGCTGCATATCTTCAGGCCTGGAGCGGGCCATGAAAACCCGTTGACCGGCGCCGATTCTGTTATCGCATTTTCTATCGAGGACTCCGGTATCGGTATATCTAAAAATACCCAGGGCATTATCTTCGAAGCATTCCAGCAGGCCGAAGGTTCAACCAGCCGCAAATATGGCGGCACCGGCCTGGGCCTTTCCATCAGCAAAGGCTTCGCCGAGCTTTTGGGCGGTACAATTACCGTGGGCAGCGAATTAGGCAAGGGAAGTACCTTCACCCTATATCTTCCATTAAAATACAAGGAAGAAAAGTCTGTCATTAATTACCCTGCCAAAGAAGCATACCAGGCATCGCATGTACGCAGCAGCCTGATAGATACAGCCGAACTGGTGATGGATGACGACCGCCACAATATCGTATCCGAAGACAAGGTATTACTGGTGATCGAGGACGATATACGCTTTACGAAGATATTGGTTGATAAAGCGCATGATTTTGGCTTGAAGGTGGTTGTAGCGATCAGTTACCTGGAAATATTTGAAAGCATTCAGAAATACAACCCGATTGCGATAACGCTGGATATAAATATGCCGGAATCAAATGGCTGGAAGATCATCAAGCTGCTGAAAAGCGATATTAACCTGCGCCATATCCCGGTTCACCTTATTTCAGGTGAGGACAACAGGGTGCTGGCGCAGAAATACGGCGCAAAAAGCTTCAGCATGAAACCGCTGTCGAATACCTCGCTTGACGAGTTGATATCAGGCATCGTAAGCTTCCATGAGCAAACCCGTAAAAAGGTTTTGGTTATAGAGGATAACGAGGCGGAACTGCAAATGATGATTGATCTTTTGTCGAACGAATGCGTTGAAGTATTTGGGGCTACTACTGCCAAAAAGGGCCTGGCTGCTTTGAAGAAAGAGATGTTCGACTGCATCATCCTGGATTTTGTATTGCCCGATGCCGATGGCCTTGAACTGTTAAACAAAATCAATTTGCTGAAACAGGCTAAAACGACCATCATATTGCATTCGGCCAGGGACTTTACCCAAAATGAGCTTATCCATCTGAAGAGGCTGAACCATAAGATCATTACAAAAACGCCGGATTCGCATATTCACCTGCTCGAAGAAATTCTGGTTTTACTGCACATTGACAAAAAATACGTCACCGAAAGCAAATTAAAGATGCTCGATGGCATTCGTACAAACACCGATGTGCTCGACTCGAAAAAAGTACTGGTAGTTGACGATGACGTGCGCAATCTTTTCGCCCTAACGGCCGTTTTTGAAAGATCGAGCCTTGAAGTTATTACGGCAGAAAGCGGCAGGGAAGCCCTGGAAATCCTGAATAACGATAAGACGATAGATATTGTGCTGATGGACATCATGATGCCCGAAATGGACGGCTACGAAACAATACAGATCATCCGCAAGGAACCAAAACATAAGGCTTTGCCGATAATTGCGGTGACTGCCAAGGCGATGATTGGCGACAGGCAAAAATGTATTGCTTCGGGTGCATCCGATTATATTACCAAGCCTGTTAAAACCGACCAGCTATTATCGCTGATGCGGGTTTGGCTTATAAAATAACAGGCCTTAATTTTGGATATGGAAATTGAAAATGAGGTTGAGCAGCCGGCGATTGGCAGCGCTATAAAAATTCTGCTTGTTGACGATAACGAAAACAACCTGCTGTCGATGGAGGTGGCTTTGGACAGGCCCGATTATGCCTTTTTCAAAGCTACTTCCGGGCAGGAGGCGCTAAGAATATTATTGCACGAAGAAGATTTTTCGTTGATACTGCTGGATGTTAAAATGCCTTTAATGGATGGCTATGAAACCGCCGAGCATATTTACCAGCGCGATAAGCTAAAGCACATCCCCATCATTTTTATTACCGCCCACGACTACGAGGAAGCGGCCATGTTCAAAGGCTACCGGGCCGGCGCGGTAGATTTTATCCGCAAGCCCTTTAACCCCGAGATACTGCGGTCGAAGGTGGCGGTATTTGCCGAATTGTACAAAAAGAACAGGCTGTTACGGCTGCAGGAAGAAAAATTGCAGGCCATCAATAACGACCTGATGCAGCTAAATTACGAGCTGGAGCAAAGAGTGCTGGAACGTACCATCGAGCTGGAAAAATTGAACCACGAGCTGACATTGCTCAATTTGTCAAAGGATAAATTTCTCTCGGTGTTGTCACATGACCTGCGTAACCCGCTCACCGCCCTGCTGGCAACGTCCGGCAAGTTAGAGGCTGATGCCGAAAACATGACCCAGCGGCAGATCAGCCAGCTCACGCAGATCATTAACCGCACGTCGCATAAGCTGCTGGACCAGTTAAACGAGGTGATCGAATGGGCCAAAAAGCAAAGCCAGAAAACAAACTTCAACCCCGAAAAGATCTGTCTTACCGACGGGATAGAAGAATCGCTGGAGCTATTAAAACCAAACGCGTCCCAAAAGGCTATCAGGCTGCAAAATAAAACACCCGAAGACATATTTGTGAAAGCCGACCCTTTAATGCTGCGGTCGATTGTACAAAACGTGGTTACCAATGCCATTAAATACACCCCGCAGGGCGGCTCTGTCAGCATAAACGCGAAATCGGACGGGCAAATGGTATTTGTTTTCGTGGAAGATTCAGGCGTGGGCATGACCAGCGAGATGCAAAAAAAGCTATTCAGCAGGGTAAACAGCCTTTCCCTTTCGGGAACTGATAACGAAATCGGCAGCGGCCTGGGGCTATTGCTTGTAAACGATTTCGTTGCACAGCATGGAGGCACTATAAATGTGGAAAGCGTTGTAGGCATGGGAACGACCTTTACTTTTTCCATGCCGGCCATCGATATGGCGTAAATCGGCTAATTCTTATTTTAAGGTGCTATAATCTGTTTACTGCGATTGCGATATCGTCCCGTAGGGCAATGTCATTAAGTTAAGCAAAGACAAATTTTTCACCCTCTTTTCGGCCTGCCGAAGAGAGGGTCGACGAGCGAAGCTAAGTCGGGGTGAGTTAACGGGTCGCCGTGCATTCAGGAACTGTGCTATGGCGCTAACCTCGCTTCCATAGTAGACTCACCCGGTCATCGCTACGCTTGACCACCCTCTTTTGCCAGCAAAAAAGAGGGGCAAAAAAACACTAAAAAAATGTTTATCTCTTAACTTAATGATACTGTCCCGTAGGGACATTTGGTTGGTAGAAAAATGCCGCCTTTTTTTCCGTTCCGTAAGGAACGATTGGTGATTTGGCTGCTTTGCACATAAATTTAACGAAACATGGCGGACCGGAATAACGCCCACCATGCGTTCCTGGCGGGCCGCTTTACCACGATTATTTATTTTCTACCTACGAGTTGTTCCGCTGGAACAAAGCTTCAAACTATGGCACTTTAAATAAGAATTAGCCAACAAATCCCCTTCCAAAAACAAGACCTGGAAAAGTGTCGCCTTTACGATGGTAGAGAACTCTCTCCTTTAAAGAGGACAGGCTGATGTACCGAATATTCCGCCTGGTAATTAATCAGTGGTTTCTATTTTGTTCAGGTTATTTGCCCGTTTGATGATCTCGGCCAGGGTGGCGTCTTTAAGCATTCTTACAGTTTCGCGGCGCACATCCGAAAAAATATCCCTGATGCCGCAATTCGCCTCGTCTTTGCACTCGTTGCACTTTTGGTAGTATTTATGCGTGACGCAGGGTAGCAAAGCAATAGGCCCGTCGAATATGCGCATAACTTCGGCCATATTTATTTCTTCGGGCATAAGCAGCAGGTAATATCCGCCTTCCTTGCCCTTTTTGCTGTTTACCATCCCGGCATTGCGGAGCACTAATAAAATCGACTCAAGAAACTTCCTCGAGATATTCTCGTTGTCGGCAATTGTGCTGATGTGAATAGGCTCGTTCCGGGGCTGTCCGGCTAAATAAACAAGGGCGTTGATCGCGTATTTGGCTTTTTTGGAAAGCATATCATGCAAAAGTGCGCTTTTTCAGGGAATTTTTAAAATTAATTTAACGTGAGTCCGAACTAAGAAATTCTTTGCCCCATCGGGGCTACCGCTTTGTAGTAAGCATGCAAATAAAGTAAAATTGCCCCGTTAGGGGTTACCCAATTCGCGAACGGGTAGCCCCTAACCGGGCAAAAAAACACCGTGTTAACTATGTTCCACAAACCGGTAGCCCCCAAAGGTGCATATCGAAATGGCACTAATCTTTATATCGGACTCACGTTAATTTAAGGTGAGGCCTTTTCCTGATTGTTCTATGCCCACCGGGCTTTGTGCCTTTTTGCCCAGCCCCTACGGTAATTAAAATGGCAGCATTATCGATTTAAAAAATGTAAATGATATGTTTGTTTAAGAAACCAATTGAAGCATGTGTAATTCGCGTCGCTTTTTCGTCGAAGCCAGCCTGGTAAAAAGGTCATTTGTCCTTGCCGCGGCACTTGTTTTAACGCAGCAAACAGCAAAAGCATTGCAAAATTCCAATAGCTGGATCAGGATAAACCAGCTTGGGTATACGCCAGGGGGCGTTAAGGTTGCGGTATTGGTTTCAAAACAGGCGATCACAAACGCCGCCGGTTTCGAAATTATCGAGGCAGCAAGCGCAAAAGTAGTGTACAAAGGGAAGCCCGGCAAAGATTTTGGCGCCTATGGCCCGTTTGTGGCAAGCTTCCGGCTGGATTTTACCGCATTTCGAAAACCGGGCATATTTTACGTTAAAGCTGGGGTCGTTACCTCACCCAAGTTTAAAATAGCGACTGATATTTACAAAGGGGCTGCCGATTTTGCTTTGAAGTACCTAAGGCAGCAAAGAAGCGGATTTAACCCCTTCTTGAAAGACTCGTGCCATACCAAAGATGGCTATATTATTTACGGGCCTGATCCCGGATTGACCCACATCGACGTGTCCGGCGGCTGGCACGATGCAACCGATTATCTGCAATATGCCACTACCTCTGCAAATGCTACCTACCATCTGTTAGCTGCTTACCGCGATTTTAAAACGGTTTTTGCGGATACCCACCAGGCAAACGGTCTTGACGGGCGGAATGGTGTTGCCGATGTGCTGGATGAAGCCCGCTGGGGGCTAAGCTGGCTCGTCAAAATGCATCCCAAAAGCAACCTGATGTTTAACCAGATAGCCGACGACCGCGATCATGTGGGCTTCCGGCTACCGGATAGAGATTCGGTAGATTATGGTTACGGCAAGGGAAACGGCAGGCCCGTGTATTTTCTTTCCGGCGAAATTCAGGGCCTGGGCAAATATAAGAACCGCACAACCGGCACCGCCTCTACCGCCGGAAAATTTGCAAGCGCATTTGCACTCGGCGCCCGCATCTATAGTAAAAAAGACAATGCTTTTTCAACTCTCTTAAAACAGAAAGCGCTCTCGGCGTACCGGTACGGCCTGGCAAAACCAGGCGTGGCCCAAACGGCGCCGAATAAGGCGCCCTATTTTTATGAAGAAGATAACTGGGTTGACGATATGGAACTGGCTTCGGCAGCGATTTATCAGCTAACCAATGATCCCGTCTACCTGAAACAAGCCATCAATTATAGCCAAAAAGAAAAGGTGACGCCCTGGATGGGGGCCGATACCGCAAGGCACTACCAGTGGTACCCTTTTCACAATTTCGGGCATTACGAAATCGCGAATAGCATAAAAGATGATGAGAGAAGTATTTTGGCCGGCTATTATAAAGAGGGGATCGAAAGGGTTTGGAGAAAGGCGGGCAAAAACGCATTCTACAGGGGTATCCCTTTTATCTGGTGCTCAAATAACTTAACGGTGTCATTTGCCATCCAATGTTACCTGTACCGCAAGCTCAGCGGCGACCAATCATACCGGCAACTGGAACAGGCTTGTTTCGACTGGTTGTTCGGTTGCAACCCATGGGGCAAAAGCATGGTATATGGCCTGCCTGCAAACGGCGACACGCCTAAAAACCCGCATTCTTCATTTTCACATCTATATAATTATCCATTGGACGGCGCCTTGGTCGACGGGCCGGTTTATACAACGATTTTCAAGGCGCTCAAAGGCGTTGAAATGCACGGCCCCGATCAATATGCCGATTTTCAGTCCGGTTTGGCTGTATATCACGATGATTTTGGCGATTTCAGCACCAACGAGCCAACCATGGATGGCACTGCAAGCCTGGTGTACCTGCTTGCCGCCAAAGAATATGAGGCACAGCGGCAATCTGCGCGTTCACATAAAAAATAAACTTAAATTTTGCGGCCAAAATTGTTACATCGGCGTCATTAATAAAACTCAAACTTTTGTTAAACTTGTACATCATCCGGTTAACCAATTGACCGGGAAAACCATTATTAACCAAGCTATTTAGCTCGATGAGAAAAATTAAATATTTACTGACACTACTGGCTGGTTTATTAACCGGCAACGCATTTGCGCAACAAGTCCCTGATAGTAATTACATGGTACGCGGGTTCATCATAGCGGCCCCAAAACCCAGCGGCCTGGCTGATTTTGTTAAATTTATTAATGAAGAACTGGCGCCACGTAAGATCAATACGCTTATACTGCGGGTAGATTTCAATTACCAGTACAAGAGCCATCCCGAACTCAGGGATTCGGCGGCCTTGTCGAAGGGCGATGTTAAAAAGATAGTGGAGGCATGTAAAAAAAACGGCATCAGCATTATCCCGCAAATTAACCTGCTGGGGCACCAGTCATGGGCCGGTAAAGTTGGGATGCTGCTGAAGGTATATCCAGAGTTCGATGAAACGCCCTGGGTGAAAATGCCTGCCCTGCCATCCGATTATAAATGGCCCAACCCCGATGGCTTGTACTGCAAAAGTTATTGCCCCCTCAGCCCCGGCGTACACAAAGTAGTATTCGACCTGATTGACGAGATAACAGACGTGTTTGAGGCTAAAGCTTTCCATGCGGGCATGGATGAGGTATTTTACCTTGGCGAGGATAAATGCGCCCGCTGCGCCGGCCGCGATAAAGCCGTGCTTTTCGCCAACGAGGTGCAAACTATCCGCGACCACCTCGCCGAAAATAACAAGGAGCTATGGATATGGGGCGACCGCCTGATTGACGGCCGCGCTACAGGCATCGGCGAGTGGGCGGCCAGCTACAACGACACTTACCGGGCCATCGACATGATCCCCCGCGATGTAGTGATCTGCGACTGGCAATACGACCAGGACAATAATACCGCCGTTTACTTTGCGTTGAAGGGCTTGCGCGTAGTAACCTGCACCTGGAACCGCCCGCAGGTAGCTGTAAGCCAGGTGGAAGATCTTTACCGCTCCCGGGCCTTATCGGGCAAGGAAATAAAAGGGCGCTTTTACGGGATTGCTGAAACAGTTTGGTCGCCGCCATTCCAGTTTTTTAACGGTTATTATGGCAAAATAACCAATCCAAAAGCCGGCGATGAAACCCCGTGGAATACTTTCAGGGCAATGTTTGATAAGATGGGGCAGATGGACCAGGCTGCGGGGGTGAAATAAGGGAAGTCTTGAGTCAAAGTCTTGATTTCTAAGTTAGTACTCTTAAGTGGATGCGCGTCCGATATGGTTTTCACTCCTGCATTTCGTTTTGCCTCACCTAAATCCTCTCCAAAGGAGAGGACTTTGAAGAACAAGGCGGTTAAATAGGTATCTATTTTTAACTCCCTCTCCTTTGGAAAGGGCTGGGGTGAGGCGAATAACCGGCTGCAGGAATAAAATTAAGAAAACGAGATTTATAAACTCCCGATGAAAAATATTCGATTCCTGTTATGCTTTTTTATCCCACTTTTGATTGTTTCCTGCAAAAAAAAAGACACGCTTTTCGAGATGGTCCCTTCTTCGTATTCGGGCGTGCATTTTAACAACAAGATCACGGAGAACGATAGTGTCAATCCATTTAATAAAGTCAATATCTACAATGGCGGCGGCGTGGGCATAGGCGATTTTAATAACGATGGCCTGCAGGATATTTATCTTGCCGGCAACCAGGTGCCTAACAGGTTATACCTTAACAAAGGCAACATGAAGTTTGTGGATGTTACCAAAGAAGCTGGCGTTGGCGGCATAGGCGGCTGGGGCCGGGGCGTTGCGGTTGTGGATATAAATAACGATGGTTTGATGGATATTTATGTTTGCAACACGCTGCTGGATGATTCGACAAAAAGGCGCAATTTACTTTATATCAACGAGGGGCCGGATAAAAACGGAGTGCCGCATTTTAAGGAAATGGCTAAGGAATACGGCCTTGATATAAATGTACATTCAACCATGGCCTCATTTTTTGACTATGATAATGACGGCGACCTTGACATGTACCTAACCGTCAACGAAATAAAGCCCGACGATCATACCACCCATTTCAGGCCCGTTGTCAAAGATGGCTCGAGGAGCAGTACCGGCCGCCTGTACCGCAACGATTGGGACCCTGTTTTAAAACACCCGGTCTTTCATGATGTATCCAAACAGGCGGGTATATTGATCGAAGGCAATGGCCACGCAGCCAGCATTGTAGATATTAACCGCGACGGCTGGAAGGATATTTATGTAACCAATGATTTTTTACTGAGCAATATACTGTACGTCAATAACCACGACGGCACATTTACCGACAGGTCAAAAGAGTATTTTAAACATACCTCAACCAGCGCCATGGGACAGGACATCGAGGACCTGAACAATGACGGCCTCGCCGATATTTTTGAGCTGGACATGTTCCCGGAGAATAATTACAGGCAAAAGATGTTCCTCAACGCTAACTTTTCCGATCTTAACCTGAATTTTGATTATTACAATTACCAGTATCAATACAATCGCAACACCCTGCAAATTAACCAGGGGCCGCGCCTGGGTCAAAATGATTCGATTGGCGACCCGGTCTTTAGCGAAACTGCTTTTTTAAGCGGAGTTTCGCAAACCGACTGGAGCTGGTGCCCTTTAATTACGGATTTTGACAATGATGGCTTTCGCGATATCGTGGTAACCAACGGCTATCCCCGCGACATTAATGACCACGATTTTAAGGTATTCAGGGACAATGCTTATGCCAATGTTCCTACTCAGCAGGTGCTCAGCCAGATACCGACCGTAAAAATCCCGAATTACGCATTCAAAAACAATGGCAACCTGCAATTTGCGGATGTAACCAATAGCTGGGGCTTAAATGTGCCCTCATTTTCGAATGGCGCGGCTTATGCCGACCTTGACAACGATGGCGATATGGACATGGTGATCAATAATATCGATGATGAAGCGCTCATCTATAAAAACACCGCCCGGGAACTAAATAAAAGCAACAGCTATTATCTGCACATACAATTTACCGGCGGTCCGCAGAACCGGAACGGGATTGGCGCCTGGGCGGATATCTATTACAATCATGGTAAACACCAGGTATATGAAAATACGCCTTTCAGGGGCTATTTATCGACTATACAAAATATCGCTCATTTTGGCTTGGGTAAAGATAGTCTGCTTGATTCCGTAGTGATCCGCTGGCAAACGGGTAAAAAACAGGTATTGAAAAACGTAAAAGCCGACCAAACGCTAAAGGTAGACATTGCAAATGCCAGGGAAACGTATACATTCAGCCAGCCAACTGTAAATAAACAATCCCTGTTCCGTGAGGTCACCCACTCGGTGGGGGTAAATTATAAACACCGGGAGGACGATTTTGAGGATTTCAATATACAGAAGCTGATACCGCATAAATTGTCGCAATACACGCCGGCGGTAGCGGTAGGCGATGTTGATGGCAATGGTTATGACGATATGGTAATTGGCGGCACATCAAAATATCCGGCGCAATTGCTGTTGCAGCAGCCGGACGGCAAGTTTATTCAACGAGACCTGCTGCCAAAAGCGTTAAACGACCCCTACAGTCATTTTAACGACGAAGGCTTGCTGCTCTTTGATGCAAACGGCGACGGCCACCCTGATCTTTATGTTGCAAGCGGCGGTTATGAGCAAGCCCCCGGTACCTCCTTTTACCAGGACAGGTTATATATTAATGATGGCAAAGGAAATTTCACTCAGGCGGTTGGTGCCCTGCCAAAAAACTATACCAGCAAGCTATGTGTAAAAGCCGTCGATTACGATAAAGATGGCAAGCTTGACCTTTTTGTTTCAGGCCGTGTTGAACCGTGGAATTACCCCAAGCCGGTTTCCAGCATGATCTTGCGGAATGACAGCAAAGACGGGCACGTAAAATTTACTGATGTAACCGCCACCGTTGCTAAAGACCTTAAAAATATTGGCATGGTATGCGATGCAATCTTTAGCGATTTTGATAACGACGGCTGGCCCGACCTGGTACTTACCGGCGAATGGATGCCGGTAACATTTTTAAAAAATGAGCATGGCGTATTCAAAAACGTAACCGCCGGCACAGGCCTCGCCAACAAATTGGGCTGGTGGAATACTATCACCGCCGGTGATTTTGAACACAATGGACGAACTGATTATGTAGTAGGCAACGTTGGCCTAAACACCTTTTACAAAGGTACCGAACAGTACCCCGTTTACATTACCGCAAAGGACTTTGATAAGCTCGGGAATTTTGACGCCATCCCTTCACTTTTCATCAAAGACCAGGCCGGCCGGATGCAGGAGTTCCCGGCGAATACACGTGATGATATGATGAAGCAAATGATAAGCATGCGGAGGAAATTTCAGAATTACAAATCGTTCGCCACGGCCACGATGGATGAAGTGATCACACCCGAAATGCGCGAAGGGGCAGTAAGGCTAAAGGCAAATACCATGCAGTCCTGTTATTTGCGGAATAATGGCAACGGCAAGTTTACGATGATTCCCTTACCCCTTGAGACGCAAATATCGCAGCTCGACGGCATGGTGGTAGATGATTTTGACGGCGATGGAAACCTTGACGTAGCCATCAGCGGTAATGATTACGGAACAGAGGTGATGACCGGCCGGTATGATGCTTTTAATGGCTTGCTGCTTAAAGGCGATGGCAAAGGCAATTTTAAACCGCTTACCATACAGCAAAGCGGAATTTATATTGCCGGCGACGGCAAAGCGCTGGTAAAGTTAAAAGGCGCCAAAGGCAGTTACCTGCTGGCCGCCAGCCAAAACAGGGATGCGTTGAAAATATTTGAACTAAAACGGCCGGTGCAAACCATTAAGCTGCAGCCGCTGGATATGTATGCCATCATAAAATATAAAAATGGCAAGATAAGCAGGCAGGAGTTTTATAATGGTAGTTCATTCCTGTCGCAGGCAGGCAGGTTTATGAATATTGATGGTACGATGGCATCGGTAACTGTTATGGATGTTTATGGGCGTGCACGGGAAATACCATTGGCGCTGAAATAAGTTCCGGGATTTGGTGGTGTGGTGATTAATACGGTTGCCATTTGAAAACCAGTGACATGCGCAACCACGAGTTACGCTGCGCTAAACCCGCGGCAGCGGGTGCGGGTGAATGTCAATTTAAAAGAAGCGTTGAAATTCGTCGGGGCTTATTTTTCGAACCGGGAAAAATACATTATGAAGGTGATCAAAATCAGCATCGGTGGTCACCAGCTCTAGGCCCAATAGGGCAGCAAGCGAAGCGATCCACAGATCGTTCTTGCCCATATTTCTGGGGGTATCAAACGGATAACTTTTAAAACCTCGATTTACCCTTTGCGAATAGGCATCAATCTGGGCATAAGTATCAACGTAAGATTGGGTGATTTCCACGATATTTATTCCATCTAAGAAGTTATACAGTATATTACTTCTTTTGTCGCCCCACTCATTTTTAAGCGCCAGTGATTTAATTTCAGCCTCAGATACTACCGAGATATAGAGTGTTGAATTATTAGGATTAATAAAATCGACAAAGCTATCGGTATCGCTTGTCCTTGAAATAAAAACGAGAATATTGGTATCCAGTAACAGATTCATTATTTGTCGTTCGCCATTTGCTCCATCAAACTGGCCCACTCTTCTTCAGTAAAAGGCTCAGGTTTAGGAGAATTTTTAAGCGCTCTTTTCAGCGTTTCATTATTTTTACCTGTTTTCAGTCCAAAAGCGGTTGTACCCCCGGCGGCTAAAATTTCTTCCGGGGAAACTGTAGTATGCGTTCTGAATGCGCCCTTGTTGGTTGTGTGACGACCAGAGTTCATTGTGCCCTCCAATTTGTTATTTATCAAAGATAAGAATTAATTTGTTCAGGAAATATGTATTTTGTATCCGTAAATCAAACCAAACACACTCAACTATGAATTCACGCCGCGATTTTTTACAGAAATTAGGGGTTTCGGCCCTTGCCCTGCACCTCGCCCCTGTTTCGGGATGGGCAAGCTGCATAAATGCCCGTCATGAAGCCTACGACGGGCCGGTATTGCGGGTAGCCATTATGGGGCTCGGCAGCTACGGCACCCGCGTTGCCGAAGCGATGCGCGCATGCACGCGGGCCAAACTGGTCGGAGTCATCAGCGGCACGCCTTCAAAAATTACCGACTGGCAAAGCCGGTATGGCATACCAGCCAAAAACTGCTATAACTATGAGAATTTCGACAACATAAAAAACAACCCCGACATCGATGCCGTGTACGTGATCACCCCGAACGGGCTGCACCACGACGAGGTAATACGCGTAGCAAAAGCCGGCAAACATGTCATCTGCGAAAAGCCGATGGCTATTAACGCAAAAGAAGGGCAGGAAATGGTGGATGCCTGTAAGGCCGCCGGCGTGAAGCTGCTGGTTGGCTACCGGATGCACTTTGAGCCCCATACGCTCGAGGTGATCAGGATGCGAAACGCGGGCGAGTTTGGCAAGATAAAATTCTTCCAGGGCCAATGCGGCTTTACAATCGGCGATCCTACCCAATGGCGCTTAAACAAACAACTATCCGGCGGCGGCTCGCTCATGGACATCGGCATTTACGCCATCAATGGTTCCCGCTATATGACCGGCGAGGACCCCATTTGGGTTACCGCCCAGGAAACCAAAACCGATCCTATAAAATTTAAAGAAGGCGTTGACGAAACTATCCAGTTCCAATTCGGCTTCCCCAGCGGGGCGGTAGCCTCATGCCTCTCCACCTACGCCATGAATAACCTCGACCGCTTTTTCCTGGATGGCGAAGAAGGCTTTGCCGAAATGCAGCCCTCCACTGGCTATGGCCCCATCCGCGGCCGCACCCACAAAGGTGAACTAAACCAGCCCATCACCACCCACCAAACTGTACAAATGGACGAAATGTCCCGCATCATTTTTGACGGCAAGCAACCCATAGTACCGATAGACGGCAATGAGGCAGTAAAAGATTTAAAGCTGATCGATGCGATTTACCTGGCGTGCAAGACGGGGAGGAAGGTGGAGGTGAGGGTGTGAACTGGGCATTAGGCTGTAGTCGCAGACTACGAGCATAATGTATTCGAAGTCGCAGACTTCGAACAGCAGAATTTTTCGACCGGCGCGAAACGGCAAGCGGGCTCGACAGGGGCAAACAAAGAACACTATATGATCAAAGACGTCGAGATGTTTTTCCTGCCAATGGTATCAAATTAATTGAACTCAGTTATTATGACTTCACCCACAATGGAAACAAAGTTTTGCAGAGAGATAGGGAGAAGGATTTAGGAGCTGTTGTACAGGCTTTAAATAAATACGAACTCCCTGTTACCGGGGATTTACGCCCGCCTCTGGCAGGCAGCTCCGATTTGTATACTAAACTAACGTAGGTAGTTTGTTGTTTGATAGTTTTATTAGAGATTTAATTTATGCCAATAAATCACAATATAAATGTCTATTTGATTGATAAGGAAGGCGCGTTTACCAGGGTGACTCAACGCTATAACGGTGATGACTCTTTTAATGCAACGGTTGTTCTCAATACGGGATGGCAAGACGGACTATTACCAGAAGTAAATGATAGATTTCCTTTTTTTGAGGTCAAATTTAGCTATCCACATAATACATCATTAAGAGCTGATAAGATTACAAGTAGTGGCTGGATTTTTGATATTATCGTCAAGAACGTTCAACAAGATATCATCAATAATAGGGTTAATAAACCGGATTCATATTGCACAATATCAATTACTGACCCTTTTGGCATCCAAGAAAATTATGTTATCAACCCTACAATTGAAAATATCGCCGGATATTATAAACTTTTCTGTGATTTACTTTTAACTGAATCCTTCTCTAAAGCTAAATACCAAATTCAGATAACGCAAATTGAAGATCAACTAAAGCTGCTCAATGAACAAGTTATTCATTTGAAAGAAAAGTTATCGGCACTTTAGCCGCTACCGCAAGCCTCCTGGCTTGCGGTTTGGTGATAAGTAGCTCGCTTTGTAAACGAAGCGGGCTAATGATTAACGCAAATTCCGTACTTTTAACTTGCTGAACAGGTAGTTTGCTTTCCTATCATTGTTACCGGACAGGGGTCAACAAGCCGGGAGGCTTGCGGCAGCAAAAAAACGCTTGCGGGGGCTGAACTTTAAATAAAATGACGATTAATAAACGCTATGGTCAGAATATCTACAGTATTATTTTTGGTTCAATTGCTTTGCGGCACGGCAATATGCCAGGTTAGCAGTCCTGTTAATTATTTAGGGCTTAAAGACACCCAGGTTTTTGATAGCGTCACTTACAAACTGTCTTCGAGTTTCCATCCGTCCGAATCGCATTTCAAAGAAGAGTATCTGGCGGCCGGCGAAAACAGTGAGCGTTACAAGAGTATGTTGGTGATAGACTTTCTGGTCTCGGATTCGACCGCTTATGACTTGGTTCAGCATCAGATCAAATTTCTTCTAAAAAGACAAAATACAGATATTACTTGCTATTACCAAGTTTTTCGGAATGTGCTCAAAGGAGAATATCTTTTAGATTTTACTTTGAGTGTAATGAAGGATGGGTATTTTACAGTAACCGAATATAATATTTATCGATATAGGGGATACACCGATAAGCAAGGGCACAAGGGAGTCTTGTTAATAGGATTAACCTATCGTGCATACGACGATGACATAGATACATTCGCTTTAAACCTGATAACGAGAAAGCAAGAACTGCTAAAGAAGTTTAGAAAATTTCCTTATCCGGATATTCAGGTTAATTAGCGCCATACAACTATTAACTACGCTGTATTTTATATCTTGCAAAAAGTCAACCCTCATGCGCATTAAAGAAATTATATATTGCTGCTTTTATTTGATATTTTTTGCGTTGTCAATTTGGATAGGAGTTAAAGGTGGTTTTACTGGCAACAGTCATACGCCACCCGGTCCATTTTTAATTGAATTTTTTATATTACCGACTGGTATCGTGTTACTTCTTATAGATATTATCAAATATAAACCCACAACTTTCAAAAAAATTAGAATTCATGTGTTCGGATTATTCGCAAACGGTTGCATAATGGCATATGTTTTAATATTGGCATTAAATTAAACTTACCAAGACGGGCAAATGCCTTGCGGCAGCCTGCGCGTTCCGTTCTATCCCCAGCGTCCTGAGCACCAGCATGGTTTATTACGCTTCAAATTAACGGTCCTTTGCCAAAAAGTCGTTGATCACCTTAAATTCTTTTTCAGGTTCTTCCACTTGTGGGTTATGACCTGAATTTTCAAAAATGACAAATTCTGCCTGCGGGCAGTATTCTTTAAATTTTACCGCCATCCATGGAACCGCCACGCGGTCGAACCGGCCTGTAACAATTAATACCGGCATTTTAAGGTCTTTGAGCTGTTTACGGTAATCAAAATTTCCAATATCGCTCCCCACTATAAAATCGCCGTCCTTGCCCACCATCTGGTAATACAGCTTGGTATTGTTAGGATTGGGGTACGGTTTGCCGGCGCCGCCGCCGGTAAAGCGCGCCGGGTTGTAGGCATATAAAAAGCCGTAAGGTACCTGGCCGTAAATATCCTGGTGAACATGGTCGCTGGATACGGCGCCTGCTTCGCGTATCTTCATCAGTTGTTCCCATATTTCCGGGTAGTTGGTTTTTATTTCGCGGTTGGAGTTGTCATCATTTTCCTGCCACATTACAAAGCTGTGAAAGGTATCGGCTAAAATTAAATGGCTTAAATGCCCGGGGTATTTTATAGCATAACCCTGGGCTACAACGCCGCCATACGAATGTCCTAAAACCGTGATCCTATCCAGGTTTAAGGCTTTACGCAAAGCTTCAATATCGTCAATATCCCGTTCAAGGGTATATTCCGTAACATTTTTTGCCGTATCAGACTTTCCCCTGCCAAAGGCGTCGAAATAGATCAGTTGGTGATGCCCGTCTGCCAGCGGGTCAAAACTACGCAAGCCGCGATGGGTCCCGCCGGGGCCGCCGGGTATTAAAATGATCGGATCGCCCTCGCCGACAGTCACTACCCAAAGGTTGGCGCCATTAACTTTTATATATTTTCCATCGGTCCAGCTGTCAACCTTTTTTACCTGGCCAAAGGCATTCGAAAGGAATAGCAATGCAATAAATAGCAGCAATAATTTTTTCATGATGAGATTTAAATTGTGATTTGTTATGATCAAAATTAATACTTTGCCGGGACTAAACAAGCCTCCCGCCGGTAGGGTTTAAATACACCTCCAAACTAAAGTGAACCTGTGATCCACGAAACACAAAGGGATTTAACTAAGTTAATAATCAAGCGGCTCCTGCCTGGTGTTTCTAACCCGGGCTACAATAATCTCATGCTCTTTTACAAGGTAGGCCACCCGTAGCCGGTGCAGTTCAAATGCCCTGTAACTACCGTTATTATTAACCTTGTATTTGTCCGGGTTATGAATCTCAGAAGCTGTCTAAAAATGGGATAAATTTATCATTGCCGTTGGCTTCAGCCAACAGGATTAAATAAATGAAAGGTCGGCTTTAGCCAAATAATATGGGAGCAAGATCCTGCGGCTTTTTTGGCTGAAGCCATTAGCTTCCTTACTAATATTCCGTTGGCTGAAGCCAACGGCAATGAATTTACGTTTGCAGTAAATTTGCATTATCATTTTTAGACAGCTTCTCAGGATGCGTTGATAGTTCGTTGATCTTTTCAAGAACTTCACTTTTTACTTTATCGGCATTTTGAGGGGAATCTTTTCGGATGTACTGAATAGCATCGCGGAAATAATGAAGGGCTTGTTTTCAAAATCTTTCTTTTCGTCATTCATTACCATTCTTTTGCCATCCGCTCTGCTTCTTCCTGGGTATAAAACTCACCAGCCTCAACCCTGGCAATAGCTTCGTCGATTTCTTTATTATACTGCCCGACGGTAACGCGGGGAGCTTTCACTTCACGGCCTTTAAGAAAAGTTTTAAGCATTTGCAATACGGATTTTTTTTCCGCCTCGTCAAGCTGAAGGATATACTGAAATAATTCCTGATCTAATGCCTTAGCCATACTTAACCTTTTTACAAATTTATCATTTTCCGGTTTTTCTTTCAAAATAGCGGATATAATTATGCTGCAGCAGGCTGCAGATAACCTTGCCCCCGGCCATCCTGCATTATTAACCCGTTAAAAATTGCAAATATAAGGCCGTTTCACGATCTAGTGGTGACACGGTTTTGTCACCTTGAAGGGGCCGGTTTTTGTGAAAATTTTTTATAAAACACTGTAAATAAGGCGCTTTAAAAATAACTGGCGTACAGAAGATGAACATGAACCTTATTGACAGGATGCAAAAAACGCGCAAAAATGGTTGAGCAGAACGCCTTCACTGGCTATCCTCCTATTGATACTATTTCCTTAAAATCTTATCCATTGCCCTTCCTTTTGCCAATTCATCAACCAGCTTATCTAAATAACGGATCTTTTGCATTAGTTCGTCCTCTATTTCTTCCACGCGGTAACCGCAAATTACACCAGTAATTTTTGAAACATTTGGATTTATTTGCGGAGCACGGGCAAAAAAGGTTTCAAAATTGGTTTTTTCGTCGATATGCTTTTGCAATGTTTGTTTATCATATCCCGTCAGCCAAAATATCACTTCATCTACTTCATCTTTCGTGCGGCCTTTTTTCTCGGCTTTTTTAATATAAAGCGGGTAAACACCTGCAAAAGACATTTTGTAAACTCTTGAATTGTCCATCTTACTTGTTTTAACAGTCAAAGTTAGTTTTTTAGCGTCGTTTTTCCCGTTGGCCGGGATGTGTAATTACGAATGCTCGAAAAGATCCTTAAAAGCTTTGCCAGGCGCGGTTACTTCCACGGGGACGGGAAAGTTGGGGTTTGCACTTCGCATTAGCACATGCAGCAAATATTTCGTTAATAGCTGAAAATCAGGTGATTGTATTTTATCGGCATCCGGAAAATGCGAAATGAACTTTTTGGCGAAAAAATGCAAAAAATGTTAACCCTGATTTTTATTAATCGCTTGATTATAAGTAGGTTAATCAAGAAAAATCCAGAATTGTGTTAACCCTATGTTAACCCACCTTTGGCGGTCTGCGCTGTTACCCCGGATTTGCAATTACGAGCGTTGAAAGATGCCCCCGCCTGTACCTCGTTCCCCGGGAAAGGGGAAGATACGGGAGGGAGTTTTGGTGGCTATTTCATCTTTCGAAGACAAGTAATTTGTAATCCGGGGCCCTAAATCAAATGAATTTGTATTCCGCGAAATCGCAAGCTATATTTGAATATAGGTTTTAAACACACAATTATGGGTTTTCAAACGCTTCCCGCGCCGACAAAAAATTTATCGCATTTAATGCAGGGCGTTTGGTGGCTGCTATCGCGGGAGGATCGGACAAAAAACGGTGAACGCCGCATCGACCCAATAATGGGCGCCGACCCGATAGGCATCCTGGCTTATGCAAAGCATCATTTTACCGCACAATTTATGAAGCGCGACGGCAGGGATAATGCGGAAAGCCCGATAATGCATTCGGGCCAGAACAATACCAGCGCATCAGGCAGCTATGACGCTTATTTCGGAACTTACGAGGTGGATGAACAAACCGGCAAAGTTTCGCATACGCTTATAGGTTCGGTTAACCCGGCAAATATCGGGATCACTGTTTCGCGCGATCTAAGGGTTAATGAGGGCCAGCTCATCATTCAACTGGAAACAACAACCCCGGATGGCGAGCGGATCACACGCACGCTAACCTGGAAAAGGATAAATGGAAGAACAATAAAAGCTGCAGCGATTTCGTCTTCACCCCGCATCCTGGTCTCCCGCTGAACCCTTGCCAACTGCTCCCTTAGGGTATTGATCTTCACCACCACCCCGATCTTCTCCTCCAGGCCTCCATCAAAGCAATGTTTGTTCAGCACCAGTTTCCTGATGTTTAAATTGATCTCTGGGGCTTCCTGGTTTAATTCTCCGAAGGGTTTCGCCTTCCGAAAGATCAGCATATTCGGATTGCGATGCCGGCAATAGCTTCCGCAGGTTGGGCAAAACGCTCTTGATCTATTCAATTTATTTTTATTTTTATCATCGCTTAATCGTATTACTATGAAAATCAGGTACACTGTTTCATTGATGGGGATAATGTTAATCCCGGCATTAAAGTCCTGGTCGCAAAATTGCGCTGCTGTTAAGAAAGATCCCGTGACAAGTGCCCGGTTTATCGAAACATCTGAAGTTAAAATTTATGGAAACTCCCTCGACCTTAATAATAGGGGCTTTTTTCTCTTTTTCCAGTTAAAGAACGACACTGCATTTGCTTGTATAGATGTTTCCTGCAATTTCATGAACGCAAATAGTTTTCAGGCTGTTACGCTGAAGCTTTCCGATACTTCCGCGGTTACCCTTAATAATTTTTTCAGCACAGAGAGATCAAAGCACGGAAGTTTTTCACGCGAAAAGAGTTATTCAATGATTAATAAGGCAACACTGGCCAAGCTCGCTAATTTCAAGGTAACAACCGTCAGGTTCGTTACCGCCGATAGCCATTTAATTGCCAAAGGTAACACGCGGACCAGAATAGATGTTCGGCCAACCGGGCCGGGTGAGACGCTGGATAACAAACTACTGCACGGCCAGGCTTCAGGAATTATGAAAAGGGCAAGTTGTATTTTAACATATTTGCATTGAATAAAAATGGCTAATAAAATTCGGATTTAAATAAAAGCATTATTTCTTTTTGGACTCCCTGCGGTCTGATAAGTCTCTTGCCCGATACCTTCACAATTCAATTTGTAATCCACAAAATCGCAGCCTATATTTGGCTTGGATGCTAACCTGTCGGTAACCATTTGCGGTCCTGTAATCTCTACGCCATGAAAAAGCTTATTTTTTTCTTCTTTCTTACTTTTATTTGCTTGTCGTTCAGGCAAAAAGAACTAACCTGGGTGGCTATAGGCGATTCGATAACTTATCTTAATGATCACCTCTACGAAACAGGCAACTGCGTGACCAAAGGTTATATGACGCGGGTTTGCGAACAGCTTCCCTATATCCATTATACCAACCAGGGGCATAACGGCTGGACGGCCGGCATGATCGCACAGAAAATAGACAGCCTTGAGATTACAAGCGCCGACATCTACACTGTGTTCCTGGGGACAAATGATTGGTGGGCCGGCCGCAAGATCGGCACTTTAGCAGATTACCAAAACAATACCGGCATCAACACCATTTATGGCTCTTTCCGCATTATTATGAACAAGCTGCATACGCTTAATCCACAGGCCCACATCATATTGATCACGCCCATGCAACGGGCTGACTTTGTTTATATTAACGACATGAAGAACAACGCCTACGGCAGCTATAAAACAAAAAACAACCAGTCAGTGGAGCAGGTTGCTGAAGCTGTCCGCCAAGTTGGGACGGTCGAAAAATGCACGGTGATAGACCTCTATCATGCAAACAAAATGAGTATCAAACACCTTGTTAACTTTAAACGCCTTAAAAACCCGGCCACCGGGCAGTATGAAGATTATCAATATCCGGCCTATACCCAAATTCCTTTTAACCCGCAAACAGATGCTTATCCCTATCCGCCAGAGGCTGTCAACGTTACCTTCGATGGCCTGCACCCTTCTGATAAGGGTAATGCCATGATAGCGGAAAAGCTTGTTAAAATTTTGAAAGATTATTAGCGTGCCATTTGATCAGGAGCCTTCCCTCCCACCCGCTGAAAAAACCTCGTGGTAAACCACCTTTTGGCTGCTGTCCAATTTAATATTCTTTATCTCTCCCGGCCCTTCAAAGCCGATGCGGATACCTACGATATTGCCGATATTGAAATTCATCGGCGTGCTGAATATTGATTTGCCATCCAGGCTTACCTTCAGTATTTTGTTTTCAACTGAAATGGACAGGTGGCGAAAATCGCTGAAATCGCATCCGAAGGCGCTGAGGTCATGCTCCTTGCCGCTAATCATGCGGTTGCCGGCAAATAGCCCTATAGCGGCGATGCAGCCCTTATCCGAAAGTGGGATCTCGATACTGCTCCTGGTTCCCATAACCGAGATAATGGCTTTGCGGCAAACGGATTGCCCCGGCGTGGAAGTGTTCCTGAGTGTTGTTTCCAGCACAAAGTCACTACCATTCACACCTTCAAACGGGCGTACGTTGTAAAAAAACACCGGCGAATTATTAAATACCGGCGAGCCCTTCAGGCTGGCAAAGGTTTCGCCGCTTATGCCTAATCCGCCCGGCAGGTGGATGAACTTGTCGTCAAGATAAATCGGGACAGGCTCTTTATCTATCAGCCCCAGCCAGCCGTTTGTTTTTATAAATACGCCCTTTTCGTTTTTGATCTGCCCGTTCACTACCAGTTTCGCATTAAAATAGCCGGGGGTATAGTATATAGATGTGTACTGTTTTCCCCGGCCCGAAACTTTTTCGCGCCGCCGCGGGTCCCAGCTTTGCTGGATGAAAACGTTATCGGATTTATAACCCGATGCATCGTAATCAAAAACCACCGAATTGGGCATTTTATCGCTGATCACGCGCGGCGCAAACCTGGTTTGAATATTATTATTTGCTTTCGCCGACCGGTGATTGCTGCCAAAAGATATAAAGAGGCAAACAATCAGCGCGAGCGGAATGAGTGTAAATAGCAGCGGCTGAAAGTATTTTTTTGGTGAGACAACCTTTGCCGGCTGCGGGTTCGGCGCAGCAGTTTTCTGCCGGTCCATTTGTTTTTTAAATGCGCGCCAATCGTCAAAACCAAGGAAACCGGCCAGCGCATTAAGGGTAATGACCGTTGGCGAGCTGTTATACTGAACTTTGCCCCATATGCGCTTTAAGGTTGAGACGCTTAACCGCACATTGGTCTTTTCGAAGATCAGCTCGCTTAATTTTTCAAAATCATATTCGCCCCATTGGCTGCTGTCATCCCAGCCAAGGGCTTGTTCAGCCAGTTCGCGCCATGAAAGTATGTATGGTTTTTCGCTGCCCATTTTATCTGTATTGACAAACATACATACAAAAAAGTGACGGCGAATACAAAAAACAATTGAACGATGCGAAAGGCTTCAAAAAATCATGAAAGAAACTTGAACATGTCTTGAAATGTGGTTGAACAGGCTTTTTACAAGTACGACGCGAGCTTTGGTACACCAAGCAGAAAGCATGTTTGATTTAAGCTAATGATTGTGATACGCATCAACAAAACCGCCGGAATTTTATTTTTTTTCATGCTGGCATCCGGAATGGCAAAGGCCCAGGATACCACCAACTTTTCACCGCCGGCCATCGCGCCGAAGATATATGCGATAGAGGCAAAAGACAATATCGTCGTCGACGGACGGCTGGATGAAGCATCGTGGCGGCTGGCACCGGTGATTAAGGACTTTTTTATGATACAGCCGCGGCAAGGTGGCAAGTTTCATTATCAAACATTTGTGAAGGTGGTTTTTGATAAAAAAAACCTTTACTTCGGCGTTTTCTGTAAAGACATGGCAGGCAAAAAGGGCATACGGGTACAGGATTACCGCCGTGATTTTATGTCAATTGACAATGATGTTTTCATGGTGCAGATCGATCCGCAGAACCTTAAACGTTTTTGCGCATCGTTCCAGGCAACGCCGCTTGGTTCTCAGGGCGATATGCAGGTATTTGACGATCAATTCCAGGATGCCAACTGGGATGCGCTTTGGAAAGTGAAAACCCTGGTAACCGACAGCGGCTATTACGCCGAGTTTGCCATCCCGTTTAAGTCCCTGCGTTATACCAAGCAAACGGCCGACTCCATTCCCTGGAACATTACTTTTTCGAGGATAGCGCGCCGCGATAATGAACAAACTGTATTCCCCGCCATCCCGCAAGCCTACACCCAATACCGCATGTCGTATGGCGCCGAGCTGCGTGGATTGTCCCTACCGCCGCCGTCGCTTAATTTCAGGATACAGCCTTATAGCCTTTACCAATATTCGCAGAATACCAACGCCAATAATGAGACAAGGGCCACGAGCATTTTAAAAGCCGGCGGGGAGGCAAAATGGGCGGTGAACCCGCATGCGGTGCTTGATCTTACCATTAACACCGACTTTGCCCAGGCCGATGTTGACCAGGCCGTGAATAACCTTACGCGCTTTAATGTTTTCTTTCCCGAAAAAAGACAGTTCTTCCTGGAGGACCAGGGCGTATTTGCCGGAGCGAGCATCCAGGGCCTGCAGCCTTTTTTCAGCAGGAGCATCGGCCTCGCCAATACCGAATTCAATGCCGGCCCCATCCCCATAGATGCCGGCATGCGCTATACCGACCGCACGCGCGACCGCACTTTTGCATCGCTCTATGTTCACCAGGAAGGCACCGCCGAACAAGGCGCCGCTGATTTTAGCGTACTGCGTTACCTGAAAAATTACGGGCGGGAAAATAACATTGGGCTGATGGTGACCGATAGAGTGGATGAGGCCGACCCCTCAAAAGGCTTCGGCGCTAAAAATAACAGCACATTTACGCTTGACGGCTTCATCCGCCCGAATAATAACCTCACCATAAAATATCTTGCTTCGGCATCGAAAGATAAAGGGCCCGACAGCGCGGGCCTCGCGAGCTTCTTCAAGATCATGTTCAATAACAATAAGTTCTTTTTTTATTACCAGAACGAGTATATATCCGCGAAATATAATCCGGCTATGGGCTTTGTTTTCCAGAACAATGTTATCTACCACCAAACGGTGGAGTTTATCACCCTCCGCCCGAAAAACAAGAAATGGAACTGGATCCGGGAATGGGAAATTGGATTCGATGTTAATTACTACCAGAATGCCTCGGACCTGCACTTCCAGCAATCCAACATTTACTGTTACCCGGTTTACATCGTGCTAAATAACGGCGGCATCGTCCAATATGCGATCAGGCCTAACTGGCAGAATATAAATTTTGATTTCAGCCTGCTCGGCGTCGATTTGCAGCAAAAACGATATTCCTTCGTTCAGCACGAGCTTACCTACGAATCTGACCAGTCGAAACGATTCTCTTATATCGCCGATGTTTATCTTGGCAATTATTATAACGGCGCTCTGCAGTCGGGCGAAGTTGGCCTGCGGTATGCGCCGAGCCCAAAAATCGCTGTGTCGACAGACTATTCGCTGGATAAGTTTGAAAGCATAGGCAAACAGCAGGTAAGCTTCCGCACCAGCCTGTACAATGTACAGCTCCGCGCGGCATTAAATCCGCAATTGCAGTTTTCTGCTTATTACCAATATAATTCGTACAGCCGCCAGGGCCAGTGGAATGCCAGGGCCACATGGGAATTTGCGCCTTTAAGTTTTATCTACCTGGTTTATAACGACAATAACTTTAGGGACACGCCTATAAAAAATCAGTCGCTGATCACCAAGATCACCTATTTGAAGCAGTTTTGAACCGGGAGAAACGATGATTGACGAAACATAATGTGCGGGCCGGCACGTCTCTTTCATTTTGGCAAAAACAATAAGCTGTTTTGATTGCATAGAACCGGTCAGCGCATCGTAAAAATTCAATGCGGTTGATGAAAACAGCCGGTACCTGTCCCATCTTTACCGCATGGATCAGCAACAAATTTTCGTGCAGACAGCCCTGAACAACTGGAACACCCAGATGGCAAGGGCGGAGAAAATATTTAACAGCTACGCCGACGCGGAATTTTATACCGCGGTAGCGCCGGGCAAAAATCGCATTATCTATTTATACGGGCACCTGGCCGTTGTTCACGATGCTTTGAAAGAGACGCTTGGTATCGGCAAGCGAAGCCGGCCCGAATTAGCCGCGCCCTTCCTGCAGAACCCGGATGACCCGTCAGCAGCCTATCCTTCATTGGCCGAGCTAAAGGAATATTGGAACAGTGTCCACGGCGAACTTAAAGAGCTGTTTGCCGCTATGCCTCCCGGCGAATGGTTTAAACGCCACAACGCAATGACTGACGAAGACTTTGCAAAAGAGCCCGCGCGCAACCGTTTAAGCGTACTGCTGACCAGGGCGAGCCATGTAGCCTATCACCTGGGGCAAGTGGCCTTAGTTAAACCTGGCAGCCAAGCCTGATGCGGTATTGTACAAGGCATCGTTTAAGCATCTCAATTATTGCAGATGCAGGCGGGTTATTGGGTTTTAATGCGATTGATTAAGAAAATAGGATATACAAAGTTGGCGATGATCAACTTTGTGGTGCTGACCCTTGCCGGCATAGTATTAAGGTATATACAGGTGTACGGGCTGCCGGGCGCCGATTACCAGTTTATTCTTCATGCGCATTCGCACTTTGCGTTCGCCGGCTGGATGTTTTTTGCGATAGCCATTCTTATCAGCCATCGCATAACCGGCGGCAGGTTCACCTCCGGTTATAAATACATATTTGCTATCACGCTGATCAGCGCTTACGGCATGTTGTTTAGTTTTTCGCTGCAAGGATATAAACCGGTATCTATTACTTTCTCGACACTTTTTGTATTGGTAACCTATTGTTTTACGTACCTGGTGCTAAAAGGCCATGCTTTGAAAAATGCAGTGAACGAGGTTGGCTATAAACTACTTAAAGCGGCCTTAATATTTCTGTGCCTGTCGTCACTTGGCCCTTTCATGCTAGGCCCCCTGGCGGCCTGGGGACTTAAAAACTCTGCTTATTACCAGGATGCAGTTTATTTCTACCTGCACTTTCAGATGAATGGGTTTATGTTTTTGGCTGCCCTGGGCTTGTTTGCTTCAACTTCGCTTAATAATCCGTTACCTGTAAAAAGTTTAAAGTGGCTCCATATTTTTATTTATTCAGCCGTCCCGCTTTATTTCATTTTCACCTTATGGGCCAGGCCCAACGTATGGGTAAATATTGCAGCCGCCATCGGCAGTATTTTCAACTTAGCAGGCTGGCTGATGCTTTGCCTTAATTTTAAAAAGGAGTGGCGTCAATTCTCCTTCCTTGCCAGGGCTGCACTTGTTGCGGCAACGCTAAAAATCGTATTCCAGGCGATGGTTTGCGTTCCATCGATCGGGGAATGGGCTTTCATGAGCCGTAACCTTATCATCGGGTATATTCATCTGTTAACCCTGGGAATTATCATGCCCATAATAATTGACCAATTCATTAAAAAAAGCTTCTTTAACATCGAAAAAATGCTGGTCGCAATTAATTGGTCATTTATCATTTTGGTTGTCGCCTACCTCACTTTGCTTTTCATGCAGCCGCTGCTTTCGTTATTTTCCGCAGCAATACCACAATACCAATACCTGTTATTTGCGCTGTGCCTGTTATTTCTGCCGGTGGGCCTATTGCTGCTTATAAAAATCAAAACAGATCAGTAATCTAAATTTAAACTTCCAAAAAGTGATCAAGATCACTTTTGTTTTTATAATAAAAGATATATTTGTCTTTTATTATAAAACAACTTAAGAAATGGAAATTTTAGACATTCTCGACGTAACGGTCATCGAACCGAGATTAAAACATCCGGCCATATTTGAGAGATTTGATGCGCTGCCGGCCGGCGAAGCATTTATCATCAATAACGACCATGACCCCAAACCGCTGTACTACCAGCTACTGGCCGAGCGCGGACAGATATTTACATGGGATTACCTGGAAAAAGGGCCCGAAACATGGCAGGTAAAAATCGCTAAAAAAACCAATGCTGAAAATGCAGAAACAATTGGCGAGATAGTTGCCAAAGACTACCGTAAAGCGCAGGTCTTCAAAAATATGGGGATAGATTTTTGCTGCGGCGGCAAAAAGACCATTGCGGAAGTTTGCGAAAAGAAAGGTATCGACCCCGAGGAAGTAGAACGGCAGCTTGCAGCGGTAAAGGGCGACGTCGCAAACAGCGAAACAGATTTTTTGAAATGGGATATTGGCTTCTTAAGTGATTATATCGTTAATACGCATCATCAGTATGTGAAAGACAACACCACTTTTATACTTGAACTGGCACAAAAAGTGGCCAGGGTACACGGCGACAGGCATCCGGAACTAATACGCGTTGCTGAGTTGTTTTCGCGGGTAGGAAAAGACCTGACCTTGCATATGGTTAAGGAAGAGAAAATATTGTTTCCTTTTATTAAGGAACTGGCACATACGCACAAGATTGGCGGCAAAGTTCCTGCAGCCGATTTCGGTAAAGTATCGGTGCCCATCCGGGTAATGGATTCGGAGCATGAGCAGGTGGGCGGCGATTTCGAAACTATCCGGGGGCTTACATCAAATTACCAGTTACCAGCCGATGCCTGTACATCATATACCATATTGTTTAAAAAACTGGAAGAATACGAGAATGACCTGCACCGCCATGTACACCTGGAAAGCAATATCTTGTTTCCGAAAGCAATACAATTGGAAAAAGAACTATCCTGAAGGCAATATTTTAGCTATAAATTTTAGGTTTGTAAAACCAATAGTAGAAAAATGATACTTTCAAAATCATGTGAATATGCGATAAGGGCGACTGTTTATGTAGCTCATAAAAGCCGTAAGAATGAGAAGGCTGGTATTATCGAAGTGGCGAAAGCAATTGGCTCGCCAATGCACTTTACCGGCAAAATACTGCAAACCCTTGTCCGGAAAAAGATCCTTTCTTCTGCAAAAGGGCCTAACGGCGGCTTTTACCTTGAAAATGGCCAGTCTCTTTTCCTGATCGATATCATTCGGGCGATTGATGGTAATGGATTATTTACTTCATGTGTGCTCGGGCTTGAAAGATGTTCGGAAAACCAGCCCTGCCCTATGCACGAACAGGTTAAACCTATAAGAGATCAATTAATGATCGAGTTCAGTAAGCAGTCGGTAAATGAACTGGTACATGATTTTGAGAAAAATGCATACTTCCTGAAATAAAAAATTTGATTGAATAAAAGACATTTGTATCTTTTATTCATTTAACAGATACAAATCATATTAAAATGGCATTAAAGTATATAAATACATCATAAAATATGATTTACATCATATTTAAACGTAAGTGCGGTCACAAAGCGGGCCCTTATTTCCATATACTTTTACAAAAAATAAAATAGCAATGAAAATGAAAACACTAAAAAAACTGTTTCCTGCCTTAGCCTTAGCTGGCATAACTTTTCTATACGCCTGCGGCGGGTCAGGATCGGCCTCTTCCGGAGATAGCACATCAACAGCGGCATCAGCCACTGCAGCCGATATAGATCCTGCTGCGAAAAGCGATAGCAAGGGTATAGGAAGATTCACATCCGTTCAGTTAGGCGCCATTGATCCGGCAATGGCTGAAAAGGGGCAAACGATATTTGCAGCCAAATGCGCTGCTTGTCACAAGGTTACGGATCAAAAAGTTGTTGGTCCGGGCTTAAAAGGCGTTACCGAAAGGCGTACACCTGAGTGGATTATGAATCAGATCACAAATCCTGCTGAAATGGAACAGAAAGATCCGGTAGGTAAGGCCTTACTTGAAAAACATCTGACCCAAATGACTTTTCAAAACGTGAGTGACGATGAAACACGTCAGATACTTGAATTCTTGAGACAAAATGATAAAAAATAAACAATCAACCTTAAATGATATATCATGAAACTTTCACCTTATAAACTCCTTCTGCTAACACCAATAGCAGTAGTGTCAATTTTTGCATCATCTTGTAAGCCAGGAAAGATGGGCTCCGCTGTGGATGCGGATGCCGCAAAAAAGGTATATGTGGCCCCCGGTAAATATGACGAAATTTATGCGTTCCTTTCAGGCGGCTTTAGCGGGCAAATCGCCGCTTATGGCATACCTTCCGGACGCTTGTTAAAAGTGATCCCGGTTTTTTCACAGAACCCGGAAAATGGATATGGTTATTCCGAGGAAACTAAACCTATGCTGAATACCTCGCACGGTTTCGTCCCCTGGGATGATTCGCACCATCCCGAACTGTCCAAAACAAATGGCGAGGATGACGGCCGCTGGCTGTTTATTAATGGAAACAACACACCCCGGATCGCGAGAGTTGACCTGGCTACCTTTAAAACGGTAGAAATACTCGAGCTGCCCAATATTGGAGGCAATCATGCCTCTCCTTTTTGTACCGAAAATACAGAATATGTAGTTGGGAATACCCGTTTCAGCGAACCATTGGATAACAGCAAAGGCGATGTACCTATTGACAGCTATAAACAAAACTTTAAAGGCGCGGTGTCCTTTGTTAAAGTTAACCCGGATAATGGATCAATGAACCTCGCATTTCAGCTGATTGTACCGCCGTTTAACTATGACCTGACGCATGCCGGGAAGGGCCCTTCGCACGATTGGATATTCTTTACCTGCTATAATACCGAAGAGGCACACACTTTACTGGAAGTAAATGCCAGTCAGCGCGACAAAGATTTTGTGATGGCCGTAAATTGGAAAAAGGCTGAAGAGTTGATCAAAGAAGGCAAGGGAACAAAAATAACAGCAAAATATGCACACAATGTGTATAACGAAAACAGCCATACTGCCGCCTCCACTATGGAAACTGCAACCCAAACTTTGGATGTTACCAAATTTCCCGGCCTGGTTTATTATATGCCATGTCCTAAATCGCCGCATGGCGTAGATGTAACACCTGACGGGTTGAGTATTGTTGCCAGCGGGAAGCTTGCAGCGGTAATCCCTGTTTTTTCATTTGATAAAATGCTCAATGCTATTGATAAAAAGCAATACGACGGAATGGTAGGCGGTAATTTACCCGTATTAAAATATGAATCGGTTTTACGCGGTGAAGTAAAGAAGCCCGGATTAGGCCCGCTGCATACTGAATTTGATGATAAGGGCTATGCTTACACCACGATGTTCGTATCATCCGAGGTAGTGAAGTGGAAAATTGATAACCTGGAGATCATCGACCGCATACCTTCATACTATTCACCGGGCCACCTATCAATTGTAGGTGGCGATTCAAAAAAACCATATGGCAAATACCTGCTTTCGCTGAATAAGATCACCAAGGACCGTTACCTGCCAACAGGCCCCGAATTAGCCCAGGCATGTCAGTTGATTGATATTACAGGCAATAAAATGAAATTGCTGCTCGACTTTCCAACCATTGGCGAGCCGCATTATGCGCAAATGATACTTGCGGATAAGATCCTTAAAAACCAGGTTAAATTTTACAAATTGGAGGACAATAAAAACGCATATGTAACCAAAAGTGAAAAAGACACCAAAGTGATAAGAAATGGTAACCGGGTGGATGTTTACATGACTGCGATACGGTCGCACCTAGCCCCTGATAACATCGAGGGAGTCAAAATTGGTGATGAAGTTTACGTCCACATTACCAACCTTGAACAGGATTGGGATGTACCGCATGGTTTTGCCATTAAAGGTGCCAATAATGCGGAGCTATTGATCATGCCGGGCGAAACCTGTACACTGAAATGGGTTCCCGGACTGGTTGGAATCGTGCCATTCTATTGTACCGATTTTTGTTCTGCGCTGCACCAGGAAATGCAGGGCTATTTCAGGGTATCGCCGGCAGGCTCAAATACCCCCCTGAAATTCTCCATCGGCGTAAACCCGGTAACTGAATAGTTATCATATACTAACGTATAGCGCATGTTAGACAACAGCGCTATACGTTTACACCAAGTCTTAAGATTATGAAATCGTTAACACGGGTACTCATATTTATAAGTGCTTCATTAATGCTGAGCGCCTACTTTTTACCCTTATGGCATATTTTATTGGACGCGCCCCAATACCCTGAGGGGCTTGAACTGAAAATATGGCTGAATGGCCTTTCCGGAAATATCAACCAGATAAATGGTTTGAACCATTATATCGGGATGAAATTTATCGTAGCTGATGATTTTAAAGAATTTAAGATACTTCCCTATGTTTTTGGATTGTTAACACTGACAGGCTTTGCTGCTGCAATTGCCAAAAGCCGCAAGTTACTTTGGGTATGGTTTATCGGTCTTTGTTTGTTTGCTGCAATTGGCTTTAGCGATTTTTATAAATGGGAATATAATTACGGACATAACCTTAATCCGCATGCGGCTATAAAGATTGAAGGCATGACTTACCAGCCGCCGCTTTTCGGGTATAAACAGCTGCTCAACTTTACAGCGGGTTCGCTGCCCGATACCGGCGGAATTTTAGTTGGCTTAGGAGGCTTATTGGCCGCTGCCGCGCTTTTTTATAAACCCCATCTATCCCCGAATTAATCAAAATGAAAACATTTAAAATAGTGGCAATCATGATGGTAGCCCTGTTGTCGGCCTGCAGCCGTGCACCGGAGCCTGTTCAATATGGTAAGGATGCATGCGCACACTGCAGAATGACCATTATGGACAAGAGGTTTGCAGCCGAGATTATTACTGCGAAAGGAAAGGTATTCAAATTTGACGCGGCTGAATGTATGGCTGATTTTTTAAAGGAAAAACCGGCGATAGCGTTAAACGAGAAGAGTATTTTTTTGGTCAGCGATTTTAATCATCCCGGGCAATTTGCAGATGCGAGGAAAAGCTATTTCCTTAATGACAAATCGCTTGCCTCGCCAATGGGAGGAAATCTTGCAGCTTTTACCTCCGAAAATTCAGCAAAAAGTATTCAAAAGGATAAGTCGGCCAGGATTTACAACTGGAGCCTGTTGCTTAAATCAAGGTAATGATGAGATCATCGATTCTTAAAATATATCTTATTTTATTGCTGCCTGTTTCAGCTTACGGGAGAACTATTATAGTTTCGCCGGGAAGTGCCGTTGCCACGCTTAAGCAAGCAGTTGCCTTGGCTAACGCCGGAGATACCATCATTGTTAAAAAGGGGGTGTATACTTCACTAAATACCATAATTAACAAGCCGCTAACTGTTTTAGGGCAGGATAAACCAGTTTTGGATGCCCGTTTCCTGGAAGAGGTGGTTACCATAACCAGCGATCATGTAAAATTCGATGGTTTTGTAATACAAAACACAAAAACAGGCTCGATGCGCGATTTTGCAGGTATAAGGCTTAGCAATGTGGAATTTGTGACCATCAGTAACAACATATTATTCAACAATTTCTTTGGCGTTTACCTTTCAAATTGCCAAAATATCGGGGTGCTGCACAATCACATTACCGGCTCCAATAATATTGAAAACTCCGGCAATGGCATTCACCTGTGGAAATGCTGGCACATCCTGGTTAAAGGCAATTATATCACTAAACACCGGGACGGTATTTATTTCGAGTTCGCTAAAAAGAGTACCATCGAGGATAATTTTAGTGAAAAGAATATCCGGTATGGGCTGCACTTTATGTTCTCGGATGATGACACTTACCGTCACAACACTTTTAAAAATAACGGCTCCGGCGTTTCGGTAATGTATACCAGGCGGATACAAATGCTGAATAATACGTTTATCGAAAATTGGGGCAGTTCCATCTACGGCGTATTGCTTAAAGAAATCACGGATGCCCGGATAGAAGGAAACGATTTTACCCGCAATACGACGGGTATATACATGGAAAATTCGGACCGCGTAACTGTATTGAACAACAATTTCCTTTCAAATGGCTGGGCCATCCGGGTATTGGCGAGTTGTAACAATAATAACTTTAAACAAAATAATTTTAAGGGAAATTCCTTTGATGTAACCACCAATGGTACTTTGAAAAATAATTATTTTAACAATAATTATTGGGATAAATATGAGGGATACGACCTGAACAAGGATGGCGTTGGCGACATTCCTTACCACCCTATTAGCCTGTACGCGCAGATCATTGAACAAAATCCGCCGAGTGTAATGCTGATGAGAAGTTTTATTGTTAACCTGCTCGACAAGATTGAACGTGCCATTCCCACCCTTACTCCTGAATCCGTTAAAGATGACAGACCAAAAATGAAACCATGGAAACGATAATTGAAGTAAGGGGACTTAAAAAGTCATTCGGCCGGCTTGAGGTATTAAAAGGCATTGATTGCAGTTGCGGGGATGGCGGCGTTATTTCTATTCTGGGGCCAAATGCATCCGGTAAGACAACCCTCATCAAATCGATATTAGGAATGGTGATCCCTGATGAAGGAACGATCTTATTCCACGGGCAGCCTGTATTGAACACCTTCGACTATAAAAGAAAGATCGGTTACATGCCCCAGATAGGGCACTATCCCGACAATATGAAGATAGGACAATTATTCAAAATGATAATGGATATCCGGCAGCAGGACGCTTTGGATACCGATCTTTTAAAAGCTTATCAGCTGGAAGCCATGCACAATAAAACCATGCGCACATTGTCAGGTGGTACGCTTCAAAAGGTAAGTGCTGCGCTTGCTTTTATGTTCAACCCGGATGTGTTGATCCTGGATGAACCATCCGCCGGCCTCGACCCGCTTGCCGCTGAAGCGCTTAAAGAAAAAATTCTGGATGAAAGCGCTAAAGGCAAATTGGTGGTTATTACATCGCACATTTTGAGTGAGGCAGATGAAATATCAGATCACATTATGTACCTGTTCGAAGGGAACATCAAGTTTTATAAAACCTTGAAAGAACTGAAGGATGAAACAGGTGAACAAAAATTAAATAAGGCGCTAACCAAAATTTTAAGCGGCTCGTCATGTTAAAAATTGCAAAATATATCATTCTCGATATCATAAGAAGTAAAGTGCTTCTTGCTTATACATTGCTGCTATTGGCCATCAGCTTAACCATTTTTATGTCAGATGCCGATGTGACCAAAGGCCTGGTAAGCATCACTACCATAATATTGATCATAGTTCCGCTGGTGAGCATTGTTTACGCTACGACATATTATTTTAATGCCTCGGAATTTACGGAGATGCTGGTATCGCAGCCGATCAGCAGGCGTGATATTTTGTTGGGCAAGTTTATCGGAATAAGTTGCTCCATTTTGGTTGCATTTATCATTGGCGTTTGCATACCGGTGTCCATATTCGCGTTTTCAGCGACTGGTATAACGCTAATGGTAACCGGGTGCCTGCTTACATTGAGTTTCATTTCTCTCGCTTTCCTTACTTCAACCCTCACCCGCGATAAAGCCAAGGGAATTGGGTTAGCATTAATGCTATGGTTTTATTTTTCAATCATATTTGATGGCCTGGTGCTGTTATTTCTCTACAGTTTTTCCGATTATCCGCTTGAAAAAGCTATGATCGTGCTTACCGCGCTTAACCCCATTGACCTGGCAAGGATATTAATCTTGCTTCAACTGGACATTTCGGCCTTAATGGGCTATACCGGCGCCCTGTACCAGCAGTTTTTTGGCAGTGGTGCAGGCATTGTTTTTTCTTTGCTGATGCAGCTGCTCTGGATTGTAATACCGCTATTATTTGCTTTAAAAATTTTTAAAAAGAAAGATCTCTAATGAAAAAAATATTTACAATACTGGTTATAATCATCAGCGTACTCGCCGCTCGTGACGGAAGCGCAATTATACAAAGCCAGCCAAGGTCAGAAAAGTTGGAATTAAATAATGGTGCGAAATGGAAAGTTGATAAAATTACCAAAAATAACATTGACAATTTAAAGGCGATTGTGCGTAGATTTGCCGGCGAAAAAGACAGATCACTAAAAGCCCTGCATAAAGCAGGCAACGATATGCACACTGGCCTGGATAAAATGATTAGAGCGTGCAAAATGAAGGGGCCCGACCACCTGGCGCTGCACAAATGGCTGGAGCCATTAATGGATCAGGTGGAAGAACTAAAACGGTCGGCAAACGTTGTTACAGCAAATAAGTTGTTTGGAGCGGTTATACTTCAGTTGGACCGCTTCGATAAATATTTTCAAGAATAATACCTGATGTTAAGAAGACTCGCAGCCTGGCTTTTGATTTTCTCGGTGTTATCCGTTAATTATTCACGGCTGTTTGTTTATGCAGGTTTTAAGCTGAACCAAAGCTATATCGCAGCTAACCTTTGTGTAAACCGGAATAAACCGCAGGTGCGCTGCGAGGGTAAGTGTTACCTGGCAAAAAAAGTAAAAGAAGCCGACAGCAGGCAAAACAATGCCGAAAGGGGATCGCAAAAAAACCTGCTGCAGGAAGCTTATTGCGAAAACAAAACCAGCATAAAATTTTATACCCGCCTTTTACAGGAGTTGATCATTGCCAATGATCATCCCGCTTTGCCATCCGGTCATAACTCCATCTTCCGCCCCCCGCAATTAGGGTAATTTCTCCTCTTACATTTCTTTGAAAAGATTTTTACTGATGCATTTTTTGCACCAGTAGAAAACTTCACGTCGCGGCAATCGAAACGGCTGATGTATTTCGCCTGTTCAATGGCCTGGCAAATCCAAATTCACAAAAATTCAAAAACCCCGTCGGGGACAGTTTTTGAATATAGAATATTTTTAAATGAACATGCTAAAACAAATTATGTTGCTGACTGCCCTCTGCTTCGTCACGGCCGGGACGGCAGTCGCGCAATATATATACCGTGGCACTGTGGTAGATAACGCCACCCATCAGCCTCTCGAATATGCCTGTGTACACGCCGGCAGCCAACTTTGCTGCTCGGATAAAGAAGGATATTTCCAGATGTCGCTACCCTCAGACTCAGTTGTCTTAAGCGTTACCTACATCGGTTATACTACAAAAGCCATATCTGTAAAAAGCTCGGACGGGCCTGTTTTAATTGGAATGGACCATGGGCAGGTAGACCTGAATGAAATAATAATTACGCCATCATTAAGGGGAGACGCCTTTCATACCCTAAGCACCCTGGATCTCAGGCTCCGTCCGGTAAATTCGTCGCAAGACCTGATGCGATTGGTACCCGGCTTGTTTATAGCCCAGCATATGGGCGGCGGCAAAGCCGAACAAATATTTATACGGGGGTTTGATGCCGATCACGGCACCGATCTGAATGTATCGGCAGACGGTATGCCGGTTAATATGGTATCGCATATTCATGGCCAGGGCTATGCCGACCTGCACTTTTTGATACCTGAGACAATTAAGAATTTTGATTATGGAAAAGGCCCGTACTATACCGGTTATGGCGACCTGGCAACAGCCGGGTATTTGAGTTATACAACTAAGAATGCGCTTGACAAAAGTATGATCAGCCTTGAAGGGGGCCAGTTTAATACTTTCCGCCTGGCGGCGGTTGTTGACCTGCTAAATAACAAAGCCAAACAAAATGGTGAGAATGCCTATGTAGCCGCTGAATATAACTATACCGATGGCCCGTTTAAACTGCCTGAACATTACAAGCGTTTTAACCTGTTTGCTAAATATACCAAAAGGCTTGGAGATAATAATAAGCTTTCCTTAAGTGCATCGGCCTTTAGCACGAGTTGGACGCCTTCCGGTGAAATACCTGAACGCGCTGTAGCCGGCGGTACCACCGCGCTTGACGACGGCGGTAACCCGGTTAAAATTCCGGCAGCGCCGGTAGTAATTGATCGTTTTGGAACAATTGATAGTGTACAAGGCGGCACATCGACGAGAATGAACGCTATTGCTAAACTAAACACCGATTTGAAAAATAACTGGACGTTGGAAAACGAGTTGTACTATACGCATTACACATTTTTGCTGCACGTCAACTCCACTTTTTTCGCAAATGATAGTATCAATGGCGATGAAAGGCAGCAACAGGAAGCGAGGGATATGTTTGGATATAATGGCAAATTAACAAAGGTTGCCTATTTCGGCAACAACACGCTTACTTCGGCACTTGGCCTCAACAGCCGCGTTGACCGGACCTACGGCACGGAGTATTCCCTGGTAACGGAGCAGTACCAATTTCTCAACGATATTAGCAAAGGCGATGTCAGGCAAAATAACACCGGGCTTTATTGGGATGAAACGCTTGAGGCGGGAAAATGGTTATTTAACATAGGTTCGAGGGCCGATTATTTTAATTTCAATTATCATGATTCAACCAAAACCAATACAATAGTGTGCCCAAAAATCAACATTCAGTACACTGCAAACGACCATGTACAATTCTATTTAAAGGCGGGCAAGGGTTTTCATTCCAACAACGCCATAGCAGTAATCGGCAGTAATGGCTTGCAAACCATTCCTGCCGCCTATGGCGCCGATATCGGGCTCACCTGGAAGCCGCTCACTCATTTATATATTAACGCGGCCTTGTGGTATTTATACTTGCAGCAGGAGTTTGTTTATACCGATGACGGCGATATTGCAGCCGGCGGCAAAACCAAACGAAAGGGTATCGATATATCCGCACGGTACGAGGTGGCCCCCTGGCTATTTGCCGATCTGAATGTGAACATTGCAAAACCACGATTAGCCGATAGCTTAGCCGGGCGGGGTTATTTAGCGTTGGCACCGACATTCACCAGTACCGGCGGGCTCGATTTTAAGTTTGCCAACGGCATAAATGGTGGATTGAGTTACCGGTACATGCACAGCCGTCCCGGGAATAATACCAACACACTGGTTGCCGATGGCTATTGGGTAACCGACCTGAAGATAAATTACACGCAAAGACGCTACGAAATAGGTTTATCAATAGAAAACCTGCTTAACACCAAATGGAATGAGTTTGAAGCCGAGGAAGTAAGCCGGCTACGGGGCGAACCGGCCCCCGTCGATCAGATGAGCTTTACACCCGGAACGCCGTTTTTTGCAAAGCTGCGGGTTGCCGTGTTTTTTTAATGCTTCAATTTTAAACTAAAAACCACCTTATTATATATTTTAAGGTGGTTTTTTGCTTTAAGTGACCTGGGAGAGGCTCGAACTCTCGACCCACTGATTAAGAGTCAGTTGCTCTACCGGCTGAGCTACCAAGTCGTGATGCTTTTTTCCGGGCTGCAAATAAACGGTTTTTTTTTCAAAAAAAAGAGATTAGAGGTTGGAGATTAGTTGGGAAACGAGATTAGAGATCGGAGATTAGCGACTAGTAAGTATTTTTTTCTATCCTCCGATCTCTTATCTCTAATCTCTTATCTCTAATCATTACGCGGCAGCGTACAGCTCATTCCGCTGCTTCTCCACCGCATCGCTGTTAATATACTCGTCGTAGCTCATCAGTTTATCGATGGTGCCGCCGGGGGTGATCTCGATAATGCGGTTAGCTACGGTTTGTACCAGCTCATGATCGCGGCTGGTGAGGAGGATGGTGCCGCGAAAATCTTTCATGCCATTGTTAAGCGCTGTGATTGACTCGAGGTCAAGGTGATTGGTCGGCTCGTCGAATATCAGCACGTTGGCCTGCTGCAGCATCATCCGGCTAAACATGCAGCGCATCTTTTCGCCACCCGATAGTACGTTGCTCTTTTTCAATACCTCTTCTCCCGAGAACAGCATCCGGCCCAAAAAGCCGCGTATGAACTGATCGTCCTTATCGCCGGTTGAATACTCGCGCAGCCAATCGATCAGGTTGTCATCCTTGCCCTTAAAATATTCGGCGTTATCGATAGGTATGTCGGCGGCATTTATAGTCACGCCCCATTTAAACTCACCTTTATAGGCTTTGTCGCGGCCCATTAAAACATTGTAAAAAGCCGTGGTCGCGAGGCTGTTTTGAGATAAGATAGCAATTTTATCTCCCTTGTTAACCATCAGGCTGATATTGGCAAATAAAAGTTCGCCGTTTAACAATTTGCTTAAATTTTCAACCTGCAATACCTGGTCACCAGCTTCGCGGCCCTGGTTATTGAAAATGATACCGGGATATTTACGATTCGAGGGCTGTATCTCGTCAAGATTAATTTTCTCCAGGGCTTTCTTACGGCTGGTAGCCTGCTTGGATTTTGAGGCATTGGCGCTAAAGCGGCGTATAAACTCCTGCAATTCCTTCACGCGGTCCTCAGCTTTTTTATTCTGCTCCGAGCGCTGTTTTAAAGCCAGCTGGCTCGATTCGTACCAGAAAGTGTAGTTGCCGGTATAAATGGTCATTTTGGCGAAGTCGATATCCACCACATGGGTACAAACTGTATCCAAAAAGTGCCTGTCGTGCGATACTACCAATACAATGGCTTCGTATGATGCTAAAAAGTCTTCCAGCCAGCTTACCGTGTGGATGTCCAGATCGTTGGTAGGCTCATCCAGCAATAAAATATCGGGGCTGCCAAAAAGCGCCTGCGCCAATAATACGCGCACCTTTTGGTTACCATCCAGTTCTTTTAGTAATTTATAATGAAATTCTTCCTTAATGCCCAGGTTGCTTAAAAGCGTAGCTGCGTCGCTTTCGGCATTCCAGCCGTTCATTTCGGCAAACAGGTTTTCAAGTTCGCCGGCGCGATGCCCATCTTCCTCGGTAAAATCCGCCTTGGCGTAAATGGCATCTTTTTCCTTCATCACCGCATACATCTCCTTATGGCCGATCAATACGGTTTCAATAACTGTGTAGTCGTCAAACTGGTAGTGGTTTTGGTTTAAAACTGCCATACGCTCACCCGGCGTAAAGCTTACCGAACCGCCGGTGGGGTCAATTTCGCCGGAGAGTATCTTTAAAAAAGTAGATTTCCCCGCCCCGTTGGCCCCAATAATGCCATAGCAATTGCCCTGCGTAAACTTAAGATTAACGTCTTCGAATAGTGTACGTTTACCGTAACGTAAAGATAAATTGGATACCGTTATCATGCTGCTCCTATACTTTTTGCCGCAAAAGTACGTTAAAATCACTTAAAATGCCACTTCCCCTAAGTTAAATACATGACTGTGGCATCATTTTAGTGTAACAAAACATGGAGGCAATGGTCTAATAACTGTTTAAATGTTGATAAATAAATAAGATCAGTTTGTAATTTGAAACCAGACATTTACGTATAATAATAAAATAATTTAACCAATAATCCGATAACGTTATGGCAACATTAATTGCAGCGTTAATTATGGTAAATGTGTTAGTTTTTATAGGCCGATTAGAGAGAAGAAAAGAATATTAATTCGATTAGTTGCTTTATAGCAGATTACATATTTAACGTAATTACAGAAACAAGCACCTTGTTTCGGGCCGGTCCTTTCACAAAAAAGGACCGGTTTTATTTTGCCGAAACGCCGCCACTGCCAACTGCAAACTGCCAACTGCCCACTGCCAACTGCCCACTGCAAACTGCAAACTGCAAACTGCAAACTAAAAACTGCCAACTAAAAACCGCCTACCTCCCCCACTCAGCCGGGTTTTCCCGCCATTTGCCTAACAACTCTATATCGCTCGGCTCGATATATTGGTTTTCCCCGGCGTATTTTATCAGGGCATTATAGTTTGATAAGGTCACAAAAGGGCAATTTGCCTGTTTAAAGTTATCTGCGGCAATATCAAATCCATAAGTAAAGATCGCCGCCAGCCCGGCGACATCATATTCGGCATTGCGCAGGGCCTCAACAGCCTGCAGGCTGCTTTTGCCTGTCGAAATAAGGTCTTCTATAACCACAACGCGTTTGCCGGTCAGCACATCGCCTTCAATTAAACTGCCTGTGCCATGGTCTTTTGGCTTCGACCGCACGTAAATGAACGGTAGCCCTAATTCCTGCGCTACCAGCACGCCTTGCGGAATGCCTGCGGTCGCAACACCCGCGATACATCCAATCGATCCAAATTCCTCCTGCACCATCAGCGTTAATTGCTGCCTTATATAGGTTCGGATGGTAGGATGCGAAAGTGTAATCCGGTTATCACAATAAATAGGCGATTTCCATCCGGATGCCCATGTAAAAGGATTATTTGGTTGCAATTTTATTGCTTTAATTTGCAGCAAAAACTCTGCAACCTGCTTTTCAATCTCGGATTTATCAAACATGGCTCAAAAATACAGAATTTATGTTAACGAAAAAGTCATCCTGTTAACGGAGTCTATTCCGCATCACCGGGAGCAATATGAAAAGCTGGAGGCTGATATTTTTGACCTGCGGATGCTTTATACTTGGGTATTGGCGCATCAGAACGATTTTTTTTACGTTTTGTGCAGCGATGCGAAAGCATTTCTGAAGGCCGTGACCAAAAGGGTTGTGCTTATTGAGGCGGCAGGGGGACTGGTAAAAAACGAATACGGCGAATATTTATTTATTTACCGTCATGACAAATGGGATCTCCCAAAGGGAAAGATCGAAAAAGAAGAGCGTGTTAAAGATGCAGCTGTGCGCGAAGTTGAAGAAGAATGCGGCATAAAAGTAAGCGCTCTCGGAAAAAAGATATGTAAAACCTATCATGCATATACCAGCCGCGGCGAAGTAGTTTTAAAGAAAACCCATTGGTTTGATATGCAGTGCAACGGGCAAAAAAAACTATTGCCGCAAAAAGAAGAAGGCATAACCGATGTGCGTTGGTTTAAAAAAGCACATATTGAGCCTATAATTGCAAACACCTTCCCTTCTATCATAGACGTATTAGTGAAGGAAGAGATTATTTAAACGGATCAAGAACCAGAGTCAAGAAGCAGGAGCCAAGAACCAAGAACCAAGAACCGAGACGGAAGAACGACTACCCATTATTTCCCGTTCATGGCTCTTCCCATCACAAAATAGCCAGGGCCTCTTTCGGGATAAACTGGCTTACATCGCCGTTGAAACGTATAATTTCGCGAACGATGGTTGAACTGATCGAGGAATAACCCGGTTTGCTCACGATAAAAATACTTTCAATCTCAGGCTCAAGGGAATGGTTCATTTGAGCGATGGCCTTTTCATATTCAAAATCGGATACCGTACGGATGCCCCGTATCATATAAGCGGCGCCGATACTTTTGCAAAAGTTAACAGTCAGCCCCTCATAAGCCACGATATGGATCCGTTCATCGTATTGAAAAACAGCCCGCAGCATTTGCTCACGCTTTTCAACACTTAAAAGCCCCGCTTTTGAACTGTTAACACCAATGCCTATATAAACCTTTTCGAACAGGTTCACCGATCGTTTTACAATATCAACATGGGCCTTGGTAACCGGGTCAAAGGAGCCCGGGAAAAGCGCGATTTTCATGGAATGAAGTTAAGGTTGCAAATTTATAAAATCATCGATTGAATATAGGACAAAAACGTTGGAAAGAATAATCGACTAAACTAAATAATCTTGAATCTAATTTGATCACCCTGCTCCCAAACATATATTACTTTGTTGGCCGGCAATTCCGCAGCCTTCAAAAAACCACCTTTACCTAAAATAACTTCATTTTTGTTTTTTAGCATTACCGCCTCAACGGTATCATTATCCTGGAATGTGAGCACAGTATTGGCATCGTTGCCGGCAATTGCGCAGTTTCTGCCTTTTCCGATGTAAACTTCAGGTTTGCCAGGCTCGGCATAATAAATAATCCCTTTGCGCTGCCAGGTTGTGCGGATCAAATTGGATTGATCAACCATAATCCCGCCGCCGTCCATAGGGCAGCCATTGAGTTTCCATTCATCTACACCAAGTTTTTGCGCCGGAGCAAATGAAGCACCACTATCCGCCGACTTTAACAAGTAAAGGTCTCTCGATCCGTTTAACCAATTCCTGAACATGATAGCTACTTCGCGGCCCCGAACGGCAATATTCGGTTTGCAACAACCGCACACCAGCTTGTCTGGCGACCGGTAAACCAACCGGTTTTTTGACCAGGCGGTGGCTTTGTCAAAAAGGGTTGAAAAGCAGATATTATTGCCGCCGCCCGCGCGCGTATCAAGCCATACCGCATAAAAGTTGTCTTTTTTATCTGCGGCTAAACCCATCAGTCCCTCCGGCGCCGATCCTTTAAGATCGTTAACTACGCCCATAGCTTTCCATTCGCCGGATGAATTTTTAAGCCTGTACCAATGGATATTCCCCAATTCGTCCTGCGAGGTAATCACGGAATAATTGGCTGAACTCGCTATCTGCGGCCCGCGCGACATACCCAAATGCATTTTTGGCACCACCGCTACCAGTACGGGTTGCGAAAATTTAAGGCCCCCGTTTATGGAAGTAGCGCAGAATATTTTATCTTTTTGCCCAAAGACTATTCTTACAATACCACCATTATCAACGGCAACCTGCGGCTGCTGGCCGGCAGATATTGTTCCCGGCTCAACAGCGGGCGACGCCGTCGCCAATAAGAAAGTGATTCCCAGCAAAATAGTATTTAGCAGCGTTTTCATCTTTATTTACAACTATAGCTTTTAAATATAGAACAAATCCTGATAGTTAACGTATCAGGGCGGTATATTAGTTTGACTATTTATTAATGGACCATTATATAAAGCTTTTACGGCCTAAAGATTGGGCAAAAAACCTTTTCCTGTTCGTACCGTCATTTTTTGCGGGCCACTTTTTTGTCCTTCAGAAAATAGAATTGCTTTTGCTGGGTTTCGCAGCATTTTCATGTTTCGCGAGCAGTATATACATCATAAACGATTACCGTGACATTGAAGACGACCGTAAACATCATTTAAAATCAAAACGGCCGCTGGCATCAGGCAATGTAAAGCCTTCGCACGCCATTGTTATTTGTATTGTGCTTTTATTGCTTGGCAGCGGTTTAGCATACTTGGCTAACCCCAACTGCTGGTTCCTGCTTATTTTAGGCGTTTATTTTCTAATGAACCTCGCCTATTCCTTCGGGCTTAAAAATATTGCCATACTCGATATGCTTATCGTGGCAGCGGGCTTTGTATTAAGGGTAAAAAGCGGCGCTATCATTATTAATGTCGAAAGCTCCTCGTGGCTTATTATTATGACATTTTTGCTCGCGTTGTTTATGGCTATCGGCAAGCGCCGCGACGATCTGCTGCTGCAGGACGCATCGGGCCATGAAATGCGGAGATCTTTGAGCGGTTACAGCCTTAGTTTTCTTGATACAATGCTCGGGCTCTTTGGCGCCATCATCATTGTCGCATATATAAACTATACCGTTGCGCCCGATACCATTGAAAGGCTTGGCACCTATCGCTTATATTATTCGTGTATTTTCGTTATAGCCGGTATTATGCGCTACCTGCAGGTGGTGTTTATAAAAAAACAATCCGGCTCGCCAACCGATACGCTTTACAATGATCGTTTTATACAGGTAACTATTGTTTTATGGATAGCGTGCATATACGTACTTTTATATTTACCGCATTCTCCAATATTTAATAGATGATGAAGCAGATAGCAAACTGGGGCAATTACCCCGTTATGGAAAGTGACGAAGAAAGCTTTGTATTCGCCGATCAGCTTACTGAGCTGGTGAAGAAGGGACAGTCATTTATTCCGCGGGGTAACGGCCGTTGTTATGGCGACGCCTCTCTTTCTGAAAGGACAATTTCGACGCTTAAATTTGACAAAATATTATCTTTTGATACCGAGGACGGTATATTTGAATGCCAGAGCGGCATCACGCTCGATCAAATACTTGCCGTGATTGTTCCGAGGGGTTGGTTTTTGCCTGTTACACCGGGCACTAAGTTTATTACCATTGGCGGGGCGCTGGGCAGCGATGTGCACGGCAAAAATCACCATGTTGAAGGGTCAATTTCAAATCATATTGTCGATATGGATGTGGTACTCGCCTCGAATGAAGTGATTACGTGCTCACCGGAAGTAAATGCCGACCTTTTTGAAGCTACCTGTGGAGGTATGGGATTGACCGGCATCATCAGCCGGGTAAAATTCAGGTTAAAAAAAATCGGGACATCGTATATCCGTCAAAAACAAATAAAAGCGGGCAACCTGCAGGAATTGGTGGAGTTGTTTGACACGTACAGCCACTATACATATTCTGTCGCCTGGATAGATTGCCTTAAAAAGGGGAAACATTTCGGGCGCAGCATTTTAATGCTGGGCGAGCACGCGAGCGCTGAAGATATCAGCGCGGGCCGCCGGCAGGACCCCTTGGCGCTCCCAAAGAATAAGCAGATCACCTTTCCGTTTAACATGCCGTCGTGGGTGTTGAATAAACTCACGGTTAAGGCATTTAATTTTTTATACTATACCAAAAACTTTAAAAAGGAGATCGACAACATTGTATCATACGAACCATTCTTTTACCCGCTTGACGCTGTACTGCATTGGAACCGTTTATATGGCAAAAGCGGTTTTGTACAATACCAGTTTGTGCTGCCGCTGGACGCCAAACAGGGCCTGATAGAAATTTTGCACCGGATAAGCGATGCCGGGCTTGGATCATTTCTGGCGGTATTGAAGGTATTCGGAAAACAGGAGAGCATGATCTCCTTTCCGAAAGAAGGTTATACGCTTGCATTAGATTTCCCGGTGAGGAAGGATTTGTTTGCCTTTTTGGACGAACTGGATGCACTCGTTTTAAAACATCATGGCAGGCTGTATATGTCGAAAGATGCCCGGATGAAACCCGAAATATTTACAGCCGGCTATCCCGGACTTGAAAAATTTAAATCAGTCCTTAAAAAATACAACCCCGCGGGGAAGATCAGGTCTGTCCAGTCTGATCGTTTACTATTAACCACTCCTGAATAATACATGGAAACAGTCCTGATACTTGGCGCTTCATCTGATATCGGCATAGCGATAGCAAAAAAATTCGCCGCCGAAAAATATAACATTCAGTTGGCAGCCAGGAATCCGGCGCAGCTTGATGCACTGCAATCCGACATAAAGATCAGATATGGGGTAGAATGCAGCCTGCATGCCTTTGATGCGGTCCAGTTTCATACCCACGGCGCTTTTTTTGGAGGGTTGGACCCGAAACCGGCCATAACTGTGACGGTTTTTGGTGTGATGTATGAGGAAGACGACGCATTTAACGATTGGTCGCTCGCCCAACGGACCATTAATACGAATTATACCGGGGCCGTTTCCATCCTTAATATTGCTGCAAAGCATTATATCGCCAACAAAAAGGGGACGATCATAGGTATCAGTTCAGTTGCCGGGGACCGGGGACGGGCCAGCAAACTGATCTATGGCAGCTCTAAGGCCGCATTTAATGCCTACTTGTCTGGCTTAAGAAATAAATGTTTTAAGGATAACGTGCATGTGATGACGGTAAAGCCTGGCTTTGTTTATACCCGGATGACAGAGAATATGGCGCTGCCGAAGATGCTTACATCAAGCCCGGCACAAGTTGCCGATATTATTTTTAATGGGTTTGAGAAAAGGAAAAATGTTATTTACGTGAAATGGTTCTGGCGGTATATTATGCTCATAATTAAAAATATCCCCGAGTTTCAATTTAAAAAAATGAAGCTGTGAAGAAGATAGCTTTCTTTGATTTCGACGGAACTATCACTACAAAAGATACCATGTTTGAGCTCATCAGGCATCAAAAAGGGACGGCGCGTTTTTTCGCCGGTTTTTTGTTAAATATACCGGTATTCGCCCTTCTGAAACTAAAGCTTATCCCGAACCAACGCGCCAAGGAAAAATTGCTGGGCCATTTTTTTAAAGGCACTCCCGTCAAATCATTTCAATCGGGCTGCGACCTGTTTATCCGCGAGGGCCTGCAAAAACTTATCCGCGCCGGGGCGACAGCCGAGATAAAAAAATTGAAAGATTCTGGTTTTGAAGTTGTCGTGGTGTCTGCCTCCGCCGAAAACTGGATAAAAAAATGGGCTGATGATACCGGTGTTGGCTTAATAGCTACCCGGCTTGATGCGAAAGACGAATGCCTTACAGGGAAAATAAAAGGACAGAATTGCAACTGCGAAGAAAAGGCCCTGCGGATCGCGTCAGCCTATGATCTTTCGCAATTTGATGAAATATATTGTTACGGCGATTCCATCGGCGATAAAGCCATGCTCGCATTAGCCACAAAGGCTTTCTATAAACCCTTCAGGTAAATTTCACTTTAATTGTAAATACAAAAGCGCGGCAATTACAGCGCCGGCAATCGGCCCTAAAACGGGTATCCAGGCGTATTGCCAGTCGCTGGTACCTTTATTTTTTATCGGGAAAATAAAATGAATAATGCGCGGGCCGAGGTCGCGGGCAGGATTAATAGCATAACCTGTGGTCCCGCCAAGCGAAAGGCCGATAACCCACACCAGCAGGCCAACCGGCAAAGCACCAACAGACCCAAGCCCTATCGGCGTTTGGCTCGATGTAATTTCACCTCCTGAGATATAAAAAACAGTAAATACCAGCACAAATGCGCCAATGATCTCGCTGGCTATGTTTGACACATAATTGCGGATGGCCGGGCCGGTACAAAAAACCGCCAGGATGGCATCGGGTTTGTTATTGCGTTTAAAGTGGTCATAATACATTACCCAAACCAGGAAAGCTCCGATGAAGGCGCCCAGCATCTGGGCCGCGATATACGACAGCACTTTTGCCCAGGCAAATCTACCGGCAATGGCAAGCCCAATGGTTACCGCAGGGTTTAAATGCGCACCGCTATATGGCCCGGCAACAACCACACCCACATAAACCGCGAAACCCCAGCCGGCGGTGATCACAATCCAGCCGCTGTTGTGGCCCTTGGTATCATTTAATACAACATTGGCAACTACGCCGTCGCCTAAAAGGATCAATAACATGGTGCCGAGCATTTCGGCCATAAATGGAGACATATTGTTGGAGATTTGGTTTCTTTTTAGTCCATGGACCATGGTCCATAGTCCATGGCAAATGTTCGCAAATAATTACAAATACCATCCCTTATGATCTATGGACTATCGACCATCGATCATGTTCGGGGCAAATGTTCGCAAATAATTACGAATACCATCCCTTATAATCTATGGACTATCGATCATCGATCATGTTCGGGGCAAATGTTCGCAAAAAAATACAAATACTATCTCTTATGATCCATGGACTATCGACCATCGACTATGGACCTCCCCGCCCAGCTTTGCGTTGCGCGAACGGCTTTTTTCCACCCGGACATCGCCGTTTCTATCGCCGACGGATCTGCCGAGGGATTAAATTGGCGCTCAGCCTGCCATTGCTGCTGTATTTCCTCGACGTTTTTCCAGTAGCCTACGGCCAGTCCGGCCAAATATGCCGCGCCGAGCGCTGTGGTTTCAACAATGGTTGGCCGTATTACTTTGCAGCTCAGCAAATCAGCCTGGAATTGCATCAGCAGATTATTGGCCGTGGCCCCGCCGTCAACCCGCAGCTCCTTTATCCGTGTTCCGGCATCCGCTTCCATTGCTTTTAACACATCCACGGTTTGGTAGGCAATCGCTTCAATGGCTGCACGCGCAATATGCCCTGCAGTACTGCCCCGTGTAAGGCCGACAATAGTTCCCCGTGCATCGGGGTCCCAATACGGAGCGCCTAATCCGGCAAATGCGGGAACAAAATAAACGCCGCCGGTATCATTTACCGTTAAAGCAAGTTCTTCAACCTCTGCCGAAGTTTTTATAATACCCAAACCGTCGCGCAGCCATTGCACCACGGCACCGCCTATAAAAATGCTGCCTTCAAAAGCGTATTGAATTTTCCCGTTTATCTTCCAGGCTATGGTGGTGAGCAGGTTGTTTTTCGACGAAATAAAGTGATCGCCTATATTCATCAGCATAAAACAGCCGGTGCCATAGGTGTTTTTTACCATCCCGTTATCGATGCACATTTGCCCGAACAAAGCGGCTTGCTGGTCGCCCGCTATGCCCGCAATAGGTATTTTGGAAGCAAATATGGTAGTTTCGGTTTCGCCGTAAACCTCGCTGGATTGCTTTACCTGGGGGAGCATATTTTGGGGAACGCCGAATATTTGCAATAATTCTTCATCCCATTGCTGTGTTATAATATTATAAAGCATAGTACGGCTGGCGTTGGTTACGTCGGTGACGTGTACCCGTCCTCTTGTAAATTTCCAAACAAGCCAGCTATCTACCGTACCAAATGCCAGTTTCCCGGCGTCGGCCAGTTCCCTGGCGCCTTCAACATTGTTTAATATCCAGTTTATTTTTGAGGCAGAGAAATAAGCATCAATGATCAGGCCTGTTTTTGCCCTGATGGGTTCAGTCAGCCCTTCGTTTTTCAGATGGTCACAATAGGCGGCGGTCCGCCTGTCTTGCCAAACTATGGCATTATAAACGGGCAGGCCGGTTTCCCTATTCCAAACGATGGTTGTTTCACGCTGGTTGGTAATGCCGATGGCCCAGATGTTGCTGCCGTTAATGCCCATCTTGGCGGTCGCTTCGGCGGCAACGCCGGCCTGTGACGACCATATTTCATTCGGATCATGCTCAACCCAGCCCGGCTGCGGGAAAATTTGCGTAAATTCTTTTTGGGCAACAGACCTTATCTGCCCCTTATGATCAAAAATAATTGCACGCGAACTGGTTGTACCCTGGTCTAAGGCTAAAATGTATCCGTCTTCCATCGTATAATTGGTTGCAGGTTGGCGTGATAAATTTATGTTTTTTTGTGAATAAGATAATGGGCTTACAAAATAAAAATGCAGTCGTCAATTAACCGGTAATAAATGTAATCCGCTTAAACTGCTATGGTTAAAATTACGTACTTCATTATAAAAGCTTTTATATGAAATATTTTATACCCGCATTTTGCCTTGCAGCAATGCTTGTTTCCTGCAAAAATTCAAATTCAAAACTTGTTGACAAAGCCTACGCCGACAGCCTCATTAGCCATTATACGCTGCCACGCATGGTTGCGGACAACGAGAAGGATATGGCTTTCTGGAAAAGCAGGATCGATCCAAAAGCGCCCCGGCAGGTAAATGAATCAAGGTATGCATCAGCGCTGGTTGCCCGGTTTCACCAATTTGGCGATATGAATGATGTAAAACAGGCCGAAGCAATTCTGAGGAATGTTAATAAAACCTATAGCAGTACGCTGGCTTCACCATTTGTGGCGCTGACATCGTTAGCCATGCTTACCCATCATTTTGCACAAGCCGATACGCTGCTGCAAAAGGCAAAGTCGCTCGGTATCGACGGCTTTACTTCGGGTACGCTGTCATTTGATGTAAACTTCGAACTTGGCAGGTATACAGCGGCCAATCTCTATCTAAAACAGCTAAAAAAGGCCGGCGATTACAGCTATTATTTCAGGCGGTCAAAGATGGATCATTTTAATACGAATATCGACAGCGCTATAAGCGGCATGCTTAAAGCCGCTGCGCTGGAAAAAAATGTGCCTTATCTCAGCGATATTGCCTTATCAAATGCTGCCGACCTGTATATTCATGCCGCCGACCTGCAGAAAGCGGCGGATCTTTATAAGCAATGCATCAAACTTAACAGCGCCGATTTTCACAGCATAATGGGGCTGGGATGGGTAGCCCTGGTACACGATAAAAACGATACCTTGGCCGAACGGCTGTTCCGGTTCGTTCAATCGAAAAACAAACTGCCCGATCCCCTTTTTAAATTATACCAAATGGCCCAGGCAAGAGGAGACCAAAGCCTTGAAAAAAAGTACGCAAATGAGTTTATCACAAAAGCAACCGATACTGTTTATAGCAGGATGTACAATAAATATATTATCGAAATTTACACCGGTATATTAAACGAACCCGCCAAAGCGGAAGCGTTGGCAAAAAGCGAGTTGAATAACCGGGCCACGCCGCAAACCTATGCCTGGTATGCATACACCTTGTTTAAAAATAACAAAAAAACCGAGGGCTATAAGGTATTTGAACAACACATTTCGGGCCAGCCATTAGAGGGGCTGGAACTTTACTATATGGGGAAATTGATGAAGGGCCTTGATAAGGGTTACGATGCCGCTGAGTTTTTTAAAGCAGCTGATAAAAATAAATATGACCTCAGTCCGGCTATGGCAAAGGATCTTGCCGCTAATTTAGATTAAGTTAACCCAAAACAACCCGGCAAACCCTCCCTTATAATGAGATTACCGGCCGCAGTCACGAAAGTTGCCGCATCGCGTCCATTCCCATTTTTCAAATAGCGAAAAATTAAACACACTGATTATCAGCCGGTCACGCAGTATTTTTTGCGTGTGCTATCGTGAAGTGACCGTGACCACGGACTTTTTTCGCTCGTGGCTGCCTCAAGACGACTTATTTTATGGGTAAACTGATTTAGAGGAATAATCTTTGGATGGTCCAAAAGCAGGCTATAAGGGTGATAACTGCCGATATCGGGATCACCATGCGCCTGCGGTAATAAGGTTTATCGCCGAAATACCAGGCCATCAGAAAGTAGGCAGCCAGTATTACGGTTAACTGCCCCAGCTCGACCCCTACGTTAAACATAACAAGGCAGGTCAGGTAGGCGTCTTTCGGTAGCCCTAAATTCCCCAGGGCGCCCGCAAAACCCATCCCGTGTACCAGTCCGAACAGGAAAACCACACCGATCCGCGAGGTTTTTAATTGTGGGGAAAATATATTTTCGAGCGCCACATACATAATGGATAGTGCAATCACCGGCTCCACAATTCTTGCAGGCGGGGTTATAACGTGGTACATGGCCAGGCCGAGCGTAACCGAGTGTGCTATGGTAAACGCTGTTGCCTGCCATAAAACCGGTTTTAGTTTAGGGCTAAGTAAAAACAGGCTGAGGATAAATAATATATGATCGAACCCTAAGGGCAAAATGTGCTTATATCCGAGCCCAAGGTAAATGAAGGCCGCCTTTACTCCCGACATCTTTTCCAGCTCGCCCACTACGACATGCGCCGATGACGATTGGCTGATGAGGAGCATCAAAATCAATATACCGGTTATCCGGCAATAGCGGGGCATTGATTTGCTAAGATTCGTATCCATGGTGTTTTATAAAGCAAGCTATATTAATTGAATTACGGTTTCTGAAATTCGTACCCTTGGTGTCAAAAATAAAGCGGACAAGCAAAAGCCGGGGTTACCCCCGGCCACTGCCATCATCAACCAAACTAAATATTACCAGGGGGCCGCTTCGTATGGGAACGAAGTTAAAAACGGCTTATCGTTATGATCAACATGATCAGATGTTAAAGCCGGGTTCGAAGCGCCTGTAGGCCCGCCAAAAATCAATATCAGGCTAACATCAATTACGTCATCGGTCAACGCGCGGCCTGTAAGTACGTTTGTGCCATCATAGTAGGTGGTTTTACCGGTCATGGAAACACCCAGCACATCGGTTGCTAAAACCCCAGTGAACTGGGCATCTGTTAAACCCAGTATATTGGTGGTAAAAGCGCCGCCATTATAAGCCTGCAACTGGGTTTGAAATTTCGACTGGTAAGCTGCACCCATCAGCGAGGGTATGGTAACGTTAAAATTTTCCTTGTCGGCCGCTGCCACAAAAACAGTGGCAATGCCCGGGCGTGCAGCCTGGTCGCCGGGAACAGAGAACACTTCCCCGGTATTAGGGTCTCCTGCCGGAACAACTTTATGATCTTTATGGCATGCGCCCAATAATATGGTAAGCGCCATTAGTGCGATTATTGCAAATAAATTCTTTTTCATGATTCTATCTTCTTTTTTGGTTTAATTAACTTTTTTGTTTTGTTTGCAGCCAAACACCAATTTTAGTTGTGCTGTTAAGTAACGATTTTGGCACTTCAACAACAACGCTCATTACGTTGGTGCCGGCGAACGTATCGTGCCCCGGGTTTGTAAAACCGGTAGCAGTACCGCCGACGATTTTGTGAAATTGATCGAGATCAAAAAAGAAGGGATCATCCCGCGGGCCGGCGAATGCCTTGATACCATTTGAAGAAGTTGCCACTATAGGCGCCGCTCCGTAGGGAGTTACAGGAACAATTACCGAAGCGGTACCAACTACAGTGCTTGACAAGCCGGTGCTGGCCGGTTTCACAGGGCCGTAGATGTACATTTTGCCGCCCTTGTAAACAGCCTGGATTACCAGGTCTTCCACATTATCGCCGGTGTTATCGATCTTAAACTCGATCATCGTGTTTTCATCGAACGAGGCAGTCGCGGTTGTAGCCGGGCTCATCAGGCCCTGCACATTGCCGATAAAAACCAGGTTGTTTGTGTTTTGGCCCTGGAACACATAAAGGTCTGTGATGTCGGTGCTCTTCCCCTTAACGTTGGGCGCGTCCGCGTGATCAGAGGCCCATAAGATGCCGCCGCCAAGCGTTAACGCAACTGCTGCCGCAGCAATAACAAGTTTTGTCTTTTTCATAAGTTTGTTTTTTTTATAGTTTTAATTTTAAGATTTAGTATATCTGTTTCGAGGAGATACGCAAAGTATTGAGGCGCGGATTTATGTTACGCGGAAATATTTTCAGGCGCAGTTTTATCGAAAAGCAGCTCTTCAACGTAAGGATTGTGTGTTCGAACGCTATCTTTCCATGATTACTATCATAACGAAAAGTGTCCGATGTCACTATTTTATAGCCTGAGTAGGGCTAATTTGGTCGTATAAAAAGGGGGATAAAAATATTCGCCAATTACACACGCAGACGCGGCCAATACTGATATAAATGGACCAGATAAACACGAACAAACCTGTTGATATTTCAAATTTCGTTGTAGCGGGTATAAATTATAAGAAGATGGACGCCGCCACGCGCGGGCAGTTTTCGGTTAATAGCGACGAGTACGAGAATATACTGGCCCTGGCGCCCTCATTTAAATCCGATGCACTGTTTGTTCTGTCAACCTGCAACCGTACCGAAATTTATGGCTTTGCCGGGGAGCCTTCGGTATTGATCGATCTCTTATGCACCCAAACCAAAGGTGACAAGCAAGCTTTCGCGAACCTGGCCTACATAAAAAAGGGAAATGAAGCAGTTGAGCACTTGTTTAACGTGGGGGCCGGCCTGGACTCGCAAATACTGGGCGACTATGAAATAATTGGCCAGTTGAAGCAATCCGTTAAGTTTGCAAAAGACCGCGGCTATATCAATTGCTTTTTAGAGCGTTTGGTAAATTGCGTGCTGCAGTCATCGAAAACTATAAAAAACGAAACCGCTTTAAGCGGTGGAACCGTTTCCGTTGCGTTTTCGGCCATGCAATACATTAAAGAGCATACAACTGTAAGCGGGGATACAAAGATACTTTTAATAGGCGCCGGGAAAATTGGCCGCAGTACCTGCAAAAACCTTGTTGACTATCTTGGCTCAACAAACATTACCCTGGTAAACCGCACCGAAGAAAAGGCAATAGACCTTTCGGCCGAGCTAAACCTCAGGCATGCACCTTTAAGTGACCTCCAGGAATGTATCGATGAAGCGGATATTATAATAACTGCCGCAACCGCCGCGCAACCCATTATTCTGAAATCTCACCTTGAAGACAAGGGCAGTAAGCTTATCATTGATCTTTCCATCCCAAATAATGTAGCAGCATCCGTGAATGAGCTGCCTGGCATAAGATTGGTTAACGTTGATGAGCTTTCAAAATTAAAGGATGAAACGCTGCAAAAAAGGGAAGCCGAAGCCCCTAAAGCCAAAATGATCATCGCCGAACAAATGGCGGCATTTATGGAATGGTACCAGATGCGAAAAAACGCGCCTGCGCTTCACGCCATCAAAACTAAGCTGAATGAGTTATCGGCTCAACAGCAGTCGTCCGCAAAAAGCTATGGCGTTTGTCCGCTGGTCAAAATAGAAGAAAAAATTCAGCGGGTGATAAACAACATTGCTAATAAAATGCGGTCCCAAAACAACGGGGGCTGTCATTATCTCGAAGCCATTAATGAATTTATGGCTGTGACGACGATAAATACGCCAGTGCGCTAATGTGGTGTTAGCAGAGCTCTTAAAAAGGCGAAGATGCTGGGTTGTTTAACAATTTCTTTACATTCCGGACTTTTTTACTTCAATATTGGCATATTCGGTATATTATTTTAATCTTCGCGAAATATTAAAAAACTAGTGCAGAAACCCGATACTAAGGCAAAACCGAAACAATATTACTGCTCACGATGTAACACGCCGTTTCACTTTCGGGTCCATAGGAGCCGCCCAATGAAAATGGTGTCTTTTTTCATTCCGCTCCGGAGATTTTTTTGTGCCAAATGCAAAAAGTCTGAATACGTGATTTTGAAAGATTAGTGTCAAATCAATAGTCTTTAGTCGTAAGGTCGATCTCGATTAACCTTAAGTTGCACGTAAGGGAGATCAATGACCGGTAACCCCATATCCCCTTAATTCCTTATCAATCCGTTCGTTCCAGCGTTGCTGGGCAAATTCGTCCATGCCGTGCCGCGTTTCATCATCGTATTGCTTTTGCAGGCTGTCCATCTCGCGGAAAGTATCCAGGTATTCAAAGTTTATAATGCCGTCGTAATTGTTGACGGTAAAGTTTTGCGCCCTTAGCTTTTGCTTAAAATGTTCGGCAACGATCTTGGCAATATCGAAATGCCTTTGTTCGTGGTTCAGGACATAATCATTACTCACTCCATATTTTACCCAGGCAGCACTTTTTGGGAAACATACTTTTACCGCCAGCCGTACATTGACAACGCCTGCTGCTATGTCCGTATGCTCATCATAGCCTATCGTCGGAAACACTTCGGCATCGTACCTGGCGCTCGGTATTTTCGATTTAAAATCGTCCCATTTTAAAGGCCTTTTAACAGAATAATAAATGCTGTCGCCCTCGGGTTTTTCTTCATAATCCGTAAAGCCTATTTTTACGGCCTTTGCCAATTTAATATTGGATGCAGCCTGCCGGTTCATCCATGTGTCAAGATATTTTAACCCGTTCTCCAGCATATGGCGTAATGTCGGTTCAATATCCTGCGCCGGCCCTTCACTGCGCACATAATCGGCGCTGCCCTGATAATCTGTAAGGTGAATGACCCCGGCGCTATCCGCCAGTAGATTAAACGACATGATTACCGAAACATGGCCTTTTATGCGCCCGTTCGGGCCTACGCTCTCATCCGCCCTGAATTTTTTCAGGTTGATCGACACCGGGCGCAGCGCCGTATTTCGCGGTAAATTATGGGCGATAAACCGTTTAATGGCAGCAAGGCACCCCCCTTCCATATCAACAAGCTTTACTTTTGATTGGCCTTCCGCCGGCATGGAAGAGAGTAACCACGCTACCGCATTCCGATCCTCGCGCTCATCAACTATGTTAGCTATGTAAAATTCCTTGGGGCTTACGGGTATGGGTTCATCTCTTAAAACAATAAGGTCGTTTTGGCTCAAAGACCGGCGGAAGCCCGTAAAAACCAAGCCGGTGAATATCAATAAGAAAACGTAGAGGCTATGTCTTTTTTTCAAAACAAATTTGTTCATTACCGCAGTAATAACGCAATGCTGCGGTGCAATATTTTGACCCATGATCTTAAAATCCTGACATCCATCGCGTGGTGAGTTGAAGCCTAGCTTCTCATTTACTAACAATTAATAAAGTTTTCCACACCGATACCAATGCTTGTTTTTGCTTCGTTAAAAATCGTTGTTCTCCACATTGTGTGCAATACTATTGTGGAAATCGCTTTCACGTTTAGCTATTTTTGCCTATCGTTAGTTCGCATCCTATGATCAAACTTAAATATCTCTTCTTTTTTGTTTCGTTATTTTTTGCCATCCATGTATACGCCCAGCAAAATCCATCCTTCCAGGTCTACAATACTTATCATTCAGCTACTGAATTACTCGACAAAGGTAAGTATGTCGCAGCCGCAGAACAATTCAGGCTGGTGGAGGCCTCAAAGTTGAAAACAAGTACCCAACCCAGGTTTGAATCGGAATTATCATTGTTGCAGGAGAACTCGCAATATTGCCAGGCGCTTTGCGCGCTTGAGCTTGGAAATGACGATGCAGAAAGCATGTTTTTAAGGTTTATAAAAGAACACCCCGAAAATACGCTCACGAAGCTGGCCGTCTTTCAAATCGGCAGGTCGTATTCAAAGCAGGAAAGGTATGCCGAAGCCCTAACCTGGTTTGACAAAATAAATGCCGATCAGTTAAACGGAAGCGAAAACACCGAATACAAATTCCGTAAAGGCTACGCTTATTTTGCTACTAACGACTATAAAAACGCCCAACTCCTTTTCGCCGAGGTAAAAACAACCCGGTCGCCTTTCACTGACGATGCCACGTATTATTTTGCCTACATAGCCTACCTCAATAAGGATTATCACCTGGCGCTGGTAAACTTTCAGCGGCTAAAAAACTCAAAAAAATACGAAAACAGCTATCCTTATTATATCACAGCGGTTTATTTTTTGGATAAACGTTATGACGAAGTACTTAATTATGCTGTGCCCATTATAAACAGCACCCATCAGCAGAACGAAAAGGAAATGCTGCGGATCATAGCCGCGTCTTATTTTGCAAAAGCAGATTATCCAAACGCTGCCAAATATTACGGCCGTTTTGAAAACGAGGACATGGGCCGTACGCAAAATACGCAGGACAGCTACCAAATGGGCTATACGTATTACAAGATCGGCAACTACGAGAAGGCAACCTCCGAACTTGAAAAATTGCAGCAGCAAAAGGATATCTTCAGTCAAAACGGCAACTACACGCTGGGCGATGTCTTTTTAAAAATGAACAATAAGCAAAATGCCCGCAGCGCTTATTTCGCAGCATCGAAGCTTGATTTTGACAAACAATTGCAGGAAGATGCGTTATACGAATATGCCAAGCTATCGTACGAGCTTGATTTTAACACCCAGGCGCTTGATGCTACAAAACTTTACCTCAAAAACTATCCTAATTCCAGGCGCACCGACGAGATGAAAACGTTATTGGGCGAGGAATTGCTCAACTCGCATAATTATGCCGAGGCCGTTGATATACTGGAACCCATCCCCCATAAAACAGCCAGCGCGCAGGCCGCCTATCAAAAAGTTACCTATTACCGCGGCCTCGAGTTTTATAACGAGCGTGCATTTGAAAATGCTATCGGTATTTTTCTTCGATCGCTGAAAAACCCGGTTGATCCGCATATTGAGGCGCTCACCACGTACTGGATGGCTGAATCGATGTACGAAGTGCGCAAATACAAGGAGTCGGTTCAAACCTTTGAAAAGTTTTTGGACTTGCCTGACGCCAGCGAAACCACCGTTTATAACTATGCCAATTATGCGCTCGCCTACGCCGCGTTTGGTGACGGGCAGTACAGGAAAGCGGCTACTTATTTTCAGAAATTTTTAGGCGGCGACGAAACGGATCCTAACACCATAAATGATGCCGTTACCCGCCTGGGCGACAGTTATTTTGTTTTGAAAAACTATGGCAAGGCTTTAGATTATTACAACCGCATTATTGAACAGCATAGCAAGGGCGAAGACTATGCGTTATTTCAGCGGGGCATGATACAGGGTTTGCAGGGCTCGCCTGATACAAAGATAAGTACCCTGGGCGATGTATTGGATAAGTATCCAAAGTCTGACTACGCCGACGACGCCTCGTTTGAAATTGCTTATACCTATTATCTAAAAAACGATACGCTTAAGGCCCGGGCCGGTTTGCAGGACATGATACAAAAGTATCCTACAAGCAGCTATATACCGCGGGCACTGGTTACCATCGGCCTTATCGATTATAATGCAGGTAATGATGACCTGGCAATTCAATCGTTCAAGCGGGTGGTGCAGGATTATTCGTCAACCGATGAAGCTAAGCTCGCCCTGAAACAGATCGAAAAAATTTATACCGATAAGGGCGACGCCCAAACGTTTATCAATTATGCCGCCACCGTACCGATTGCAAACTATACCGCCGCCGACCAGGAAAATATTATGTACACTGCCGCGAACAACCTGTATTTAAGAGGCGATTGGCAGGGGACCGTAGGGGCGGTAAACGCTTACTTCGATAAATTCCCGACCAAGCCGATTTACGATAAGCAAGCCAGGTTTATTAGGGCGCAAAGTTTGGTGAACCTTAACCGCCCCGACGAAGCCATTGTGGATTATAACGTAATATTAAACGACTGGACCAGTACCTACACCGAACAATCGCTGATCAGTATGGCAAAACTGTACCTGGCGCAGAAAAAATACAACGAAGCAGTAGTTTTCCTCAAAAAGCTTGAAACCAATTCGGAATATAAAGCGGATTATACTTTTGCGATAAATAACCTGCTGCTTTGCTATGCGCAGATGGAAATGCCTGACGATGCGCTAAACTATGTGAAGCTGGTGCGGGATAATGAAAAAACATCGCAGGAGGATAAATATCGGACGGGGCTATACGCCGGCCTGGCCTATCTGCAAAAAGCCGATACTGCCGCCGCCATGAAAGAGTTTGAATATACGGTAGGCAAAACCAAAACCGTAGCTGCGGCCGAAGCAAAATATAATATTGCCAGGATTGAATACCTGAAAGGCCATTATAAGGCATCGCAAAAAACTTGCTTCGACCTGGTAAAGGAGCTGCCGAATTACGATTACTGGGTAACGAAGACATTTATTTTGCTGGCCGATAATTATGTGGCGTTGAAAGATAATTTCCAGGCAAAGGCAACGCTGCAAAGTATAATTGATAATTATAAGGGCGACGACGATATACTGCCAACCGCCAAACAAAAATTAGAACAATTATCCCCGGCTACGGATAAAACTGAACAAAAGCCTGATAGTACCAACACAAAGAAGAATAACAAAGAATAAACATGAGACAAGCAATAAAACTTAATTTTTTGTGTACGCTGCTTAGCTTGGTTTTAGCATTATTCTTTGTTACTGCTAACGCGCAAACACATCATAAGGCAAAAAAACGTCCTGCAAAAACAGTCCGTAGAAAGCCGGTTAAAGCCAGCGTGACAGAACGAAAAGTCACCGCCAGGAGTTTAGGCGAGGCCGCGACAAAAGTAAAAACAGATACCACCAAAAAGGCCGCCGGGACAGGCGCCGGCGGCAGCCTGTCGGAAGAGATTGTGGTGACCACTGCTTACAAACCTGTGTTGGCTGATGCTGTAAAAATACGCATCAACCCCGACCTTGATGACAAGACGCCTTTCAAAGCGCCTTTGACCTATTTCCCCATTGATAAGCGCCTTGAGCTTAATACCGATATAAAGCCCTTTGAAGCGATGAAGCGGCCGCCTGAACGCGACTCGGACCTGGCGAATAATTATATAAAGGCAGGGCTCGGTAATTTAAAAACCACTTACGGCGAAGCTTATTTTAACAACGGCCGCGACCAGGCATTGCAGGTGGGCGGTTATTTAAAACATTTTGCGCAGCAGGGAAATATCTTTGACCAAAACTCAAGTAAGGAACAGGCGGGCATATTCGCAAAAAGCATAGGCGAAACAAATTCATTAAGCGGCCGCATCTATTATAACTATAACAGCAATTATTTTTATGGATTTAACCAATCGGCGGCGCCGCCTGCTAACCTGATGGTTAATAAGCAGCATTTTAGCACGATTGGGGCGGAAGGTGAGCTTGCCAAAAACTATAAGGACGTGGACAATGACTTTACCTATGCCTTTAAGCTGCAGGGCTACAAATTTACTGATGCATACCAGGCGCAGGAAAGTAATGTAGTGTTTTCGGGATTTTTGAACGAGACCATTCATCAATTTTATGCCGGGTTGAGCGGTTCCATCGATGTAAGTACGCAGCAGGATAGCTTGTTCAATTATAACAACAGCCTCATCCGGCTGAATCCTTACCTGAAATTCCAGGGTGAAAGCTATAAGATCGATGCGGGGATAAATATTGTAGACCAGTTTGGCTATGCATCGGCATTTTACATTTTTCCTGCCGCTAAATTGGAATTCCAGGTGATCCCTAAATATGTTCGGCTGTTTTTAGAAGCCAAAGGGGATGTAAACAGGTCATCGCTGCTTGGCTTTTATACCGCCAACCCCTTCCTGGGCGAAAACCTGTCCATAAAAAATTCGGTCGACCAACTGGATATTGCGGCAGGATTGAAAGGAACGATAGCGCCGGGTTTAGGCTTCAAGGTCACTATTTTCCGCAATATGATCAAAAACATGCCGCTGTTTGTAAGCAATTTCGATTTTTCAAAAGGGTACAACAGGTTCCAGGTTATTTACGACCAGGGCAAATCGCGCATAAACGGCTTGAACGGCGAACTTGATTACAAGGCATCCGAAGATGTAGATATATTCAGCCGGGTTGAATTTAAACAATACCAGATGGCCACTGTAGCCCAGCCCTGGAATATGCCGCAGTTTAAACTTACCGGCGGTACCGTTTTGCACATCAGCAAACAGGTCGATATCACCGGCTCTTTGCTTATCCGCGGCTCGGCACTCGACCCATATCCGTCAAAACCCGGCAGCACAATACCAACCACCATTAATTCGTTTGTTGATGTGAGCGGCGGCGTTGATTACAAGGCAACCAACAGGATATCAGTGTTTGTGCATGTGAATAACCTTATAAACGGAACCAATCAAACCTGGCTATATTATCCCGATTACGGATTTAATATATTTGGCGGCGTTGGCTTTGCATTTTAACCGTTTTAAAATTTTATAATAAACCGTACTTTTAGCGGAATGAATTTAGCCGATTATTTAAGCGAACTACTTGGCCTGTATGATGAGGTAAGCGTGCCGGGGCTTGGTTATTTTGTGCGGGTACGGGTAAATGCGCATTATAACGAGAAGGAAGCACGGTTTTATCCACCCTATCACCAGGTGAAGTTTGTACCGCAGCCGAAAGACGATGATATATTTACGCAGTACATTGCCGATAAAAAAAATATATCGCTGGCTTCTTCCAAATATTTTGCAGAGAAATTTATCAGCAAGCTAAAAGAAGATGCCGCACGGGGTAAATTCCTGTTTGCCGATCTTGGCGCCTTCCAAACCGAGCAAGACCAGCTTGTATTTAAACCGAACGAAAAGATTCCGGCCGACCCTGCTTTCTACGGCTACCCGCAGGTCAACGTATACAAACTGGGCCAGCCGCTGTATCCGGAACACGCAAAGCCGGTTTTTGCGGAAACTACCCAAAGGCCGGCCGCAATAACACCGCCCGAACAAGCAATAGAGCAGCAGTATTACGAAGAAGATGCCGAACCAAAGCGCAGATTAAGCATCTGGCTGATTTTACTGATAGCTTTTGGTGTAGTTGCACTGGGCTTGTTTGCTGTTTACAAGTTTTACCCCCAGGCATTTGACAAAGTAAAGTCGTTATACCATAATGTTGTGGATAAACAGGATGCTTCTGTGCCAGTATCCAGCCATGAGGCAAAAGTGGAACCGCCAAAAAAAGCGGTGATTGTCAATGATACCACGGCAAAAACCGTTGCTGCCGTAGATACTACTGCGCGCTCCCATTGGGAAATAATTGCCGGCACCTATGCCAATCAGCAAGTGGCGGATGCGGCGGTCGTTCATTTTAGGCGGCTCGGCGTTGTAACCAGAGCCTTGAATTTGACCGAAGCTGCGGGGCCTTACATCAAGGTCTCGGCCGGAAGCTATCCAACAAATGAGGATGCCGAGACAACCAGGCTGCGGTTGGTAAAGGAGCATAAATTACTACCAAGCTCATATTCAATAGAAATAAAACCCAAAAAATGACATTATTATTTTTACAGGCAGCCGACACAGCACACAAAATAATAGACACCGCAAAAGGCGCCGGCCAGCAACTGACGGCCGACCAGGAAATTCGCTTTGGCGACCTGCTTGTGAAAGGCGGCTGGGTGATGGTGCCAATCGGGATTTTGGCTCTATTAGGCCTGGTTATATTTTTCGAACGTTATTTTACCATCCGGAAGGCATCGAAAGACGACTCAAACCTGATGATCCAGGTGCGTTCAAGCATCATTACCGGCAATCTTGAATCAGCCAAAGCCATTTGCCGTAACAGTAATACGCCCCTCGGCCGCATGCTTCAAAAAGGCTTGCTACGCATCGGCCGGCCAATAAAAGATATCGAAGGCGCTATCGAAAATGTTGGCAAACTGGAAGTTTCCAAATTGGATAAAAACATCGGTATTTTAGGGATTGTGGCAGGTATTGCGCCGATGTTCGGGTTTTTAGGTACCATCATAGGCGTTATTAAAATTTTTTATGATATATCGGCAACAGGAAACATGAGTATTGCCGTTATATCAGGAGGCCTGTATGTGAAAATGATCACGTCGGCTGCGGGATTAATGGTAGGCATTGTGGCTTATGTAGGCTACCATATATTAAATATAATGGTTGAAAAAGTGATTTTAAGGCTCGAAACCGATGCCATAGAATTTATCGACCTGTTAGAGGAGCCAAGCAAATGAATTTAAGAAAGCGGCAACGAGGGGTTTCGGCTGAGGTGCATACTTCGGCTATGAACGATATTATGTTCTTCCTGCTTTTGTTTTTCCTGATAGCCTCCACACTGACCAATCCGAATGTCATCAAGCTACTGCTGCCAAAATCGTCGTCAGGTAAACCTATCGAGAAAAAAACGTTGAACGTAACCATCAGCAAAGAGCTGCAATACACAGTGAACAATAAACCGATAGTGCTTGGCGATTTGCCGGTTATTTTAACAAACTATAAAAAAATATCCCCCGACCTCACCATTATTTTACATGTGGATAAAACCGTTGCCATACAGGATATTGTTGAAGTAATGGATATATCAAATAAGTTAAACATAAAACTCGTTTTAGCAACGATACCAAAATAGTGAGTGGTGAGTAGAACGGTGAGTAGTTAGAAGTAAAAATGCTCCTCACCATTCACTACTCACTATTCACCACTCACTAAAATGAACTACCAGGAAGAAAATAACTACCCGAAGGCGTTTATAGCAACAGGTCTTATACTTGCTGTGATGCTCGCTTTATGCTATTTCATCATCTTTAAAAGTCCGCCGCCGCCGGACGATGGTACTGGCGGTATACTGGTAAATTACGGCACTACAAACGAAGGGATGGGCAAGGACATCAATAGCACCGACGAGCCCTCAGTATCGCCAAAGGCTAACCACACACAACCAACAAAAGTTACCCAGGCGCAGCCTACCGAACAAAAAACAAAGGTAACCGCCAGCGACCAGAAGGTAGTTACTCAAAATATTGAAGACGCGCCCGAGGTTGCGGCAAATTCTAAAAAAGTAAGCCAGCAGGTTGCAACAACCCCGGCGAAACCTCTTAAAAAAGAGGTTGTAAACCAGGCGGCGTTGTATAAAGGCCCATCAAAAAGCGGATCGGGCCTGGGCGACGGCACAACCAATACCCCCGGTAACCAGGGGAGCAAGAATGGTTCACCGCTGGCAAGTAATTATGGCGAAGGCGGCAGCGGAAATGGCCTGCAAGGTACCCAATGGAGTTTCGTGACCTATCCCGAAATAAGGAATACCAGCCGCACGCCCGGCACCGTTGTGGTGGATGTTACCATCGATGCGAACGGAAATATTGTTGAAGCCCACGCCGACAGAAAAACAAGGATGAGCGACCTGGACCTGATAGACCGTGCCGTAAGCGCCGTAAAAAATTCCAGGCTCACTTCATCAGCCCCCGCCAAAGGCGTTCAAAAAAGCCAGGTTGTAATTAAATTTAATGTGGATTGAGGAGAAGTCGGGGGTCCGGAAGTCGGAAAGTCCGAAAGCAAAAAATAGAATTTCATAAATCCGAAATCGAACATCCGAAATCCGAAATTCTGCAACATGAACTACCCCGAAACCGTCCAGTACCTGTACAGCCAGCTGCCTTTATTTACGCGGGATGGCGCTTCGGCTTATAAGGCAAATCTTAATAATACCATTGAATTATGCAAAAGGCTCGGCGATCCGCAGCATAAATTTAAAAGCGTACATATTGGCGGTACAAACGGCAAGGGATCTACATCGCACATGCTGGCGGCAATTCTGCAAACAGCAGGTTATAAAACCGGGCTGTACACTTCGCCGCATTTAAAAGATTTCAGGGAGCGTATCCGCATTAACGGGCAAATGATAAGCGAGCAGGAGGTCGTTGATTTTGTAGTTGTGCATAAAGCCGATTTTGATGAGGTCCATCCATCCTTCTTTGAAATGACCGTGGGCCTGGCCTTTGATTATTTTGCGAGGGAAAAAGTTGATATAGCGATTATTGAGGTGGGCCTGGGCGGGCGTTTGGATTCAACAAATATCATTACCCCGCTCCTCTCTATCATTACAAATATTGGCTGGGACCATATGAATATCCTGGGCGATAAACTGGAGCTTATTGCTGCCGAAAAGGCAGGCATTATTAAACCTTCAGTGCCAGTTATTGTAAGTGAATATCAACCCGAAGTTGCCGATATCTTTCTGGCAAAAGCCGACGAGGAAAGCAGCGATATCAGTTTTGCGTCGAAAGTATGGAAGGTCTATTCAAACGGGAACGATGAAGACGGCAAGCTTCATGGCAAAATTGAAAGGATGTCGCCGATGTTCTCTACAACTTTCCGTTTAGATCTAACAGGCAGCTATCAATTAAAAAATTTAAAAGCGGTGCTGGCGGCAACGATGAATTTGAGAAAACAGGGGTTCGTAATCAGTGACGACCATATACGGGAAGCACTGACGCACGTAACCTTGCTCACCGGCCTTCACGGGCGTTGGGAAACGTTGAGCAAACACCCACTTACTATTTGCGATACGGGCCATAATCCCGAAGGAATACAGGAAGTTCTGAAGAATATTGCATCGGTAAGTTATGATAAGCTGCATTTTGTTATGGGCGTGGTCAATGATAAAGACATCACCAAAATACTCGAAATGCTGCCAACCGGAGCCGTGTATTACTTCTGCAAACCGGATATACCCCGGGGGCTGGATACCGAAAGCTTAAAGCTGAAAGCAGAAAGCTTTGGATTGCAGGGCGGGGTATATCCTTCGGTTAAAGCGGCAGTGTCCATGGCACAGCAGAGTGCCGGACAAAACGATTTGGTTTTTATTGGCGGCAGCACTTTTGTGGTTGCTGAAGCTGTTTGATAAGCTGTTATTCCCCATCAGTTGGCAGTGCCTTACAAGCCGAAATTCGTTTCCGTCTTAATAAAATAAAACCGGTTAGCTCCAAGGCTATTCCCATTCCCGTCAACATCCCCTGAAAAAAATCGGGTAAAGCAACAAAATGGGTATTAATAAATATGGGCAACACCACTAAAAGCAGGCCGACCGGAATAAACAGCCTTACGGGGATTCCTTTATATTTCATATTGTTAATCAAGTTGTTTCGATAGTTTTTCGAGTTCTTTAATAATTTCGTCAAGTTTCTTTGTTTGTTTTTTAAACATTTTCGGCCTTACAATAAAACCAAGGACAAATATCCAGGCAACTATAAAACCATAGGCAGCTATGCTTAATACCAGGTTTTGATGAACGCCCTCAAACAAGTATAGTAACAAACCTGCCGAGCAAAATGCCAGGGCGATAAGTTGCGTTTTGTTATAAAAGTATAATTGGTTTACCCGGGTTTGCTCCAAAAATGCGATAAACTCCTTGTTGTTAAAATCGCTGAAACGGTAAAACCTTCCGATGGAATTTGTATTCGTTGCTATTAAAATAGTCCCGGCAATAATTATAAATGCTTCGCCGATACGGGTGGAGAGCATGTTGGACTTGTACGTAAATACAACCAAAACCTCAATGCCTGTCAGTACTAATCCCGCTGCTATAACCATCATTTTCTTCAACAGCTTTTGGTTTCGAAACCGTTTCGCCATACGCACAATTTCTCCCGCTTCCGGCAGGCTGCCTGTTTCGGCGGTAAGCCATAGCTTTTTTATGTCAGTCAAATTGTCCATGCTTTTTTAAATTTATTGGCGAGTTTTTCTTTTATCCGGTGAATTTTCACCCTTGTATTCACGTTGCTTAAGCCCACAATTGCAGCGATTTCGGCCTGGGGCAGGTCTTCTAATACCAGCGAAATAATTATCCTTTCCGTTTCTTCCAACTCGGCGATGCAGCTATACAACAATGCAAGCTTTTCGTCCTGCGTTTCCTCGTTTACTGCCGGCAGGTTGACCGGCAGTTCGGTTTTTATCATCCTTTTGGACCTTTCAATCGCTCTTAAACAATTATTAGTAGCGATCCGGAATATCCAGGTGCTTATTTTTGATTGATTTTTAAAAGAAGAAAGGTTCTTCCAAACAGAAATAAATGTTTCCTGTGTAAGGTCCCGTGCCTGTTCATGGTCATTTATATACCCCATGCACACCCTGAATATTTGAGGGGAGTATTGGGCATAAATTTCTTCAAAATCCATCATTCAAAAAGATACTTACTTACTGTATTTGTGTTGATGCGGCGTTAGATACGGCAAGTATTAAAATGTTACGTCCGGGTAAAAAGTTTCACAATAGTTATATCGCGGGCCTGGAATTTATTGTTTGGTTACCCTAATCGTCGTCAATCAATAAAATTCTGTTAAATTCAACAATTCGTTTAATTTTGGCTTGCAAATCACCAATCTCACTATCATGACCTATCTACCTTCAGCAGAAAGATACAAAAACATGCAGTACCGCCGCTGCGGTAAAAGCGGCATCAAGCTCCCGGCTGTTTCGCTGGGCTTATGGCATAACTTCGGCCATGTGGACGTAGCCGAAAACTTCCGCAAAATTTTACACCTGGCTTTTGACAGCGGCATTACACATTTCGACCTTGCAAATAATTACGGTCCGCCCCCGGGCTCGGCTGAGGAGAACTTTGGCCGCCTGCTTGAGCAGGATTTTCGCGGCTATCGCGATGAACTCATCATATCAAGCAAAGCTGGCTATACCATGTGGGACGGCCCTTACGGGGACTGGGGTTCAAAAAAATATTTGGTTTCCAGTTTGGACCAAAGCCTCAAACGGATGAGGCTTGATTATGTAGATATTTTTTACCACCATCGCCCGGATCCCGAAACCCCACTGGAAGAAACCATGAGCGCGCTTGACCTCATCGTCCGCCAGGGCAAAGCTTTGTATGCGGGGATTTCTAATTATCCTGCTGAAGAAGCCGATAAAGCAATTGCAATATTAAAAAGATTAGGCACGCCCTGCCTTATTCACCAGCCCAAGTACTCCATGTTTGAACGTTGGGTAGAAGACGGCTTACTGGAGGTTTTGGAAAAAGATGGGGTAGGCTGTATTCCGTTTTCCCCATTGGCGCAGGGTTTATTGACCAATAAATACCTGCACGGCATCCCCGAAGATTCAAGGGCGGCAAAATCGACGGGCTTCTTGCAAGCCAGCCAGGTAACCGAAGAGCGCATAAGCCAGGTTAAAAAGTTAAATGAAATTGCCCTCAAACGCGGCCAAACGCTGGCCCAGATGGCGTTGGCCTGGTTGTTAAAAGACCACAGGGTAACATCGGTTTTAATCGGCGCCAGCAGGCCTGAACAATTGGCCGATTCGCTGAAATGTTTGGATAATATTGCGTTTTCGGCTGATGAGCTCGCAAAGATTGAGGAGATTTTAAAATAGTTCTTAAATAGAATCAAGAACCAAGAGTCAAGAGCCAAGAATTTAGAAACCCGAATTGGAGACCGGAAGGGTTTTACCTTTTTTTATCTTGACTCTTGGCTCATGGTTCTTACTTTTCATATCAAAAATAGTATGGGCAATATCAACTGGGGAATAATAGGCTGCGGCGATGTTACCGAAAAGAAAAGCGGGCCGGCCTTTAATAAAGTGCCCAACAGCAGCCTTATCGCCGTAATGCGCCGCAATGCCGAAAAGGCTGCTGATTATGCCCGACGCCACAGCGTTGACCATTGGTACAGCGATGCCGGCGACCTGATGAACCACGATGGCCTCAATGCCATTTATATCGCTACTCCCCCATCGTCGCATACCGGCTATGCGATAGAGGCGCTTAGCAAAGGTTTTAACGTATATGTTGAAAAGCCGGTTACCCGTAACGCTGCGGAAGCGCGGAGGATTTCGGAGGCTGTTAAGCAATATCCTAACCAAAAACTAACCGTGGCCCACTATCGCCGGGCGCTGCCCATGTTCTTAGAGGTAAAGCGCCTGCTGGAAAACAAGCTGGTTGGTGATGTACGAACAGTACAGATAAGGATGTGGCAAAGCCGCAAACCAGCGCTTATTGCCGATGTGGGGGATAACTGGCGTGTGCAGCCTGAGCTATCCGGCGGGGGATATTTCCATGACCTGGCCCCTCACCAGCTCGACCTGATGCTGTTTTATTTTGGCGAGCCGGAAAAATACCATGGCTTCTCGTTAAACCAATCGGGCGCTACGCCTGCCGACGACCATGTTTGCGGCGAAATATTATTTAAAAACAAAGTGGTTGCAAATGGCTCCTGGTGCTTTAATGTCGCCGAAAATCAAACGGCAGATACCTGCGAGATCGTCGGCGACAAAGGAAAGATCACCTTCCCTTTTTTTGGGAACTATATCAGCTGGAAAACGGATGACGATGAGCAAACCATCAGGTTCAACCATCCTGGGCATATACAGCAGCCTTTTATTGAAAAGATTGTGGCTTATTTTAATGACGAGGGGCCAAATCCCTGTTCAATTGACGAGGCAATAATGCTGATGGATATTATGGATGCGTTTACGATGAAAAGGTAAAAACTATTGAAACTGGTAAAACTTACGAAATTTAACTCGCAGCAATTTGTTTTTTAATGGCCTCGTTGAGGGCTCCGCCGTTTAAAAATTTCGTAAGTTTAGTTGGGTTACTTTTTCTTTGGCACTTTGGCCCCTTCTTTGCGGGCCTCGGATAAACCTATCGCCACAGCCTGCTTTTTGCTTTTAACCTTTTTGCCGCTGCCGCTTTTCAGGTCCCCTTCTTTCATTTCATGCATCGCCTTGTGCACCTTTTCCTGTGCCTTTTCTGAATACTTTGCCATAATGTTTTATAATAAGTAAATAATTTATTTATAAAGCAAAATTTCTGCCAAAATGTTCGGTTATTACCACATGGTACGGGTATGGCCTCGATACGATTTTTTTTATTAAAAGGCATTGTATCGCAATTTTTCATATCTTCAAACTGGTAAATATAAATTCTTCAACCTGTAACTATAATCCCCAAATATGCCGGTAAAAAAGCTCACCATCCCGTTTTATGAAAAGCTCGCATTAGTTCTTTTTGGCATTATTGCCCTGGGGTACCTCGTTATCCAGGCAAAGGAAGTACTCGATCCGCTTATATTCGGACTTTTATTTGCCATACTGCTGTTGCCGGTAGCCAAGTTTTTTGAAAAACGGCTGCGTTTTCCGCGTGCCTTGTCATCACTATTTGCAATTCTTATGCTTGTGGCATTTGTGGGCGGCATACTTTACCTGGTAGGTTCGCAGATATCAAAGTTGGCAAGCGATTGGCCAATGCTGCGCAGCCAGGTGAGCCAGTCTATCGACGATATTTCGAGATGGATACAGCATGCCTTCCAGGTTAATCACTCCAAACAAATGAGCTACGTCGATGCAACAAAATCCAAGATCATGGCTTCGGGCGGCGATGTAATTGGCGAAACATTCGGCGCTGTATCATCACTGATGCTGTTTTACCTGTTTATTCTCATATTCACTTTTTTTATTTTATTGTACCGGCGCTTACTGCTGCGTTTTTTGGTTTGGGTTTTTAGCGACGAGCATACCTCTACCGTGCACGATATAGTCGGCAATATCCAAAGCATCTTAAGACAGTACATCCTCGGCCTGTTATTGGAAATGGTCGTAGTGTCGTGCATAGCCTGTACGGCGTTCTGGATAATTGGCGTTAAGTATGCCGTTTTATTAGGCATTATAGTTGGCTTGTTTAATCTTATCCCCTACCTCGGCATTTTCTCCGCCCTGCTGTTGAGCACAATGATCACATTTGCCACAGGCACTATAAACCAGGCGGCTTTGGTGGCCGCAAGTGTGCTTGGTATTCACCTGGTTGATTCCAACTTTTTACTACCAACAATAGTGGGTTCAAAAGTAAAACTTAATGCGCTGCTTACCTTTTTGGGCATCATCATCGGCGAAATGATCTGGGGTTTGTCGGGCATGTTTTTGTCTATACCCATTATGGCCATTTTTAAAATCATTTTTGACCGCATCGATAGCCTGAAACCATGGGGCTACCTTCTGGGCGGCGACAACGATGACAATAAGCCCAGCAAAGCCGTCATAAAAAAGATGAAGCCTACTGCTGTAGATAAGAAGTAGGGTGAAAGGTGAAGGCTGAAAGCTTTTAACGCGGGCCGATCCTATTATTTCTCACTTTTTCTCTGCTTTCCGCTTTTTGCTTTCTGCTTTTTGCTTTCCGCTTTTTGCTTTCTGCTTTCTGCTTTTTGCTTTCTGCTTTTTGCTTTCCGCTTCACACCATATGGGAAACCCGGATAAAAATAGCGATCCCGTAAATGGCCAGTATCACCGTGTTTAATACCAGCAACCAGTTTAAGTCGGGTTCTTTGTACTTTTTTGCTGCGCAGATGATGAGCAAACTGATGAATCCCAAAATCAGGATGGCCGGAAATATCAGCTCCCAGGAATGGTGAAATGATAAATAAATATGCTGTAGCTTTGACTGGTCGCCCTGCAATAGCGGCGGGACTACAGCTATCAGCAGCGATAAAAAAAACAAACGAACCACAATTTTGGTAACTGTCCGGTTAACCTTCATCACGCGCAAAAATAACAGATCCAGGCTACTTATCAGTCAAAATATCAATACAACGGGTGCTAAGCTCCTTTAGGCGTTTATCCAGGGAATTTAGCCCCTTATCGTCTTTAATATTTTTATAAAGGGTTTTTATTGCCTGGAGTGTATCTTCGCTGGGGTCGCAGGCCTGGGCTTTTTCAAGGTGTGGCAATGCTTTCCTTACCACATTGGCATAATCGGCTGTCCATTTTTGGTTAAGCGCTGCGTCCGTTGTCGCGGCATTTAGTTTAACTCCGATTTTTTGAGCATCGGCAAGGTATAAATAGCCCAGCGCCCGATGGACTACATAATAATCGGGAACCGCTGTAGCAACTTTTTCATACAGAGGAAGTGCTTTTCCGGGTTGGTTATTATCTTCATACATTTTGCCCGCATAGAAATAAAAACTTATCCGGGCTTTCTCCGGCAGCTTGTCTGCGTAAGGCAGCAGGCTTTCGCCAAGCTCCAAAATTTTATCCTGTTCGCCCTGGAAGCGAGCGAGGTTAAAGTCGAGGTATTGATTATAAACAGAATCGGCAGATGGTGTTTGAGCGTGAGCGGTAAGCCCGGCTGACGCCAGGACTATAAAAAACGTTATTTTTTTTAGCATTATCGGTTATCAGTTCTTTGCATGCACAAAACATGTCTGTTAAAGCTCAAACTTAGCAAAATATGCCGCAGGCACACAATATTGCTTGTCTACAAAATTATCCGCCTTCCATTTCTTATACCCGGCCCGCATGCAATGCCCGCAAGGCCGGTAACCTGATTCCATCGCTTCAGCTTCTGAAGAAAAGAAAACGCGGTTTTCCGCTTTCATCCTTTTACCGGACGCACAATCCAGCCGGCCATATATTTTAAGCTTCAAATTGCCGGCTAAAGTAATTTCGCCGTTTTCAACCAGGGTTTTTATTTGCCGGCTTCGTTTAAACGCGCTATCGCCCAATGAAGTATGCCGTATCATGCGGCATCATGAAAAATGATACCCAATGTGTGCCGCTTGCCATTCGTAACTTCGCTGACCCCATGCTTCATATTTACCCGGTAATAACCCTTACTTCCCTTTACCGGCCTGAAGTTAGTGGTAAACAAAAGCATATCACCCTTGCGGGGATTTAATACAATCGCTTTCGACTGCGCCCTGGGCCTTTGCTCTACCAGCACAAATTCGCCGCCTTCATAATCCTTGCCCGGTTCATTTAAACATATAACTACCTGCATCGGGAAATATACATCGCCATATAAATCCTGGTGCAATGCGTTATAACCGCCTTTACCGTATTTCAAAACTAAAGGCGTAGGCCGGCGCTGTTCCTGTTCGTGGCAAAGGGTAAGCAGTTCGTTTAGGGTTTCGGGAAAATGCTTATCAATGTTTAACGCCTTCATCCAGGTATTGGCGATCTGTGCAAGCCCCGGATATATATTTTCCCTCAATTGCTGTATTAAACCAGGCAAAGGGTAGTTAAAATATTTGTACTCGCCCAGGCCATAACCGTAACGCTCCATCGTGATGGTTTTGCGGTATAACGACTTATTATGGTATTGACGGATAAGTTCATCACATTCCGCGCCCGTCAGAATTTGGGAAGCCAATGCATACCCTTTGTTGTGCATGTCTTCTGTAATATTATCCCAACTTAATTGTTTAATTATTTCTGGTATGTCCATAATGCAGGTTATTTAAGAATATGTCGGCCGTCTTACATGAATTCTTTCCAATGGATTTCTCATGGAAGAATACCGGCTGGCTAAGTTTTATAAAATTAATTTAACGAATTGATTTTAATATCGAACCCGGTTGCTTTCAGCACGAAATAAAAACTGCTGTATTCGATATTCAAAATTCGATATTTACTTTTTTTTGGCCTATGCAATTGCCTACGTGGTCACCCTGGCAGCTTCCCATCCTATCATTGCTGTTTTACGTGTAGCCCCCCAATGATATTGGCCAATTTCGCCGGTCGATTTTATTACCCTATGGCAGGGAATCAAAAAGGCCACCGGGTTATCGCCTACAGCGCTGCCAACGGCCCTGCTTGCATCGGGATTATTGATGGCTTTAGCGATTGATGAATAGGTGCTCAAGCCGCCCATGGGTATGTTTAACAACGCCTCCCAAACCTTAAGCTGGAAACTGGTACCTTTTAAGTGCAGCTTGATTTTTGATAACTCCGACCAGTCCTTCTTGAAAATAAACAGCGCATTCTGCTGCGCTACATCAACCATTTGGTTATACTGTGCATTGGGGAATTGCGCATGCAATTTGCTGAATGCTTCCTCCCTGTCGTCGGCGAAGGCCATATAACAAATACCCTTTGGAGTTGATGCTACGATGATATTCCCGAACGGGCTTTCTGCAAAACTATAATTGATGGATAAAGCTTTGCCGCCGTTTTTATATTCGGCCGGTGTCATCCCTTCAATATTCATAAACAAATCGTGCAAACGCCCTGTGCCCGAAAGGCCGGTCTCAAAAGCGGTATCAAACAAGGTGGCTTGCTTATCTTTCAGTATGCCTTTGGCATAATCCAGGCTTAAATACTGCAAAAACTTTTTAGGGCTTATGCCTGCCCAGTCGGTAAACATGCGCTGAAAATGGAAAGGGCTCAAATGCACTTTTTCGGCCACATCGTCCAAATTCGGCTGCTCCCTAAAGTTTAATTTTATATAATTGATAGCCTCTGCAATCCTATGATAATTTACTGTTTCCTGTGAGTTCATAACTTTAATTATTTGATGCCACAAATGTACCTGTGTACCGCAGGCTGTGAAACCCGGAAGTTGCTATGTTAACATTTAGCCCTATGATAGTGATTTGCATCAGATAAATACGTAACAGGCGTCATATAATTACGATACCGTGTCGATTACATTTGGACGGAGTAAATTAATACCAATATGAAAAAAATAGTTGTTATCCTCGTTGTTTCATTGGGCATTTATTCAGCAGCATTCGCACAAACAAAAAACAATGTTGAATTCGGCGCCAACGTTGGATATAATGTTGCTTATGCAGAAGAAACCGGGGCCGATATAAGCAGTCCCATCGTGAGCGGGTTTAATTTAGGGGTTTCTGCCGAATATTATCTTTCGGACAGGTGGAGCATAAGAGGCCGGATGATTTATGACCAAAAGGGTTGGGGCAATGGCTATCTAATTGCAGCAGACGGGTCAACGCTTCAGAACATAAATTTTCATTTGAATTATGTAACAATACCAGTAATGGCCAACTGGCATTTTGGGAAAAAGAGAAACTGGTATCTAAATTTTGGCGCTTACGGGGGATTTCTTTTGAGTGCCAGCGAAACCTCGAATGATACTGATGTAAAAAGCGCCTTTAACAATATAGATTTTGGCATGGCTTTGGGCCTCGGTATTAAGTTCCCGATTTCAGAAAACGTTAAATTATTTATTGAAGATGAAGGCCAGGCAGGAGTTGAAGATATATTTAAGAGAAGTTTGGATGGCACGTCCGTCCAAAGTGCCCGCTCGAGCCTTAATATAGGGATCATCTTTAAATTGAAATAATAACCTTCTATCCCCCAAATATCTACTTAGCGCCTGTGCTAAGGCAAAACGGGAAAGGATTTTATTAATCAGCTATTTTATACCCCTTAAAAAACTCCCATATCACCTCGCAGGCATTCATATTATGCGATACGGGGCCTATTATCATTTTTGGCAGATATTGCGTGCCTCCCGGCCAGGTGTGGCCGCCATTGGTAATGGTATAACCGATAACTTTTATCCCGCTTGTGTTGCAGGTGTATTCCTCCTTAATAATGCTTGTGCCGTCGCCGGCAGTGTCCGGAATATTGGTGATTTGAGGGGTTAAATTGCAATGATCTGCCTTTGCCCAAAGTTTTAAAACGTCGGCGTGACCGTAGATTTCGCCCCTGTCCCTTTTTAAAGTACCGCCGTTAAAAGGTACCAACGGATCCTTTGTCCCCTGGATGTACATTACAGGCAGTGGGTTATTGGGCTCATAACCGGCATGTTCGGTCATCGAGGCGCCCACTACAGCTATCGCCGCTATGCGTTTATTCAACTCGCAAGCAAGCCGCGAGGTCATAAAGCCGCCATTCGACATGCCGGTTACGTACACTCTCGTTGCATCGGCATGATAAGTATCAGTAATGTGACTGATCAACTGGTCAATAAATTTTACATCGTCTATTCCTTTTTTATTGGATGGGGTCGGTCTGCCATCATTCCAGCTTCTATCAATGCCATCGGGGCAAACAATGATAAACTTTTCACGGTCGGCAATAGGCCTGAAATTGGCGAAGCTCATCATGCCTTTTCCATTTCCCAACCTGCCATGCAGCGAAATTAAAAGCGGTAATTTGTCTGCCGGATGTACCGCTGCGGGAATATAAATTACAAATTGCCGCCGGATACCATCAACGGTAATTTGTTCGGTTTTTTGCCGCTGTGCATCTGCGGTTAAAATAACGAGGACAAAGAGCGGTAAAAGAAGATATTTCATAATCATGAAAAATTTGAGGTTTGCCATTTTGATTACTGTTGAATAAAAAGGTTTAAGCAGAATAGCCTGTTTTGTGCAGTAAGGCCAATCAGTCCCGCCTTTCCGGGCTGCAACGTTTTACTGCGCGCACAAAGTGGCAACCGGCAAAACTTTTTTTAAAATTATCTATTTGAATGTTATGGCATTAAGCGTTCAAATTACCTGGCTGTTTATCCTGGCCGTCCCCATAGCCTGCATTGCATGGACAGTTACCCACGAAGAAATTTTCAGGGAACCGCGGGAATATTGCGTAAAGTGCTCGCAAAAGGCAAAAACAGCAGCCGGCCGGAAGTTTTTTTATGTATTTACCTGCGAGTACTGTTTTAGCCATTATGTAACCATAATTATGCTTTTTATTACCCGTTATCAACTGCTCTTCAACGATTGGCGGGGTTATCTCATTGCCGGTTTTGCGCTGATATTTGTAGCTAACGTTTACATGAGCCTGTTTGCCCTGATCAGGATCGATTTGAAAAAGGTCAGGTTGGAAGCGGAAAACCAGGAAGGGAAAAAATAAGCCGTTTTACCCGACTAACTCCTCAAACAATTGCTTCAGCGTTTCCGGCGCATCATCGCAAAAGCCCGGGTGAACCTTTGAGGTTTGTACAATAGTACTGCGCGTTGCAGTAAGCCATCGAAAACGGGAGCCCATATCAAGTTTGGCAATTGGGCCGCCATCTTCAGCGCCCAGGCATATTTTTTCCATCGAACAAATGTGTTCTTTTAATTCATGCGTGTCGAGCCCGGGGGAAAAAGCCTGCAGCCGCGTTTCATCAAGCCGATACCTGGCTTGTAAAAATTGCAGCTTGCTGCAATAAAGAATTACGCCGATATTCAGGAATTCTTCGCGCTCCACTCTTGGCACTACGCGGATAACGGCATACTCAAATAAGTGCTTCTGCTGCATTTTGGGCTTCTTTTATAAAAACTTCTGAATGTTCTATCCTGGTCAGTAAAAATTGAGCGTATGCGTTACGGTGTTCATCCGGCGTCCTGAATAATGACTCGCCGCCGAGCCATTCCTGCGGGATCAAAGCGGCAATCGACCGAATGGTGTCGGCTGTTAGAACCGATCGAAACTCCGCGTCGACCAAGTCCAGTTGTGTTGCATACGGTAATAATACGTGGTCTTTTACCTGTACAAACGGCCGCGTCGCCTGTTCAAGCCAATTATGCCACGAATGATGGAAGTAGAGCGAGGCGCCATGATCGATCAGCCATAACTCTTTGTGCCAGGTAAGCATATTGGTATTGCGGGCTGTCCGGTCTACATTGGTAAGGAGGCAATCGAGCCAAACAATTTGTGATGCAAGTTTGGCGTCGACACTTGTAATAACCGGGTCGAACGTTATAGCCCCTGAAAGATAATGCAAAGCCAGGTTGAGCCCGGTACTCGCTTTCAGCAGGTCCTGTATTTCTTCATCGGGTTCGGTGCGGCCAAAGGCTTCATCGAGGTTGGCAAAAACAATTTCGGGCACTTTTAAACCTAATGCCCGGGCAATTTCTCCGCCTACCAGTTCGGCGATAAGCGCCTTTGACCCCTGCCCGGCGCCGCGAAACTTGAGCACATATAAAAAGTCGTCGTCGGTTGCCGCAATTGCCGGCAGCGAACCGCCCTCGCGCAATGGGGTAACATATCTCATTACGTTAACTGTGCGCAGCTGGGGCGGGCTAAAATTCATTTTTTCGGCTATTTTAGTTGCTGGTTGATGCCGGTAAAATTACGTTAATTACAAAAACAAACCTGTCTATGGCCTTACTATATTTATAAAACGATATTTGTTAATCCTTAACGCATTATCCGGCAGATGCCGGTAACATTTATTATTAATATTTCGTTAAACAATTTATATGTATCTGGTTAATTATTGTTGCTATATTGTGGCGAATTTAATTAAAAGGTAATACTATAGTAATTTTCTACAATATCTATTAATGAAGTTTTTAGTCGGGTGCTTATTCTCAGCGTTCATGGCATGCTTATTCAGCACCTCGTACGCGCAGGTATCAGCTAATACAATTGAAGGCCGCGTACTTACCGAAAATAATTTGCCGGCCGAAGGCTCAACCATAGTTCTGTTAAAACTCAGGGATTCTTCCATTGTAAATTCGGCGGTCGCCGACAAAACCGGGGCATTTAAATTTTCAAAAGTCAATCCCGACAGCTACCTGTTGCTGATCAGCAACGTTGGTTATAAAAAATTCTATACCGGCCCCTACCGGGTTAAAGCAAGCCAATCATTTATTGTCGGCGATATTGTTCTGAAAGCGGTTGTAAAACAATTGCAGGAAGTTGCTATAACCAGCAGCCGGCCCGAAATTGAGGCCCGGCCCGGAAAAATTATTCTGAACGTACAGAACAGCCTGCTTGCGGCGGGTAATTCTGCATTTGATATTTTGAGGCAGGCGCCGGGTGTGAGGGTAAGCAACAACAACAATATAAGTATTATCGGCCGCCAGAATGCGCTGGTAACTATCGACGGCAAGCCAACCAATTTAACCGGCGACGACCTGGCGGGCATGTTAAAAAGCATGCAGGCCAATACAATCGATTATATCGAGCTTGTTACCAGCGGGTCGGCAAAATACGATGCGTCGGGCGGCGGGATAATAAACATAGTAATGAAGAAGGGAAAGAATAGCGGGGCAAACGCCACGGTAACAGCAACCGCCGGTTATGGGAAGTACTATAAAGCCAGCGGCGGGATAGTTTTTAACGACCGTACTGATAAATTTAATGTTTTTGGCGTTTACAATTATTCTGATAATAAAACCTTTCATAATATAGTCACCGATAGGGTAATCAATTTTAATAATACAGTCAGCAATTACGATGTAGACTATAATAACGTACAAAAAACTCATAACAATAACTTCAATTTCGGCGCGGATTATTTTATATCCGCCGGCCATACTATAGGCTTTTTGGTGAACGGCTACGCAAGGACGGACAATTTTATAAAGGACAATAACCTGAGAATTTCCAACCAGTCGGTATTGGATTCGATAATAACGGCCAACTCAGTTCTTAACCGGAACATCAGCAGCATAAACTATAACCTGAATTATAACGGCAAGCTTGATAAGGCGGGTAAAACCTTATCAGCAGATTTTAATTATACCACTTATCATCGTTCATCGGCAGAGTACATAACCAATCATTTTTCCGATGCCGCGGGAAGTGCTTACCGCCCGGCGGATTCCCTGCAAAATCTGTCGCCGTCAAACATACATATCTGGCTTTCAAAGGTCGATTTTTACGATCCGGTCTCGAAAAATTCAAAGATCGAAGCTGGGGCAAAGTTCAGCGACGTAACAAGTAATAACGACCTGATCTTTGGCCCTTTTGCAAACGGCGCGTATCAAAGCGACCCGAGGTTCAGCAACCACTTTGTTTACACCGAGATGGTTAATGCTGCTTATGTAAACTTTCAAAATAAATTTAAAAAATTTGATCTTGTAACAGGTTTGCGTGCCGAACAAACGGCGGCAAAGGGCAACTCATTAACATCCGGACAAATTGTAAACAGTAACTACACCGACCTTTTTCCCCAGGCAATGCTGACCTATAAATACGATGCAAAAAAGGAATATTCGCTAAGTTATAACCGGGGGATCAGGAGGCCGGCTTACGAAGACCTAAACCCATTTTTGTATTATATCGATGTTTATGATTATGGTTCGGGCAACCCGAATTTAAAACCGGAGTATACAAATTCTATCGAGCTATCGTACAACTACAATAAATCGATGGTAACAACACTGTATGCCTCTGTCATCAATAACGCTTACGAATTTCCGTTTTACGAGCAAAATGACACCTCGAAATTAAATATAACCACGCGCAAGAACCTGGGTAACGTTTATAACTATGGCATCAGGTTTAATACGCCGGTAGTATTTACAAGTTGGTGGACCGCCGATTTTAATATTGATGCATCGTACCAGCGTTATGTCGCCTACCCCGCTAATGGCAATTTAAATAAGGGTACGCAGGATATTTATTTTTCAACCAAGCAGTATTTTATTATAAGCAGTACCTTATCGGCCGACCTCTCCGGTCATTACGAGTCACCTACGTTTTATGGCGTTAATCAAATAAAAGCGAATTACGAAGTTGATGCGGCCATCGGTAAACAACTATTTAATAAAAGGGGAAGTATCCGGCTTAATTTCAGCGACATTTTTAATACGCTGCGTGATCGGGGTTATACTAATTATGAAAACCTTAACATAGCTACAACCGATAAAAAAGAAAGCCAGGTAATAAGGCTCACTTTTACGTATCGTTTCGGGAAAAATACGGTCAAATCCGCGTCGACGCATAGCACCGGTAATGAAGAAGAGCAGACGCGCACAAAATCTACGGTTTCAAATTAAACAGCCCGTTAAACCGATTTTAATACTTTTCAGCCGGCATGTCCGTTCGCCATGCTGAAGAAGATGATAAACAGCACCAGCAAGCTGATGCCTACATACAAGTAATCCCTTTCGAGCACAAAACCTATAGCCGAGAAAGCAACCCGCAGTATGGGCGTGGCTATCAGCAGCATGATCCCGAGTTGCATAACCGCAGGTGCGTTAAGGTGAAAAACGGCATTTATAACTCCCCGGAAATGCTGCAGAAAATCAGGCGCCCCGTTAAATGTTTTATAGTCAACTACCGAAAGCCCATGCCTGTACAAATAAAACACCCCTCCGGCAAAAACTATGCTGATAGACACTACTGTGCCGGCCCTCAGCACCTGGCCAAGCAGTAGTTGCATGTCTTTATCTTTGAATTTTGTCATTGCTTTTAAGTCCATAGACCATGGTCCATAGTCCATGATTTTCATTTCACAATCCTTAATGGCTATGGTCCATGGACTATCGACCATCAACCACCTACATCCTCCCCGCAATCCCGTGATAGATCATCTGCACCGCCAAAAATGAGATCATTATCGCAAATGTCCATCGCAGCCACCTTGACGAACTTGTGTTGACCAATATTTTCGAGCCGGTGAATGCACCGAGCAATACGCCAATCACTATGGGCATGGTCAATCCCGGAATAATGTAACCGCGCTGAAAATAAACAACCGCGCTTGCTGATGCGGTAACCCCTATCATAAAATTACTGGTGGTAGTTGATACCTTAAAGGGGATGCGCATAATGGTATCCATAGCTATTACTTTTAACGCGCCCGAACCTATGCCCAGCAGGCCCGATATGGCGCCGGCGAATATCATCATAACAAAACCGCCGCCTACCCGCGTAACGCTGTACTCAACGTCGCCGCCGTTGCTTGGGTAGTTGCTGTTAAGCTTTAGTTTTTCGGCCAGGTAACTTTTTTTCCTGATGATAGATTCCGTTTTGTTGCGCAATGAAAGTATGGCTGAAGAAATCAGGATCAGTCCAAATAAAACAGCAATATAATTTGTGGGAATGTAGATTGCTATGATGGCCCCGCACATGGCGCCGGCGGTAGTCGCTATCTCTAAAAACATGCCCAGCCGCATATTGGTGATCCCCTCGCGCACATAGGCCGCAGCTGACCCTGACGATGTCGCGATCACCGATACCAGCGAAGCGCCGATGGCGTAATGGATATCTACGTTCAGTAATAAAGTCAGTAAAGGAATGATGATAAAGCCGCCGCCCAAACCGGTCAGCGAGCCTAATAAACCCGCGAAATACGAGCCAATAAGCACAATAATAGTAAATACAATTACCGACATGCGGGGCAAAAAGTTATGCCTGCAAAAGTAATAATAAGTTTTTTTAGGTAGTGACTTTAATGTTTGTCTATGGATTTAGTTGGTTTTTTACTGCTAAAACCCGTTTTAAATACAATGCTGACCATTGCGTTTAACCTTGCTGCAATTTGTACATTTGTCGGCATTACATATGAGTTACACTAGTTTAGAAGCCTGTATTACCGATCTTGAAAAACATGGCCGCCTCATCCGTATAAAGGACGAGGTCGACCCCTACCTGCAAATGGCGGCTATCCATCTGCGCGTATTTGAGCACGGGGGGCCTGCAATTCTGTTCGAAAATGTAAAAGGCAGTAAATTTCCGGCAGTATCCAATTTATTTGGCACGCTGGAGCGCTCAAAGTTTATCTTCCGGGACACCTTAGACAAGATAAAAGTACTGGTCGATTTAAAATCCGACCCGGTAAAAGCTATTAAACATCCTTTTAAATACGCCGGCGTAGGATTAACTGCCTTATCGGCCCTACCGATGAAGGTAGGCAAAAACGCTCCGGTAGCATTCGGACGCTGCCAGATCAGTGATTTGCCACAGGTTGTCAACTGGCCGAAAGACGGCGGCCCCTTTGTAACCATGCCGCAGGTGTACACTGAAGATGCCGATAAACCCGGTATTATGAATGCCAATTTAGGCATGTACCGCATACAAATGGCGGGTAACGATTATATCCTTAACCAGGAAGTTGGTTTGCACTACCAGATCCACCGGGGGATAGGTGTTCATCAAACCAAAGCCAATGCAAAAGGGTTGCCTTTGAAAGTGAGCATATTTGTTGGCGGACCGCCGTCGCACCCGGTTGCTGCCGTAATGCCGCTTCCGGAGGGTTTATCGGAAATGACCTTTGCAGGCGCCCTGGGAAACCGCCGCTTTCGTTACTTTTATGATGATGAAGGTTTCTGTGTCTCGGCAGACGCTGATTTTGTGATCACCGGCACGGTCATGCCGCACGACAACAAACCCGAAGGCCCTTTCGGTGATCATCTGGGTTATTATAGTCTTAAACATCCCTTCCCGCTGTTGAAGGTTCACAACGTTTATCACCGTAAAGACGCCGTTTGGTCTTTCACCGTTGTAGGCCGCCCGCCGCAGGAAGATACCAGCTTTGGGGCCCTGATCCACGAGATCACGGGCGCTGCCATATCGAAGGAAATCCCCGGCCTGCACGCCGTAAACGCGGTTGACGCAGCGGGGGTGCATCCTTTGTTGTTTGCTATCGGAAGCGAGCGTTATACGCCTTACAGCAACGAACGCAGGCCGCAGGAGCTATTGACCATTGCAAACCATATATTGGGTTCGGGCCAGCTAAGCCTCGCCAAATATTTGTTTATTGCAGCGCAGGAAGATGAACCTGAACTTAACGTAAATGACATCGGGCACTTTTTAAAACATATCCTGCAAAGGATCGACCTTAGCCGCGACCTGCATTTTTATACCAACACCACCATCGATACCCTTGATTATAGCGGCAGCGGGTTAAATTCAGGAAGTAAAGTAGCGATAGCTGTGGCGGGGGAAGTTAAAAGAGAGCTTTGGAATGAATTGCCTGCCGGGTTTAGCCTGCCGCGCCCATTTGAAAACTGCAAAATGGTTATGCAGGGCATACTGGCCGTTGAAGTACCGAAGAACATAAAACACAGCGATACGCCATTAATTTTTGAAATACTGGAGGAGCATTTAGCCGATGCCGAACTGCAAGGGTTGCCCCTGATGGTTTTGTGCGACGATGCGGCATTTACCGCTCAAAATCTCAATAACTTTGTTTGGGTGACATTTACGCGGAGTAATCCTTCGCATGATATTTATGGGATAAACAGTTTCACCGAGTATAAGCATTGGGGCTGCAAAGGCCCGCTGATCATTGATGCGCGGATAAAACCGCACCATGCGCCGGTTTTGAAAAAGGACCCGCTGGTCGAAAAAATGGTGGATAAGATGGGAAAAAAGGGAGGGGCTTTATATGGGATTATTTAAGAAGCTTCGAATTAATCGCTATGATGAGAACTATTAAAAATATAATCATTTGCTTTTTGGCAGTGACGCTATTGTCCTGCGTTAAAACCGCGAAAAATATACCGCGTTACACCATCTCCAAGGTTTTTAAAACTGATACGCTTACAACAGTTAATGTGCACATCAGCAACCGGCTAACAACCGACCAATTGCTTTTAATAGCGGGCAAGTTAAAAACCGACAGCGCCAAAATACAAAACTTAGCCATACACTACCTGCTGCCCGGAAATACCGACGTCAGCGCCGGTGATAATAGCTATTATGCTTCCGCCAGGTTTGTAAAGGATAATGAGGCTAAGCCGGCAGACACTTTGAAAGACGGCAATGGCAACGCTGTACGGTTGAAAATATTCGGGCTGGATAGTACAAAGGCGAGCGCACTGCTTGCGCTTCAGCCGGTTGTCATCACCGGCAAAAACGTGCTTGGGAAATTTGTGGACGACTATGCCCATACGCTTATCATACCGTTTAAGGATCCCACCGATAAAAAAGATGAACTTTTTGTGATCGAGCTGAATGACAAGGGAGATATCGTTTCGTCGACCGTTCCGCAAAAAGTCATGGACAATGGCGTCGAAAAATGGATGGTTGATAAAAACGGGGATTACATTACAATAAAAGATAGCGTGCTGGCCCAATATCCTTACAATGGCTTGGGGCTGCCCTTTAATAGCATAAAATCAGGGATTTAAACCGGTGAAGACTTACGAAGTTTTGCAAACTTCGTAAGTCTGTCGTGTCTCTAATATTGCTCCATAAAAAAATGCTGAAGCAATAAAATGGTTTTTATATCCCTGAATTCGCCTTGTTTCAATTTTTCCTTCGCTTCGCCGAAACCCAATTCCACCAGTTCAATACTCTCGCCTTCCTCTTTCAGCCCCCAGTTTTTGCTGTGGTCCGCACCGCTGGTGTACCCGGCAATAAACAAATGCAAAAATTCAGTAGTAGCATTTGGCGAGGAATACGCGCCAGCAATTTTTATAAGGTCGTTGATTTGGTACCCTGTCTCCTCCTCAACCTCCCTGCGAACAGTTTGCTCCGGCGTTTCATTATCATCAATTATCCCGGCACAGGCTTCCACCAGGTAGCCGCTTTCGCTGCCTTTTAAAAAGGCAGGCAGGCGAAACTGTTTAGTCAGCAATATTTTCTTATTTTGTTTATCAACCGGCAATACCGCGACCGCATCCGGCCGGAAATAGACCTCTTTTTCCAGGTTATGAAATTCCCCATCTGAGTCCGGCTTTTCGAAGCTGATGTATTTGAGGGGGTACTTTTTATCAGCGAGCGTTTGCTTATTTAGAATTTGAATCGTGGCCATAATCAACACTTTTAGGTAATACTTTTTTAAAGAGGAAAGGTTTTTGGAAATGGAAAAGACTTCCGAAGTTTTGAAAACTCAGAAATCTGGTCGATCTATTCAAAGACGCGAAGTATTGCGCCGCTACTTTTTAGGTGACAGGCCCCGGTTCCGGCCGATCATAAAACCCGTAAACGCCAAAACAAGCATCAGGAATATTTTCACAATGCGGATACCCCAGGTGTAAGAACTTGAATATGAGCCGCCATAAAAAAGTCCTTTTATAGGTGCCGCCGATGTTTGATCGATCACAGGCGGATGGACAATAAATAAAATATCAGATAAAAAATATAAAGCCAGGCAAGTCAAAATCAACAACACTATATCCGTTAAGATTACTTTACACTCAAAATATACGACGCGGATCAAATACACGAAAAAACCAATAGTAGTAAAGTAGGCAAAAATGAAATATGTCAAAGTTAAATTGGAGCCGAATGCACCGCCAACTATATAGGTATCGTGCATATTGATGTCGGCAGCTTTGCCTGTCGACACAAACTCGACCAGCAAAAATGATACAACTAAAATAGCCGCCAGCCAAATAACTTCTAATATTATAGCCCTTTTCATCTTGCAAAAATTAATCAGCCAACAGGTTCCCCCTTCAGGGGGTCAGGGGGTTTTTAACTCATCCAGTACCCTGAACATCTTCTCCTTCACTGCCCTGCTGCTTCCATTATAATTATTTACCATAATTGAAAAACAAAGCTCCCGGCCATCGTGGGTTTGGTAACCTGCATAGGTAAGCACATTCATTATGCTGCCGCTCTTCATTTTCATATTATTATAAGTTGGCAAACTCTCATAAAAATCGGGAAACCAGGTTTCCTTTTTGGCTGATTGCAGGATAGCTGCTAAAGTATGGGTAGTCACCCTGTCACCCGGAGAAAGGCCGCTGCCGTCGACTATATTTAATGAATGCGGGTCGATACCGCGTACTTTCCAAAAATCTTGCTCCACCTCAACGCCATTTTCTGTGGAAGGTTCTTTACCTGCCTTCCAGGCAATGGTTTTCAGCAATTGCTCCGCGTAAAGGTTGATGCTCTTTTGATTCAGCCAATAAATGATCCGGCTTAAAGGCGGGGATATGATGGTTGTCAAGTTGACCGCCATCTGCGGCAGCAGTAGCCCTTTAGCGGTCAACGTACCGGTTGATTCGGGATCATTGCCTACTAAAATGCCTAAACGCCTTAAAGTATCGGTCAATCGAAATGCTGCATCATATGCCGGATCTGGCAGGGCTGCGGATATGCTTTTTTTGTCTTCATCCACGGCATATGTTCCCCGTAAATACATCGTTTTATTGCCTACGGGCAAAAAGGCGTACGCGTTATCGCCCGAACCGGCACGGCCGTTTGTCAGCTCGCTTTTAAAGTTCAGGTAAGGCACAGCGGGCGCTTCGCGGACGATGCTTGTCGCATCGCCGACGCGGCCGGTGCCCAGTTTTATATCGAACTGGTTCTCGCGCCAGCATAGGCCCGATGTGCCTGCGCCGTAATAATTGCCTAAATCCATCCATATCCACCCTTCGGGGATCGATTGCGAACCAAAAACCGAGTCATCCCCTATAATGCGGCCGTTTATTTTTTTTATTCCGGCTTTTTGCAATGCGCCGACCATAAGGGCGAGGATATGGCTTTCGTGTGTCTCTTCATAGCGCCAGCTGCCTAAAGTCGGGTCGCCGGCGCCTTTTATAATTACGTCCCCGTTAAGGGCGCCATCAGCCGCAATGGAGCCGGTGTAGCCAAACCGGGTCTGGTATTGAAAATCTTTGCCAAGCAAATTAAAGGCAGTGATAGTCGTGATTGTTTTCAGTGTTGATGCAGTTGCCAGGCCCATATTCGGGTTGGCGGCAAACACCTGCTCGCCTGTCTTTGCGTCCAGCACGGTTAATGACACAGACGCATACCTGCACTGGCTATCGGCCTGCAAACGGTTAAAAGCTGATTGCAGTTTTTGCTCAAGCGATTGCGCGAAAGCATTTCCTGAAATAAAAATTAAACTAATCAGCCAAATCTGCTTGACCTTCATGTGTTGAATAACGTTGCGTTAAATAATATATTGGGATGCCGATAAGCACAATTATCAAGCCGGGCCACGTGAAGGTGGGCTTATATATAATGAGCAAAATGCAAAAGGCTATACCCATTATGATGTAAATAGCAGGCAGCACCGGGTAGCCAAAAGCTTTATAAGGCCTTTCAGCGTTGGGGCGTGTTATCCTTAATTTATAAATGCCAAAAATGGTAAGCACATAAAATATCACCACAACAAAGGAGATCATGTCCAGCAGGTCACCGTATTTGCCGCTCAGGCAAAGGATGGAGGCGACGAGGGCCTGTATCCACAAACCAAATTCAGGTACGGCAAATTTATTCAGCGTGCCGGTTCTCTTAAAAAACAGGCCATCCTTAGCCATAGTATAATAAACCCTGGCGCCGGACATTATCAGCCCATTATTGCATCCAAATGTCGAAACCATTATCATTAAAGCGATAATGACCGTTCCTGCATTCCCAAATATGGCATTCGAAGCTGCAACGGCAACCCTGTCTTTATCGGCGGTAGCAATATCATGCAGCGACAAAACGCCGGTGTACACTACGTTAGCCGATACATAAATAATGGTAACTATCAAGGTTCCCAAAAACAAGCTCAGGCCTATGTTACGTTTGGGATTATTCATTTCCCCCGCTATAAAAGTCACGTTGTTCCATGAGTCGGCGCTGAAAATAGAGCCAACCATGGCAGCCGCAATTGCTCCGAGCGCTGCCGCCATCGTATAGCCGCTAAAGCTACCATCAGGGTTTAGCTTGTGCATATCCCAGGCATGGCTCCAGTTCGCATGCCATATATCGCCTTTTAGAGCAATAAAGCCAAAGGCTATCAGCCCAAATAAGCTTAACAGCTTGGTAATAGTAAATGTATTTTGGATAAGCTTGCCGCTTTTAATGCCTTTTGTATTGATAAACGTAAGCAGCAGGATGACTACTATAGAAACTAATTGGGCCGCACTGATCGTAAAGTGCCATTTCCCAATCATGGTACTGAACAAAATGTTATCCTCGCTAACAGCCGGTATTAAATAGGCCGTAAATTTCGAAAATGCCACGCCCACCGCAGCAATAGTCCCTGTTTGTATCACGGCGAAGAAACTCCAGCCATATAAAAACCCGATGAGCTTGTTATACTGCTCCTTTAAATAAACATACTGGCCGCCGGCTTTGGGGAACATGCCACTAAGTTCGCCATAGCTTACGGCGGCGGTAATGGTCATGAAACCAGTAATAAGCCAAACGGCTATCAGCCACCCCGCCGAGCCTACATTGCGCGTAATATCGGCGCTAACAATAAATATACCCGAGCCTATCATCGAGCCTGCCACCAGCATGGTGCCGTCCAGCAAACCTAACTCGTGTTTCAATTTTGGTTGTCCTGAATTCATTCTCTTAATTGTAATGGTTTAAAGTCCCTAAACTATTCAAAAACTTTGTAATTGACAGACGATTGTAAAAAAATTAATTTACTAATTTGCGTCCGAGCGATTATATTTGCACACTTTTTAAAAAATATTAATATCCGCCCTGACAATAACGGGCGAAACACCAAAATTAAATATGGACATATTAAACACTTACCTGATTTATTTGATTCCCGTGTTTGGGCTCATCGGCATAATAGCAATGGCTATAAAAGCCTCGTGGGTAACCAAACAGGAAACCGGCGACGCAGGAATGAACCAGCTTGCCGGCTACATTGCCGCCGGCGCAATGGCCTTTTTAAAGGCCGAATGGAAGGTGCTGAGCTACTTTGTAGTTATCGCAGGGTTATTACTGGCATGGTCGGGTACATCGGTGGCTACATCAAGCCCTATCATTGCGGTGTCATTTATTACAGGTGCATTTTTGTCGGCTTTCGCCGGATACCTGGGTATGCGTATAGCAACCAAAGCAAATGTGCGCACCACACAAGCTGCCCGCACCAGCCTGGCAAAGGCACTCAGGGTATCGTTTACCGGTGGTACAGTGATGGGTTTAGGGGTAGCGGGCCTCGCTGTTATCGGCCTGGGATCGCTCTTTATTGTTTTTTATACCATTTTTGTTAAAAGCCAGGGCCTGAATGTAAATGGCGAGGCAATGGCAAAAGCGCTGGATGTTTTAGCCGGGTTTTCGCTTGGCGCCGAATCTATTGCGCTGTTTGCACGTGTTGGCGGGGGTATATACACCAAAGCTGCCGACGTGGGCGCAGATTTAGTGGGCAAAGTAGAAGCTGGCATTCCCGAAGACGATGTGCGCAACCCTGCCACTATTGCAGATAACGTTGGTGACAATGTTGGCGACGTAGCCGGCATGGGCGCCGATCTTTTTGGCTCGTATGTGGCTACAATGCTGGCAACCATGGTTTTAGGCCGGGAAATTGTTTCGAATGACGATTTTGGCGGTATTGCACCTGTATTATTGCCAATGGTGATAGCTGGCTTAGGCTTGATATTCTCGATAGTGGGCGCGGCATTTGTCAGGATAAAAAATGAAACCGACAGCGTTCAAAAAGCGCTTAACATAGGTAACTGGACGTCTATTATATTAACTGCCATAGCCACGTATTTCGTAGTACAATGGATGCTGCCAACGCAGGACTTCCATATGTTACGTGATGATACAGCAGGCGTATTGAAAGGCGGGGCATCTCATTTTACAAAGAATGGTGTTTATGGGGCCATCCTTGTGGGACTTGTTGTCGGTACGCTGATGTCAATGATCACCGAATATTATACAGCGATGGGAAAACGTCCTGTACTGGGCATTATCAGGCAGTCTTCAACCGGGCATGCTACCAATATTATAGCCGGCTTAGCGGTCGGTATGGAATCTACAGTGGCCCCTATCCTTGTACTGGCATCAGGCATTTATGGATCGTATTATTTTGCAGGTTTGTATGGCGTATCAATCGCCGCGGCCGGCATGATGGCGACTACGGCTATGCAACTGTCTATCGACGCATTCGGCCCTATCGCCGATAACGCCGGCGGTATTGCTGAAATGAGCCGTTTACCCGAAGAGGTAAGGCACCGCACTGATAACCTCGACGCGGTTGGCAACACTACGGCGGCAACCGGCAAAGGTTTTGCTATTGCTTCTGCCGCCTTAACGTCACTGGCCTTGTTTGCAGCCTTTGTCGGGGTAGCAGGTATCGAGCATATTGATATTTACAAGGCGAATGTATTGGCCGGCTTGTTCGTTGGTGGCATGATCCCCTTTATATTTTCTTCGCTGGCTATTTCGGCTGTAGGCCGTGCGGCGATGGCAATGGTTGAGGAGGTTAGGCGCCAGTTCCGCGAGATACCGGGCATTATGGAATATACCGGCAAGCCTGAGTATGAGAAATGCGTGGCTATATCAACCAAAGCATCCATTGCTGAGATGGTTGCGCCGGGCATGATCGCGCTGCTTACGCCGGTAATTATCGGTTTTGCGTTTGGCGCCGAAGTACTGGGCGGATTGCTGGCCGGTGTTACGGTATCAGGCGTATTGATGGGTTTATTCCAGAGCAATGCCGGTGGCGCATGGGATAACGCAAAAAAATCGTTCGAAAAAGGCGTTGAGATAAACGGCCAGATATACTACAAAAAATCAGAGCCGCACAAAGCTTCGGTAACCGGCGATACGGTAGGTGATCCTTTTAAAGATACCTCGGGCCCTTCAATGAATATCCTGATCAAACTGATGTCGATAGTTTCGCTGGTAATTGCGCCGCATTTAAACACGCATGCGCAAAAGGCTGCCGCTATACATCACTCGCCCATACAAAAAGAGATCAGGGCGCAGGCCGTGAATAGCCCCTGGATTAAGGTTGATAATAAAGGATAAACCATAATATTCTCTCCTTCCCAAAATCTTTGTGTCCTCGTGGTAAATCCTGTCATGAGGACGCAAAGAGTTTCATCTGGCGGACAGAAGAATGGTCCTTGTCGCTATTTTATCATCGGGCTTTGGAAATCGAGTTTTTTAAGGCCATTCTGTACCTCGGGACAGCTCATAAATAAATTCCATAATAAACCGCTGCGGTAATTTTCAATCATTACTACTATCGGGCCCTCATCAATGGCAAGGTATGACTTCGCGTACCAATTGTGCGATTCGCTAAAGGCATCGATAAATCCATAATCCCCCCAAAGCTTATCCCCCAAATCATAATAAAAATGGCGCAGCGCCTGCATGGAGTACTCCGGCGTATAAGGAAATGCGGAAAGCGCAGCCGTCGGCGAGATCACTCCCAGGTCGTCAGTCGGCTGGTGGGCGGCATAGCCAACGTAGCTATCGCTGGCGGTAAGGCCCCAGCAGTTTGCACCATAGCCTTTATATTTTTTGGGGTTATCAACGCAGTAGTCGTGGTTAATAAGGGTGTGGTTGGTATTTTGCTCCCAGTAATCGGCATACCTGTCTTTCAGGCCCTTTGGATCGAGGCCGAGGAACGAATATTGTGAAAAGAAAAGCGGGCCGCCATAGTCAAATCCCAACGGAAGCTTATGGCCATAAAACGTTTTCCCGTTTTTAAAAAAATCGCTTTGCGCCCAGCCGCGATGATAAACATCGGAGCTTACCGGGTATCTTTCGCCCGAAGCAGCCAATACGTAAGTGATCAGGCATTCATTGAAGCCGCGGATAGGGAAATTCATGGCCCAGCCGTTGTTTGGCGACCAGTGCCAGTATAAATTATCCCTGCCATCGCGTGTGTACCAGTTCCATTCAATATCTTCCCACATTGCATTTATGCGGGAACGTATGTGGCGTTCTTTTTGGTCATCACCATTAAAATACTGCCTGGCGCACAATAAGCCCTGGAAAAGATAAGACGTTTCCACAAGGTCGCCGCCATCGTCCTTGCGGCTGAAAGGAATGATCTTGCCCGTTTCGCCGTTGAGCCAGTGCGGGAATACGCCATGATAAGCATCGGCTTTATACAAAAAATCTACTATTTTCAGCATCCGGTCAATTGCCTGCTCGTGGCTTATCCATTTACGGTGATCGGCCGCTACCAGGGCCATAATACCGAAGCCTGATCCTCCGATGGTTACTACTTCATTGCCATAGTCGTAGGCAACATTATTTCGCTCGCGAGCGAGGCCGCTAACCGGGTGTCCGAAATCCCAGAAATACCTGAACGTTTGGCGCTGTACCACGTCGAGCAAGGCGCTATCAGTTAAGTTTTTGATAATGCCGACAGGCTTTATGCCGTCAAACGGCTCGGTTTTTTTGGGCTTTTGGGCCATGCAGCAGGCGGATAGAACAATTAAAAAGGGAAGTAAAAGTTTTTTCATTGCGTAATTGGTTCGTTCATTGTCAAAGCGGTTAGAGGCCGGCATAGAAAATGATGTGTTATAAATTCGGGCTTTGAAAGCCCAGGTTTTTCATCCCGGTTTTTACTTCGGGGCAGCTCATAAATAAATTCCACAACAGGCCGCTGCGGTAGTTCTCAATCATATCAATTATTGGCCCTTCGTCAATGGCCAGGTACGAATTTGCAAACCAGGCGTTATCAAGGCTGAAGGCATCGTAAAATCCATAAGGCCCCCATAGCTTGTCGCCCAATTTATAATAAAAAAACCGCATGGCCTGCGTTGATTGCATCGGCGTATAGGGCAAAGAGGCTATCGCTGCTGTAGGAGCTATAACACCAACGTCGTTAGTGGGCGAGCTTGCCGTATAACCATTTTGTATATCGCTTGCTGTAAGCCCCCAGCAAACATTGCTGTAACCATAATAACCGCGCGGATTGTGAACGCAATAACTATAATTGATGGACGCATGCGCTTTATTTTGCATATCATAGCTGGCATAGGCATCGGACAGGCCGTTTGGATTTATCCCTAAAAAAGAATAGTGGGCAAAAAACAGCGGCCCTCCCTCGGCCGGTCCAAGGGGCAGGGTGAAGCCATAGTATGAATTTCCATTTTTCATACTGCCGTTACCTGCCCAGCCATTGTCATAAACAGCTTTCGTTATGGGATGTGTGGTTGAGGAAGCAGCTAAAACATAAGTGATCAGGGCCTCGTTCCAGCCATTTACCTGTTGGTTGGTCGTCCAGCCAAAGTTGGGACTCCAGTGCCAGAAAAGTGTATTCTGGTTATTTGTGAACCAGTTCCAATCTACGTTGTTCCATAGGGAGTTTATATCGGCCCGCAGCTGGGTTTCGTCAGCACTGGCGCCATTAAAATATTGGCGGGCGGTAAGCAAGCCTTCCATTAAAAATGAAGTCTCGACCAGGTCGGCGCCGTCATCCTGGGCGCTGAAGGGGACAACCGCCCCGCTAACGCCATTCATCCAATGCGGGAATGCACCGTGAAATGTCTGGGCCTTATTTTTTAAAAAGCCGACGATCAGCTGCATCCTGGTCAATCCCTGCGCCCTGGTAATAAATTGCCGGCTAACACCAGTTACAATGGCCATAATGCCAAAGCCCGATCCGCCCATGGTCACCACATCGCCTGAGGTATTGCGCTCGCGCGCCAAACCGCTAACAGGGTGGCCGAAATCATAGAAATATTTAAGGGTTTGTTTTTGCACGATATCGAGTAGTTGATCGTCGGTAACTACCGGAAATTTATTGCTCGCATCGAGGGCGGTAAGCAACTGTACGGTAACCGCTGATCCCAAATTACCGCCAACAGCCGATTTTAACCCGGTTGAGACGCTGAGCGTATATTGTGTTATATATTGCAAATTCGGCTTTATAACCACCGTGCTATCGCTATTCTGGTAACTGATATCGTAATTAGCGGCGGTGCCCGTAGTGCTTTTGATTGATACCGTGCTACTGACCGAATTACGGTTAACCGGGGCGGAAAAAGACAATGTTATTACCGGCGCGTTATTGATGCCTTTGTAAGTAAGCCCGTTGTAAATGCCATTTACCTTTAGCGAATTGAAACTAAACGACGGCGGAGCGGGCGGCGCCGGCGGAGCATTATTCTTTGAACAGGAACAGATCGCACATAAAACGGCCAGCATCAAATAAACTTTCAAACTTCTCATTCCCCGCGATAGCTGATATTAAAAAATAAATTTACCCGGTTAAAAAAGAGGCTGTCAAACCCGCCAGCCTGTTGGCGGGCGGGCAGACAACCTCACAACCAAATCAAATCAAATTATCTTCCTAATTTCTCAAGATTATACAATGCCGAGGCTTGTGACGCCGACAAAACTTTATCGTACACACGCACCTGGTCAAGCACGCCGGTTAAATAACCAGCCCAGCCCTGAGAGCCCGTAGCCGATGTTAACGATGGCGTAGTTTGAAATTGCAGGGTGCCAAAAACCATTTTTTGCGCTGCTGACCAATCAAGCGGTGCAAAGCCGGCAGCGTTATTTACACCTGCCTGGGCGCCGTTGTAGTAAACGGTAACGGTAGAAGCAGCGTCATCGTAGGTAACAGTTACATTTATCCACGTATTCCATGGATTTGCAACTGTATAGCCGCCTTCCCATGCATCATTGCCTCCGGCGGTTGCGCTATGATCAAATAAATGAACTTTGAGCACACCGGTTGTGGCAGTTGATCCATTGTCAAAGAAAATGTCCATGTTTCCCCAAAAATTCTGGCTATGCGCAATTCCGAAAATACCTATTGCGCCGGTTGTATTTTGCGGCATGTTCACCCAGGTACTGATTGTAAAGCTATGTAAACTTTTTACTGCTGCCGGAACATCGGATACAACATATCCATTATTGGCGCCCTGTAATCCTTGCCCCTCTACGCCGGCTGCAAAACCTGTACCGGTAGCAACCCCTGTAGTTCCCGATAAACTATCTTTAAGGTTGCCGCTAAATGGCCAATAAGCAACCAAACTAGACGGTTCGATATCTTTGGAGTTGCTGTATCCGCCAAACGTAGGCAGCGGTTTGGTGGGCGCATACGTTTTTGGGTTGAAACTCTTTTGGCAGGAGGATACAGCGAAAACCGTAATTATGCCCGCAAGGCAAGCTACAGTCGTATTTTTTATCGTTTTCATCATTTCTTCTATATTAAATAATTAATAACCAGGATTTTGTGTTAACGTACCTGCACTTAAATCAATTTCATTCTGCGGAATAGGCCAAACTTCATTCTTACCAGCTTTCCAGCCGCGGGGGCCAAATACAGCCGCTGCACGGCCCTGGCGTATTACATCAAAATAACGGTCAAATTCCATGGCCAGCTCAACACGGCGCTCATTGTAAATAGCAGCGCGAAGGTCGCCCTGAACAGTTGTAGTGATCTTAGGCAGGATGGCATTGTTACCTTCCCTTGCACGCGCCCGCACCATTTCTAATGGCACCAGGGCAGCCGCTGAATTACCCAGCTCGTTATTGGCTTCGGCATTCATTAATAGAACATCGGCATAACGCAAAACTATTTTATCCTGCTGGCAGCCTTCGTTAAATCCGGATACATACTGGCTGAAGGGCACATACGATTTTTGGTTGTACATAGGGTTGTCTCCCGATGCGGGTATAACATCGCCTTCGGGAGTTGTCTCGCCCCTGAAAATGATCGTAGCATCCCTGCGTGGATCGCCGGTTTCATAAGCTGCCGCTAAGTTAGGGCTTGGAACGTCAAAACCCCAACCGCCGCCGGTTGAACCGCGCACGCCCTGTACCTGGGAGTATTGCGAATTTGAAGCGGTAGGATTATTGGGGATGAGCATACACTGTATCTCGAAAATGGATTCAGAATTGTTTTTATGGTCAGTCCTGAACATTTGTTCATAATTCGGGAATAATGTATAGCCGAGGCCCATTACCGAGTTAGTTAATGAAACCACGTCGCTCCATTTTTTCTGGTATAAGGCTACTTTAGCATGAAGCGCTAAAGCTGCGCCCTTTGTTGCATGGCCAATATCAGGAGCGCCGTATGACTGCGGCAATACTGAAGCAGCATCAGTCAAGTCGGCTTCAATGGCTGCCCAAACCTGCGCCTTAGGCGTACGCGGAATATTAAATTCACTGGCGGTTTTAGGTACGTGTAAACGCAGCGGTACATCGCCAAAAGCTCTTACCAGTCTGAAATAGGCATAAGCCCTTATAAATTTAGCTTCAGCCAGGTACCTTGCTTTTAAAGACGCATCCATGTTAATTCCGGGTACGTTGTCTAATACCTGGTTGGCAAAGTTGATGGTTTGATACTCGCCCGCCCAAAAATCGGCAATTTGGCCTTCACCTGAATTGGCGGTGAAGTTGTGAAAATCATTCATAAACGAGGCATCAGTAGGACTGCTGCCTTTTTCAACGTCGTCCGATCCCATGCTCTCCACTGCAATAGGGGCAAAAGCAATGTTCTTCCACTCGTGCAGGTTCGCATACATCGCATCTATTGCCGAAGTTGCATCAGCCTGTGAACGCCAAAATTGGGTAGAGGCAACCGTACCTTTGGCGGTTACATCTAAAAAGCTTTTTTTACAGCCTTGAACTGTTACAAGAGCAGCCAGTATGCATATACCTGCGGCCGCTTTTAAATATTTTTCCATATTCGTCATCATTTATTCTATTAAAAAGTTAAGTTAACGCCGAAGTTATAAGTAGCATAAAGCGGATAAACATTGGCATCCAATCCCTGGCCCAGTATGTCGCCGTTATTTCCAACTTCAGGATTAAATCCTTTATAGCCGAATAGGTTCAGGGCATTTTGTGCGTTAGCAAATATTCTTAGTTTTTGAATACCCAACTTTTTCAGCCCGGCGGCCGGAAAAGTATATCCCAACTGCGCATTACGTATCCTGAAATAGGCGCCGCTTTCAACATAGAACGAATTTGGCGCCGCATTAGCATTCGAGCCTACATTTACTGATGGATAGGTATTGGAGGTACCCGCCCCATGCCAGCGATGGGTATAAAAGTCCTCGGTGAAATTCTCATTACCGTAACGGTAGGCAATATTGGCATTATAGATGCTGACATCGGCCACACCCTGCATATCAACCTCGAGATCAAAGTGCTTGTAAGTGAAATTTGTATTGATGCCGTAGCTGTACTTCGGGTTCGGGTTGCCTAAAACAACACGGTCGCGCGTATCTATCACACCGTCATGATTCTCATCAACATACTGAAAGTCGCCGGCCTTCGCGGTAGGCTGCGGGCCTGTGGTTTGGTCTTGTTGAAATATGCCGGCCACCTTGTAACCATAAAATTCCCCGATAGGCTCCCCTACTACGGTACGGGTTGCCAGCGCGCCGTTGGCAATACCATTGCCGCCGGAATATATCGGGTTCTTCCCTGATTGTACGCTTTGTATCAGGTTGGTATTGATGCCGAGGTTTGCGCTTACAGCATAAGAAAAATCATGCGAAGGCTGATCTTTCCAGCTAACTAAAAACTCCGCGCCCCTGTTCCTGATCTTGGCCTGGTTGCCTTGTATATTGCCGCCTGAAGTACCGACCGATGTTGGTATCGGGATGGCAAAAATTGCGTTTTCAGTCACCCTGTTATAAAAGTCGGCCTCAAGCGATAGCCTGTTGTGAAGAAACGCAGCTTCCAGACCGAAATCGGTCGACTGTGCGTTTTCCCAAACGGTTATTGGCGGTACGACTGTATTTATACTGGCTCCCAAAGCGGGCGCCTGCGGGTTGCCGAATACGGCAGTGAGGTATGATGGGTCACTTGTGATCACCAGGTTTGAAAGGTTGATCGGAACGTTCCGGTTACCAACTTTACCCCAGCTTCCCCTTAGTTTTAAGTCATCAAAAAAGTGCTGGTCTTTCATGAATGATTCATTAGTGATCACCCAACCAGCGCCAACTGATGGAAAATAGCCAAACACATTCGCGCCATTTGTACCGTAGTAAGGCGAAGACCCATCCTGCCGTATAGATGCGTTTAGCAGATACCTGTCTTTGTAAGAGTAGTTAGCTCGCGCGAAATAGGAAAGGTCGCGTATATGCGGCTGCTGCGAAGGCTGCACTGGTTGCAATACATTTTTCGCCGAATCCGGAAATGAACTTGTCAGGCTGCCACTGGCTACATACGGCACATTCTTGGCGTAACCGTGCGCATAATAGGTTGTATAGTCCTGCGCCGTCATACCAACCAAACCGGTAATCTTATGGCCGCCTATGGTTTTATTATAGGTCAGGGTATTTTCCCAAATCCAGTTGCGGGTTTCGGTATGCTGTACATCCAGGCTGCTTGAGCTGCTTTGCTGGGCCTGGGTGGCAAAATAAACGGGATTATAACTCCTAACCTCAGCCTGGCCAAGGTCGAGGCCGTAACTTGTTTTAAACTTGAAATCTTTCAACAAAGTCAGTTCGCCGTACACATTTCCTGTAATACGTTTGTTTCTTGAGTGCTGGTTAAAAAAATCAAGAGTGGCTTGCGGGTTGTAATTGTTGCCGTCGCCGGTGTGGTAATCCGCCGGGTCGCCGTACTTGCCGTCAGCATAAAATACCGGCAGTGTTGGCGCCGCGCCATAAAGCTCATGAAAGATGCCGCCGTTAATATCGTTCGATTCACTCGACAGACCGCTTACCGTGAAACCGATTTTCAACGGTTTTACAACAGTCCAGTCGTCCGAAACGTGCAGGGTGTAGCGCTTGTAATTGTTGGTCTTTACCAAACCGTCCTGGTCAAGGTAACCAACGGATGCATTATAAACGTTATTTTGCGAACCTCCTCCCAATGAAATTTCATGATTGGTTACAAATGCATTGCGCAGTATCTGGTCGTACCAGTTAGTACCGGTACCGAAGCTTGCCGGGTTGGCAAACAATGGCGGGGTTATGCCATTATACTGATAGAGTTCGTCTATTGCAGTAGCATATTCAGTGCCATCAGCCATTTTTACCAGGTTGGTAGCTTTTTGCCAGCCGGCGTAACCATTATAGTTAATAACGGGCTTGCCCTTTGCGCCGCGCTTGGTTGTAATAACCAGTACGCCGTTAGCGCCCCGGATACCGTAAATAGCCGTGCTCGATGCATCCTTCAATACAGAAATATTGTCGATGTCGGCTGTGTTCAGGAAACTGATATCATCATACCAAACGCCGTCAACTACATAGAGCGGGCTTGAACTGCCCCCGATAGTGCCCAAACCGCGAATGGTTACCTGGGGTGAGGCACCCGGCGAGCCGCTGTTGATGATGTTCACGCCTGCTACTTTACCCTGTAATGATGCCAGTGCATTTTGTGAAGCTTCCTTTGCAACATCGGCGCCCTTAACAGAGGCAACCGAACCGGTGTTGTCAACCTTGCGCTGCGTGCCGTAACCGATAACTACAACCTGTTCGAGCTGATTCGACACGGGCAGTAATTTCACTTCAATAGTTGTTTGTCCCTTAAGGGCAATATCCTGGCTGGTATATCCGAGATAAGAAAATGTTAATGTTGCATTAACCGGAGCCGTGATGGTGAACGCTCCGCTAACGTCGGTTTGGGTACCGGTAGTAGTTCCTTTAACAGTAACACTTACGCCTATCAGGCTTTCGCCTGTTGTTGCATCGGTAATAGTACCTTTAACGGTAGTGCCCTGTGCAAACGCAGTATTGATAAGAAAGAAACAGAATAGTACCAACCCTGAGATCGTAAAAATTCTCTTCATAAAATGATTAATTAAAAATTAAGAAGTAAGATTAAAAAAATTGGTTTTTTGCAGTTCGAAATTGGGGAGATAATACAATTTTAACAAATTATGTTACTCTACATTATTACATCACCTAACAAACACTTTCTCAAGCTGTTTTAATTAATTTTGTATTTTATTAATAATCAATTGATTAATACCCGTTAGTGTATAACATACATACTACAACCACTGTATGGTAACTACTACAGAAAGGAAGGGTTATGAGAGGTAATGATGTAGTATTTTGGGTTGGTGAGAAACTGCGGACAGATTTTCCCGCGATAATCTTATAGCTTTTTACGCAATATTTGGAATGTTTGTGAAGTCAGTTATAGCAAGGAAAATATTGCCGTAGGAGGAAATGCCAATCAAATATAAGTGTTGAACTTGGCAGTTCAGCCTATTTGGCATCATAATGTCCGATGGACGAAATTATAGTAACTGTAATTATATTGGCTTCAATACGATAGACTAACCTGTCCGTCTTATTGATCCTCCTCGACCAATATCCTGCCAATTCAAATTTTAATCTTTCAGGTTTGCCTGTACCCGTTTCTGGATGATCATACAATTCAGAAACGATGATATCAACTTTCTTAATCGATGCTTTATCACCCGATTTTTGGATCGCCAGGAAATCTTTTTTTGCCCGCTCCGAAACGACTACTTTAAATTTTCCCATAGCGATTTACCGGGATCAAGGGTAATGTAGTTACCCGTCGCAATTTGCCGTTCGGCTTCCTTAACTTTAGCTACAAAATCAGGATTGTAAGGGCTCTTTTCTGTTTCGAACTCAACTTTTAAAGCTTTGGCGAACGCCTTTAAAGCAGATAATTGCTCTTTATTTTTAGGATGCATGATCACTGTTTCCATACACAAATTTAAAAAATAAATTCAAACTATTGGGATGAGAAAAACTTAATCCAAATTGTGTCATGCACCATATTTCAGATGCTTTCAACTACAAAATACCCGGCCGCACGGTTTTAGCCTTCCTGGTGGTTGCTTTTGGCGGTATAGGATGATGCTTTCGTTGAACTATCATAGCGGAACTTTTTTGCTCTGTTCTGAAAGAAACATCCAGGGCTTTTAAAATAGCTTCGATAGTTGCCTGCTGCTTTTGGCTCTTTGGCTGCACGATTATAGTTTCCATGATAAATTAAATAAACTGGTATTATAACTCTATCAAAAACTCAACCAAATTCTTATCGTGCTCCAGGTTTAGTTTTTTACGCAGCCGGTAGCGCCTGATCTCAACGCCTCGTAATGAAATATTCAAAAGGGAGGCCATTTCCTTGCTGCTCATGTTCATGCGCAGGTAGGCGCAAAGTTTAAGGTCGTTCGGTACAAGGTCGGGGTGATCGGATTTTAGTTTTTTAAAGAAGTTCTCATGTGCCTCGTTAAAGCTGCTTTCAAATATGTTCCAATCTCTGTCGTCATTCATTCCCTCATCAATTACCTTTTGGATCCTGCGCAGCTGGTCGTCAGCTAGTTTTTTGCCCGAGCTATCTTTTAAATGGCCCATTTCTTCGCTTATTTTTTGCAAAAGCTCATTCTTATAAACAATATTCATAGCTGAGTTTGCGAGTTCCCTGCTTTTACTTGCCAGGTCGGCCTGCAGTTGTTCGTTTTTTATTTTTACTATCTGCTGCTCACTGGCAATAGCTTCCTGCTTTAAAAACTCCTCCTTTTCACGGTCGAGCTTGTCATGTATAAACTGCTGGTGGCGTTTTAATTTGAGGTTATAATAGTACCTCACAATATAAAAAGCTAAAATGATCAGCAGCAAATAAAAAAACAGCGCGAGTTTCGTAGTATACCAGGGCGGGAGCACGGTAAAACTAAAATCTGTTACAGGCGACACATTTTCATCGTTTATTTTGGCCCTTACACTAAATTTATAGGTTCCCTGGCTAAGGTTTGTAAATTCCTTCTGGCTTTGCGCTGTCCAATCGCTCCATTGCCTTGAGTAACCCTCCAGGTAATATTGATACCTGATTCTAGCCTGCCGGTAATAAGGCAGCGAATACGCGATACGTATGTTATTTTGTGCGAACGGGATCTCAATGCCGTTGATATTATTACTGTTTTCGCTGATTGCCGATACTTTGTCAGTTATATTTTCGACCTTACGGATGAGCACATCGGGGAGCTGAATTTTATTAGGTAACAGGGCATCATTGTCATTAAGGATAACGAAACCATCGTCCACACTTATAAGGTAAATGGAGTTATTAATAAGGTTAATATTTTCGTAATGCTGCACCATTTGCCCGTTAAGCATGTTAAACCGATTTGAATCAATAGTTAGTTTGCCCGGGATCGACAGGTCGGCCAGGGCGACGCGCCCATGGTTAATAAACCAGTATTTTTTACCAATAGCGGCTATGATCTTGTTTGACGATGCAAAGGTCCCAAGCATTTCATTTAATTGCCGGTATTTATAGAACCTGTCGCTGATATCATCGTACACGCAAAAACCCGAATCGGATGAAAAAACGATCCGGTCGTCAAGATTGAACACATTAACATTATAACTATCGGGCAAACCCGACCGCTTATCATAGTATTTGCGCGAGATTACCTTTTTCAAATCGTTGCTTAGCGTAATTTTATAAATCCCCTTATAGGCATGGCTTACCCATATCTGCCCCTTGCTATCTTCCTCCACATATCTTGAAGGCTCGCCGAAGCCATCAATCTTATGATCGAATACCCAGTTTCCCCCGGCATCCTTCCTGAAAATAACGAGGCCCGTATAGGTGCCTTGTATCAGCAGATTGGGGTTTAGCTTTTTAATAGTCCACCCGCCGTTTACCGACGAAATTTTCGTGATACTACTCCCGTTTACCTGGTATGTGCCATCGTTGTGCCCGCACAGCAGGCGGCCGTCCTGCAGTGAAAGGTCCCATACCTGGCCCTGCGAGCCTGGTATCAATTTAAAATCAAATGTTTGCAGCAACCTGTTGCCGCCGGGCAGCCAGTCGCTGTAAAAAAGGCCCTGGTTGGTGCCGAGGTATATTTTTTTATTAAAGATAATGCTGGAGTAAACTGTACCGAAGCGCCCTGTTTTATCGAAATAAAAATACAAAGGTGAGTTTACCTCTATCCGGTCGATGCCATTATCCAGGCCGGCCCAAAGGTTCTGCTCGGTATCGGTATACAAACTTAAAACTGTATTATTTTGAAGGCCGCTTGATTTATTAACATGCTGTACCACATTGCCCAAAGTATCAACGATAACTATACCGTTCAGGATAGTTCCGTAGGCAAAATACTTATTGGGGATAACCGCGCCGTTATTCAGTTGGTAAGTTTTTAAAAAATCATTGGCCTGGTTGCTCCAGGGACTGATCTGTTTGCCATCGTATATAAACAACCCGTTTTTAGCGGTGCCGATGAGGTATTTATTATGCTGGAACGGCAATACGGACAATACGCCGCTGTTGCCTAAGATCTTGCTGCCTGCAATAAAATCAAGACGGTTGTTTTTTAACTCAAAGAGGCCACCATTAACCTGCTCCACAAAATAACGGCTGCCTGTTTTAAAAAGAAACAAGAATGGTGGATTTGGCGCGTGTATGATATTGACTTTACCTTTTGAGTAGATGAATATGGCCCCGAACGACTGGAAAATAACCCGGTCGCCGTCAACATAAATTTTCCAGATCTCCTCGTTTGGCAGATCTGATTTACGCACAAGAGGAATGAGCGAGTTGTATTTTAAAAAGCCCTGCTTGTTATTTTCCCAGTAACCAAACTCACCGAATCCGCCTGCATAAATCTTCCCTTTGCCATCGGCAGCCACCGAGCGTACAATTAACCCATTTGGCATACGGTATAACTGCCAGTATTTGCCATCAAAAGAAAGCAAACCCTCGGCATTGCCGAAATACATAATGCCATGCTCGTCGCGGGTGACCGACCAATTCTGGTTGCCCGACTGGTATTGCGCCTTGGTGTAATTTTGCACGTAGGGCACGCCAATGTTTTTAATGTCGGCTCCTTTTGCCTGAATCAGGCAAAACGATATACAAATTAAAAACAAGGCGAAGTGTTTAGTCATTGGCGAAAAACAAATAAAATGTGCAAATTATTGCATCTCTGCGAAAATACGTTGTAAAAACAAATAATTGTATAAAGACGAATCGGCTTTGTCAGCTTTTCAAATCGCCAATGGCTTTAGATATTAAATAATCTATTTGCTTTTTGTATTTTGGATAAAGGTATTTGATCTTTGGATTCAAACTGTAAAAAAATATCTCACAATTTTTGGTTGTTAAATCATGAAAATGATTATTGACAAATCCCCATTCAAGTTGATTAATCAAATCTTTATCATTAGCAATGCGGATTAACACGTAGTCAGGCCATTTCGCAAATAGCGGTTCAAAACTCATCGGAATCTGCTCGTTTGCCGAACCTTTTTGACGTTTGATAAATTTTATAAACTCGTCGACCGCTATTGGACTTTTGCTATGCAAGCAAATTTTACCAAATATCCTCAACACAGTTTCGGATGATTCGTCATCATAACGTGATCTTCTAACTGCTGCGTCAAGTTCGTGTTTTGCTTCTAAGTTTCTGAAAATTTGGAGCGCTGAAGAAAATTGACTTGAATTGATCTGCTTTTTTTTAGAATAGGACAAAAGTTGGTCTAATTGCCGATCTGAATTCTGAGCAAATAAATTGAAGACCGGGATGAGAATGAGACTAATAACTAATATCTTTTTCATGAAAAATCTTAGCCAAATTACTCATTAACTGCAGCACTAACACCGCGCGCCTTTTTCTTCGTGTTTACCGGCTGCGGAACTTTTACGTAATACCCTGTGCCATCATATTCCCTTTTGCGCGGATGTGCTTTGCAGGCGTCGCTGCAGCAGCCGTCCATTTTTTCGCCACATTCGTCGCACTGGGTAAAGTGCTCGTTGCATTCCGGATTGGCGCAGTTGATCATTTTAGGGGTTACCTTACCGCAATTGTAACATGTGGAGATCACCACCGGGTTCACGGTATTTACGTTAACCGACAGACGGTTATCAAAAACATAACATTTGCCTTCAAAGTCCTGGCCGCCGGCTTCTTTGCCGTATTTTATGATGCCGCCGTGCAACTGGTACACATCGGTAAAACCTTCATGGAGCAATAAAGCAGATGCCTTCTCGCATTTTATGCCCCCGGTGCAATAGGTAACTACTTTTTTATCCTTGTATTTGGCAAGCTCGTTGATCTTTGCCGGGAAATCCCTGAAATTCTCGATGTCGAGCGTTACGGCATTTTTAAATTTGCCCAGGTTATGCTCATAATTTGAGCGTACATCAAGTATCACCACATCATCGGCATCCTTCATAGCCAAAAACTCTTTGGGTTCTAAATGTTTCCCGGTTTTTTGCTGCGGGTTAATGATGTTTGGATCGCGCAGACCGGAATGGACAATTTCCGATTTATAACGAACGTGCATTTTAATAAACGACGGCGCATCTACCTCATCAACCTTAAAATCGATAGTTGCAAAACGGGGATCGGCATGAAGAGTTTCCATGTAAGTTTTACAAGCCTCTTCAGTACCCGAAACAGTGCCGTTCAAACCTTCGGTGGCTACGATAACGCGACCTGTTAAATACAGGCCCTTGCAAAAATTTAAATGAGCGGCAGCAAATTGCTCCGCATCGTCTATTGTTGAATAACAATAGTACAGTAGTGTATTGTATTTCATAAAATCATTGATACCGCTGCAAACGGTGTTAAATGAGATGCAAAGATAGTTAAATTGGTTGATTAAGTTAGATTGCGTTGATTAGGTTAGCGCTTCAGTGGTTAACCGCTGAACTTAATCACCCGCTCACTTAATCAACTGCTCATCAACATTAGCCATCACTTGAGGCCGTAAAATATCCTGAAGCCTTGGAGAAATTTTTTGTTGCCAAGATACGATACGCCATAATCGGCGCCGTAAATGAGGCGTTTAAGCCCGAAATAAAGTTCATAATAGTTGGGATAGGTTTTTTCCTTCAGATAATTGGCCCCGATAACTTCTTCCAGCTTCAGCGTCCTGATATACGGGATATTATCAAGAATGGCGCCTGCAAAATTATGCTGAAAATGCACCTCAACGAAAGGGTCGTCGGTGCTAAAAGTGTAAAAAGGTAAAAAATGAAATACGCCAACATAGGTTGGATCTGACGATGTACCAACGTTACCCAAAAAATGGTTATAATCGGTAAAATAAACCGTTTGCTTGTTTATGAATGCGCCTGCCTTTATTTTGAATGCCGAGTGCCCGAAAAATCCCATTGGTACGCGGTCCTGTGAAATGTCTACCGATATGAAGTCATAATTTACATCGGAACCCAGCGCGCCGTTTATCCCTTTCCGATAGTCGACGGTTACCACCGGATACCGGGATGGCAGGTAAATTTTACCGGTTGGCCTGGTAATATATTCCTGGTCGAATGTAAACCTGAGCGACGTATTTAAAGTAAGCGCCTGGTTTTCGGGAAATAGCAGCGAATGATCGTTTTCCGGTGCGTCAGGCGCCAAGGGATTATTTGACGTGTACCTGAGATGCGGATGAGTAAAAATATGCTGGAACGAGGTATTGTATAACTGCGTACGATCAGCGTACGAAATGTTCGCCATCCATAAAATGCCATTCACCAGCTCGCGCTGGTAGCCGAAATCAGCAAAAACTGAACGATAATACTTGACGAAATTTTGCTCGCTTAATAAGGTACTAAGCGTATTGAAATATAAAGAACGCGTGCCAAGCGAATTAAGATCGAGCACATCGCTGCCAAAGCTTAAAAATAACCGTCCGGCATGGTCATGGTCGTACGTATATGCTGTATGTACATTGGCGCTGAATAATTTATTTGAAAATCCATAGCGCAGCAGGGGTGAAATGCTAAACGACCTGTTATCTTCGAATGTTCTTGTAAAGGCGCCGTTAAGATAAATGCCCCAGCCTTCGACGGTATTGTAATAAATGGTTTGTACCAGCGGCCATATATACACCGAGTCCTTATTCCTTTTATAAGTTGTTAAATTGCCGTTAACGATATATGGCAACAGCGAAAATTTATTGTTTTCATGCTGAATTGAATCCTGGTAAGATTTTGACTCCTGCAATAAAGCGAGGCTGTCCTTGGTTTTGTAATTCTGCACTTCAGGCGCCGTTAACGGAACCGGCCGGCCGTTTGCCCAAAAAGCGGCGCTTCTTTTATTGGCTTCGGTATCCACACGCAGAATTTCCCCGGTAAAATAACCTTCCTTGAATGTGGGATTAATTTTATAGTTATTAATGATCCCGAGATAGTAACCGCTAAACTGTAACCCGTTTACATTGCCTGTATAGCTATATTGGTAGCTTAAGGGTTCCCATGTATTTCCGACCGGGATATACTGCTCGGTGACCCGGAGCGTATCGATAAAGTTGAGATTATTTAACTTCTTTGTTAAAAACAAGTCGACGCTATATATGCGCCAGTCGCCCTCCATAATGTAAATACTGCCGGTAAATGACAGTGCTTTGCCAATTCGTGTTTGTACCTGTATCTTGTCGATGGTCTTCCCGTCGACTATTATAGCTCCCAGCAACTTAAACTTATAATATTTAAATGCAAACACACTCGCCGGCGACACAAAAGCGTGGCTGCTGAGGCCGTTCACATAAAACAAGTTTTCATAAAAATTTACCTGCAGGTCTGATGCCTTATTATACCCGAACGGAGGGTTCGAACCGGCTGTTTTTGAAGCGATAAATACTTCTTTTACCTTATGAGGCCGCTGGAAACTGTAGGATGATAAGGATTCCGATTGGTAAGATATGCCCCGACCGCTGGTGTCAAGGCCGAGCAATTTAGCCATACTTTTATCCAACAGCTTTTTTGGCACGCTGATGATATTTTTAACCCCTTTTATATAAATGTCGCAGTCATATGAATTTACTTCGTTTAAATAAAACTTTCGCTTATTCACTACCTCGCGCATTATATAATAAGCCGGATCCCTTTTGTTATTTACGGTCGTTTTTACGGGTTTTAACTGAAACGGCTCATCAGCAAGCTGAACGTTATGCAGTTCATCTCCGTTGGTAATCTTAACTGTATCCGTCCGTTGTTTATAACCCACTACGCGGTATACAATATGATAAGTACCCGGTTTTAGCCTGAAAAGATAGTCGCCGTTCTCATTGGCCGTAGTGCCGTACGATGTATTTTTGACGTAAACCGAAGCAAATGATACCGGCGTATTTTTTTGACTGGTTATTTGGCCGGATAAAATGTATTGCTGCGCCGACGAATTGATAGTTGCAAAGGCAGCAAAAATAAGTAGTAAAGTGTGTTTCATAGCATCATTGTTATAATAAGCTATACAGCTAAATTGTTTCTGGTTAGGCGTTTATATTTTAGCTCGCTTTGGCTGTTCTATTGACTGTTTATTGTTAATTTTGCCCACTAATTAAAAACCTACAGCATGTACAATACACTAAAACCGGTTCTGCAGCAAGAGCTTGCCGAAATAGAAAACGCCGGCTTATATAAACGGGAAAGAATTATCACTTCGCCGCAAGGCGCCGAAATTGAAGTGCAGGGCGGTAAACACGTCATTAACTTTTGCGCCAATAATTACCTGGGCTTATCTAATCATCCAAAAGTTATCGAGGCGGCAAAGGCTGCGATGGATAGCCATGGTTATGGCCTGTCGTCGGTAAGGTTTATTTGCGGCACACAGGATATCCATAAAGAGCTGGAGAAAAAGATAGCCGAATTTTTGGGCACCGAAGATACGATACTATATGCCGCTGCCTTTGATGCCAACGGCGGTGTTTTTGAACCTTTGTTTAAGGAACAGGATGCCATTATTTCGGACGAGTTAAACCATGCTTCGATTATCGATGGTGTGCGTTTATGCAAGGCCCAGCGCCAGCGTTACAAGCATGATGACATGACCGACCTGGAAGAAAAACTGAAAGCTACAGCAGATTGCCGTCACCGCATTATTGTAACTGACGGCGCTTTCAGCATGGATGGGACTATTGCCCAGCTCGATAAAATTTGCGCCCTGGCCGAACAATACAATGCTTTGGTGATGATAGACGAGAGCCATTGCTCGGGCTTTATGGGCAAAACCGGGCGCGGAACGCATGAGCACCATAATGTGATGGGCAAAATTGATATCATTACCGGAACCCTCGGCAAGGCATTAGGCGGCGCTTCGGGCGGATTTACATCCGGCCGCAAAGAGATCATCGATATGCTCCGCCAGCGTTCACGTCCGTATTTGTTCTCCAATACCCTTGCGCCTTCAATTACCGGCGCTTCCATTGCAGTATTAAACATGTTGAGCGAAACCACCGGCCTTCGCGACAAGCTTGAAAACAATACCCTATACTTCCGCAAAAAAATGACGGAGGCTGGTTTTGATATTAAGCCTGGCGTCCATCCGATAGTGCCGGTGATGCTATACGATGCAAAACTTGCCCAGCAATTTGCCGCCAAAATGCTGGATGAAGGCATTTATGTGATCGGTTTTTATTACCCGGTAGTGCCGCAGGGAAAAGCGCGCATCAGGGTGCAAATATCGGCCGCGCACGATATGGAGCATTTGGATAAAGCCATTACGGCATTTACTAAAGTAGGGAAAGAGTTGGGGGTGATTAAATAATACCTGAAGCAAGTGTCATTTCGACGAGGTACGAGGAGAAAACCTTTCGAACATGCTAAGCCGATTATGCAAAGTTTGAAAAGTTTTCTCACTATCGTTCGAAATGACATAGTAAAATATTTTACTTTTAAATTGGAATTAATAAATTATAAATGCAAGCCCAAATAGACCAATATACCGCCGAAGTAAACGCTTTTTCCCCAGCTAATGCCGATGAACTGGAAACATTCCGCATAAAGTTTTTAGGCACCAAAGGAATTATAAAAGACCTATTCGAACAATTTAAAACCGTAGGCCCCGAAGAAAAACGGACCTATGGCAAAGTGCTTAACGAGTTCAAACAAATAGCCGAAGCAAAATATAACGAATTGAAGGAGAATTTTGACTCAGGACTTAAGACTCAAGACTTAGGACTTGACCTAACACTTCCCGGCGATGGCTTTAATCTTGGCTCACGCCATCCATTATCGCTTGTGCGACTGGAGATCATCGATATTTTTAAACGGCTTGGCTTTGTGGTAGCGGAAGGCCCCGAAATAGAGGATGACTGGCATAACTTTTCTGCTTTGAACTTTCCCGAGGAGCATCCGGCACGCGATATGCAGGATACTTTCTTCATCAAAAAAAATAACGGCAAGGACGATATTGCTTTACGAACCCACACCTCGTCGGTACAAGTCAGGATGATGGAAAGCGGCAAACCGCCTTTCCGCGCAATTATGCCGGGCAGGGTTTATCGCAACGAAGCTATATCGGCACGTGCCCATTGCTTTTTTCACCAGGTAGAAGGCTTGTATATTGATGAGGATGTATCATTTGCCGACCTTAAGCAAACTCTTTATCACTTTGTGCGGGAACTTTACGGCGAAAATACGCAGGTACGTTTCAGGCCCTCCTATTTCCCGTTTACCGAACCATCCGCCGAGATGGACATTTCCTGCACCATTTGCGGGGGCTCGGGCTGCAACATGTGCAAATACACCGGCTGGGTTGAGATACTTGGCTGCGGCATGGTCGACCCCAATGTTTTGGACAATTGCAATATCGACAGTAAAAAATACACCGGCTTTGCTTTTGGCATGGGGATAGAAAGAATTGCCAACTTAAAATATGTTATACGCGATCTGCGTTTATTCTCAGAGAACGATGTGCGTTTCTTAAAGCAATTCAAAACAGAGATCATATGAAGAAAACAATACTGCTCGCGGCCATTACTTTAACCTTTCTATCCTGCGGCAAAAGCGGCGATGTTATCCCTAGTGTTGCTGTAAATTTCCAGGCATCGATAAATGATCCGCGTTTGAGTCCGCTGCATGTGCCCGGCGGGGTTGTTTTGATCAACGGTTATGGCGTGGCCGGATTAATACTTTACCGCGAAGCAGACAACAGCTATGCTTGCTATGATCGCTGTAGCAGTTATATGCCTCAAAACCATTGCGCCGTTAACCTCGATCCCGGGAATTTTACCTGCACCGATCCCTGCAGCGGCGCCAAATTTTCGCTTATCGACGGTAGTCCGGTAAAGGCCCCCGCTACGAGGGCGCTTAAATCATATTACATAGAAGTAAGCAATTCGGAGATCTTTGTTTCCAATTAGTGAGTAGTGAATAGTGAGTGGTGAACCGATGGTCCAAAGAACCAAGGCAAACGATGTTGGTTTTGGGATTATAATTGGTGTCTATCAGCTACGGACTGCAACTGCTACTGCAACTTTTACTCACTATTCACCACTCACCGCTGACTACCCACTAATTCACTATATTTGCGCCTTACTGATACATGGAAGCCGACAAAATAAAAGACAGTATTAAACGCGCCGCGCAGGATTTGTTCCGCAAATTCGGTTATCACAAAACCAGCGTTAACGAAATTGCCAAACGGGCCAGGATAGCAAAAGCGACTATTTATAAGTATTTCGACAGCAAAGAGGACGTTTTGCACTCGCTGCTGATGGATTATATTAAGGTAAGCGTTCATGACCTGATACAGAGCAGCGCTGCCGTGGTTGATGAGGAGGCCCATTTAAATACGCTCATCATGAAAACCTGCCGCCTGAGTTATACGGTTTGCAATGAATTTATAGGCTGGGATTTTATCCGCGAATCGGCCAACTCACAGGCTTTTTTAAAGAACCTCTCCAATGAGCTGGAAGAAATGCTGGTGGCAGCGTTTTCGCAATTAAGCGGCATCCGTAAAAACGAAACTTACCTCCAGCGCCTGCGCTTTTTAATAAAATGCAGCAAGAGTATCGTTTTCAGCTTCGCCTTTACTTCCGTTAGTGATTCCGATGTGCGCAAGAATTTTGTGTCATTTCAGAAAGAGATTTTGCCGTACCTGGTGAAAGCGGCTATTACGATTTGATTTGTTTAAAGCTTTAAGGCGGTATCTTAAAGCCATGTCATTTCGACCGTAGGGAGAAAACTTATCAAGCTATCCATGGTTCGTTAGTATGTTTGGAAAGTTTTCTCCTCGTTCCTCGTCGAGATGACATAGTTTGCTAACTAACCATGATTTCTAACTCTTCCCAAATCTCTTTTTAACCAAATTACCCAAATACGCACCAACAGCGCCGCAAATTGCACCCACCAGGCTAAACAGCATATCAAAAACAACAAACCTGATCATTCCTTCAATACCGGTTTTATTTTTGTAGCCCAAAAAGACGTACACCAGGAACAATACATAACCAAATACGGACCCGTTAATTATACTGTCGCGGCGGCTATTGCTCGTATAGCCAATGATCAATGCCACAACCGCCCAGGGAAATACATCATACCAGCCGTACATAAAGTAATAGGTAACAATACCTACTGCCACGCCCAATAGGCTCATAATTATTTTTTTCATCATTGTTTCCATTTCTAAATCAAATAAATCATAGGTAATTCAAATAAATCGTGCTTTTTTTCATTAAATATTTTGAAATCAAATTTAAAATAATTTACTTTGATAAACAAAGTACTTTTACGTGAAAGAAAAAGAAATCGAAGACGAATTGGTTTCCATCCGCAGCATGATGGAGCGCTCGTCGAAATTTATATCGCTGAGCGGGCTATCAGGCGTGTTGGCCGGGGTTTATGCGCTGGCCGGGGCTGCCTTTGCTTATAATATGCTCTATAATGGGACTGGCAGGTATACTTACGAGCCGCATTACCGGCTAACGGAGGATACTGAAGCGATGACATTAATAGGCGTTGCTTTATTAGTGCTGTTGGCATCGCTCGCAACCGGTATTATATTAACTGTCCGCAAAGCTAAGCGAAAAGGTCAGCCAATATGGGGAAATACCAGCCGCGCCTTGTTATTCAATATGGCCTTACCCCTGGTAAGCGGGGGCTTGCTCATCCTTATATTGTTAGTGCGGGGCTATTATGGCATTGTTTCACCCGCATCACTCATTTTTTATGGCCTGGCCCTTACCGGCGCCAGCAATTTTACATTTAAAGATGTGCGGTACCTGGGTCTGAGCGAAATTATTTTAGGCCTCATTGCCGCTTGTTTACCCGGCTATGGATTGTTATTTTGGGCCATTGGTTTTGGTTTGCTGCACATTGTATATGGCAGCATGATGTACTTTAAATACGACAGGTGAAAGTCCCCTTCGAAAAACTTGATAAGGCTTTTGAGAACCGCTTGAGGTTGCAGATCATGAGCGTACTGATGGTTAACGACCGGTACGACTTTAACTCGTTAAAGGAGTTACTGGATACTACCGACGGCAACCTGGCTTCACACCTTAAAGGGTTGGAGAAAGAGGAGTATATTGTTGTACATAAGACATTCCTCGGCCGCAAGCCAAACACCACTTACGAGGCTACAGAAAAAGGAAAAACGGCATTTAAACAGCATTTGGATGCTTTGGAAAAATTAATAAAACAACAAAAAATAAAATGAGAACAGAGCCAAGAATCAAGAGTCAAGAATCAAGATAAAAGGGAATTGGAATAGGCTAATCATTGTGTTAACTTTTATTCCTGGTTCTTGACTCTTGGCTCTTGATTCTTTCCCAGATCTATTAACCATTTAAATAATTAATCATGACAAACAAAGATTTTATCCTCCTTTTGAAGTATGGCGCCATTGCCGGCAACATCCTTTTTGTTTTGTGGGTCACCTATAACGCCATCGACTCAAATTTTTCAGGAACAACCTACGAAAAGATCTCCTATGTAACACTGATGGCGCTTTTGATCACCAATTGCGTGCTTTTGATTCGTTCATTTAAAGCTGAAACGACCGCAACAAACTAATTTTTTTTATATAATTACTTTGAAATACAAAGTACTTTTAACAAACCAACAATGACAGAGCAGCCTCAACAACAAGCAAACAAATGGAGTTTTGACTCCATCCTAATCAAACTAAGTGTTATTACCGTTATCATCCTGCTGCTGCTAATCCCGGCGGCATGGATACAAGGGCTCATCAGCGACCGTGAAGGGTACCAACAGGAAGAAACTGCCAGCGTCGCTGACAAGTGGTCGGGCAAACAGCTGGTAGAAGGGCCGGTACTGGCACTGCCTTACAGAAAGCTGGTTACCGAAACTAATTCCGAAAACAAGGCAGTCACCCATATGGTACCTAAAACGCTTTTTATACTTCCGCAGTCACTTAAGATTAAGGCGGGCGTAAAAACCGAATTGTTTCAAAGCGGTATTTACGACGCCGTTGTATACAATTCGAACGTATCATTAAATGGCGTGTTTGATAAACCTGATCTCGCAGGGGCCGGTATCGACCCGGGGGACGTTTTGTATGACAAGGCCCGGTTGATCTTCGGCATTACTGATTTAAAGGGCTTAAAAAATAATCCGTTAGTCAAAGTACAGGAAGTCGATTATAGTCCCGAACCCGCCGCAGGTGATCATCTTCCTTTTGAAAACGGTTTGCAGGTCAATTTCCCGCTGCAGAAAGACCGCGGTTTTTCTTTCAGCTACGATCTTACGATCAAGGGAAGTAATGAGTTAAATTTTTTGGACATAGGAAAAACTACCGAAGTTGAAGTAAACAGCGATTGGCTGCACCCAAACTTCAACGGCCGTTATTTGCCCGACAGCCGCACGGTTGGTGACAAAGGTTTCGGCGCGAAATGGCACATGGTATATTATAACAGGCCCTTTCCGCAACAATGGACCGATTTAGATTCGGTCCTAACCAGCAAGAAAGCGCAGGCCGAAGCGGTTTTCGGCGTCAAGCTCCAATTGCCGATAGATCAGTATCGCAAGGTGATGCGTACCACAAAGTATTCCACACTTATCATCCTGCTCACCTTTGTATCCCTCTTCCTGGCCGAAATGATAAAAAAGGAACGCATTCACTTGTTTAATTATACCCTTATCGGCGCCGCTATGGTGGTGTATTATACGTTGCTCCTGTCATTTTCAGAGCAGATAGGCTACAATTATGCGTACTTGTTATCGTCCGTGTCTACTATAGCACTCATTTCCATCTTCACTGCCTCGCTGCTGAAAAATGGAAGAGTCGCGGCATTATTTGCCGGTATCCTGTCGCTGTTTTACGGGTTTATATTTATCATCATCCAGCTCGAGGAGCTGTCCCTGCTCTTTGGCAGCGTCGCCTTATTTATCATCATTGCAACACTAATGTATTTCTCGAGGAAAATTAACTGGGACAAACACTGATCAAACGGGGCGGGCACGAGAGATCATCATCCCGCCCTCTATCCAGATTATCAACATTTAATAACAAAAATATAGTACAAGATGAAAAATTACCTGATCATACTAGTCATTCTAACAATAATCGGCACCATAAATTCGGGAAGCAAAGGCAACTACAAGTACACTTTTAAGGAAGATCGCAACTTATACGTGGAAGTTTACCGGTCGGGTATTATTGGCAACATGACATCGGAGTACCTGACCGACTCCACCAATTTTAAGATCTACCTGGGCACATTTGACGATGAAAACGGGTACATCTACTGTAAGTTCGATGGTGATAAGATCAACGTGGAGAAAAAGGAAAATGCTCAGGGCCAGCAAAGGGGGACACTTGAAGTAACGGAGCGGAAAACCTACAGTTTAAAAGAGCTAAAAAAGCTGCATAATTATTAAAAGCCGCGGTTTGTTCCGTGGGTCTATCAAATTAAACTTAAAACTATGGTATATAACGTGTTTAAATACAGCCTGAAAGTATGGCTGACAAGTGTAGTTCTCGCGCCGGTGTTGCTGCATGTTATTATGTATTACCGGGGCGAAGTTAATTCATTACCTGAAGCATTTGCGGATTCCCTTGTGTTTTCACTGTTCGAGTTATTTTTTTCATTTATAACATGGCTGGTATTCAGCGTGCTCATCATGGTGATTTTGGCACTTGCAGGCAAACAAACACTAAAAATATGGCTGATATTCATTGCCGGCATTTTATTAACTGCCGGGACATTTCTGGCAACCATACTATCGCCCCAGGATTTATGCGGGAATTCAAATTCCATGTTCCTGATTTTGATGATCTGCAACTGCGCGTGTATCGGCTGGGGGACCTGGTTTTACAGGCTGAAACCTGCGACACCGGCAGATGAGCCTGCCGCAATAGAAAATATTTAACAAAATTCATAATACCAATTTGGTTTTTGGTATATAAATCATTTAATTTGTATTATTAAACCATTTTTAGCCATGAGCCGTGAATTATTTGAATTTTCAGAGCTAATCGATGAGCAGTTTGATATGGTGGATACAGAGCCGGATGATTTTTGGGAATCTGTGTTCAATATGTTTATTTGAATGGCCATCTTTCAATTTTACCGGCCCTTAAAGGGGAATAGAGTTCCTTACCTTTGCTGTTGTTATAATTTGGACGTTTCCCGTTGATCTACCTGCCTTTCAAACCATTTCATGTACTGATCTATTTGCGAAACAAGATAATAAGGCAAATTAAGCAGTGAATATGTTTTCCCGCCCGGTGTTGTGGCTTTGGTTATACTGATCTCGCCCGCATAGAAGCGGACGGCCATTGCATGCGGCGCCATATCCATAAAAAGATGTAAGGATTTGAGTTTCCCTTCGGAGCCCGATTTTACTTCAACTGGAATAAGTTTTCCCTCAAATGGCCAGATATAATCAACTTCAGCGGTTGACGACGGTTTCTCGCGCACCCAAAAATTTAGGCTGCTTAATGATTGAAACTGGGTGGCAAGTAATTCCTGCCCGGTTAGGTGTTCTATTAAAGTTCCCTGGTAAACTTTATTCAAATCGTCTGTTCCCAATATCTCTTTTTGTATACCTGCAAAATAGTTAAGCATGCCCGTATCCAATACCTGTAACCGGGGAGATTTTTTATAATCAGGCAACAAGGGTAACTTAACATCTGTGCAGGGATAAACCAATTGGATTAATAAGGCTTTCTCAAGTGTACGCAATGCGTCGCCCATATCCCGCGACTTGTATGGAGAGTTGCCGAAACCCTCAAACTTTATGCGTTTACCCGCCTGGGAAAACGAAGCCCTTATGGCGTGCCTGATATACAGGATTTGCGAGGATGTTGACGTGTATTTTTCAACGTCCTCCATGTAGGCCGTTATCAGCGAATCATAAACCGGAGCGAGCACTGTAAAATCTTTGTTTTGGCTATAATTATTTACTATTTCGGGCATTCCCCCTATAAGCGCATAAGTATGAAAAAGCTGTAATAGCTTGGTGTGTGTAAACCTTGGAGCCGGTACCCGCTGAAGGTACTGCAATGCTTCACGCTCACTTACAGCATCTAAAAATTCAGGAAAAGATGCAGGTCTTAGTAGCTTGTATTCAACCCTGCCTACCGGGAAACTTATGTGTTTATCAAATAGCGTTTCCAGCATACTGCCTGCTGCAATTATGGCAATTTCAGGCATGGCTTCATAAAAATACCTTAATGCATTTAGCGCTTCGGGCACTTCCTGTATTTCATCAATAAATATAAGCGTACTGTTTTTCTTTGATAGCGATTTATTTTTAATAAAAAACAAGGCCTGAACCAACACCTCGATACTGCTGAATTGTTCAAACGGCTGCCTTTCGGCGGGCAACTCCAGGTTAAGATAGATATACTGTTCAAAACGCAAGGCAAACTGATTGATCACCGTGGTTTTCCCAACCTGCCTTGCACCCCTGATTACTAGCGGCTTACGATTGTTTTTAACCAGCCATAACTCTAACTCTTTTATTATTGTCCTGTTAAACATTGTACAAAGTTAGGGTAAAAAATAGATTACTTGTCACAGAAGCAGGGTAATTTTTATCAATTCTTGTCACAGAAATAGGGTAAACGTTATAAACGATGTCCCACGGTCGGAGAAAGCGGTTTATTATGAGATGACAAAGAGAATTTTTACGCCCATTTCAACAACATTACAACCTTACAACATTTACAACAATCTCCCAACAAATAAAAACCATTAACTTTGCCGGCTGATGAATCAAATCGCGAAAAAGAGGTTTTTTGAAGACGTTACGATTATTGATATTGCCGAAGAAGGCAAGGGCGTAGGCAAAGCGGATGACTTTGTGCTGTTTGTAGATAAAGCCGTGCCAGGCGATGTTGCTGACATTGAAGTTTACCGCAGCAAAAAAAACTTTGGCGAAGGAAAAATAACGGAACTTAAGCATTTGTCGGAATACCGTACTGCACCCTTTTGCGAACATTTCGGTACCTGCGGCGGCTGCAAATGGCAGCATATGACCTATGAAGCGCAGTTAAAATTCAAGCAGAAATCCGTCGCCGATGCTTTAGCACGGATAGCGAAGATAGATGTGAACGGGATATTGCCTATTATCGCATCCCCGGCTGATAAATATTACCGCAACAAGCTGGAGTACACCTTTAGTAACAAGCGCTGGCTCAACGACGGCGAAAACCGCACCGACGAAGTGTTGAATATGAACGCCCTGGGTTTTCATATCCCCGGCCGTTTTGATAAGATACTGGACATCAGCCACTGCTGGCTGCAGGCCGAACCATCAAACAATTTAAGGAACAGCATCCGGAGCTTTGTACTGCAGCATGGTTATAGTTTTTACGATCTGAAGGCCCATGCAGGCGCCTTACGCAACCTTGTTGTGCGCACCTCATCCACCGGTGAAACAATGGTGATCGTGGTTTTCGCTTACGCGGATGAAGATGAAGTGAACAAGCTGATGGGTTTTATTAATGGGCAATTTCCTGAAATAACTTCGCTGCTTTACATTATCAACCAAAAAAAGAACGATACGATCTTTGACCAGGAAGTAAAAGTTTATAGAGGCGAAGAATATATCCATGAGGAAATGGAAGGCATCCGTTTTCGCATCGGACCAAAATCATTTTATCAAACCAATTCGATACAGGCCTTGCGGCTTTATCAAATTGCCCGCGACTTTGCTGAATTTAAAGGTGATGAACTTGTTTATGACCTTTATACAGGCGCGGGCACCATCGCCAATTTTATTGCCGGGCATGTGCGAGAAGTAGTTGGCATTGAATATGTGCCCTCGGCTATTGAGGATGCGAAAATCAATTCGGCCATTAATAATATCACCAACACAAAATTTTATGCCGGCGACATGAAAGACGTGCTGGGAGCCGATTTTGTAGCCGCACATGGCACACCTGATGTGATCATTACTGACCCGCCGCGCGCAGGCATGCACCCCGACGTGGTGGACCGGCTGATGGAAATAGAAGCAAAAAAAATTGTGTATGTAAGCTGCAACGCCGCCACCCAGGCCCGTGATTTGCTGGTATTAAAAGAGAAATATGACACCGTAAAAATACAGCCGGTGGATATGTTTCCGCATACGCAGCATGTAGAGAATGTAGTGTTGCTGGTTTTGAGGGGTTCATAGTTGATGGTTCATAGTTCATGGCCGGATTAGTCCATAGTCGACGGTCCATAGTCCATGGTAGAAGAATGAAAATATTAGAAATCGGTGAAATCGAAAAAAATCTGTGAAATCAAAACAAATCAAAATAAAATCTGTGAAATCACACAATGGAACCGGAAGAACTTTTAAACGAAGACAAAAATAACGAAGGAGCAAAAAAAGAGAGTCCACTTGTAAGTTTGGAAGCGGACTTAAAGTTTTTTAACGAATCTATTCGCGAGGTTGCGGTCGAAATTATGGTGGAGGGCCTCTCCAACTATCCAATTTTTATTGCCCATCAGCACGAGTTAAAATTAGGAGAATTAATCCTTGACCGTCACGACCTGAATACGGAATGGAGCATCCATGCCTCAACACTTGAAGAATTTGTTGAAAAAGGGGTAATTAAAGAAATATTAAAAGACCGCTTTATCAAAACCTACAAAAACCCCAACGATTATATCTGCGTGTTTGTAGTAGTGCCCGAAGGGGCCAATTTTGTTTTTTATCCGTATGTGAAATGAATTTGTTGGAATGTTGAAAGGTTTTTTTTGTTGAAAGGTTGGAATGTTGAAAGGTTGGAATGTTGCAAAGCTGGTTGTAGATTTATAATTATCATTGTTGCTAATATTTAGATGCTATGAATGAATATTTAGCTTCAGCAATTATATACGCAGTGTTTTTAGCAGCTTCACTCTTTTTTAGAAAAATGATGATTAAAGTAAGATCCCCCTGGATGGTGGTTTTATGCACAGTTGTATATTTTGTAGTTACAGATGTATATTTCGAATTAGTAAATAAAGCGCATCAGGTTTTGCGTGACCATCAAATTTATATTGAGTTTGGCCATGGTTCTATCTTACTGCTAGCAGTATTTGCAATTTGTTTATTAACGGGCATCATTTTCATTTTTAGTATTATTTTTACCAGGACAAAAGCCCGGGACTCTGTAAATTCGAATAATGGCGGATGAAAGCGATTATCAACGTGATTAACATTCCAACTTTACAACATTCCAACATTACAACAGCAAAATGCAACACCTCCTTATATTAAACCAGCAGCAAATTCAGCAAAAGATTGACCGAATAGCTTACCAGGTACTGGAAGATAATTTCGATGAAACGGAAATCGTGATTGCCGGCATTTTTCCGCGCGGCAACAAAATTGCCCAGCGAATTAAAGTCGTCCTGGATGAGATCGCGCCGTTTAAAAGCAAGCTGGTAGGTATTGAATTAGACAAGCAAAGCACCAGTTTGCAGGCGCATGTTGATTGCGATGTGCAGAGTTGCAGCAATAAGGTGGTTATTTTGGTTGACGACGTGATGAACAGCGGCCGGACGCTGGCCTACGGCTTCGGTGTTTTCAGGGACGTACCCCTGAAAAAATTGCGCACGGTAGTGTTGATCGACCGCAACCACAAAAGTTTCCCGATGACAACCGATTATGCCGGGATGGCGCTATCAACCGTGCTCAAAGAACATGTGGACGTTATTTTGGATGAAGAAGGCGAAGAAGATGCGGTTTATTTGAGATAACTTGATTAAATTTGTTAAAAAATATTGTCGCATGTCAACAGCTGAAATAGAAAAAACGAAATCAAACCTGATCGCGTGGATAGAACAACTTTCAGACTCATATATGCTGGCTGCTCTTGATAGCTTGCGAAATTCAACAACCGACGGAGATTGGTGGGAAACTTTATCAGATACAGAAAAACAGCACATTAACGAAGGAATAGCAGATGAGGAAAATGGCAGGGTTATCTCGTCTGCGGAATTTTGGCAAAATTTAAAAAATGGATGAAAATCCTCTACCCGGCGTTACTTACACCAAACGCGCAAATTCCGACGCCAAAACAATAAAAAGCTATCTTCTTTATAAATTCACCCAAAGAGAAGTTGATAATTTTTACAAGTTATTAGCATCATTTGAGAAAGTAGTTGTGATTTTCCCCGACCTTCATCCCATAGTTGTAACAAGGAGAAAAATTAGACGGGCTGTTCTCAGCAAACAATTGTCAGTCTTTTATAGGATCAGAACAAACTGTATATCTGTTATCGCTATTTTGGACAATCGAATGAATCCAGCTAAATGGCCTTAAAATTTAATAATCGCTCCACCTTCTCCGCCGTCAAACTTAACCCATCGGCAATAATAGCGGCGCGGCTATAAAATTTATCCCTTTCCGTTAATTTACCGGCAATAAAAACTACAAGATCATCTCCGTGCTGGCCCCGTAGTACCGGCCGTGAGTCCTTTTCGTTTTCGAGCCTCGCGGCCAATGTTTTTGGCGATAGCTGGATATACACCGTTTTTCCATGTGCATTCATCCAATCCATATTATCAAAAAAACAAGGAAGGCCGCCGCCGGTTGCAATTACCGCATGTTCAGGATATTTGGTTTGCTTTAAAACTTCCGATTCCAGTTTGCGAAAAGCATCTTCGCCAAATTTGGAGAAATATTCGGCAATGGTCATCCGCACCTGTGTCTCAAATACCTCATCGAGATCGATAAATTCATAACCCAGCCGCGATGCCAGCTTACGCCCCAAAGTGGTTTTGCCGCAGCCCATAAACCCGATCAAAAAGATCAGCCCCGGGCCATTAGTAACAGGCTTTGAATTATCTTTTTTCGACACTTTTTTCTCTCATCAATTAAATTTCCTTCTGCTGCCATGGCCCATGGACCATCACTATGGACCCAAAAACCTTCCTGCTATGGACTATCGACCATGGACTATGGACTATAATCCCTCCGGCTATGAACCATGAACCATGATCTATGAACCGGAGACTACCCCAGCTTCACCCTCGGATCCACCCAAACATAAATAATATCAACCAAAATATTGATCACCACAAAAATAAAGGCAATAAACAGGATAGAACCCATCACTACCGGGAAGTCCGACATTTCGAGCGCATCGACAGTAGTTTTGCCCAGCCCATTATAACCAAAAACATATTCCACAAAAAACGAACCCGCCAGCAGGGAAGCAAACCAGTTGGCAATGGCCGTAATCACCGGGTTCATGGCATTTTTTAAAGCATGGCGGTATATAATGGCATTAAAACTTAAACCTTTTGCCCTTGCGGTACGGATATAATCTTTACCAAGCTCATCAAGCATGGCGTTACGGGTAAGCTGCACAATAATGGCCAGCGGGCGCAGGCCCAGGGTAACCATAGGCAATACCAGGTTGCGCCAGGTAATTACTTCGCCTTTAAACGGATCGTAAGTATATAAACTGCCCGACATGTTGAGGCCGGTGTATTGGCTCAGCTCAAAACCAAATATCCAGGCAATAATGATCCCGGCAAAAAAAGATGGCGCTGAAACGCCGAGCGTCGAAAAGCCGATGGCCAGTTTGTCTATCCAGGTATTTTGGTGCACGGCGCTCACCACTCCTAAAAAAACGCCAATAAATATGGCAAACAGCATGGCCGTCGTGGCCAGTACTAAGGTATTTGGTATTACCTCCAGCAGCAGCGAAGCTACTTCCCGGTGGGTTTGATAGGATCGCCGCAAATAGGGCCATTTAAGCGCCATTACCCTATCGGACAAAACCGGGAAAAGTTTTAAGTAATGGTACCGTTGCTGCTCTTCAACTGTGTTGAGATGGATACCTATCGGCGAAAGGTCATTTATGTAATAAGCAAACTGCACCGGCACGGGCTTATCCAGGCCAAACTCTTTTCGGATAGCTTGCAGCGATTGCACATCCGCGCGCTGTCCCTGTGTCATCCGGGCGGGGTCGACCGGTAAAATATTGAACAGGAAAAATACAACCACCACAATGCCCAGCATTACTGCCAGCCCGTAAAATAACTTGCGGATGAGGTAAGGGATCATTTTATTGCTGCTGAAAATATTTCTTTACCAGGATATCATACGTCGGGATGGAGTGGTAATGCCACTTATTAATAACGGTTCCGTTTTTCAGCAGCAGGATACCCGGGTTTGCCCTCACAATCGTTTTTAATGGCACTTCATCAGCATAAAATATCTCGCAAACCAGTTTATGCTGCTTGCTGAAAGCCGTGGCAAACTGCGCCGAATTGGACGTAAGCATCACTGTGCGCGTATTAAAGTTCTGTGAAAGATTGATGGCCAGCGCATTCAGGCTATTAATGGCATCTTCATCGGTGTTGCGCAAGTCGTAAGCAACGATAATTAAATTATTGAATGGGTTCGACAGCAGTTCCTTAGTGTAATCGTTCCCCTGGGCATCGGAAATGGTGAGGTCACGTATTTTGGGTGTGAAACCTCTTTTTACCAGCCGGCTTTCAGGCGTGCCGACCACTTTCCAATTATCGTCCTTCCAGATATTGCTGCTGAGGTAATCAGTATTAGTCATTACTTTAGCAGCCCCGGTTTTTTTATTTTGAAGGTGATAAGTGAGCTCATATTCATCAGGTTTTGCACCGGGCGGGGTTTTCATTTCCTCCAAAATATTGGCGCCAACCTTATAGGGCAAAAAATCGATCACCGGCAAAAAATTATAGGTATAAAGGCCAAGGCCAACTGATATTATTGCTGAAATCCATAAGAGTCTGTCGCCGTTTTTTGCGTTAAACAACGGTTGGATATTCCGGCGGTTAAAAAACAGTACCAGTATCAAAAGCAATAAAAACAAATCCTTGCTGAACGATTGCCAGGGGGTTAGGGGTATGGCGTCGCCGAAACAGCCGCAGGTTTGCACCACGTGAAAATACGCCGAGTAAAAGGTTAAAAAGGCGAAGAAAATAATAAGGAGCAATAGTCCCCAGGCAACCTTTACACCACGCACGCCTATGAGCAGGGCAAACCCCAAAATCATTTCCAATGCACACAGCAAAATAGCAATGCTAAGCGCAAGGCCGTTCAAGAAAGTGATATGGAAAACTTCGAAATACTCCTGGAGCTTGTATGAAAAACCAAGCGGATCGTTTATTTTTATAAGGCCCGAAAAAATAAAAAGCAGGCCAACAAATATCCGGCAGGCCCAAAGCCACCATGCGGCGGGGTTATTATCGATTTTCTTTTTCATTTGAAGAAGTTGGAATGTTGTAAAGTTGCAAGGTTGGAATGTAAGAAAACTGTATGTTTGATATGTAAAATCAGTAAGTTCTTAAAATGGCCGGATAAACTGAACTGCTTAATCGCCAAAAAAACAGAACGTTTCAATCTTTCAACATCACAACAATAAAACAACTTTACAACATTACAACTTTTCAACATTACAACAACACTTGAAAGATACATTTTTTCGGAAAAAAACAACCTTAAATGCGCGAGGAAGGCTTATTGATTTGAGCAGCCCAAAAGTAATGGGCATCATAAACCTGACACCGGATTCATTTTATGCCGGCAGCCGTAAGCAGGGGCTTGAAGAAGCGCTGCTGCAGGCCCAAAAAATGCTGGAGGAGGGTGCAGCTTTTTTAGACTTGGGCGCTTATTCTTCACGGCCCGGCGCTGAGGATATTTCGGTGCAGGAAGAAACAGACCGGCTATTGCCGGTGGTTGAAGCGATTGCTGAGAATTTTCCGGAAGCTGTTTTATCGGTTGATACTTTCCGCTCAAAGGTGGCCGAAGCAGCCATAAAGGCCGGCGCGCATATTATCAACGATATTTCGGGCGGACAATTGGATGAGAACATGTTTGCGACAGTAGCGCGGCTGCAGACACCCTATATTTTAATGCACATGAAAGGCACGCCGCAAAATATGAACAAAATGGCGGAGTACGGCGATGTGTTTGCCGAGGTTTACGATTATCTTGCCGGCAAATACTACCAGCTAAAGCAGCTCGGCGTACAGGATGTGATCATCGACCCCGGGCTGGGCTTTGCGAAAAAGGCAGAACACAGCTACCTCTTACTAAAACGGTTGCAGGATTTTAACATGCTGCAATTGCCCCTGCTCGCGGGAGTTTCCCGCAAAACTATGATCTATAAAACACTTGGGATAACCGCTGCCGATGCGTTGAACGGCACCACAGTGTTAAATACCATTGCATTAACAAAGGGCGTCAACATACTGCGTGTGCATGACGTAAAGGAAGCGGTTGAAGCGGTTAAGCTATTTCAGGCAGTAAATAATTAATTCTGTAATTTATCGTAGTCGGTGGTGGCTATATCGGGGATCAAAGGCTTTATGGTTAATATAGAGCCATTTAATATGATCAGTGATTTAGCTGAAGTATCGCTGTCAAAATATATCTCGTTGTAATAAGTTTGATCAACTTTAAAGGCATTTTTCCGGATATGAAAAGTACCCTGCGAATTGAGTTGGTTATGGTAGTAATGCAGGTAGGTGCTGTCGCTGTTAAACTGGAATATATTGCCGTTACCTGGCTTGTACAACGAATCGGGCGGGTAGATATTTCCGCCGTAAACCCTTGTTACTTCCCATTTACCAAAAAGGTACGGCGATACCGGATCACCCCCTTTTTTACAGGATGCCATACAAAATATAGCAACGATTATAAGTAAAGATGCTTTCATATCCTTTGTTTTGTACCGTTACGAAAACAAAGATTGGAATGCTACAAGTTTATTGGTTTTTTTTAAAATAACAAGTTGCAGGTATCAGATAACCAACCAGATAGGAATGATAAAGTTACGCTGATAGATAAGCTATATTTACGATTTCAGCATCCCAGCTGTAACTTTTTGCTTTCGTAACATTTCATTTTTGAAAAAGGGATATTAAAAGCTTTGCTCACAAAGTTCATATCCTTATCATTTAGATGAGGAATGGATTTTATAGCGTCTTTCATTCCTTTTTCCCCATAAAGATTAAGGGCAGCCCACCAGTCATTCGGCCAGCCCCTTTCAATTACCCTATGAACAACCACGTTTCTCATTTGCTGAAAATCAAAATCTGAGAGGTCATATTCCCATAAAAGGGACGGATTAATTTTAGCATCCAGGTGCTTTTTGTAGTCGCTCAAATAGATAAAATTCATTTTGAAGATTGCATTGGATTAAAACAAATATAACGATTTTGAGGCATTTTTTGATGTTTTTAGCTGACTAACCCTTTGGAAATTTTTAATTAGTTGCTTATTTATTTTATTAAAAAATCAATGGTATCCTTGCGATTACGCTTAATTAGTTTAAGGTGCATGTCACCTTTTTTCTTAATAATTCTATCGCCTTTTTCAATTGGCGCATCAAAATCCCAACCCGGATAATCTAAGGATATTTGATTCCATTTATGATTACAGTAGGGAAGCCCTTGATACTGTAAACAACATTTTGAACTATTCCGTCAAAACTCGTCAACCGAAACCTTACATAACCTATTATCCAAAGAAGAAAAAGGCCACCAATAACGGAAGTCGTAATAACAAGTCTCCGGTACTTTTTAAACTTTCCCACGTCCTATCGCTTAAACTCTTCAATTCAAATCTAAATTACCTTCTGGCACCGACGCTGAACAATTCGACCGTTTCATTGATTTACATGTGCAGATTGCTTCGTTCCTCGGTAATGACGCTGGCTACTCGTCTTAAAATCAATAATTCAATAATTAATTCCCCACCAACTCCATCGTCTTCAAAATACTATCCACATACTCCCTGTCATTGGCTAAACGCGGAACTTTATGCTGGCCGCCGATCTTACCTCTTTCTTTCATCCAGTTGAAGAAGGTTCCGTCGGGTGCCTTTCGAACAAGCGGGCGGCTAAGGGCCATATCTTTAAAGCGTTTGGCATCGTAATCCGAATTGATACGGCGCAGGGTTTCGTCGAGGATATCAACAAAACGCTCAAATTCCGCCGGCTTCTTTTCAAATTCGATGATCCACTCATGGGCGCCGCAATCATCGCCGTTAAAATAAACGGGGGCGGCAGTATAATCGCGGATTATAGCGCCGGTCTGCTGGCAGGCTTCGTCCAGCGCCCGCTCGGCATTGTCGATAATCACCTCTTCGCCGAAGGCGTTTATAAAATGTTTGGTACGGCCGGTAACTTGTATGCGAAACGGAGAAAGCGAGGTAAAACGCACGGTATCGCCAATCAGGTATCGCCAAAGGCCCGCATTGGTGCTTATGATCAGCGCATAGTTTTTACCAAGTTCAACTTCGTCAAGGGTAAGCGTTTTTGGGTTCGCATTATGCAACTCTTCCAAGGGTAAAAACTCATAAAAAATGCCATAGTCAAGCATCAACAGCATTTCGCCCGGTTCCCGGGTATCCTGGATGCCAAAGAAACCTTCGGAAGCATTATAGTTTTCCAGGTAGTACATATCATCCTTCGGGATCAGCTTTTTAAACTGCTCGCGGTAGGGGGTGAAGTTTACCGCGCCATGGAAATACATTTCGAGATTTGGCCACACTTCCAGCAGGTTTTTCTTGCCGGTGATCTGTAATATACGCTTGAATAGCAAGATGTTCCAGGTAGGCACGCCGCTCAGGCTGGTCACATTAACATCCTTTGTGGCATGGGCCATCTTTTCTATTTTCTCTTCAAAATTTTCAATCAGCGCAATGTCCATGTGCGGTGTACGGTGCAATTCGGCCCAAAGCGGCAGGTTTTTCATCAACACAGCCGACAAGTCGCCAAACGAAGTATCGGCGCTCAGCTGGCTCACCTGGTAACTGCCCCCAAGCGTCAATATCTTGCCCGTAAACATCTTAGAGTTAGGCTGATTATTGAAGTATATGGTAAGCAGGTCCTTGCCGCCTTTAAAATGACACTCTTCCAGGGCCTCTTCGCTAACCGGGATAAATTTACTACGGTCGCTGGTTGTTCCCGATGATTTTGCAAACCAGCGGATCTCCGAGGGCCAAAGCACATTTTGCTCGCCCTTCAGCATCCGCTCGATGTAAGGTTTTAACGAGTCGTAATTTTGAATAGGCACCCGTTCCTGGAACTGGTTGAGATGCGTAATGCTCTTATAACCGTATTTGCGGCCCCACTCAGTATTTTCAGCGCCTGATATCAGCTGTTCAAACCACTCCTCCTGTACCTCGTTGGGATATTTCATAAAAAGCTCTATCTGGTGGATACGCTTTTTCATAAACCAGGTAAACACGGAGTTAAAAATGGTCATACGCTATTTATATTGTGCAAAAGTCTTCCTCTTTAATACAAAGTTTGAACCCAGGTACACCTTACGCACCATTTCGTTTGCAGCCAATACTTCAGGTACGCCTGATTCCAATATTTTTCCTTCAAAAAGCAGGTAAGCCCTGTCAGTGATCGACAGCGTTTCCTGCACATTATGGTCGGTTATCAATATGCCGATATTCCGGGTCCTCAACTTGGCGACCATAGCCTGTATCTCCTCCACGGCTATCGGGTCTACGCCGGCAAAAGGCTCATCCAATAAGATAAAATTCGGCTCGGCAGCCAGCGCCCTGGCAATTTCGGTACGCCTGCGCTCACCACCCGATAACAAGTCGCCCCTGTTTCGCCGCACTTTGTGCAAGCTAAATTCGTCTATCAACTGTTCCAGCTTTTCCTGCTGCCGTTCTTTGGTCATCGTACCCATTTCGAGCACGGCTTTTATATTATCCTCAACCGAAAGTTTCCTGAACACCGATGCTTCCTGCGCCAGGTAACCTATGCCTTTTTGCGCCCTGCGGTACATTGGGTCGCCGGTGATATCCTCGTCCTCTAAAAATATTTTGCCATCGTTAGGTTTAACAAGGCCAACTATCATATAAAACGATGTGGTTTTACCCGCCCCGTTGGGGCCCAGCAAACCCACTATCTCGCCCTGCGAAACATTGAATGACACATCATTTACAACCGTACGCTGCTTATATTTTTTTAATAAATTTTCTGCCCTTAATATCATTTAACTTTTTTGATTTCACCGATTACTTTGTGATTTCACCCATTATTGATTTTCGATTTCACCGATTATTGGTTTTTGATTTCACCGATTACTATTTGATTTCACCGATTACGATAATTCTGCTTAACATAATCGCTACTGCCTACTGCCTACTGCCTACTGCCTACTGCCTACTGCCTACTGCCTACTGCCTACTGCCTACTGCCTACTGCCTACTGCCTACTGCCTACTGCCTACTCACTAAACCTCATCCCCTTTATATTCAACTGTATGCTCCTTCGCTCCTGCCAGATGTTTTCTTCAATAGTATAACAAATATCAAAAGGCACATCTTTTTTTATTTTCGGCAACTGTTCGCCCTGGTTAAAAGCGATGCTGCCAAAGCCCGGCGAGCCTTCCTGAATCACCACCATCCTGATGTGATTTTCGCCCACCAAACCGGCAATGCCGCTAACATACACATTTTTACTCAGGAAAACGGGCGCCATATTTTCGGGTCCAAAAGGCCCGAACTGGTTTAATATCCTGAAAAATTTCGGTTCCACCTGGCTTAAACGTAATTCTGCGTCAATCTGTATCTGCTGTACCAATTGTTCAGGTTTTATTGTGGCGCTTACCACTTCTTCAAAACGGTTTTTAAATGCTTCAATATTTTCAGGATGCAGCGTAAGGCCGGCAGCGTAACGATGACCGCCAAACTGTATCAGCAAATCGCTGCAGCCGCATAGCGCTTCGTAAAGGTCGAAACCGAAAACCGAGCGCGCTGAACCTGCTACGTACCCGTTTGAGCGCGTTAATACAATGGTTGGGCGATAATATTTTTCGGTGAGGCGCGATGCAACTATACCAATTACGCCCTTATGCCAATTCTCGTTGAACACTACCGTCGAATTCCGGTTGATCAGTAGTTCGTCATTATCGATTATGCTCAAAGCTTCGTCGGTGATCGAGAGGTCATGCCCTTTGCGCTCCGTATTTTTTACGTTGATCTGCAGGCTTTTTTCCTTAGCCGCGTCTTCATCCGTAGCCGTCAGCAATTCAACGGCATGTTTGGCGTCGTCAATGCGGCCGGCGGCGTTTATACGCGGCCCGAGCAAGAAAACCACGTCGGATATGGTGTAATTGCTGGTTTTACCGGCAACTTCCATCAATGTTTTAACGCCGAGGCAGGGGTTCGTATTTATTTTTTGAAGCCCCAGGTGTGCCAGCACGCGGTTCTCGCCGGTGATATGTACAATATCGCAGGCAATGCTGATAGCCAGCAAGTCGAAATAACAGCTTATTTCCTCAAAGGGAATATCATTTTTTTCGGCATAGGCCTGCGCCAGCTTAAAGCCTATTCCGCAGCCCGACAGTTCCTTATAGGGGTACCCGCAATCCGCCCGTTTTGGATCGAGGACGGCAACTGCCTGCGGGAGTTCATCGCCGGGCAGGTGGTGGTCGCAAATAATAAAATCAACTCCTTTTGTATTAGCGTAAGCAATTTTATCAACCGATTTTATACCGCAGTCCAAGGCAATTACAAGTGCAAATCCGTTTTCGGCTGCGTAATCTATACCCCTGGTCGAAATGCCATACCCTTCCGAATACCGGTCGGGGATATAATATTCCAGCCTGTCATACAACTTTTTAAAAAAACTGTAGACTACCGACACGGCAGTTGTGCCATCCACATCGTAATCACCATAGATCATTATTTTTTCGCCAAATTGTATGGCTGTTTCAATACGTAAAACGGCCTTTTCCATATCGGCCATCAGGAAAGGGTCGTGCAGGTCGAGCTCGCTGGGCCGGAAAAAAAGCCGGGCATCATCATAGTTCCTTATTCCCCTGTGTATCAGCAGGGCGCTTAAAACAGGGTCGATATGCAAGGCTTCGGCTAATGCTTTTACTTCCAGTTCATCAGCCGTTTCCCTTAGGGCCCACCTTTTATTCATATCTTTGTTAATAAAACAGTAAATATAGATGAATTAGTGAATTGTGAGAAGTGAATTGTGAGTGGTTATTGAAGAATATTCATTATCGAAACCGACCAATCGAAAATATCGAACACCGGATTTCGAATACCGGATAATGAAGTGTTCTACCGGCCTTGACTTCGATATTTTACATTCAACATTCACTATTCAACGTCGTTTAGTTAAGCACTAAGTGCTCTGAAACGCGCCGGTAGCCTCACCCTGCCCTCTCCAAAGGAGAGGGTTCTGAAAAAGGCATAGCGAAGAGCGCAGCTAAAGTCCTCTCCTTTGGAGAGGATTTAGGTGAGGCTAAACTGCCAGGTAAAATTTTAACCAAACGACATTGATTCATTATTCGTTATCATTAATCCTTAGACAGACAGGATATAACAAATGAAAATTTTCGCTTTAAACGAAGGCTCCTATTCCGTTGACGCTACCAAGAAATTTATCCCCTTTAATCCCGAAACCGATAATTTTAAAGACAGGCCAGCCTCACTTTTTATCCATGTAAACCCTTTCCTGGTTAAGACGGATACCGATCTGATCGTACTGGATACTGGGCTGGGTTATAAGGACACGCGCGACGAATTGTTTATTCACCAGCATATTCGCAATATTGGTTTTGATCCCGATGAGGTGAGCCTGGTGTTGATGTCGCACCTTCATTATGATCATTCAGGGGGCCTCGTTGCGGAGCGCAGTGGAAAGCTGGCGCCAAGTTTCCCGAATGCAAGGCATGTCATTCAGCAAAAGGAATGGGAATTTGGGTTGACAGGGAAATCATCATCATACCACAAAGAAATTTTTGAGGCGTTGCGAGGCACTGTAAAGCTTGAGCTTGTTGAAGGCAGCGGAATTTTGCAGCCGGGCATCAGGTACGAAGTATCGGGCGGCCACTCCCCTTTTCACCAGGTATTCTGGATAGAGAGCGAGGGCAAAAAATGCTTTTTCGGGGGCGACGAATTACCGGAACCGGAGCAATTGATCAGGAAATTTGTTGCTAAATATGACTATGATGGTCGTAAGGCGATGCAATTACGCGAAGAATATGGTAAAAAAGCCGCTGAAGAAGGCTGGATTTGCCTGTTTTATCATGCAAAATCGTTACCGGTTGGAAAGGTTATTTATGACGGGGATCATTTTAAGGTTGTACCTGCTTAAACGTGGTCTTCAACTTTAAATAACTCTACTATTTTATCAACATTAAGCGGTTTCGAGATAAAATCTTTAACAAGGGGATATGATCTTGCTTTATTGATGTCGTTACTGAAAACGGAAGATGAAATAATAAATATCTTTGTTTTGCCCAGGGGATCGATATTTAAACGTTTGTATTCGTCTAAAAACTCCCAGCCGTTCATAATTGGCATGTTAATGTCAAGCAATATATAATCGGGCAATTTAGCCGCGTCTTTTCTCTGTATCTCAAGCAACTGATCTATAGCGAATTTCCCGTTAAGGCATGCCATAATTTCAGTGTTTAATAAAGCCTTCTTTATTAATTTTATCGAGATGAAGTTGTTTATTTCGTCATCATCAACGAGTAATACACTTACGGGTCTGCTATTAAAATTCATATATATTACTTAAAACTGATATGCCTTATACGCACTCAAAAATTAAAAGGTTATATTCTTTTTTAATAATAAAATTAAAAACGTGCTAAGGGGGGGGCTAGGTTACCGGAGGTATGGTTAAAAGGCTCAAATTAATCAAGCCTCCTGATAACTTTGGTTAATATTAATTAAATGTAATACATTAGGCTGAACTTTCCGATAAATTATGAAAAAAATTTACATTCTGCTGTTAATTACCTTGAATTCCGGCCTGGCCGTTAATGCGCAAAAAACGAATTCGATTGATTCAAAAGTACAGGGGCTGGCTAAATACACCGGGTACTTTAATTTTTATTGGGACGAAAAAACCGGGCGGATATTGCTGGAGATAGATAAGTTCGGCACGGAATTTTTGTATGTAAATTCATTACCGGCGGGCGTGGGTTCAAACGATCTCGGCTTAGACCGCGGCCAGATCGGCGGCAGCCGCATTGTGAAATTTATCCGGAGCGGCCCGAAAGTGTTGCTCATCCAGCCGAACTATGCTTACCGTGCAGTAAGTAACAATGCAGAGGAACGGCGATCTGTGGAAGAAGCCTTTGCACAGTCGGTGATATGGGGTTTTAAGGCCGAAGCAGAGGAAGGCGACAAGGTACTGATCGACTTTACGCCTTTTTTGCTGCGCGACAGCCATCGGATCGCAGACAAGCTAAACAACAGCAACCAGGGGAGTTTTAACTTAGACGAGAGCCGGTCGGCGGTTTACATGCCCAACACTAAAAGCTTCCCTGATAATTCTGAATTTGAGGCCATCATAACGTTAACCGGGAAAGCAAAAGGCGGCGAGATCAGTTCTGTTACGCCCGACCCGAATGCGGTTACCGTGCGGATGCACCAGTCGTTTATAAAGCTGCCCGATAGCAATTACAAGCCCCGGAAGTTCGATCCGCGCTCAGGGTTTTATGACAATAGTTATATGGATTATGCCACGCCGATAGACCAACCGATTGTAAAACACTTTATAACACGCCACCGGCTCGAAAAAAAGGATCCAGCGGCGGCAATGAGCGATCCCGTTAAGCCAATTGTGTATTATGTAGATCCCGGTGCGCCGGAGCCGGTCCGGACCGCACTGGTTGAAGGGGCGTCGTGGTGGAACCAGGCTTTTGAAGCTGCCGGGTATAAAAATGCTTTCCAGGTAAAAATACTACCCGAAGATGCCGATCCGATGGATATCAGGTACAACATTATTCAATGGATACACCGCTCAACAAGAGGATGGTCGTACGGCGAATCGATAGTCGATCCCCGGACGGGCGAGATCATTAAAGGGCAGGTGTCATTAGGCTCACTTCGCGACCGGCAGGATTTTTTGATTGCCGAAGGCCTTGTGCATCCTTACGAAGACGGAAAACCGGTGAGTGACAAGATGATGAAAATGGCCATTGCGCGACTGCACCAGCTTGCAGCGCACGAAGTTGGGCACACCCTGGGCCTGCAGCATAATTTCGCTGCCAGCGTAAATAACCGCGCATCGGTAATGGATTACCCGGCCCCAACTATAGGCATGGCCGCCGATGGCAGCATCGATCTTTCGAATGCCTATGCTACCGGTATCGGGGGCTGGGATAAGCGGGCAGTCCTGTTTGGCTACCAGGATTTCCCGGCAGGCACCAACGAAGACGACGCATTAAAAGGAATAATAAGCGAAACGCTGAAACAAGGCTATTTTTATATTACCGATGAAGACGCACGTCCGGCCGGCGGCGCCCACCCGCTGGCGCACCTTTGGGACAATGGTACCAATGCAGCGGACGAATTAAACAGGCTAATGGGCATCCGCAAACGTTTGCTTGATAATTTTTCGGAAAAAGCCATCAGGCAGGATGCGCCTATGGCTACCATTGAGGAGCCCCTTGTGCCCATCTATCTTTTGCACCGTTACCAGGTGGAGGCAGCCTCGAAAATGCTCGGCGGTTTGTATTATACCTACGCCGTTAAAAACGACGGGCAGGTTACCACCAAATTTATACCTCCCGCCGAACAGTGGAAAGCATTTAGCGCCCTTATGTCAACCATAACTCCTGATGCACTTGCCCTGCCTGAAAAACTGCTCGAAAAAATACCGCCGCGGCCGGATGGGTATCCCAGGACAAGGGAACTGTTTAAATCGCGCACAGGGCTTACCTTCGATCCGATGGCCGCTGCTGAATCCGCAGCAGGCACAACGCTGGCATTTATGCTGCAGCCGGAGCGCACAGCGCGGCTCGTTGAATACAATGCAAGGGACGCTTCGCAGCCCGGCCTCATCGCCGTTATTGATAAACTTATTGCCCAAACCTGGAAGGCCCAACAGCAGCCAGGATACAAGGGAGATTTGCAGCGGTTAGTGAATAGTTTGGTTGTAAAGCAGCTATTAACACTTGCAGCAGATGATAGCGCGCCCGAAAGTGTAAGCGGCATAGCGTTGCTGGAGATAGACGGGTTGAAAAAATGGATGCATAGCGCTTTAAGTACTGCTACGGGCAACCAAAAGGCTAATTTATTATTGGGGTTATCGCAAATTGACGGATTTGAGAAAAACCCGGCACAGTTTAAGCCGGAGCCGGTTTTGGCTATGCCAGATGGCAGCCCGATTGGAAGTGAGTAGGCGGCCTTGCAAGGTCCTATGATTTCGGATTTCGGATTTCGGATTTCGGAATTTGCATTTCGGAATTTCAAAAAAGAGATTAGCGAAGTATTTTGTTAAACTCTTCGATGCTAAGAATAATATCTTCCCTGATAATTTTTCTTAACAATCCTTTTGGTACAGCGTCATTTTTATGAACAGGAATGGTAGTTGCCCTACCATCCGCATGCTTCATACGATGGTGTGACCCTTTAATTCGGGTAATGACAAATCCCATTTTTTCGAGTAGGCTAACCAGTTCCTTACCGCTCAAAATCGGCAATTTGTCACTCATGCGGAAACAGGTATTGTTATCTCCACTTCTCTGACCCCTATAAACTGGTTTGTGTTTTCAGCGGATTGCTCTTCCAGGCATATCTCAATAACTTCTCTTAAATTGTCCAAAGCCTCATCAATATTTTTTCCTGCTGCATGGCAACCTTTAAACATAGGACATGAAACAATATAAATACCGTCTTCGTCAATTTCAACAACTACCGGAAAGTGAAGCGTTTTCATATAAGATTTTTTCTAAACAAATTTAACAATAAACCGTGATATTAAAAAGTGCGGGGGAATACTCTAAACACTAAATTTAATCCATCTGAAAACTAAATTACGGGATGAATAAAGCAATTATAATTAGATTTGGCAACAAGCCGATATGTATAAAGAATATTTTTAATATTTACCAAAACAACGGCGCTTAGCGCACCAGAAGATATTTAAAGAAACACCCCATGTCAAAACCAATCATCACCGGCCTTATGTCCTATGGAATGTCGGGCCGGATATTTCATGCGCCATTTCTATCCACCAATCCTGGCTTTAAATTTAAAGCGGTGGTTGAACGCCACGAAAAAAAAGCCGGATTGCGCTACCCGGATGTTACCAGCTATAATAACATTGATGAACTGTTGAACGACGATAAAATCGAGTTGATCGTGGTAAACACGCCGAATGATACCCACGTTGATTTTGCGATAAAAAGCCTGGATGCAGGCAAACACGTGCTGCTGGAAAAACCTGCTGCGGCTACCAGCGCCGAAGTGAAAACCCTGTTCGATGCAGCCAGGAAAGCAAACCGTCACCTGATGCTTTACCAGAACCGCCGGTGGGACAGCGGCTTTTTACAGGTAAAGGAAATTATTGAAAGTGGCCGGCTAGGCCAATTGGCCGAGGTTTATTTCAGGATGGACCGGTACAAACGTGCATTAAGTCCCAAAATGTTTAAAGAAAAGGCATCCGCGCCGGCAAACGGTGTGGTTTATGACCTTGGTGCGCACCTGGTTGATAATGCCATCTGCCTGTTCGGGAGGCCGCTAGGCTTTACCAAAACCACCGGCGTATACCGCGAGGGATCGGAGGTGGCCGATTATTTTACCTACCATCTGTCCTACCCAAACCAGTTGAATGTGTTTTTAACATCGGGTCTGCTTATTGCCGAGGTTTTGCCAGGCTTTGCAGTTCACGGTACAGAGGGCAGCTTTGTTAAGGAACGGCGCGATGTTCAGGAAGCGCAGCTCGACAGCGGCATGATGCCCACCGACCAAGGTTATGGCATAGAGCCCGAAGGCAGCGAAGGCAAACTGGTAATTATGGATATCGATAATAAAGCCAATGTTGAATACATCACGCCGCCTAAAGGCAATTATAACGGTTTATTTGACGCCGTTTATCACACTATCCGCAATAATGCGTTGTATCCAATAACAGAGGAACAGATTGGCTGGCAAATAGAATTGCTCGAAGCTTAAAAAATTCGTAACTATGCTCCTGCTGATTTTTAATTTAATTTCATGAAAAAAATACTCGTCCTGCTGAGCCTGGTTATTGCTGCCGGCTGCACCCGTGCCCAGGCGCCATATACGCCGCCGCCTGTTATTCCGCCCTATCGTATACTCACTACCGACAGCGTATATGTAACCCCGGCCAATTTGAAAAAGAATAAGCCTACACTGATAATTTATTTTGCGCCCGATTGCAGCCATTGCCAGCACCTGATGTACGACATGAAACCGCAGATGGATGCCTTTAAACGCATACAGGTTGTTATGATAACCTTCGCCGAGCCGCTGAAGGCCTCGCAGGTTTTTTACCGCGATTTCGACTTGAAAAAATATCCCAATTTTACCGTCGGTACCGAAGGTTATTCGTTAAAGGTCCAAAAGTATTATGATGTACATTCAACTCCGTACATCGCGCTATATGACAAAAATGGCAAGCTTGTAAAGGCCTGGGAAAAGGCCCCGAAAGTTGAGGAGCTGGCCCAGGAAGTGAAGAAAATATAGAAAGTCCGAAAGTCGGGAAAGAAAAAAGATTTGAAAATGTGATAATTTGAATATTTGAAAATTATTGATATTTCGATGGTTTAAACTCCTTCCATTTTCAAGCCTTCAATAAGCTTTCTCCATTTTCAAATTTTCAAATCTTCAAATTAAATTTCTCCATTTTCAAATCTCCAAATTATAAAATCTTCAAATCAATTGCTTCCATTTTCAAATTTTCAAATTATATAATCTTCAAATTAAATTCCTCCATTTTCAATCTTCAAATCATAAAATCTTCAAATTAATCTTTAATTAGTCCATATCTTTCGTCGCAACCGCGCCGAAAATTACAAAATCCCTATCAAAGTGTAATTTTTGTTAAAGAATCGCTAAAAAAATTTATAATTTATTCGTTTTTATACAAAAACACTTCATAAATTACGGTTTTTAAAAGTGAGTGATTGTCGTATCTCTATTTATTGGGTTTTATTATGCAGGAATCAGCTTATTTTGACAAATACAGCCCCATAAATGGCGTTTGGGACGAGATGTATGGCGAAAATGCAAGTGTCCGCAGCCATTACCGGAAGGTGATCGAATATATTTCGGGCGAATCAGCAGACGACCTCAATAAAAAGGAGGAATTGGCCAAACGGCTTTTTATGAGCCAGGGCATCACCTTCACCGTGTATAACAGTGGCGAGGGGATCGAGAAGATATTTCCGTTTGATATTATCCCACGCATCATCACCGCTGATGAATGGGCCTTTGTGGAGAAGGGTATCAAGCAGCGCCTCACCGCGCTTAACCTTTTCTTGAAGGACGTTTACAATAACCAGTTTATCATAAACGACGGCATCGTCCCGATAGATATTATTTACAGTTGCCCGCACTTTTTGCGCGAGATGTACCATTTGGAGGTACCTTATGATATTTATGTGCATATCAGCGGCATCGACATTATCCGCGATCACGACGGCACCTTTTATGTACTGGAAGATAACCTCCGCACGCCCTCTGGCGTAAGCTATATGCTCGAGAACCGCGAGATCACCAAACGCCTGTTCCCGGACCTGCTGCCGCAATGCGGAGTGCGCAGCGTTACCGAATATCCCAATATATTATATAAAAACCTTTTGGCGCTGTCGCCGCGGCAGATCCATAACCCTACCATTGTACTATTAACGCCGGGGATTTATAACTCGGCTTATTTTGAGCACAGTACGCTGGCCCGGCTGATGGGCGTTGAGTTGGTTGAGGGCCGCGACCTTGTAGTGAACAACCATAAAGTTTACATGAAGACTACAACCGGCCTGCAGCAGGTGGATGTGATCTACCGGCGGGTTGATGATGAGTTTTTGGATCCGCTGGTGTTCAATCCCTCCAGTATGCTGGGGGTGGCCGGCATTATGGGCGCATACCGAAAGGGAAATGTAGCTATAGTTAATGCGGTTGGCACCGGCGTTGCCGATGATAAAGCTGTATACGTGTACGTGCCCGAAATGATAAAATATTATTTAAATGAAGAGCCGATATTAAAGAACGTACCCACACACCAGTTGGGCAATACAGACGAGCGCGCGCATGTTTTTGAGAATATCAATAAAATGGTGATCAAAAAAACCAATGGCAGCGGCGGCTATGGCATGCTGATGGGCCATGCTGCATCGGAGCAGGAAATAGAGGAATATAAACAAGAAGTATTAAAAGAACCCCGGAATTTTATTGCCCAGCCAACCATAAATCTTTCTGCCGCGCCATGCTATATGCAGGGCGAGCTGATGCCCCGCCGTGTGGACCTGAGGCCGTACGCCCTATATGGGCCTGACGGTATTGAGATAGTGCCGGGCGGTTTAACGAGGGTAGCATTAAAGGAAGGCTCGCTGGTAGTCAACAGCTCGCAGGGAGGCGGCAGCAAGGATACGTGGGTTTTGGCATAGGAGGGGAAAGGTTAAAGGCAAAAGGCGAAAGGTTTTGAATATCGAATAATGAATTTTGAATGACGAATATCGAAGTGCAACAGGTGAAGGACAAAAGGCAGAGAAAAAAAGTTTCAAATAATAAATAGGCAGCGGTTTCTACCTTTTTTACACTTCGAAATTTTATATTCGGAGTTCGATATTCGATATTAATTAACGATTTTTTGAATAATGAGTTTGGGAGTAAATTGTAACGAACAAATCCGGAAAAATTTCCCCTTTAGGGGCTTAGGGGGCCAGGGGGCAATATGTTAAGCAGGGTAGCAGCAAGTTTTTACTGGTTAAGCAGGTATATTGAGCGCAGCGACGGTATGCTACGGATGCTGAAGATAAACTATGCATCATCGCAGGATACGGTACAGGAGTTTACCTGGGAGCCGGTGATCAGGATTTTTGGCGGAAATGATGAGGAAGAAGGGGCTGACAAGCTGGAGAACAACAGCCGCGCAGTGCTCAGGTACATGGTGTTGGGCAAAAGTAATTCAAACTCTATTTTAAACATCATTACCCTGGCACGCGAGAACGCACGCGGCGTACAGGAGCATATCCCCAAGGACCTTTGGCAATGCCTTAACGAATACTATCATACCGTTAAAGAACCAAAGCTTGAACGCTCGCTGCAGCGCGAGGACCCTATTGGCGTGCTGGATGTCCTGATAAAACAGGTGATGCTGTACTATGGCACCGCAGAGATAACGATGGAGCGCGGCGAGGGACGGGCTTTTATGAATATTGGCAAATACCTGGAACGGGCGATACAATCGGTTGATATACTCGATACCAAATTTGGCTCGGTTGATGACAACCCCGACCTGCTTACCGACACCAGTTACTGGAAACATTTGCTGCTGTCGCTGGGCGGGTACGAGTTGTATTTAAAAACCTATCGCGAAGGTTTTGAGGCGTCGAATATATTGGAGCAGGTGGTGCTGAATAACGATTTCCCGCGGTCGGTAATTTATTCGGTGAATAATATACAGCGGTATTTCGACCGGCTGAAGAATAACAGCAATGCCGACGACTTCAGGGACATGTCGTTCCAGATCGGCAGGCTGCAAAGCCGGATAAAGTACAGCTCGGTAAAAAGCATAAAAGACGAAGGGCTCCATTTATTTTTGACACAGATACGAAAAGAGCTTTACGGAATAGGGAACGCGCTGAATGAGCATTATTTTGCGAATTCCTGATGATTTGAAAATGTGATAATTTGAAAATTTGAAAATTGAACAATGCATTAATTTTCAAATTTTCAAATCATCAAATTAATTAATTAAAAAAAACATGCCCGAATTTGAGATTCAACACATTACACGGTACATCTACGAAAGCCCGGTCCGCGACAGCGCTAACCAGATCATCTTGTTCCCGATAAAAGACGCGTACCAGGAAGTTCTAAAACAGGAACTTCACATTACAGGCAACCCGCAGGTTGACACCCATACCGACTATTACGGCAACGAAGTAGGCAGCTTTACTTACAGCGAGCCGCACCGGCAATTAACCATCAGCTCGAAAATACTGGTGACTACCAAACACCGCGAATTGCCTGTTAACGACATTTTTCCGGCCCAGCAATGGGAAGATCTCAGGCGTCTGCAATATGTAGTCCCCTACATCGATTTTTTGAAACAGGAATATTTTGAAGGGCTGGACGAACTTAAAGCAATCGTTAACCAGGAACGCCTGAAGGAGGACACGCCCTACCAGGTGGTATTGCGCTTTTGCCAGTATGTTTTTGAAAATTTCACCTATATAAAAGGGGTAACCACCGTCGACACAAAGCTTGACGAGATATGGAGGCTGAAGGCAGGCGTATGCCAGGATTTTGCCCACATATTGATGGAAATGCTGCGGATGGTGCAAATCCCGGCACGGTACGTGAGCGGTTATATATGTACCAGCCGCGACGGGATGCGCGGGCTGGGCGCCACCCACGCCTGGGCCGAAGCCTATATTCCCGATTACGGCTGGCTCGGCATCGACCCGACAAATAACTGCATTGCCAATGAAACTCATGTGCGCCTGGCCGTCGGCCGTAATTTTACCGATTGTTCGCCGGTGAAGGGCGTGTACAAAGGCTCATCAAACCACAAACTGGAAGTAGCCGTATCGGTTGACGATGAAAATGTACTCAGCAATAACGACGCCCGTATCAACGAGGCGCATATCACCAGCATCATATCCGAAACGCCGAAAAACAGCTACCAGCGGTATATGGAGATCATACAGCAACAGCAACAGCAACAGCAACAGCAGCAGCAGCAATGATGTGCAGATGAATTAATTTGAAGATGCGCTGATTTGAAGATTTGAAAATGAGTTCACCTTTCCAATGACCTAATGACCCAATGACCAATGACTAATGACTAATGACTACGTCATAAAACATAAAAGGAATACACCTGCGATGTAGAGGTATTGCCGTTGCTGTCCCTTGCAACAACTTTCCAGTAGTAGGTGGTATCATATTCAATGCTCACCGATTGCAGGTACTTTGTGGTCACTTTGGCTGCCAGCAACGGCGGCGCCTTGTCTTTTCCGTAGTAAATATCATAATTTACAATTTCGGCGCTTCCCTTTACAGCGCTCCACTGCAATGTGATCGTATTGGGGAACGGCATCGGCGATATCTCAAAATTGTTAGCCGGATAAACCGCATCAGCGGGATACGGCGGGTACACGGATACCCCGGGGCCAGGATTAAAGAAGCGCCATTTGTCGCTGGTGCCCTGGCTCGAAACTCCGGTTTTTATGGAGACCACATACCATTCATAAGGGGTTGCTTTCAACAGGGTTACATCCAAACTGGTAGCTGATGTAGATTTTACCAGTTGGTTGCTATTAAGCAGGTTGCGTACATGCACTTCGTAGCTGTCGGCATTGTCGGCCTTCTGCCAGCTCAGGGCAACCGTAGATTCAGTAGCCGAAACCGATGTGCCGCTTGCACACGGCTGGCCGTTTTCGGGGCTTATGAGTGCAGCCGGATAAGGAAAAACCGGCGTTGGCGGAGGAGGAGGGTTTACCTGCTGCTTGTGGCACGCTGCAAATCCGGTAACGATCAGGCTAAGTAGTATTAACCGCTTTATTTTTTCCATATCTTGTAAACGGTTTGTTTGTTATCAATAGTTAATTTAACCAGGTACACGCCGGTGGGCAGGTTAGAAAGGTCAAGATTCAATTTACCGTAATTGTTAACTGCATTGCCCTGGTAAACCTGTTTACCCATAATATCAACAATCTGTATCTTGCCTGCAGGCGCCTGGCTTGTGCCAACATCCATTTGGACGGTGCTCACAAATGGGTTTGGATAAATCATAATGTCGTTACCTATGGTAATCCGTTGTTTGTATACCCCCTGGCAATCTTTATCCGTACGGACGGTTAGTTCATTATTACCTTTTTGCAATGGTATATTCATACTGCCCGAAGCGCCCTGATAAACCGCGTCGTTTACCTGAATGATATAGTTTTGCCCGCCTGCCATATCGAGGTGCACGGTTTGATGGCTGTTATCCACCGCGGCATAAACCGAAAGCGCCGCCGGCTGGCCAATCTTACCGCCAAAACATTGCTGAAAACCAGGATAGCCTGCCACCGTAATGCAAACGTTATAAACGCCCGTATCAAGGCTGCCAAGGGTAAAAGTTTTTGTAAAGGCTTTCACGCTATTAATGCCCGCGCCGGTGATCGTGGTAGTATACGGCAGGTTTTGCATGGCGGTGACCGTAATTGTCCCGTTTTTGGCGCCGATGCACGTAGTGCCTGCAAACTGTACCTTAAAATTGGTATCGGGCAGCGCAAGGCTTTTTTGCTTGCTGCTGAAAATGATAATTTGACCTGAGCTGCCGTTTTCGCTGGCAATAATGTCGGGCTTGCCATCGCCGTCCATGTCCCCCACAACGGAAATGCTCCCGGCGTGTGGTACAAGGAAGGGATCCTTAAGCAAAATATTTTTAGGGGGGCTGGCATTAGGAAATACCTGGATCACATCGGTATTGGCGATTTGCAAAAGGTAATCGGGCTTGCCGTCGCCGTTAAGGTCAGCAACCGTCGCGAAGTTGGAATAAGAAGTACTCGTCCTTGTAGTGTTTTGGAAGGAAATATTGCCGCCCGTCGATGTGTTGCGCGAGATAGCCATTGTACTGCCGGTTTGCGTATTCACAATTACATCAGGCTTACCATCGCCATCAAGATCGGCCACGGCAGGCGATCCTCCCAGGTTGATTCCCGGCCCCAATACAAAGTTTATGTTGCCCGGGGTACTTACGTTTTTTAACAGGCATACGCCACCATAAAAATCGTTCCCGGTAATTATTTCCGGCTTGCCGTCGCCATCGATATCGGCAAAGGCCGGCCTGAAAGTAGGCACCGCGAGCTGGTAGGTTGCTACAGGCCCAAAGGCGATTGTTCCGGCACCGGTTGTATTGTGAAAAACTGCTATAATTGAACTGACGGGGTCTGTCCCGGCAATATCGGGCAGGCCATCGCCATCGGCATCGGTGATGGCCAGCTGCGTTAAAGTTTTACCCGTAAGCGCGGGATCGGCAATGGTAACGGGCGCTTCAAAGCTTATTACGCCTCCCGCAGTTGTATTTTTATAAATGGTGATGGAGGAAGTGTTTAGGCTAACGATATCGAGCTTGCCATCGGCGTTTATATCGGCAAGATATAGGAGCGCTGGATTCGCAGCAGCATCAATAACTGTGTTATCGGCGAACGAAACGCTATCGTTTGAGCTGGTATTGCGCGCAATGGCAAGCCCTGAAGCGCCCTGGAAAACCATATCCAGCTTTCCATCCCCGTCAATATCGCCAACAACAGCGGCATTGCCCGGCGTTTTATATACAGGCGTATACGTTGCCAGGTTGTAGGCGGTATCTGTATTGGCGAACGTCAGATCGAAGGACAAGGAGGAGTATGCGATAAAATTATTTGCCGCGACGCTTATGGGCTGATAAGTAGCCCGCGCCGGGGCGGTGACCACCAGCTGCGTCGGCGATGCCGAAGTAACGGCCGCTTTCACGCCGCCGAAATAAACGATGTTTTTTGTTGCCACCGGGTCAAAATCATGGCCTGTGATGGTAACGGTTGTGCCGGCCGGCCCCGATTCCGGGGCAAATGATTGAATAACCGGCGGTAAGCCGTACACAAAACCCGGCAAAACACCCGTATCATAACTGTTTGTTACTGAAACAGTGCCCGAGGCACCGCTGCCTAAAATGGCCGTGATCGACTTATCCGAGTTTACCGTAAATGAGGCAGCCGGCGTACCCCCGAAGCTAACTGCAGTGGTACCCGTAAAATTTGCGCCCGAAATTGTTATGACGGCCCCTGCAACACCATGTCCGGGACTAAAGGATGCTATCGCGGGCGCTGGCGTAACGTTATTAAGCAGTACGTTAACCGATTGTCCGTCAAGCGAAAACAGCAGGTCGTTTTTACCGTCGCCGTTAAGGTCGCCTATGGACATATAGCCGGCATTTGGGCCCGTGGCATAGTCAGCGCCGGGCAGCAGTTGTATTTTGCCCGGCGTGCTCACATTTTTAAATACTGATATTTTATTGGCGCCAATGCAGTTTACTGCAATATCGGGCTTGCCGTCGCCGTCAAGGTCGCTGATGGATGTACTGCCTGGCTGCGAGCCGGTTTGAATATCCATTTCTGTTGCAAACGAAATATTTCCTGTGGTTGACAGGTTGCGGAAAATGATCAGCTCATTTTTATCGGGGTCGTCGGTTATCACATCGATCTTACCATCCCCGTCAATGTCCGCCAGGCTAATCGGGAACGTCATATACGAGCCCAGGGGCTTCGACACCTCGAATGCAAAATTCCCGGGTGTGCTCACATTGCGCTCCACATACCAGCTGCCGTCAAACGTGGTATAAGGGGTTACAACATCAGGTTTTCCGTCGCCATCCAGGTCGGCTATTACGGCATATGCGCCGTGGCCCACGTCTACGTCTGCCTCGCGGTCAAAGATCAGCTTGCCGGGCTCGCTCCTGTTGCGGTACAGCGCAATCCGGTCGTTGTAGCCGCCGTTGGTTACAACAATCTCCGGCTTGCCGTCGCCATCCATATCAATGGCGAGCATTTGTACTATCTGCGGCGTCAAATTGTACCGGATCATCGAGACCGATTCGCCAAAAGCGATATTTCCTGCTGTGGAAAGGTTCCGGTAAACGATGATCGTGCCGCTATGGGGGTCATCCTGTGTAACCAGGTCGGGCTTGCCGTCGCCATCCATATCGGCAAAATACAAAAAAGCGGCTGTTATATTGCTGATGTCCTGTTGCTGGTAGGATAGTGCGCCGCCGCTGCCCGTATTCACCAGGACAGAGATTCCATTGATCGTTGGATTTAAAGTAGCAATATCCGGCTTGCCGTCGCCGTCAAGGTCCATAATAACGGGTTGTGTGCCCGTATTTGACGACACCACTTTGGTGGCGCTAAATGATTGGGCGCCGAAGCCGCCGCCGTTCGGAAAGGTTAAAGTAAAAGGCACCGCCCCATAAGCCAAAAGATGGTGCGTTTCAACGATCAGGGGCGTATAAGTAGTCCCGGCCGGCACAGCGACGGTCAGCGTGGTGCCTGTGGCCGACAATACCTTGCCTTTGACAGCCCCAAAGAAAACATTGTTCTCTGCCGGCACTGAACTGAAGTTATTACCCGTAATGTTAACAACCGTGCCAACCGGGCCCCGCTGCGGCGAAAAAGAGGTTATAACCGGTTTATTATAATAGGTAAATGAAGAAAACTCCGCCGTACTGGTAGGTGTGGTTACGTCCACCTTGCCCGTGGCGCCATTGCCGACAATGGCCGTGATATGATTTACTGAATCAACTGTGAATGCCTGCACGGGCACGCCGCCGATGGTTACCGCGCTGGCCTGGCCGAAGCCGCTGCCGTTTATGGTTAATATGGTGCCCGCGGTGCCGCTTGCCGGCGATATGGCGCCGATCAGCGGTATGATGCTGAAGCCTGCAGCAGTTCCCGTTCCGCCGGGCGAAGTTATTGCGATATTCCCGGAATTACCCGGGCCCACAACCGCTGTTATTTGCGTTGAGGATACCACGGTGAACGACGCGGCAGGCAGGCCCCCGAAGGTAACCGAAGTTGCGCCGGTAAAATTTGTGCCCGTTATAGTGATGGTTGTACCCGCTGTTGCAGAAGCCGGCGAAAAAGAGGTAATGACCGGCCCGGGAATAAATGTAAACCCGCCCTTTTCGGCAAAATTGAATTGCGAATATACCCTTACATTGCCCGTTGCTCCCGCCCCTACCACCGCCGTTATTGTTGTTGACGACACCACATTGACCGATGCCGCGCCGACGCCGCCAAAATTAACGCCGGAAACGTCGTCGAAATTTGCGCCTGTTATGGTCACCACGTCGCCGGCCTTGGCTGTTGCGGGCGTAAAATTTTTTACGATGATCTGCGGGTGGAAGTATACGTATTGTGTAAGCGTATCGCGATAGCTTTGGTTGGCGTTGATCAGCGTGATGGTATCCTTCAAATGAAAAATAGGGTGCGTATAGCTGATATTATAGCTTGTGCCAATGGCCTTGCCGTTAACAAACCAGTTGTACTGGTATCCCGATTTCGAAAAATTCTGCAGCTTAACTATTCCGGTGCTCCACAAGCCGGTGGTATCGACCGCAAACAGGGCCGCGGGGATGGTGCGCCCGCCGTTGTTGGCGCTTAAGGCCACATATCCATGTGCGCCGGTTGCCCAGGTAAAATTATTCATCAGCTGAAAATCAGTTAACGAATAACCGAGGTAATGATAGCTGGTATTGCGCGGCAGCCGTTCCCATACCTTGCCCGCATCAGATGTTTTATAAACATCGTAACCAAATGCAATGGCATAGCCCGTACTGTCGTTAACAAACTGCATTTTATTGATATGGAGCGCGGCGAGCGGCTGGGTATTTTGCAGCGTCCAGTTGGCGCCCCCGTCCTGGGTAAGATACACAGTGCCGTCGTTATTGCAGGCCCAGCCGGTGGCAGCGTTCAGAAAGTATGCAGAATTAAGGGTACCGTCGGGCTTATGGACAAACTGCCAGTTGCCGCCATCGGTAGTTTTCAGAATATTGATGGCGCCCGGGCCGGAAGCAAAACCATGCGTATCGTCCAAAAACTGCAGCGAGGTAACATTGCCGTCGCCCAGTGTCGCATCCTCGGGCCAGCTCAGGCCCCCGTCTGTTGTTTTTATAATATGATTATCAAAAAGCGCATATCCTATATTGTCATTTTGCGGAAAAACGAGGTCGACGATGGATGGGGTGCTGGAGGCAAGGTCGACCGCGATAAAGTAAACTATTTTAAAAGTGTTGCCGCCATCGGTTGAATGCAGGATAGTCGGCTCGAAACCGTAATCGCCGTAAACGAATATGGAGTTTTTATCAAAGGCCTTTACGCCCTTAATGGTAAAGCCGAAAGTAAGGTTGACGGAATTGCCGCTGTAATCCACATTGCTGTTCGTGATCTTTTTCTGGACATAAGTCTTTCCGCTGTCGGTAGTATAGCCCACAAATTTGTCGAATGCCACATAGCCTTCGTTGGGTGCATAAAAGCTCGGTTTCAGCGCGTTGTCCATATCCGGCTCAATGTGCACCTGGTGGAACTGCGCCGCCGCCGGAACAGACAACAAACAGCCTATAACAAACAGGGGGACAAGCAAATAAAATTTCCGGAAGCATTGAAAAAGAGGGTATTTGTTTGCCGTCATAAAAACCGGTTTAAGGTATAAGCTAAGTACGGGTTTAAGATAATTATAAATTGTGATGCCGCAAGCAATTATTGCTTAAAACCATAAATATTTCGTTGAAGGGGAAACAAAGGGGCTTACTTAACCGCGATGACCGCAAACCGGGTTCACATATGGTTTACATAATTTTGGGTTTACATTTATGTATATAGTTATTAATCAATAAGTTGAGTTGTTTAACTAAAGTAAAGACGGTTTACACTTTTTACGGTTTCCGCAGGGTTTCACGTAATGGACCCTGCGCTGGACGATGCCCCGGGGTAAAGGGATTCATACAGGCAAACCTCCGCAATTGAAGATGTGCCGATTTGAAGATTTGAAAATGAGGGCGATCCTCCAAAATCACTTAATGAACATGCTGCCTTAATGACCAGCCTCCTATACTCGGGAGGGCTATCCGTTCAAATGAAATACCGTGAAAACACGGGTTGATAATATTATTTTATTAGTTGTAACTTCATGTTAATTTAAAGCCGAAAACTCGCGGACAACAAAAAAGCGACTTTCGCCGCTTTAAATGCTTTCACAGCGGAATAATCCTTATTGTGATTTGTTACCAGTTATAATCAATATTCACCAATCTTTACTATTTGCCCGATGTGATTAATTCTAACTTTTACTATATTTTCTAAATAAGACAGGCTTTTAATGTTTTTAAAAGTTATATCTTTCAACTCTTTTTTTTCTTCCACCGAAGTTTCAAGGTGGTGCCTGAACACATATTCTCTGACGGAGGAGTTTCCGTAACTCAGTTTCGAAAACTTCTGCACTCTAAAAAGGTTGGGGCTTATTAGCTTACTATTCTTCGGGTCTAATAAATCGATTTCGGCCGGATCGAAATCACTTGAAGGAAATATAAAATATTCATTTTGTTTCATTGTAAAGAGAAATCTCCATCCTAAATGTTCATTATACATTTTATCGATTACAGGCAGGCCCTGGTTAACACGTTCAGTTATTACTTTGTGTAATGATATGACTTCGTCTTGAAGGTTACCGTCCTCATCATGATATATTGCAACATGATGGTTGTTACCTGTACTTATAAAATCTGCAGGGGTTGGCTTGCCATCGTCATCCAGGATATTCTCACCATGGTGGTCTTTTTTAAAGTGAAGGGGTTCTGCACTTTTAACACCGCTTATGGTAACGCGTTTTATGGAAACCCCTTTGTCTTTATTAAGCCATATGGGCGCTTTTTCCAAATTCGAGAAAGCTTCCTTCGGATTATTGTTAAATTGTTCTAATCGTTTATATAGTATATTCTGAATGCCAATATCTATTACCTTTTCAATCTTTAAATCAGGTGAAATGTCCTTACGAATAGTAAAATCATCCTCCAACCAAACCAACTTCACTTTTTCTGGAACCTGAATCGTTTTTTCAGAATTTAAATAAATAGGGGTTTTAGCTAAGCTATTCTTCCCGGTAAATGCTTTTACTGGATCATTATTATTTTCGTTTAACCTCTTTAAAAGTGCGGTGCTGTACTGTGGCTTAGAAACCTTAAAAATTGTTTCTTCATCAAACTTTCCGCTTATCTTTTCCTCTTTAATAACATATTGCCGTATTTTTCCATACACTGTCTCCTTATGCAATTGGCCGCGCGGAGTTAATTCGGTTTTTATTTTATCGCCTTTTGCACTTTTTGTTTTGTTTTTGTTTTTTGTTACAACTTTATTTTTTGCCTTACAGGAAACAAGGACATCTTCAAGGTGACTCTTAGCTTCTTCTCTAAAACAAATTATTGGCTTATTAAATCTAAGTCTGCCCTCCTCATCTCTATGCAAATACTTTTTTTCAATACCTTGTATTTCTTTACCTAACTTGTCGTCCCTTTTGCGTGCATTTAAATTGTTTAAATATTGTATATGCTGGCGTTTTGTGAAAGCAATTGTTAACGCATCCATCGCATGATGGCGATGATCACTTCTTTTCGTCCATTCAACAATCCGTTCCTTAAAATTACCATCCTTTTTTTCAACCAGTTCCGTAAGCCCAAGTTTTCGGTATTTGTCCATATTTAACTCCTGCATTACGTTTACTATGTCCCAGTCCTCGCGTAAACGCTCGGTAATGCTTCCAGTTGTGCTAATCACATGTCTTGAAATTTCAAGAAGCATTGATTTCGCTTTACGCGCGATATACTGACTGTCGCGCAGGTCACGTTCAATAAACCCTTCACCTATATTCTCGCCAGCCATTAAAAGTTTCTTACATTTAGCTTTCCTTTCGGGATAAAATTTGATAAACGCCTCAACCCGGGCTTTGTATTCGTTAAGCTTTTCTGCGCCATAATCATTGGATATAAAATCATGCGCGGTCGCGTTATCCTTTCTTAGATTGATAGCTCTTGGCACGACAGTTTTATTTGAAAAACTATCGTCAAACACACGTGATTGCGGAATAATGTGTTCGATGTCATATTTAGACGAGAAAAGCTCTTCCCTTGAAATATATTCGTTAGTATAAATATCTTTATAGGCGTTAAACTTTAACTCATCGTACAGTTTATAGCGGATAATATCGTTTCGGGTTGGGTTTTTAACGCCGAACTCGTTAATTAACAATATCCTGATTTCGTCATGTTCACCTTTAGCCTTGTTAATTTGCAGGGTTGCCGCCTCACGTTCTTTGGCGTTCTTTTTTAACTCACGCGCAAGTTCAACCCGGATTTCATCTGGCCTTCCAAGTGCAGGATCAGCAATAACAGCATTGATAACATTAACCATCTGGTTCAATATTTTTTCGACAACTGGATTGCGTAAGCTGTTTTTTGAAATTAAATCCAATTTTTCTTTTAGTGGCCTGTTCTCATTTTCTTCTTTTGTAACAGATGAAGAATGGTTATAACCTGCCAAAGCGCATGCTTCGTTGTATTTATTTTCTTTAATAAAAGGGAAAATCTTCCTGATAGCTTTTGCACTCAGATTACCATAATCCTGTTGCAAATTAATATTGGCCAATATTTGGGCATGTTCGGGTTTAAATCCAAATTTTGATTTAAGCAGTTCGTATAGTTTATCGTTACCGGTATTTGAATTATCACCCTCATAAGCGTAAAGCAAATGCCAAAACAAGTAAGCCGATTGGCGCTCAAAATCTTTACCCTCTAAATCACTGTTAAAGTCAAGAATGCCTTTATCAATTTCATGCAATTCAAAGAAAGACTGAACCGCCGATTTGATTTCTGATGCGGTTAATAATTCTGGGTCTATATCCTCGTGACCCTCATATTCCATCATTTTAATAAAGGCCGCGTAAAGGGCCTGGTTTGTACGGTTGCCTTCAACAACAACAAAATTTAGTTCCCATTCTTTAGGTTTATAACCTAACAATTCAAAAATCTGCTCTTTTTTTAAATTCCCTTTTATATTTAGCGTACCGAATAGTAATTGTTTGGCTTCTAAATCGAACGGCAAAATTTCTTTGGTCTTTTTGTTTTGTGCCAAAAGGCTATTTAAGTTCTGCCATATTTTAAATTCCTGGAAAAGAGGAGACGATTTGGGGATTACTTTGGCGCCGATAGCATTTTTTATTTTATTCCCGTCTCTTTCATATTCCACAATTTTGCTTTCAAATTCGCAAAAACTAACCAAATCTTTTTGCGATTTCAGCTTGCGCTGATAAAATATAATTACATCCCTTATTTCTTGTTTCAATTCGACCGTTAGTTCTTTATGATATTTAGACTGCGTTTCCCAAATTGCTTCAAACTCGTCAAGATAGTCCTGTCGGTAAAATACCTGATTTTTCACGCGGGTATTAGGATCCTGTTTTAACTGCTTGTATAAATGTTGGCCGATAGTTTCCCGGTGAAAATACAATTCCTTACTGCGATCGCTTATTGCCCCTAAATAACCGCTGGAACTGTTTATGTTGTTATTGATCTCGGTAATAACAAAGGCAGCTTCCTCTGCGCTTAGCTGCTTACCAGTAGCAGTGCTGCGCCATTTAAAAGCCTGCAGTTTTTTCTCGTCTCTTGTACCTTTATTTTCGGCAGTATTAAATTTATATCTTGTCCAAAAGGCTGCCGATGTTGCCCTTTGGCCTTTGCCTTCGATGTCTTTTTTAAATTCGAGAGTAAAAATATCAGGATAAAATTGCGCCTGAAAATCCCAAACTTTATTAAACTCTGCCAGTAAGTCTGATCTGTAAAAATCGGGCAGATTCCGTTTGCCCTCCTTTAGAAGCTTATAACATAATTGGCCTGGTGTAATATTTTCTTCATACAATCTTTTAGCTACGGCCATGCCGTCTATTAACTGCCCTTCGTCTTCATTTTTGGCTTTACGGCTGCTCTTGTATCCCCGCTTTTTATTGATCATTAGCAAAACCCGCGCAAGTGCTGCTTTATTTATCTCCCCCGTGGCCGCTGCTGCTCTTAATTGATAAGTAGCATGGGTAGTGTTTTTATCATCCTCAGCTAATATGGTATCAGCATCTATAATTCTGGCTTTTTTTAATATGTTGATCAAATTTTGGCGGCGCTGTTTATAGCGTTGCAGGTTTCTTCTGGCACCTCGTTTTAGTGTTCTGCCCGCATTAACCGAAACGGATTTACCTTTTTCAAAGTCTTTTTGTTCGTCCGTCGTAAGCGGGTTTACACGAACGCCAATTTTCACAATTGAGGATGGTTGATGGTCGCCATCTTCAGCTTCTTTAACAAAAGCCCATCCGATTGACGTTGTGCCCAAGTCGAGGCCAAGTATTTTTTTCATGCAAATTCAGTAAAATATTGTCGACAAATATAAAATAAAATCCTCAATGACAAATAATATATTTTATTTGATTCGTCATTACTATTTCTATACCTTTGTCGCGCATGCAGTCGAAAATATATCTGGCTGACCACATTAGAGTCGCGATTGTATTCTTTCTTCATCTAGATAGCTTACTGCCTCGCCATGTAAAAGTGCCGAACGCCCGATCTTCAACTCGTGGATATATATAAATATATTATTCAGTCATTGAGTTGCGATTTGCTTTTAATTTTTGTTCGGCACTTTTTTTAATTAGAAACTTAAAAATATTTAATGAAATATAACCTGTTCATAGATGAAAGCGGCGATCACGGTTTAAGTAATCTTAATCCTGATTTTCCGATTTTTTTGCTATGCGGTATTGTTATTTCTGAAAAAGAATACGAAGGTTTAAGAATAAGTTTTGATAAAATTAAGCAAACAATTTGGAATAGTCCGAATGTTATTTTTCATTCAAGAGATATACGGAAGTGTGAAAAAGAATTTAAATATCTTTTTGATTTATCTTTAAAAGCTAAGTTCTATTCAATGCTTGATAATGTAATTGGCAATGCCGATTATAAAATCGTCGCATCAGCCATAAATAAGCATAAATACATAAAATTATACGGCAAGCTTTCTGACGACGTATATGAAATTAGCTTGTCGTTTATCATTGAACAGGCAATTTTTTACTTGGAGAGCTTAAATAACTCAGAAAATTCCTTAAATATTACTATTGAAAAAAGAGGCTTCAAAGAAGATAAAAAACTGGAGGAACACTTTCAACGCATATTGGCAAGAGGAACAGGGTATATCAATTTGGAAAGGCTTTCAAAATTCAATTTGACAATTAACTTCAGGAACAAATACGAGAACATAAATGGCCTGCAATTGGCTGATCTAGTTGCCTATCCTTTAGCCCGGCACATAATGGAACCACAACGGGTGAACCCTGCACTGGATGTTTTTAAGAGTAAAATATATGGCAAGTTGCGAAAGGGTTACGGATTAAAAATTTTTCCTTAAAAAAGCAAAGCCAGATAACTGGCTTCACTCCGATTGGGGACACCCCGATCCAAATATTTGTATATACAAATATACAAAAAAAATAGTGATTTGCTTTTAATTTTGTTCTTTGCGATATTTAAATGTACTTTTGCAACGAAAGCAAATCGCAATAAGGATTATTCCGTTGTGTAAACATTAAGCGCCTCGTCTTACAATACGGGGCTTTTTTTTATTTCCCGCTAAAATATTTGCTGCCTTTCTTTATTTTAACTAAAAGCTTATATTTGATATAGTCAAATTAAAAGCACCATAGTTTTAGTTTACCTGAACCAGCTATCGCATGATAAAACGCACCCTCCATTTCGGCAACCCCGCTTACCTTAGCCTCAAAGACCGGCAGCTGTCCATCGACCTGCCGCATCTTAAGGTATTGGGCGAAAAGGAATCGAAAAAATCGGTGCCGATCGAGGATATCGGCATCGTAGTGCTCGATCATCAGCAGATCACTATTACCCACGGCTGCATGGCCGCGCTGCTGGAAAACAATGCCGCCATAATTACCTGCAACCATACCCACCACCCGGCCGGCATGATGCTGCCTATTGACGGGCACGATACGCAAAGCGAGCGTTTCCGCCACCAGATCGACGCTTCGCAGCCGCTGAAGAAACAATTATGGCAGCAAACTGTACAGGCCAAAATACTAAACCAGGCAACCCTATTGCGGGAGCGCGGTATTGAGCACGATAATATGCTTCATTGGGCAAAGTCGGTACGCTCGGGCGACCCTGACAACTACGAGGGCCGGGCGGCGGCCTACTACTGGAAAAATGTGTTCCCCAAGAAAGTGGAATTTTTTCGCGGCCGCGAGGGCAATCCGCCCAACAACCTGCTCAACTACGGTTATGCTATTTTAAGGGCCATTATGGCGCGCGGGCTTGTATGCTCGGGCCTGCTGCCTACGCTGGGGATCCACCATCATAATAAATACAACGCCTATTGCCTGGCCGACGATATTATGGAGCCGTACCGGCCCTATGTTGACCGTATTGTGCTGCGCATAGTTGACAACGGCGAAAACTTTTTGGACCTGGGAACATCGATCAAAACGCAGCTGCTGGGCATTGCCGAAGTTGACGTACATTTTGAAAAAAGCCGCAGCCCGCTGATGGTCGGCGTACAAAACACCGCCTCGTCGCTGGCCAAGTGCTTCCAGCTAAAGGCCCGGAAAATACTGTACCCGGTAATGCGCCCTGCCGTGCAGGCAGCGAAATACGGAGCGGCTGACGAGCCGATGAGGATAGCAGCCGAAGAAGATGTGCCTTACCGCACTACAACCGACGATGATGATGAAATGCCGTTTTAATTAGAGGAGGCTAAAGCTTTCCGCTTTAAGCTTTCTGCTTTCAGCTTACATAAATGCGTTTAAACGAATACAGGATATTGTGGGTATTAGTTTTTTTTGACCTGCCGACCGAAACCAAGAAGGACAGGAAGATTTACAGCAAGTTTCGTAAGGATATTATGAAAGACGGGTTCGGCATGTTCCAGTTTTCCATTTACCTGCGGCATTGCAGCAGCCGCGAAAATGCGGATGTGCATATAAACCGGGTGAAAAAAATACTGCCGCCAAAAGGAAACGTGGGAATTTTAACCGTTACGGATAAACAATTTGGCATGATGGAGCTTTTTTACGGCAAGGAGCAAAAAGGCCTGCCCGACACGCCGCAGCAATTAGAATTGTTTTAATGAAAAACGCCCGTCCCGATAGCTATCAGGGCGGGCGTTTTTTCTTTTTGTAATTTCCGCGATAAATGGCTTAAAATCAATGCGATAACAGGGGGTATGTTGGGCCTAATATCGCAAAGAACAAATCTGAAAGCAAATCACAACTACTTAAATGGCTTTATACGCAGAATTCACGTTGGGCCTAATATCGCAAAGAACAAATCTGAAAGCAAATCACAACAACGAGGCCTGGTAGTCCGTACCGCCCGGAAGTTGGGCCTAATATCGCAAAGAACAAATCTGAAAGCAAATCACAACGCCAATGCTTTTAACGCCGTCAAGTCAGACGTTGGGCCTAATATCGCAAAGAACAAATCTGAAAGCAAATCACAACCAAAGAGACGAGGTTGAGAAACAAAAGAAAGTTGGGCCTAATATCGCAAAGAACAAATCTGAAAGCAAATCACAACAAGCAGCACCGGCAATATGTCGCCTATTGTGTTGGGCCTAATATCGCAAAGAACAAATCTGAAAGCAAATCACAACACCAACTCCAATGCCTTCCAAGTCCTTTAAGTTGGGCCTAATATCGCAAAGAACAAATCTGAAAGCAAATCACAACCCGGCGCATAAAAGGCTTATCAACGCTAACGTTGGGCCTAATATCGCAAAGAACAAATCTGAAAGCAAATCACAACTTGGCCGATGTCGGGTGCTCTTCCACTATTGTTGGGCCTAATATCGCAAAGAACAAATCTGAAAGCAAATCACAACGCGTAATGCCGGTTGGGAATATGCCGTTGCGTTGGGCCTAATATCGCAAAGAACAAATCTGAAAGCAAATCACAACCCAATAGCTATCCGCAACTCATCCAGCCTTGTTGGGCCTAATATCGCAAAGAACAAATCTGAAAGCAAATCACAACCAAAGAGACGAGGTTGAGAAACAAAAGAAAGTTGGGCCTAATATCGCAAAGAACAAATCTGAAAGCAAATCACAACGACTTCGCTGCCATTAAAACGGGTTATTAAGTTGGGCCTAATATCGCAAAGAACAAATCTGAAAGCAAATCACAACGATGCGTCATTCGGTAACTATTCCGTAATAGTTGGGCCTAATATCGCAAAGAACAAATCTGAAAGCAAATCACAACTATCCTTCGGTAGATCATGCAATATTAAAGGTTGGGCCTAATATCGCAAAGAACAAATCTGAAAGCAAATCACAACAAGCCCGTTTAGATGAACTACGTGTAGCAAGTTGGGCCTAATATCGCAAAGAACAAATCTGAAAGCAAATCACAACGAACTACCATCAACACCGCCAATGCCGGCCGTTGGGCCTAATATCGCAAAGAACAAATCTGAAAGCAAATCACAACAATTTCGCAAAGACAGACAGGACGCAATGCGTTGGGCCTAATATCGCAAAGAACAAATCTGAAAGCAAATCACAACCCCTGTCGTTTACAGGGCGCAGCGGGTTGGTTGGGCCTAATATCGCAAAGAACAAATCTGAAAGCAAATCACAACCGCCTTCGTGCGCTTTCCCGATCCTTCCCAGTTGGGCCTAATATCGCAAAGAACAAATCTGAAAGCAAATCACAACGAAGCACAGATCGCAGGCATCAAGGCCAATAGTTGGGCCTAATATCGCAAAGAACAAATCTGAAAGCAAATCACAACGATTTGACCGAGATCGCGGAGTATCGTGAAGTTGGGCCTAATATCGCAAAGAACAAATCTGAAAGCAAATCACAACCCGAGCAGAAATACGACCGCATCAATATCCGTTGGGCCTAATATCGCAAAGAACAAATCTGAAAGCAAATCACAACGATCCTAATCCGGGTGGCGAAGGTGGTGGCGTTGGGCCTAATATCGCAAAGAACAAATCTGAAAGCAAATCACAACGCCACCATAAATACAACCTCCTCCCCAAAAGTTGGGCCTAATATCGCAAAGAACAAATCTGAAAGCAAATCACAACTACTTTAAACCAAGCTCCCTGATAACCGCAGTTGGGCCTAATATCGCAAAGAACAAATCTGAAAGCAAATCACAACCTTTTTTTCTCATGATATTTATTGTTAATGTTGGGCCTAATATCGCAAAGAACAAATCTGAAAGCAAATCACAACTCTACCCTCATGACACATTTACAACCGACCGTTGGGCCTAATATCGCAAAGAACAAATCTGAAAGCAAATCACAACTGGGTGCTTTCATTTCTGGATTTGCTTTTAGTTGGGCCTAATATCGCAAAGAACAAATCTGAAAGCAAATCACAACCAGCCAATGCGGTTAATCCTTTAACGTCGGTTGGGCCTAATATCGCAAAGAACAAATCTGAAAGCAAATCACAACGAAACGCTAATCAATCACATTGGCTCATGCGTTGGGCCTAATATCGCAAAGAACAAATCTGAAAGCAAATCACAACTTTTGAACCACTTTATAAAAGTTGATGAGTGTTGGGCCTAATATCGCAAAGAACAAATCTGAAAGCAAATCACAACAACAGATGGGTTGCGGATAACTGGCAATTAGTTGGGCCTAATATCGCAAAGAACAAATCTGAAAGCAAATCACAACCAGTGATATGAGTGTAAATTACAATAGCCTGTTGGGCCTAATATCGCAAAGAACAAATCTGAAAGCAAATCACAACTATATGCTAGATAGCTATAAAATGATCTTCGTTGGGCCTAATATCGCAAAGAACAAATCTGAAAGCAAATCACAACATGTGGCTATTAAGGAATTGCGGGCATCGAGTTGGGCCTAATATCGCAAAGAACAAATCTGAAAGCAAATCACAACACGCCACGGGGCTTAAAATCGTTATTTTACGTTGGGCCTAATATCGCAAAGAACAAATCTGAAAGCAAATCACAACTCCCTTTCCAGAGTCTAATGATAGCGTTTCGTTGGGCCTAATATCGCAAAGAACAAATCTGAAAGCAAATCACAACAAGAGGATAGAAGGCTAATCGATGAAGAGCGTTGGGCCTAATATCGCAAAGAACAAATCTGAAAGCAAATCACAACGATAAGATAATCAATAAGATTAAAAAACGGGTTGGGCCTAATATCGCAAAGAACAAATCTGAAAGCAAATCACAACCGTTTAGTCAAACCATTGCGCACTACCATTGTTGGGCCTAATATCGCAAAGAACAAATCTGAAAGCAAATCACAACTCAATATGGTTGCGCCAACGCATCCAGTCGGTTGGGCCTAATATCGCAAAGAACAAATCTGAAAGCAAATCACAACTGCGTAAACGCTGCCCAATACAGAAAGCACGTTGGGCCTAATATCGCAAAGAACAAATCTGAAAGCAAATCACAACGGTCGGTTCTGTCTTTGCCCATGCAGTAAGGTTGGGCCTAATATCGCAAAGAACAAATCTGAAAGCAAATCACAACCTTTTGGTGTGCGCACCGAAAGGCGCGAACGTTGGGCCTAATATCGCAAAGAACAAATCTGAAAGCAAATCACAACGGTAATAGCTCATTCCCTTTCGGAAATCATGTTGGGCCTAATATCGCAAAGAACAAATCTGAAAGCAAATCACAACATAAATCAATGAGCCAAATTTACCTGATAAGTTGGGCCTAATATCGCAAAGAACAAATCTGAAAGCAAATCACAACTTTGCGAAGTCGAAAAAGACTTCGCAAAGTTGTGATTTGGTTGTTTAAGGGCCAAATGTAATTTTATGCCCTGTATAATGCACGAGAGCAACCTGCCCAACCAGACACGCGTCCGCAGGGTCCACTTCGTGAGACCCTGCGGGGACGGGAATGCTATTAAGATGAGAATTTTAATAATGAACACCGATCCGCTAGCCACCGGACGAATAACGAAGTAAAAGACTTCGGCGTTCGATATTCAATATTCATTATTCGATATTAAATTTTTTCCAGTCTCCGCAGGGTCTCACGTAGTGGACCGGAATAGGCATTGCTCAACCTTGTAACTGCGGCGCAAGCTAACTTCCTTCCTTCACCCCTCTTTTCATCCCTTCCGCAACATTTTCCGGCTTATACCAGCTGCACAGCCGCATGCGCTCAAATACCGATGGATCAATACATTCATTAAAACCACTTTTCTGGCCTATTTTACGGATGATGGCCGGGCTCAGCTTATAAATAAGTGTCCGGGAATCGTGCTGCTCGCCGTCGGCTGCGGGCGACAAAAATACGGGGAAATCGTTATTGGTGACCGCCTTGCCCATATCGATAGCAAGGCCGGCAAACTTTGCCTTTTCGATCATCCATAACAAAGCAAGGTCGCTTAGCTGCTCCTGGATGTAGCCGCCGCCCACGTCGCAGTGGACGCTGGCAAACCACCGCTGCTCAACAAATTGCCGTACGTTGTTTTCCCTGGCGTGCGGGCTTTGCTTCCACAGGTTTATATCAAACAATTTGCGGCGCTCATCGATAGAAACGGCCTGGTATGCATATTTTATAATACTGCTCAGGGTAAGGTCGTAAAATTTATATTTTTCCTTGTTCCAGAGCTGGAAAGCGCTGAGCGGTATGCCAAGCGCCCCGACAGTGTCCCAAACGCCGATAAATTTTATTTCGGGGTTAGGATAACTGTTTTTGGCAATAAACGCTTCCGACAAAGCATTTCCTGGCAAACTTGCTTCCGACTTATCGCGGTAAAGGTTATAGGCCTCCTCAATAAGGCACAGGTCCTGGTTTTTCAGGATGCCGCATTTGCGTATCAGGCCAGCCAGGCTCCGCGCGGTATAAGCGCCGCGGCTAAAACCAAAGAGGTACAGTTCATCGCCCGGCTCGTAATTCCAGATTATGAATTTGTAAGCGTCGATTATATTATCGTCCAGTCCGCCGCCGGTCGCCCCGTTTATAACCCTTTTCCAAAGCGGGCCGACAGCGCCCACGCCATCATCATAATGCTTTATCTGGCTTATGCCGCCGTCGGCTTTGGCTATTACCTGGAAAATTTTTTGCACGTTAGACCGTACCACTTTTCCATGATCGGTGTTGCCCGGCTTGTCCCATGTGCCGTCGCTGCAGGTGATGATGCGTTTCATATTATACTGGTTAAGGTTTTGGAAATATAGTGTATAAATATAGGCTGTGCGAACAGCATCTGCAACAGCCTTTTTTCGTGCCGCTGCGTTTTAACCCGCAAGTAATCCATAAGCCGTCATTCCTGCAATATGTGGCAGAACGCAGGCGGGTACCCTGGTCAAACAGACACCAGTCCGCAGGGTCCACTGCGTGAGACCCTGCGGGGACGGTAACGGATCCCCGGCTTTTCTACTTCATTATTCCTTATTCGGTGTTCGGTGTTCTATATTAATTCTCTTAACTTAATGATATTGGATAGGCCTGTGGGCCACGGAAACGAGAGTAATGCGGCCTGTAGGGGTGTAGCATAATTGGCCAAAAGTGGTGGCACGATCATGTCACTGTCAAAATATTGTCAGTGTTAAATAGTTGACTGTCAATGGTGTATCAGGTGTAGCATGGTATTTTATGTGTAGCATGCTACACCTACAGGTGCGATAAAAATCCGCGCCCTGATGTGCGGAATAGTGGCCGGACCGAGTGTGCCGCAAATAAACAAAGCCGCCCCTTGCGGATGCGGCTTTTGTTTATTAATTGTGATCTCTTAAAAATTAAGCCCTATCCTGGCAAAAAAGCGGCGCCCGTTTAAAAGAAAGGATAATGATAACATTTCACAGGCCCGCAATTTTAATGCCCGCATCCTTAATGTCCTGCAATATAGTTTCCTGCAGTTCCTGTTTCGTGTCCTGGAAACCATGGGCGTTTATCCACACGTTAATGCTTACAATATAGCCGTCAGGCTGCAACTCGGCAATGCCGATGCGCCGTTCGGGGGCTTTCAGTATGTTCGAGCATTTGTCAATAGCGGCGTTGATGATCTCCTTTACCTGCTTAAAATCAATGGCATTGCTAAACTTCAGCGGGATATCCAGCCGGCGGCTGCCCGCGCGGCTCATGTTAATGATCACATCGTTGGATAGCTTGCTGTTCGGCACAATAACCGACTGGTTATCAAACGTGGTTACCAGCGTATAAAATATCTGTATGGAAGTTACTTTCCCCGTCATGCCCTGGGTAACGATGTTATCGCCGACCACAAAGGGTTTCAGCATGAGGATGAGTATGCCGCTGGCGAAATTCTGCAGCGTGCCCGACAGCGCCAGCCCCGCCGCTACGCCAAAGGCGCCTACCAGTGCGGTGAACAAGGTCATCTGCACGCCCATGATCTGCATTACGCCGAGTATCAGCAGCACCCTTAAAGCCGCTCCCGTAAGGCTCAGCAGGAAAGGTTTTATGGTAGGATCGACCTTCTTCTTCAACATGTGCCCCTGTGTCCATCTTTGGAACAGCTTGATGAGCCACAGCCCGACAAACAACACCAGCATGCCAACCAAAAAGTCGGGCCCCGATTTTACCAGCCAGGTGTAGGCAGCGTCGTAGAATTTTTCCTTGTGCATTTTTTTAATATTTATACAAACCCGCGGCCCCGTAACCGCACCTGTTTATACAAATAAAAAATTATCCTGTTTGGTTTTTTTTGGTCGTTCATTAGTTCATTGGTTCATTGGTTCATTGGTCTGCTCCGTTAGGTTAGTGCCTTATCCCGCTACAATATCGCCACTTCCACTTATGACTTAATGACCATTCAATGTCGTTTAATTAAAGGTTCACCTGGCATTTTGGCCTCACCTAAACGGCAAAGCCCTCACTCATCCTCTCCCAACGAGAGGACTTTAACATCGGTACCTTTTTAGAACCTTCCCCTTTGGAGAGGGCAGGGTGAGGCATCCGGCGCGTTTGAGAGAACCTGGCGCTTAACTAAACGGCAAAGCCCTCACTCATCCTCTCCAAACGAGAGGACTTTAACATGGGTACCCTTTCAGAACCCTCTCCTTTGGAGAGGGCAGGGTGAGGCCACCGGCGCGTTTGAGAGAACCTGGCGCTTAACTAAACCACATTGATGACCAATGACTCAATGACCTAATGACTCAATGACGCAATTACCCAATGACCAATGACCAATGACCAATGACCAATGACCAATGACCAATGACCAACCCCTACCCCGCCATTTGCTGTTCCAGGGTGATCACCAAAAACTCAGCCGGATGCGTTACGGCCACCAGTATGCTGACCCTCATGATATTGTTGAGTATGTCTTCCGGCGTCATTGTGGATCCCAGGCCGCAGCTTACGCTAAACGAATCAGCCGGACTTGCGCCCGCCAGGCCGCCCTGCTGCCATATACCGGTTAAAAAGTTGCTGATGGTGCTTTTAACAGCGCTCCAGGTAGCTGCGTCGTCGGGTGCAAATACATAGGCTTGTAATGCCAACTTGCACGACTGTTCTATCATGATCATCGTCCGCCGTACTGATATATACCGCCAGTCCTGGCTGTTGCCGTCGAGGGTGCGGGCGCCCCATACCAAAATGCCCATGCCCGAAAAAAACCGTATGGCATTTACCGACTTGCCTGTAACGGCATCGACGTTTAAGAAGGCCTGCTGGGTATCCGTCAGTTGGATCGGCAGAGAGTCGACGTCTACTATCGATACGTTTGCCGGGGCCCGCCAAACGCCGGCATTGGCGTCTGTAGTGGCCATAACGCCCGCCATTGCGCCGCCGGCAGGGAGCAGGTTGGCATCGGCCAGCACAGCGGTCATTATTTGTGTATAGGTGGTACTGGCCGCCAGCAACTGGCTGTTATATTGGGCTACCGGTAAGGGATTGGGCGGCGGGTTTTCGATGGCGTTTAAGATGGCCGCAGCCGCCGGGTTCGGCATATAGGGCGGATCTAAGAACGGGGCCAGCTGGCTGGTATCGCCGCCGAAAAGGTTGGTATAGTTAATGTCGCCGTCCTGCAAAATGGTGGCGCCGATAAAAGGGTAATAAGCGCAGCCGAAATCGAGGGCAGTACCCCCGGTGCTGTTCCTGAAGGCAGTGATGTCGTTTGTGTATGATACCGGATCGGGGTATTTGGCGCCGATGATATCGAAGATGCTCATGGCTGAGCGCAGCTGACTGCATTGCAGCAGCATGGCCTGCATCAGCGCGGCATTATCGGCCGGCGAAAGCAGCACCGCATCGGGACAGCAATACAGCGTCACCTCCTGTGCCGTTATCAATGCGCCGAGGCCCCGCAGCAGGTCGTCGAGCTTCACATTGGGGTTTACCAGCGGCGCGTCCGGCGCAGGGGGGGCTGCATCGGGCGCGCCATAACCGCCTACCGAAACAATATAGGCATCCCCACCGCCATTCGCATAAAAAAGCTCCACGCAGTTATACAGGTAATAAACCGTAGCCGCATCGGGCAACACCAGGTAATCCTGACCGTTTATATTCAAATAGCTGCCCGTTGCCGGCGCCTTGGCGACAGGCGCCAGGTAATACTGCGGGTAAGCCACCTCCGGCGGACCGAAAATAGCTTCGAACTCGGCAAACGTACCCACCTTTACCGCCAGGTTGGTATACGGCTGCCCATTGTACACCTCCTGCGGCGTATAACCTATAAATGCCGGGACAGCCGTAGCAACCGGCACTATAGCATTTGGGAAGGCGTCAGTTTCCTTAATATACACGCCAGGGGTTTTAGGAGTTGAGGGCATAGGCTTGGTTTTAGGGTGATCGCAGATTTTAGTTTGGAGTATTTAAGTAAAGATATGGAATTTATTATGGTGATGAAGACAACGGGGAAGTATAAAAACTATGCAATGACTTAACGCCCTAATGACTCAATGACTTAATGACTCAATGACTAATGACCAATGACCAGTGACCAGTGACCAGTGACCCAATGACCACCACTGTTTCACAACTAGGTGTGCGGCAGGAGACATCGGCAACAGCTGATACAGTGCAGATTGTAAGCCAGGTACTTAGCGCCCATTTTAGTGCACACCCTGAAACAGGCGGCGGGGTACTGACAGAATTGTGTCACCATTTTATTCATTTTTAGTGCCGAACTTTACCTCCGCAGGGCATAGAAAGCAGCAGCCAAAAGCGCCGGGCTTGGGCGATTTCTTCCTTTTCCACAAATATTCTGCGGGCAGCGCACAATAGCATGGCGGCTAAACCCCTCCCTGCCACCTCGCAGGCCGCCGCGCCGCTCCCCAGGAAGGGAATTATTACCCCGCAAACAAACCGGTGTAATCATCCCAGCAAATCGGTGTAATCCACCCAAGATAATCGGTTTAATCCCCTCAACAAAAATCGGTGAAATCATCCCAAAATAATCGGTGTAATCATAAAATTAATCTGTGTAATCAAAATAAATAAAAATGGAAAATAACCACCACAAATCCGAACGGCCCGAAGTCATCGAACTGATCCGCTCCATGACACGCGGTACCATCACGCCCACGCAAACCAAAAAACTCAACAAGCTGCTCGAGCCGCCGCCATGCGCAAAAGAGGCCTTTATCATCAAAAGCGCGTCCGGCTGGCTCGAAACCGGCGACCACGGCCATAACGACTCCATGCTCTTTGGCGACTTCTGGCGGCAGGGCGAGCTATGCATCCTTTTTGCCGATACCAATGTAGGCAAATCCATCCTGGCCGTGCAGATCGGCGAAGCGCTTAGCCGCGGCGAAACGATCTTTGACTTTGCCATGGAGCCCCAGCCCGAGCCCGTCCTGTATTTCGACTTCGAGCTCAGCGCCCGGCAGTTCGAGGCCAGGTACACCAGCAAAGCGCTTGGCGCCTACGGGTTTAGCCCCAACTTTTACCGCGTGGTGTTTAACCCCGACGCCACCGGCGCACGCAAATTTTCCACCTTTGCCGACTACATCAACAACGCCCTCGAAAACACGCTCATCACCACCGGCGCGCACACTATCATCATCGATAATATCACCTGCCTGCGCAGCGGCACCGACGTCTCCGCCGGCGCCGTAAAGTTGATGAACAACCTGCGCGAAATGAAAAGCCGCTACGGCCTCTCGGTACTGGTGCTGGCGCATACGCCCAAGCGCAATCCCGCGCGGCCCGTTACCCGCAACGACCTGCAGGGCAGCAAAATGCTCATCAACTTTGCCGACAGCGCCTTCGCCATCGGCGAAAGCCAAACGGTAAGCGGCCTGCGTTACCTTAAGCAAATAAAGCAGCGCAGCACACACGAGGTGTACGGCGCGCCCAACGTGTGCCTGTGCCGCATCGAAAAACCAGGCAACTTTTTAATGATGAAGTTTGTAGGCAACGACCACGAGGCCGCCCACCTGGCCCATTATACCGACCAACAGCGCAAGATAATGGAAGGCCGCATACTGCAGCTGCACCGCCAGGGCCTCAGCCTGCGCGAAATTGCCGCCGAAACCAGGGTTGCCCACAGCTACGTTTTCCGCCTGATAAAACGCCTCGGCAACGACGAGGCGCCGGGCAAAACGGCCGGTCGCGCGGGGGAATAGCGGGCGATCCTGGCAGAGGATCTGCGAAGACGGTGGAGGGAATATGATGTTGGGTAGATATTTTGGGCGCCGTAGGGCGACCCTTGTGGTCGCCCTTATTCGCCATTGCTGCCGCGATTGTCGATTTTGGCGACCTATGACGTTTTGTCACCCGACCATCGTTTTGGGTGAACACAAGCGTCGCCGTTGGTAGACCCAGCGAGGACTGGAGAACGCATGGGCCTATCGCCGATACATCATAAACTCAGGATATTTCCATCTTTTAATACAGCAAGTCAAGTAAATAGGTACTTTTATTCTATTCACTTAAATAAACCTTTATGACAACGACAAGCCTAAACAACGCACGGTTAGCCCTGTACCTTAATCAGGCCGAACACAACGCTTTTATGATTATAAAAGAAGTTTTCCGTAAAATGGACGCCGATAAGCAAAACTATGTAGATGGTGAAATCGGCCTTGCAAAAAAATTCTATAAAATCGCTCATGGTTATTATGATAAACGATTGGAGCTGCAAAGAATGCTTGAACTTTTACAGTTTTATTTCCCTTTTATGGAAATGCTGGCAAAGGATGCTCCCGACCCTGAAAAAGCACAAATCGAAAAATTAACATTGATGCTGATCGTGCTCAACACTTTTCGTAATCACTATTCACATTACACCACCCACCCAAGCATTTTACACGATGGGTTCTTAAAACGCGATTTCAAAAAAGACAAGAATGGTGACCCGAACGCTGATTTCCATGGAGTTTTATTGTATGATAAAGAGGGTAAAGAAAAACACTTTAATGGCAGGAACATATTGTTTGAGGTGCGTAAAGCAACAAATACCTTATACAAAAAAGCCGTGGAGGAAAAAATGCGCGTGGAATACTTTAAACATTCTGATGAAAACCGGTCTACTTCAAAAAAGGATTACAAGTATATAGATAAGCTGAACGAAATTGAGACAATATTTTTGCCGTTGTTAAAAATAGAAAAGAGGGCCGATGGTAATGAAAACAAGGAAGTACCTGAATTATCGCAACTGTTTAAAACAACCCGTGAAGACCGGAAAGATACAGCAGGGAAGGTAATCAGGGATGAAAAAACAGGCAAGGCAAGGCCGTACTTTAAGATCGAGAAAATTAATTCCGATGGCCTGCTGTATTTTATATGTCTGTTTTTAAATAGCGGGGATGCGAACAGGCTTATCAGCGGAACGACCGGATTTAAACGTAACGATGATTTAGTTTGGGAGAGCAAACGTTTGGCCTTCCGCCACTTTTGCTGCAAGCCGCCGCATAGCCGGCTGCGCTCCATATCAATGACGGATGATAGTTTACTCCTTGATATTATCGGCGAGCTGCAAAAATGCCCGGCCGAAATTTATCCTTTACTGGATGATGAGTACCGGCAAAAATTTCGTTTCGGCACAGACGTTTATCTAAATAACAATGAGGAAAAAGTTGAAAATGAATCGCTGCAAAAACGCTACGAAAACAGGTTCCCTTACCTGGCCCTGCGTTATCTTGATAGTTTAAACCTGCCTAACCTGCGCTTTCAGCTTACATTGGGCAAAGTCAATATGAAAAAATATGAAAAGCGCTTTATGGATGAAATCATCGACAGGCAGTTGCAAAAGGAGGTAAAAGTATTTGACCGGCTGTGTAATTACCCGTATGAAAATGATGTTGACGAAAACGGGATAATAACGCGGCAAGCCGTATCAAAATTGATTGAAGAAAGCCTCAAAGGAACTTCGCTTGATAAGAACAGCCTGTTGTTAAACGAATGGGAAGAAGACGGAATTTTGTCAAATAACTGGCAGCATTTTGCCCCGCATTATAATTTCGAAAACAACACCATCGCCCTTAGTTTAATGCCGCACACTTTCAAGCATTTTTGCGCCACCGCAGCCACTAATAAATTTGGCCTCCCGCATTTAAAACAACCCGATGCAGTTTTGGGCATATACGAGTTACCGCAACTGGTATGGTTTGCAATGCAAAATGAAAAGAATCCTAAAAAAATCGAATCATTTATTGAACGTACCATTGATACTTATAAAAAGGAATTTAATACAGGGATTGAATTAAAAGGGAAAGACAACCCGGAACTTTATAAATATGATTATCCCAAACCCATTTATGCGATTTTGACAAACAAACGCCTAAAGCCTTTGGACAAAGTAAAAGGAATTACGGAAGCCTTATTAGCTGAAAATTCGGAAATTATGGAAAGGGCCGAAAAATGGCTTCAAATCGCAAAAGAAAAGGCGGCAGCAAGTAAAATAAGCAAAGGGAAAACCAATAAGCATACAATTATACCAAAAGGCAAACGCGGCACTATTGCCACATGGATTGCCAAAGATATTATATGGTTATGCCCGCCTGAAGTACGGATGCATATCGGGCAGGCATTTGCTAACGCGCTGCAGGAGAACCTCGCTATTTATTCAGTTGAAAAATTAAAGGGCCTGTTTAACTATTCGGGCGAAAATACTGGTCGGGCATGGCCGCGAACCATAAAGGCGGCGCACCCTTTTTTATATGAAAAGACCGGGGCCCGGGATAACCTTTTTGATTTTTACCAGGAATACATAACCTGCCGGGCAGCGTTTTTTAAAGAACAGGCAGATTTAGCGCTCACAGGATTAAATAAAACCCGTTTTCCCGATTTGCTTGGGATTAGCGCCGATATAAAGTCATTGGCAAATTACTTAAAGCCATTTAAAACTGATGGACAGGAAACGCTGACCGTTAACCTGGCCAAAGGCGGATTCAACGGCGAAATAGCTAAAATTGCAGCAGGGAGGCAGGCAAACCAAAACGTTTCCGGCCAGGGGGCTTTCAGTTTCAATTTCATGCTGGCCGGATTGCAACCGCAGACACAGGAGTTTTACAGCTACCCCCGTTTGTACAAAAGATTTGAAAACGGGGAAGAACAGGAAGGCTATATTTTTACCGATTTGGCAGCGGCAAAGCGAACGGCATCGAAAAATCTTTTTAAAATAATAAATCAAACCGAGAAGCAAATAAGGCAGCGACAGGCCGAAGACCGGATGCTTTTTTTAATGACTAAACAATTAAGCGGGAAATTATTTCGGGAGGATATTTTTTTGGATAATAACCTGGGCGATTTCTTTAACGCTAATGTATGGGAAAAACGAAGGCTGTTTGAATTTAGCATAGCGGCCAACCTGCCGCGGATCAGGGCCGAAGTCAGGCTAAAAGATGCAGGCAGTTTTACGAAGTTTTTGGCCGATCATCGTTTGAAGCCGCTATTGGCATATTACGACTTGCCGGCAGTTGATTATATGTACCAGTTGCCTGCTGGTGAAGAAGCTAAGGCCGAACGGATAAAGAACAATCAATATTATTTCGACAAGGATTACCGGCCTAATATTAAAGACGAGGTGCAGTTTTTTGAAGAAGTACGCGAAGTAATGTTTGCCGAAGGGCTGGCGTTTGAAAGATATGTTTTGGAGTGGGCTGATCAAAACGGCCAACTTAACAATTTCAATACTTTTTATGCTAAAAACGGATATTCGAACCATCGGCAAGACTATCTTCTGCCCATTGCACAGGTTTTGATTCCGGGCACGATAAAAGAGGATTTTAAGACGCCCGAGGTTTTAGCGCACCCACCGGCGCAATTACTAATGCTTTCTATTATGACTGAGATCAGGAATAAAACTTCGCACAACGAATTTTTTAAAAGGATTTGGAAACAACTCTTTACCGATAACATTTTGGATATAGATGCAAAAAGAGACGAATTTATAGCATTTGGCGAAAAATCGCTCGAAAGCTATTATTCGGTAGAGGAGCAAAACAGCAGGAGCGTAAATTTATCGGCGGAGGCAAAAGTTAAACGCAGCCTCGATACCCGCGAACGCACAGCCATATCTATCCGGTTTTTTAAGGATTTTTGCGAAGGCCGGCAAACCGCTTTTGTTGCCGAATGGTGGCTGGTAGCTTACCGGTATATGATCAATAAAATAAAAGAAGAATTAATAATAAAGTCGGTTTGAATGTTGTTTAAAAATAAAGGTCGGTTTTTGGCTGAAAAACTGGTTTTAAACCGTTAATATACAATGCCTTTTATAATAGGGTGCTGTTTAAGCCCTTCGTTTGAAGGGTATTGACAGCAAAAACATTTTGCGGTCACGAACCAATTTAGCTGTTTAAGCCCTTCGTTTGAAGGGTATTGACAGCAGGGTGAAGGAAGGCCAGCAAAAGGTCAAAGCTGTTTAAGCCCTTCGTTTGAAGGGTATTGACAGCCAGCTTGTAACCGCCTTCAAGCGTCTCGTCGCTGTTTAAGCCCTTCGTTTGAAGGGTATTGACAGCATAATCCCATGGACGATATATCAAGAAAAAGCTGTTTAAGCCCTTCGTTTGAAGGGTATTGACAGCAGACTCTCTTTCGCGAATACCTACGCCCTTGCTGTTTAAGCCCTTCGTTTGAAGGGTATTGACAGCTATAACCTGGGCGGTTATACATCATTTTCCGCTGTTTAAGCCCTTCGTTTGAAGGGTATTGACAGCGATTGGCATACCTGTAATACTTTGGGCAATGCTGTTTAAGCCCTTCGTTTGAAGGGTATTGACAGCGATTGGATTAACCAATACCAGTGACGCCATGCTGTTTAAGCCCTTCGTTTGAAGGGTATTGACAGCGGGCATTATTTTGCTATCTGATAGCGCCTTGCTGTTTAAGCCCTTCGTTTGAAGGGTATTGACAGCTATCCCGTAGATATTGGCATCAGTCGGCATGCTGTTTAAGCCCTTCGTTTGAAGGGTATTGACAGCCGATTACATGCAGCATCAATGCGATTGGGTGCTGTTTAAGCCCTTCGTTTGAAGGGTATTGACAGCTTATTACAGGCAATGAACGTCAACCAGGATGCTGTTTAAGCCCTTCGTTTGAAGGGTATTGACAGCACGATTTCATGAAAGCTTTTTCCCATACATGCTGTTTAAGCCCTTCGTTTGAAGGGTATTGACAGCAGACCCTCGATAGGCTCTATACTAAAATTAGCTGTTTAAGCCCTTCGTTTGAAGGGTATTGACAGCTGAAAAATCGGAGTTTGTGGAAAAGTATTAGCTGTTTAAGCCCTTCGTTTGAAGGGTATTGACAGCATAAATGTACAATTTTAACTGAAGTTTTTAGCTGTTTAAGCCCTTCGTTTGAAGGGTATTGACAGCTGCTCCAGGTATCTTTTTATCAAGCTAACGCTGTTTAAGCCCTTCGTTTGAAGGGTATTGACAGCAAGTTACGAGGCTGTTATTTTTTCTATTAAGCTGTTTAAGCCCTTCGTTTGAAGGGTATTGACAGCACAAATTATGATATGCCAGAAGCTGGCGGAGCTGTTTAAGCCCTTCGTTTGAAGGGTATTGACAGCGTGTGAATTTTTTGTTTAATTTTAAAGAGTTATTGCACTTTTCGGTTGAAAGACACTGACAGCATTATGTGTGTGACCCGAGGTATCAAGGGAGCTGTTGAAGCCCATCGTTTGAAGGGTATTGACAGCTTTTGGCGCAGTTGCCCGCTTCACAGCCTTGCTGTTTAAGCCCTTCGTTTGAAGGGTATTGACAGCGTGTGAATTTTTTGTTTAATTTTAAAGAGTTATTGCACTTTTCGGTTGAAAGACACTGACAGCATTATGTGTGTGACCCGAGGTATCAAGG